>JACDJA010001050.1_pt1 | contig 25247 bp, 17 predicted proteins | sample 7449241 | NCBI WGS metagenome assembly JACDJA01 (sample SAMN14253289, study PRJNA609438) | sludge metagenome | isolation source: initial anaerobic sludge | collected 2018-12-20 | reverse complement strand
TCTTCATCTGCTTATAGGTTTTCATGTACTTTTTGCCGGCTTCGATGTCGTTCATGAGTTGGTCGATGGCGCTGCTCAGGTCTTCGCGCTGCTGAAGAAGTACCGCCAGCTTAATTTTACACTTTTCCAGATGATCGGGTGCCGCGTCGGTGCGCTTAGCCTCCTCCTCCATATGGTATATCTTCAGGGCCAGAATGGAGAGGCGATCAATGGCCCAGGCGGGGCTCTCGGTATTGATGGTGGCATCGGGAAGAATGGTCACTTCGCTGTATTTTGCCAGGAAAAAGTCGTCGATGGACTCCACCAAATCGGTTCTGTCCTGGTTGGACTTGTCAATCCTACGCTTAATTTTCAAGGCCTCAACAGGGTCAATCTCCGGATTGCGGATGATGTCTTCCAGATGCCACTGCACCGCATCGATCCAGTTTTTACGAAACAACAAATCTTCAATGGTCCCTTTCCGATAAGGATTTTTTGGAGTAGCATCCACATCATCAAAACTATGATAGTGGTGGATGGTTTCTTTAAAAATCCGGTTGCAAATCTCACTTAGTGTCATGTTCTATGTTTTTTTTTCGTTTTAAATCAATTCTGTTTTTCAGTCGGCCGCTCCATCAATATGGTGACATGGTTGTCGTGGCACTCCAGGACGCCTTCGCGGCATTTAAAGTGCTCTTCCACACCGGTTTTCCCAATCACCCGGATGTTTCCTTCCGTAAGGGTTGATACGATGGCGCCATGATCGCGCAGGAGTACAAACCGGCCACTGGTACCCGGAACATCTACGAGGCCCACCGATGCATCGTAGAGTATTTCATCGGGAGTGATGATTTCCAGATAAAGATCGTCTCTTATCATCGTTTAGCCTCCTTGAGTAGTTTTTCTCCTTTGGCAATGGCCTGCTCGATGGTACCCACCAGAATAAAAGAGGCCTCGGGATATTGGTCGGTTTCCCCGTCCATAATCATATTAAAGCCCTTAATGGTATCGTCGATGGAGACCAGCTCACCCTTAATGCCTGTAAACTGCTCGGCTACATGAAATGGTTGCGATAAAAAGCGTTGCACCCTGCGGGCCCGGGCCACTAAAAGCTTGTCCTCTTCGGAGAGTTCTTCCAATCCCAGAATAGCAATAATGTCCTGAAGCTCCTTATAGCGTTGAAGTACCTCCTTCACCCTTTGGGCGGTGGCATAATGGGCCTCGCCAACCACTTCGGGCGAGAGAATGCGGGAGGTCGAATCGAGTGGGTCCACCGCCGGATAGATTCCCAGTTCCGATATTTTCCGGCTCAGCACGGTGGTGGCGTCCAGGTGCGCAAAGGTGGTGGCCGGAGCCGGGTCGGTAAGGTCATCGGCAGGCACATATACGGCTTGTACCGAGGTGATGGAGCCATGTGTGGTAGAGGTAATGCGCTCCTGAAGAGCGCCCATCTCCGATGAAAGGGTGGGTTGATACCCCACTGCCGAAGGCATACGCCCCAGCAGAGCAGAAACTTCGGAGCCTGCCTGCGTAAAGCGGAAAATATTGTCGATAAAGAGCAGTATATCCCGACCGGCATGTTCATCACCGCCATCCCGGAATGATTCGGCCATGGTAAGCGCCGACAAAGCCACCCGGTAACGGGCACCGGGAGGCTCGTTCATCTGACCGAACACCATGGAGACCTGGCTGTTTTGAAGAGCTTCGGGGTCTACTTTGGACAAATCCCAGTTGCCCTTTTCCATATCCTTTTTAAAAGCTTCGCCATAATCTACAATGCCGGTTTCCACCATTTCGCGCAATAAATCGTTTCCTTCACGTGTGCGTTCACCCACACCTCCAAAAACCGAATATCCGCTGTACCCTTTGGCAATATTGTTGATAAGCTCCTGAATAAGAACGGTTTTCCCCACGCCGGCGCCACCAAACAATCCAATCTTACCTCCTTTGGCATAAGGTTCTATCAGGTCGATCACCTTAATACCGGTAAAAAGTATTTCAGTTTCGGTGGTAAGCGATTCGTACGAAGGGGCAGGTTTATGGATGGGACTCCGTTTCTTGCTTTTTATCTCCGGAAGCCCGTCTATGGCATTCCCCACCACATTAAGCAATCGGCCTTTTACCTGGTCGCCCACAGGCAGAGAAATGGAAGCTCCGGTGGCAATCACTTCCATGCCGCGCTGAAGCCCGTCGGTAGAGTCCATGGCAATACACCGGATGGTGTGCTCGCCTATGTGCTGTTGGCATTCCAGAATAAGATTCCACCCTTCGCGCTTAATCTCAAGGGCTTCATTAATATCAGGCAACTCGCCCGGTTTAAAATCAAAACTAACGTCTACCACAGGGCCTATGACCTGGGCTATTGTTCCTTTTCTTTGTGACATATTTGAATCTCTCGTTGGGTATGGTTAAAAACCTTAAAATAAAACTTCTGAAAACCGGAAGTATTTTGATAAAAGGCTAAGTTACAAATTATTCAGCCTCTTATCGGTCGCGCTCCATTAATTTGCGGGTGAACTCTTCTATCTGCTTTCTAACAGCTTTGTTCCCGCCTGTTTTTGCCAATCTTTCAAAGGCCTGGTTAAACAGCTGGTCTCTCTTTTCGCAAAGCAATTGCGAAACGCCGGCCTCATCGAAAAGTGCGGTTATTGCTCCAATTTTTTCATCGTCATTGTACTCTTTACGATGCAACCACCCTATTAGTTCCGTTTTCTTTTCTCCTTCTAACCGCAAAATGGCAGAGATGAGTAAAAATGTTTTTTTATTGGCCAGGATATCTCCGCCTATTTTCTTGCCAAACTCTTTTTGGTTGCCGTATATATCCAACCAGTCGTCCTGAAGCTGGAATGCAAGGCCAATATCCTGTCCAAAATCATAGAGGGCGGCACGATCTTTTAAATTTCCACCTCCGATGATGGCCCCAATTTTCATGCTGGCCCCGATGAGTACGGCTGTTTTAAGCCGAATCATTTCCAGGTACTGTTCTTCGCTCACATCCAACTGCTGTTCAAATTCCATGTCGTACTGCTGGCCTTCACAAACTTCAAGGGCGGTTCGATTAAAAACTTCCAGCACCTGAGGCAACACACCCACAGGTGCTTTCGATATGAGGTCATAGGCTTTTATCAGCATCACATCACCCGAAAGGATGGCGGTGTTGTTGTCCCATTTTTTATGCACCGTGGCCTGGTTGCGTCGCACATCGGCCTGGTCCATAATGTCGTCGTGCAGAAGCGTAAAGTTATGAAAAACCTCCAGGCCAATGGCCGGCAGCAGGGATGAACCAAAATCACCGTAAAGCGCCGCCGAAGCCAGGCAAAGAACGGGTCTCAGACGCTTTCCTCCCGGCGACAACACATAGTTCACCGGCGAATAAAGACCCTGAGGCTCTTTTTGAACTTCGAGCATCTTAAGCTGAGTCTCGATCAAATCCTGAAAATCTTCAATCTTTGTCATGCTGTATTTTCCTGTAATCCACCTATAAATATCGTGCGAATTTAAGGAAAAATTTGGTGCCCTCTATAATGTGTAAATTTTGGAGCTAAAAAAACATGGTGCGATTGTCCAACAGCAACTCATTATCATCCCTGTCGGCCGAAGCATCTTTTTCACGAATAAAGGGATTCACCGGAGCCATAGTGTCTCCATGCTTTTCCCGGAGTTGGGTGGAAAACTTTATTGTGGCCGACACCGGGTAGTGATCGGAGATGAAAACACCATCGCTTTTTACTTCATCAACCCGGTGCCTCAGGACATCGAAATAGCCATTCACGAATATAAAATCTATCCGTGTACCGGGGCGTTCATCATTGAATCCATTGTAGGATATTTCGCCGCCTATTGTTTTTCCGGTGGCCAGCTTCTCGGCATCCCAGAGGGGGTAAAACCCGTCGTAGTTGGCTATAATATTGCTGTACGTTTCGGTATCGCGGGTGGAATTAAAATCGCCGGTTAAGATAACGGGCGCTTTGCCGGCAATCTCGTGCATTTTCCAGAGAAGCAGCGCGACACTTTGTTTGCGGGCTTCCTCACTTACGTGACTCAGGTGCGTGTTGAAAAAGAAAAAGATATGACCCGTTTCCAGATTCTTGAGCTTAAGCCAGGTGGTTATTCTTGGCAAATGAGCACCCCAACTTTTGCTGCCCGCCACATCGGGTGATTCCGAAAGCCAAAAATGGCTCTTAGCCATCAGCTCAAAGGCATCGGCACGATAAAAAACCGGGCAAAATTCGCCACCCTCTTTGCCATCACTACGGCCTACGCCCACATACTTATAACCGGGCAAAATATCCTTAAGGTCGTTCAGTTGGTTGATAAGCACTTCCTGCATTCCGATGATATCGGGAGACTCCGATTCAAAATACGACTGAATGACGGGCAGCCGGTTGCTCCAACGGTTGATGCTGTCGCCGGGATTGTCGTAACGCACGTTAAACGTGGTAACCTTCAGACTCTCCCCGTTGCCGGTGCAGGCCGACAATATTAAGGCGGGGAGGGCCAATGACAGCAATAAGAAATAACGATGGTTCATGTTTATGTTTTTTCTAAAGTGTTGACGTTTCCAAAATCTAAGGTGTACATCCGAACCTGCTCATTAACGGCTGTTCAGATAATAAGTAATATGTGCATCATTCACCAATTGGTCATGATCGATAAAATAGCTTTTCCATTCCTTACCATTCAGTTCCATTTTCCGGATAAAAGTATCTTCGGGCCCTTGTTCCCTAACGGTCTTAATCGTAATGGTTTTACCGCTATAGAACGCCTGATCGAGATGGATGGTAACTTTGTCGAAAACCGGTGATGAGAGCGCGTAAACAGGGTCGCCTGGTGAAACCGGATAGAAACCCATCATGCCATAAACCAGCCAGGCGCTCATGGTCCCTGTGTCGTCGTTTCCGGGCAGGCCGCCGGGCGTGGTATCGAAATAGCGGTTAATGCAGTCGTGCACCGTTTGCTGGGTACGCCACTCCTGCCCCTTCACGTAGTTAAAGAGCCAGGGGTAAATCATATCGGGCTCGTTTCCCATATCGAACAGGGAATCGGTAAATGTTTGCTGTAATTTTTCAACGAATGGGCGGGGGCCTCCGTGCAATCGCATCAGCCCTTTAATGTCGTGAGGTACCGAAAAGGAGTATTGCCAGGCATTGCCTTCGTGAAAGCCATGAACAGGGGCGAAGTTCTCTCCCTGAAGCGGATTAAAGGGTTCTAAAAAAGTGCCGTCGGCTTTTTTGGGTCTTAAGAGACCATATCCGGCATCGAAGTACTGCCGGTATCCCAGGGAATGCTCATAAAACTCACGTGCTTCTTTTTTGTGGCCCAGGGCACCGGCCAGTTGCGACAACGCATAGTCGGCCACATAATACTCCAGCGCCTGCGATACCGAATTGTCGAAACTGTCGGTAAAAGGAACATAGGCCTGTGCGCGGAAAAAGTCGTTATCGGGACGAATAAAATTTTCCTTCTGAGGAGTCAAAGCATGTTTGGTCATGGCCTCCCAGGCTGTTTCCACATCAAACCCGGTGATTCCTCTTCGGTAGGTATCGGCCAGTACAATAAGTGCCGGGTCGCCCTCCATCACATGGGTTTCCTTACTGTATAACTCCCACTTGGGGAGCCATCCGCTTTCGCGATACATATCCAGCATGGAGCGTACCATGTGGAGTTGTTGTTGGGGATATACCAGCGATAACAAGGGATGCACCGTACGATAGGTGTCCCATAACGAAAATACGGTATAGCGATCGTGTCCGCTGCTCACCGGGTTTGAAGCAGATTCCATGCCGGGGTACATCCCGTTCACATCGTTGAGTGTGTTGGGATGAATCAGGGTATGATACAATGCGGTGTAAAACTTCACCTTATCCTCATGACCACCTCCCTCTACCATTATCTTCGAGAGCTCCTGATCCCAAAGAACATACGCTTTGCGCGCCGTATTGTCCAGATCGAAAGCCTGCTGCTCGGTTTCGAGGTTGAGCCTGGCATTTTCGGTGCTTACAAAGGAGATGCCCACCTGAACTTCTATTTGCTCATCCTTTTGGGTTTGAAAGCTAAACCAGGTGCCGGTTTCGTCACCCGCCATGGCCCGGGAATAATTCTTGTAAATCTTGTGCCTGCCGCTGGTGGGGCTCCACTCTCCCCGTATACCGGGCAGCTCCGGTTGTTTTTTCCAGTAACCTCTTTTCAGAGCAGGTTTGCTGAATCGAACTACAAAATAGACAGGCATCACCGCCTGCGGGTTGTAGCAAAAAGTCCCCAACAGCTTAAACCCCTCTATTTCGGTGTCGGAGACGATCATCACCGAAGCACCCGATTCATTGGTCAATCCATGCCCCAGGTCGAGCAGTATATGCGATTCCCCTTCGGGAAATGTGTAGCGGCTGATGCCCGAGCGTCGGGTTGCACTCATCTCGGCTTTTATATTATAGCGGTCCAGGTGCATGGCATAATAACCGGGGCGCGCTTCTTCATTGGAGTAGGTGGAGCCATACTTTTTGAAATCCACTTCCAGCTCGCCGGTTTGGGGCATGAGGATGATGCTTCCAAAATCGGGACATCCCACCCCGCTGAGGTTAACGTGCGAAAATCCGGTCATTACCGAGTTGTTGTGCACATAGGGGTTGGAGCACCAGCTGTTGGTATTGGAATAGCTGTTCCCGGGATCAGGAGTGACGTTAAAAGGTACCACCGATACCATGCCCCACGGCACTACGGGGCCGGGATAGGTAGCCCCAAAATTGGAGGTGCCAATAAACGGATCAACATACGAGGCCACTCCCACCCCCTGCATTAAAGGAACGGCAGTTAAAAAAAACAGTATCTGAAAGAAAAATCTTAATTGAAGCATAGCCTGGATTTTCAAAAGCACTTCACGCTAAGGTAAAAATAACCCATTAAAAGACAAACACCCTCATTTTTACACGGAGGGCGTTAATAACTTGACAGGTTAACCAATTATGTTGAGCAACAAAGATAGGTTTTTTTGTACAACTCACTCAAATTGATGCCCAATCTCCTGAGAGAGCAGATTTACTAATGGCGTCTATTACCTTCATGTTATTAATGGCATCCAGGCCATTTATGGGTATGGGCAGGTTTTGACTCACGGCCCGGGCAAAAGCATCCATCATTAACCCATAAGGGTTTGCCGGAGGGAATTCTACCCGCCGTTGGCCCAGCCCATCGGATACAGTTATTTGGGCCGGCACATCCACAAAGGTGTTGAAGGGAATGTGGATGGTTATACTCCCTGAGCTGCCTACGATATCCACTATTTGAAAAGGGTGGGCGGTAGTGGAGACCGAAAAGGTGGACCTGGGGCCGTCGAAATCGAGAATGCCGGAGGTGTGCTGGTCGGTGCCGAACTCCGGGTGCCTGGTTATCAGCGACAGGACTCTTACAGGTTCACGCCCAAAAATAAACCGTGCCACCGAGATGGCGTAACAGCCAATGTCCATCAGGGCGCCACCGCCCGATTCCGGTTGGTTGCGAATATTTCCGGGGTCGGGGTTGTTGTACGAGAATGACGTGTGGATGTACCGGATGGTTCCTATTTGATTGGTGCGCACAATGTCGCGTGCATGCTGCCACTGCGGATGAAACCGGTACATGAAACCCTCCATGAGTGGCACTGCTGCCTCCTGTGCTTTGGTGACCATTTCGCGGGCTTCGGCGGCATTCATGCCCAGAGGTTTTTCGCACAACACAGGTTTGCCTGCATCAATGGCTTTCAACACCCATTCCCGGTGCAGATGGTTGGGCAGAGGAATGTAAATCATCTCCACCTCGGGAGAGTCGATGACAGCCTGATAGGAGCCAAACCACAGGGGCAGGTCAAATTCTTTGGCCATTTGTTCGGCCTTTTCGATGCTTCGGGAGCCAATGGCATACGATTCGCAGTATTTGGCCTCCTGCAAAGGCAGCACAAGACGTTTTAAAAAATGATTGGAGGTTCCGAGGATTCCTATTTTTAGCATGGTTTATAAATTAAGGGATAATTTCTTGTAACAAGCATTTACTTGTTCTTTTCCTTCCTGTTTTCTTTATTTAACTTCAATGCGGTTTTAGCATTTAGTGAGGTAACCACCTTATTTCCTGTTTTTGCCTCTAATTCTTCTCTTGCTACTCTGGCTACATTGCCTCCCTGCTTTGCTACTCTTTTGCTTTCTTCAAAGCCTTTTGGATTGGTTGCAGTCGAAATATCTTTTGTGGATGCTTCCGCCAACATATTTAAAATCAATTCGGTATTGGTCATATTGTCCCGCAGGCTCTCTTTTTTCAGACCTTTCAGTATTTTGTATTCTTTGGTGCTTTTATCGCTCCATGCTTTGGTAATAATGTCGGTAAGCGATGCAAATTGAACACCTTCCTTCAACCCTCTTTTTTTCCATTCATCCGTTAGTTCTTTGCGTATCTCAATGCTTTTCAGTCGTTGATTAATCCAGTTTTCTGAATAGCCGAGTTTCATGTATTGTTCCATAGCCCTGTCAATGGTAAGTTCAGGGTCTTGCAGTTCATCCAATCTTTCGGAAGCTATTTGTGCCAGCCATTGTTTAAAAGGTTCTGCCTTGGGGGATGGTATGGACTGGATTAGACGAAACAGTTGTTCAGTGTCAGCAACATCCGTCAATCTCATTTTGCCATCTTCAGCGGTCATTTTCAACTGTCCCAAATTTTGGGACAGTTCACTTCCCTCTGTTTTCAGTTTTGTTTTTAAGGCATTCCAGTATTTTCTGGGTCTTGGGCTATCAGTAAGTATTTTGATTACGTCAATGATTGAAAAATACCATTTCTCTTGTTCTGCATCCCAGAGGGTTCTAACCTTATTGTCCTCAAATACTTTAATTTCATTTTTCTTTTCCGCACTCATTTCGAAATTCATTTTTCACCCTGTGACAATTTGTTGCGAGTTCAATTCATTGATTTGCATCACTTTATTATTCCGCCAACACTTTATTTGTAATTCAATAATTTCATCATTTTCAATGGATGCGGTTACTTTACCACCTCGAGGTAGGCATCCAGAAATTTTTGGTCATTGGCATCACTATCACCGTAATAACTACGGATGGAGTCGAGTTTTTGATGCATCATTTCCCGCACATCAGCATACGCCTCATCGTTGTAAACATTCTGCATTTCGTGTGGGTCGGTTTCCAGGTCGTACAGCTCCCACTCATCAATGTCGTAATAAAAATGGATGAGCTTGTACCGATGGGTTGCCACCCCATAATGCCGTTTCACCATGTGAATAGAGGGATACTCGTAGTAAGTGTAATAAACGGCATTACGCCACTGGTCGCTTTCACCGCTCAGCAAGGGGCGCATGGATTGCCCCTGCATATCTTCAGGTGTCTCCACCTCTGCAAAATCGAGAAAGGTTGGAGCAAAGTCGAGATTCTGCACCAGAGCGTCGCTGGTGGTTCCCGGTTTTATCACACCCGGGTATCGGATTAGCAATGGGGTGCGGAACGACTCTTCGTACATAAAGCGCTTGTCGAACCATCCATGTTCGCCCAGATAAAAGCCCTGGTCGGAGGTATAGACCACGATGGTGTTGTCGGCCAGCCCATTTTCGTCTAAATAGTCGAGCACCCGGCCTACGCCCTCGTCTACGCTGGCAATAGAGCCCAGGTAATCCTGCATGTAACGCTGATAGCGCCAATTCATCAGCTCCTCCTCGCTCATGTTGCGATACATTGCCTTGAACTCTTCATTCATGGGCCGGTAAACCGAATCCCAGGCGGCCTTTTGTGCGTCGCTCATCCTGCCGGTGTTGCTGTTGAAGGCATTGATGCCCCACTTTAGGGTTTCGGTGATACCCAGTTCTTCCATTACCCCGGGATAAATTTTGGAGTCGCCCGACCAGTTCATGTCCTTGAGAATATTCATCTCGGCCTCTTTGGCAGCTGTGCCCCGGCCTTCGTAGTCGTCGAAAAGGGTTGCCGGCTGGGGATAGGTTTTGTGAATGTACTCCTTAAAATGGCGCTCTGCCGGCAACCACTCCCGATGAGGTGCCTTGTGATGGTAGAGCAGGCAAAAAGGCTTATCGCTGCTTTTTTGTTGTTCCAGCCACTCAATGGCCATATCGGTGGTAAGGTCGGTCACATAGCCGGGGATGCGTTGTGTTTCGCCATTTATGATGAAATCGGGATTGTAGTAATGTCCCTGTCCCGGTAATACCGCCGAGTAATCGAAGCCAGTCGGCAGGCCGTCCAGGTGAATTTTGCCAATAAGCGCCGTGCTGTAACCCGCGTTTTGCAATAGCTTGGGGAAGCTGCTCTGCTCCCAGTTAAAGGGCTGCACGTTATCTACCTTGCCGTTCATAAAGCTGTGCTTGCCTGTGAGCATCACAGCACGGCTGGGGGCACAAATGGAGTTGGTTACGGTAGACCGGTCGAAGCGTATCCCTTCGTTGGCCAAACGGTCGATGTTGGGTGTTTGGTTCAATCCATATCCATAGGCGCTGATGGCCTGGTAGCCATGGTCGTCGCTCATGATGTAGAGAATGTTGGGACGCTTATGTTCCTTTTGTTGGGGGGAGCAGGCCGACAATAAAGCCAGGGCCAGGATGGGGGTGATTTTAAGAATAAGTAATTTCATAATTAGAAGAAATTATAGGGTGGTTTTGGGATTACTTTGCAGGTGTGGCATTTCAAAGGTACAATATTTTTTGATAATGGTGTCCGGAGGGAGGAATCTATTTCCGTCAAATTAATTTTCCCCGGATCATAGTGATTTTTTGATTTAAATCTTCCAAAGTACGGTTGGAATCCGGATAATAATAATCTCACCCAATTTAAACCTCACCCCCTCAAAACAAAACATTTTAGTAGCTTTGTAAGCTGTCGAAAACCTTTGATCAACCACCATGGAGTTAATACCTTTCACACACTTACACGTTCATTCTCAGTACTCTATATTAGACGGGGCAGCCAGTGTGGCCGACCTGGTGAAGAAAGCCAAAGAGGATGGAATGAAGGCGTTGGCCCTCACCGATCACGGCACCATGTTTGGGATTAAGGCATTTTTTGATGCCTGCCGCAGAAGTGGCATCAAACCCATTTTAGGATGCGAAACCTATGTGGCAGCACGTACCATACACGACCGCAGCGACAGCAAGCTCGACGGACGGGGAGACCATCTGATATTGTTGGCCAAAAATGAAAAAGGGTATCGTAATTTATTGAAGTTGGTTTCGATAGCCAACGTGGAGGGGATGTATTATAAACCTCGTATCGATAAACACCTGTTGGAAAAACACCACGAGGGCCTTATTGTCACCACCGCCTGCATTGGCGGGGAAATCCCTCAAAGAATTATGGCCGGTGACCTTTCAGGGGCCCGCGAATCCATTCTTTGGTTTAAACGAATTTTTGGCGACGATTTTTATCTTGAGCTTCAACGTCATCCGGCCGAAGATTTAGAGAGCCGCCGGGATGTATACGACAACCAGGTGCTGGTAAACCGTCATCTGCTGGAGTTCTCGAAGGAGCTGGGTGTGAAGGTGATAGCTGCCAACGATGTTCATTTTACCGATGCTGCCGACGCCGAAGCACATGATTTGCTCATTTGCCTGAATACCGGGAAGGATTTTGACGACGAAAAGCGCATGCGGTACACCCGGCAGGAGTGGTTTAAAACCACCCGTGAGATGAATGAACTCTTTGAAGACGTGCCCGAGGCCCTGATTAATACCTCGGAAATAGCAGACAAGGTGGAGGCATTCGATCTGAACTCATCCCCCATTATGCCCTTCTTCCCCATTCCCGAGGAGTTTGGAACAGTTGAGGAATATAAACAAAAGCTCTCCGAAGAGGCTCTGATGGCAGAGTTCGGGGCAGAGCGGTACAAAAACTTAGGAGCCGACTATGAGCACCTGATTCGTGTAAAGCTGGAGGCCGATTATCTGCAACATCTGGCTTACGAAGGGGCCAAATCGGAAGGCCGCTATGGCGACCCCATTCCAGCCGAGATTAGGGAACGGCTGGATTTTGAGCTGGAGACCATCAAAACAATGGGTTTTCCGGGCTATTTCCTCATTGTTCAGGACTTCATAAATGCTGCCCGCGACATGGGCGTGCTGGTGGGCCCCGGACGAGGTTCGGCAGCAGGTTCGGCGGTTTCGTACTGCACCGGCATCACCAATATCGATCCTATAAAACACCATTTACTGTTCGAGCGGTTTCTAAACCCCGACCGCATATCCATGCCCGATGTGGACATCGACTTCGACGACGACGGCCGCCAACTGGTGCTCGACTGGGTAACCAAAAAATACGGGCACGATAAGGTGGCCCACATTTGTACCTTTGGAACCATGGCCGCCCGGATGGCCATACGCGATGTGGGGCGCGTGCTTAAATTACCCCTATCGGAGACCGACCGCCTCGCCAAACTTATTCCCGACCGCCCCGGCACCAAATTGGCCAATGCCTACGAAGAGGTACTCAAACTGGAGCGGGAAACAGGCAACCTCGAAATGGCCATTCGCAAAATAGACAGCGAATTGAAACAGGCAAAATCACTTGGTAAAACTAAGCTTGAAGCAAAACTGGAGGTCTATAAAATTTTTGCAGAACAAATAAAGAATGCCCGTGAAAGCGGGGAGGAAAAGGTGCTGAAAACTCTTGATTTAGCATGTACCCTGGAAGGTTCGGTGCGGCAATCGGGGGTACATGCCTGCGGTATTCTCATCGGGCGCGATCCTTTGGAGGAGCACATCCCTTTGATGCCGACCAAAGGAGAAAATCTGCTGACCACTCAATACGATGGCAACTTTGTGGAGGCCATTGGTTTGTTGAAGATGGATTTTCTGGGCTTGAAAACCCTTTCGATTATCAAAGAATCCCTGGAAAATATTAAGCTCTCCAAGGGTATTGATATAGATATTGATGCGCTGCCACCCCACGACAAAGCTACTTTTGAACTTTTTAGCCGGGGAGATACCACTGCCATCTTCCAGTTCGAGTCGGTGGGGATGAAAAAGTACCTGCGGGCTCTACAGCCCAACCGGTTCGAAGACCTGGTAGCCATGAATGCCCTGTACCGTCCCGGACCCATGGAGTACATCCCCGACTATGTGGCACGAAAGCACGGTACCCAAAAGATACACTACGACCATCCCATCATGGAGTCGTACCTGAAGGATACCTATGGGATTACCGTCTTTCAGGAGCAGGTGATGTTGTTGTCGCGTGCCCTGGGTGGCTTTACCCGCGGTGAGTCCGACTCGCTGCGCAAAGCCATGGGCAAGAAACTGCCCGACCAGATGGCCCGGCTCAAGGCCAAATTTAACGAGGGATGTAAAAACAATGAAGAGTTCGTGGAGGGATGCCGCCATGAAGGAAAGGAACCCGACGAGCTTATCGAGAAAATATGGAAGGACTGGGAAGCCTTTGCAAGCTATGCTTTCAACAAATCTCACTCGGTGTGTTATGCCTATGTGGCCTACCAAACGGGTTATCTTAAAGCGCATTACCCTGCCGAGTTTATGGCAGGTGTTTTAAGCCGGAATCTCACCGACATTTCCAAAATCACCACCTTAATGGATGAGTGCCGGCACATGGGGTTGGAAGTGCTCGGGCCGGATGTGAATGAGAGTTTTCGCAAGTTTACCGTGAACAGCAAAGGGGCCATCCGTTTTGGAATGGCCGGCATAAAGGGCGTGGGCGCCGGGGCGGTTGAAGAGATTATTCGCCAGCGGGAGAAAAATGGACACTATAAGGATATTTACGACTTTGTGGAACGGGTAGGACTGCAAACAGTCAATAAAAAAAACCTGGAAGCACTGGCCGGTGCCGGCGCCTTCGACGGGCTGGGCGACCATGCCCGCTCCCGGTTTTTTGCCTCCATGGATGGTGAGGATGGTACCTTTCTGGAGCGCTTAATTCGTTACGGCGGAAGGTTTCAGGCAGATAAGGCCAATACACAAATTTCGTTGTTTGGTGCTGTGGACATGGTGGTGGCCGTAAAAAAACCGCAGATGCCTCAGGTTCCTGAGTTTTCGGGTATCGAGAAGTTGAAACTGGAGAAAGACCTTATTGGCATTTATTTATCAGCCCATCCGTTGGACCGGTTCCGGGTGATTTTAAATCATTACTGCAATACCCGTCTTAAGGATTTTTCCGATCTCGAAAGCCTTAAGGGCCGGCAATTTATAGTGGGTGGAATGATTACAGGGGTGCGCCACGGGGTGACCCGTCTTAAAGGCACCAGTTATGCCATTCTTACCGTTGAGGATTTCTCCGGCTCCTACGATTTTGCCTTTTTTGGCAAGGATTACGTCAAGTATGGCGACTATCTGAGGGAAGAAAACAATACTCTTTCGATTCTGATAAAGGGAAGGGTACAGCCTAAGAAGTACAAACCCGATGAGCTGGAAACTTCTATTCACTCCATTTCGTTGTTGGATGATGTTTTAGACGACCAGGTAAGAAATATGACGGTGAGTATCCCGCTGGATGCGCTGGATGAAACACTGGTTAACGAACTCGCTTTTCTCACCACTGAAAACAAAGGCGATGTAACGTTACATTTCGATATTTATGATACTTCCAGCGAACGTTTAAATGTGCGATTGCTTTCGCGCTATCTCCGCATCGACATCAGCAGCGAGGTGGTGACATTCTTTGAGGAGCGTCCCAGGATAAAAATTGCCCTGAGCTGATTTTTTTTTTTGATTTTGTGAAAAGCAGTTAGCTTTGAACAAGAGTTCATATAAATCGTTTAATCTGTAATTCTGTAATATATAAATTAAAATTGCTATGACAGTAGAAGTGACCGATGCCAATTTCGAGGAGTTGGTTTTAAATTCAGACAAGCCTGTATTGGTTGATTTTTGGGCAGAGTGGTGTGGTCCCTGCCGAATGGTGGGCCCCATTGTAAAAGAACTTTCTGAAGACTATAAAGACAAGGTGGTGGTAACTAAGATGGATGTGGATTCCAATCCGGGTACATCGGTTAAATTTGGTATCAGAAACATACCTACCATTTTATTCTTTAAAAATGGTGAGGTGGTTGACAAACAGGTGGGGGCAGTACCTAAAACCATTCTGGCCTCCAAACTGGATGCCCTTATATAATATAGAGACGCACAACTGTGCGTCTGTTAGTTAGAGACGTACAATTTGTGCGTCTCTAATAAAAGGACGCACAATTGTGCCTCTCTGTCTGATTTTTTATCATTTCACCATTTCGAATACCAGTATTTCAGCAATTCTTCGGCGGGCTTACCTCTTACCGAGGCAGCTTTCTCAAAGGCTGTATTCATATCCCGTGGCTCATATTTATCAAACCGGTCGTGGTACATGTACCCGTGCGAAACAATGCCCTTCACATTGGTTGTGGTTTCGTTTACTGCTTCCATAATACCCTCATAGATGTCGGCCTGCTCGTAAAAGTCCTGCTCGTAACTGTTGGCCATCACATCCACATCCAATACAGGCTCTAAATGGCCATAAAGGTTGGCCGCACCATCTGCCGAAGGGGCCCAAATCCATAAAATCAGGGGTTTTTCAAAACCGGCATATCTTTGGAGTGAGGCCAAAGTAGCTTCTTTAATAGTATTGATGCCGGGATTCGTGGTTGGGGTAATATTGGAGAGAATAATGCCAAAGGCGTCAAAAAGCCCTTTAAAGGTGTCTGTATAACCTTCATCCTCATAGTATTCCCCTTCGTTTCCACCCGAGTAGTTCTTTCCCGTGAAGGGCCGGTGGGTCCCAAAATAGACCAGCTGGCCGGTAAAGACTGTTTTAATCTCATTTATCATGTTGCTCCACAGGTCGTTGTAACGTTGCTCCGATGAAAAGTTGGCCGGCGAAGTGGCATAATTCAGGCCGTGACCCAGCGAAATATATTTAACCTTTTTGCTTTCTGCAATTTGCGCATACAGTTTAAGGTATCTGGTGTATTCACTAAACCAGTCGTCCCAAAATTTGTCGCTGAGTTTGGAGCCGCTGAATACAATCTCATTAAATCCTTTATTGTCCAGTCGTTCCTCATCGTGGGGCCACACACCAAACCACCACATAAAATCCAGGTGATTTGCCGTGGCTCTATCGGTCAGATTCTCATATTGCGACGTACTCAACATATCCCAGGGGTAGGTGGTGTTGGCCGTGGTGCTCATCTTAACCGAATCGTTACCGGCAACGGTTATAAATACCGGGTCGAAAACGGTCACCAAATTGGCGTTCAAAGCATTCAAACGTTCAAAGGTGGATGAAAACCCCTCGGGATAGAGGTCCTGGCCCATCCAGGGTCCTGCATCAAACAGCGACACCCCCTTAATAAATCCGGAGGGTTTGGCGGTGATGCTTTGCGGCTTACGGTAGGTAAAAAGTTCCATTTCCTCATTTAAAGGAGCACTCACGTCAAAGCCGTAAAGAAGAGGAATCTCATTTTCGCTGCCTGTTGTTTTTAAGGAGTAATGACCCGCTTCCAGAGCCGTTTCCAACAAAAATTTGCCCCCGCTGCCGGTGGTTGCCGAAACCTCGTTTAAAATTATTTCGATGCCATCCAGCAGGCTGTTATCGTTTCGGCTTTTCAGGGTGCCATTCAGGGTAACGGCCTGGGTGGGAGCAGTTAGCTTGAAGGTAACAGAGGAAATGGTCTCAAGGTTATCCGTGGTTTCGGCTTTCACTTTTAAAGTGTAGCTCCCGGGTGGGTTGTCAGTAATATTGGTTGCGTCCCATCTGAAGTTGAATGGAGCTTTTTCGGTATAACCCTTCGATTCTTCATTGATTATAAAATCAACCATGCGAACTTTTTCCGCGGGCGAAACTGTGACCTCGATGTCAATATGGTTGCCGGCCTCGAAGGCAGCTCCCTGAGCGGGTTTCACAATGGTGATTTTAGGGGCTTCCGGTTGGGTGGATTCTTCGGTCTCTTTTTCGTCCGGGGGCAATTCATTATCATCGCCGCAGGCTGCAACCATTAGCAGGAAAAAGAGGCTGCCAATAAACAGAAAAGGTTTTAGTAGTTTCATTTTCGACGTTTTTTTATCATAAAACAAAAAAATTCTTAGTGAATATTAATGCTTATACGTCGAAAAATGAAAAAAGTTTTTTTGAATCATTGTTTTAATTGATCCAAAAATTTTTAAGTCTGCGGTCACTATCCCAATATTGCACCGACAATGGTGGCCGACATTAATGAGGCCAGAGTACCGGCCAGCAGGGCGCGCATGCCCAATTGCGAAAGCAGCACGCGCTTTCCAGGGGCCAGGGCACCAATGCCGCCTATCTGGATACCTATGGAGGCAAAGTTGGCAAAGCCACAGAGCACATAGGTGGCCATGATGATGGATTTCTCGTAGGCAAAGGCGCCGGCCTGCTTCAGGTCGCCCAGGCTTACATAGCCGATAAATTCGGTCATGATTAGTTTCTCACCTAAAACACGCCCCACCAGGTCGATGTCGTCGGCGGCTACACCCAGCAGCCACATCAAGGGGGCAAAGGCGTATCCCAGGATAAACTGAAGCGAAAGCTCGTTGTACTCGCCGCTTGTAAGGGCTGTTATGGAGTTATTAAGGCTGGTCCAGTCGCCCATTTTTACAAAAATAAAGTTCACCATGGCTATCAGGCCTATAAAAACAAGCAACATTCCAGCCACGTTTACCGCCAGCCTGATGCCCTCGGAGGTTCCGTTGGAGATGGCATCCAGTACATTCTTCCCTATTTTTTCTTTGGAGACATCCACCTCTTTCACAATTTCGTTGGTTTGAGGGAGCAACATCTTAGAGATTACGATCACCCCCGGCGCCGCCATAATGGAAGCGGCCAAAAGATGCTTGGCATAGATCAGCTCCTGTACCGGGTCGCCACCACCCAGCACCTTAATGTAAACAGCCAGCACCCCACCGGCCAGCGTAGCCATACCACCTGCCATTACGAGTAACATCTCCGACCGGTTCATCTTTTCAAGATAGGCCTTAATCATGAGCGGCGACTCGGTTTGTCCCAAAAAGATATTACCTGCCACCGACAGACTCTCGGCACCCGAGAGCCGCAGTAATTTGCTCATGCCCAGGGCCAGCCAGTAAACCACCTTTTGGATGATGCCGAAATAAAAAAGAATGCTGGTGAGTGCCGAAAAAAAGATGATGGTGGGTAAAATGGTGATGGCAAAACTCAGGAGGGGGGGCTCTATTTCGCCTGTACCAAAGCTTTTGAAAAGAAACTGGGTACCTGCATCGGTGAAACTGAGAATTTTCACAAAACCGCGGCCTACTACATCAAAAACGTTTTGAACCAGAGGTATATACAAGATGCCAACGGCCAGAACTATTTGTATGGCCAGCCCGGTGCCCACTACCCTCCATGAAATAGCCCGCCGGTTGCTGCTGAAGAGCCAGGCTAAAAGCAACAAAAAGAGCATCCCGACCAACCCGCGCAGCAGGCTTTCCAGGCTAAATCCGGCACCGGATGAAACCACCGGCTGGTTGGCAAAAGCAACAGTGGGTAATAATAAAAGTGCCGGAACCGAAAGAATCTTCAACCACCGGGACTTTTGCAATAATCGATTCATCAGACGAGTTTAGAGAGTTGGATTACTGGCTTTTACGTCGCTTCAACTCATCGCGTATTTCCGATGCTTTCTCGTAATCTTCCTTCTCTACCGCTTGAGTAAGTAATTTTTGCAGCTCCTGGCTGCTCTTGTTCGAGAGGAGGCTGCCCGACGGACGTTTTTTCCCTGCAGGCTGATCGGTTTTGGGCTCCTCCTGCTCTCCAAAGTCAAGCACGATACCGGCCTTTTGCAGAATCTCTTCGTAGGTGAAAATGGGGCAGTTGAATCGCAATGCCAGCGAAACAGCATCGGAAGTGCGTGAATCGATGCGTACCACTTCGTCTTTGTAAAGGCAAACCAGCTCGGAAAAAAAGATGCCCTCTTCCAGCTTGTAAATAATCACTTCTAAGATATTGATCTTAAAGGCGCGCGAAAAGTTTAAAAACAGATCGTGGGTAAGAGGCCTGGGTGGTTCAAGTCCTTCCAATTTTATGGCAATTGACTGTGCTTCTACCGCGCCAATAATAATCGGAATGCGGCGCTCCCCATCTTCTTCGGCCAGTACCAAAGCATAGGCGCCCGATTGGGTTTGAGAGTAAGAGAGGCCTAAAATGTTCAGTTTTACTTTTTTCTTGTCCATATACAGGTTTTCTGTATTCGCTAGTTCCTTTGAAAAACAAATATATGAATTTGTTTTGACAATATTTTAAGGGAGTTATGAGATGGTTGACCTAAGATGGCGAATAAGGGATATTTTACCGTTTTTTGTTGATCAGCGGTAAGGCCAGCAGAGAAAGAAACCCTGTGACGATAATCATGACATTGAGTGAGCCATGCACCAATAGTGCAAAGGCCGCAGACTGCGGTTCTCCAATACCGTAGAACAGGAGGGTGGAGATAACCATGAAATGCCAGGGGCCAATACCTCCCTGCACCGGTGCCACCATACCAAAACTTCCAAGGACAAACACCGCCAGCCCGGCTGCCGGCCCCAGGTGAGAGGTGAATGGAAAGGCCCAAAAGCAGACATAGATCATGAAAAAATAAAAGACAAAGATCAGGATGGTATGAATAAAGAATAAGGGCTTATTTTTTACCTTTTTATAAGAGAGCAGTCCCTCTTTAAATTTTGCCCAGAGGCCGGTCACCTTATAAAAAATCCGGCTTTTAGCAATGCGTCGCCTGAATATTATCAAAAGCAGAATCAAAGCAATCAAGGAGAAAATGACTACCGGTGACGAAAAAAAAGAAGGAATTGCCGAAACATCAAATTTATTCTCAACAAATTCGCTCAATAATTGGTATTGAAGTATAATAAGCAGGCCCAGCGATAGCAAAAGCATAACCATATCCAAAATGCGTTCGGTAACCACCGTGCCCACCAAACGCGAAAAGGAGATGCCCTCGTGACGTGTAAGGACGGCACATCGCGATATTTCGCCCATGCGCGGAATGGCCAGATTGGCCAGATAACCAATCATAACCGCCAGAAAGGTGTTGAGCGTGCCGGGCTTTTTATCCACGGGTTCTATCAGCATCTGCCAGCGCAGCGTTCTACTGAAATGACTCAGGAGCCCGATAAACAGCGAGAGTAAAATCCAGCCATAGCCCACATCCTGTTTAAGTATCTTAATCAAATCCTGTGGGTCCTGATCTTTATAAAGCCACCAGAGTATTATGGCTCCCAACGATAAAAAAAGCAGGAATCGGATACCACGGGCAATCCTTGTTTTCATTCTATGCGCTTAAATGTAGCCGCCGAATAACACCTTCCGCGGGAAAATCTTACCTTTGCATTTAAATAAAGGTGCAATTTTAACAAATGTAGGTCTTTTAGCCAAATCAATCCATCTTCTGGTTAAGTATTATCCTATCATGGACGATGAAGAAAATAAGAGCAAAGAAATATCTCGGGCAACATTTTCTCAACGATCAGCATATTGCCATGCAAATTGTGGAGGCATTGCCGGCCTACCCTTCAACGGTAATCGAGGTGGGGCCCGGCATGGGCGTTCTAACCCGCTACCTCTCACAAATTGAGGGGATTGATCTTTGGCTGGCCGAGATTGATGCCGAATCGGTAACCTACCTGCACCACCACTTTCCACAACTGTCATCAAAAACAATCGAAGGCGATTTTTTAAAGCTTGACCTGAAGGCATATTTTAGCGAACCATTTTCTGTAATCGGTAATTTCCCGTATAACATCTCCAGTCAGATATTTTTTAAAGTGCTGGAATATCGTTCACAGGTGGCATCGGTAACGGGCATGGTGCAGCGCGAAGTGGGCCGGCGGCTAACGGCCACTCCCGGAGGCCGGGAATACGGAATCTTAAGTGTGCTGATGCAGGCCTTTTACCATCCCGAATACCTTTTTACGGTGGACGAGCATGTTTTTTCTCCCCCGCCAAAGGTAAAATCGGCGGTGGTACGGTTTACGCGTAACCAAACCAGGCGGCTTCCCTGCAATGAGAAACTGTTCTTCAGAGTGGTGAAAACAGCATTTAATCAGCGCAGAAAAACCTTGCGAAACAGCTTAAAAGCATTAGGTATAACTCCTGCAGATACAGGACTCGATGCCTTGTTGCAAATGCGGCCCGAGCAATTAGCGGTGGAGCAATTCACCCAATTAACCAACCATCTGGAACCATTACTGGAAGCAGGTGGTCCGTCAAAAGCCGGAGTAAACAAATAACAAAAAACAAATAGCAAAGAACGAGTTCCGCAGCATATATTAATCTCAGGATCATGGCCAATTTTGAACTTACCAGAGAATTTGTCGATCAACTAAAAGAGCTGATCGAAAAGCAGGATGACAAAGCCATCAGTAATATCCTTGAGGAACTGCACCCCGCCGATATTGCCGAAGTTTATGATGAGCTGAACCTCGAGGAGGCTAAGTACCTCTACTTTCTGCTCAGTGATGAGGTGGCGGCCGATGTGCTCATAGAACTTGAAGAGAGTGACCGCACGCGCTTTCTGGAGTCACTGCCCAGTGATGTTATCGCTCGTCGCTTTATTGGTCAGATGGACTCCGATGATGCCGCCGACGTGATGGGGGCCTTCGACAATGAGCGGCAGCAGGAAGTGCTCTCCTACGTGGAGGATGTAACCATGGCCGGCGACATTGTGGACCTGCTGAGCTACCACGAGGATACCGCCGGTGGGCTCATGGCCAAGGAGCTTATTAAAGTAAAGGAGAATTGGAGCATCCCTACCTGCCTGCGCAGCATGAGGCGGCAGGCTGAGGAGGTGGATGAGGTTTACTACGTGTATGTGGTCGACAACAACGGGGTGCTTAAAGGCACTATTTCCCTTAAAAAAATGTTGTTGAGCCCTGTCAACACGGTGGTGAAAGATATTTACAATGCCGATGTCATCTCGGTGAGGGTAGATGTACCCTCCGAAGAGGTGAGTAACATCATGGATAAGTACGATCTGGTGGCGCTGCCGGTGGTAGATGCCGCCGGCAGATTAATGGGGCGCATTACCATCGACGATGTGGTGGATGTAATGCGGGAGGAGGCCGAACGCGATTACGCCATGGCCTCGGGTATTACCGGCGATGTGGAAGCGTCCGACAGCGTGTGGTTGCTTACCCGCGCCCGGATTCCCTGGTTGTTTATCGGGCTGCTGGGCGGTTTATTGGGGTCGCGCGTAGTGGGCAGCTTCGAGGGGGTTTTGGACATCTACCCGCAGTTGGCTTTCTTCATGCCACTCATCGCCGCCATGGGCGGAAATGTAGGCATTCAGTCCTCGGCCATAGTGGTGCAATCGCTGGCCGCCGGAACCATGGGCTTAGACACCCCGTTTCGCAAGTTGCTGAAGGAGTTTAGCGTGGCTTTACTCAATGCTTCGGTGCTGGCTACACTGGCTTTTGGCTACAATACGCTGGTAGGCTCACACGAAGCATTGACTTTTACCGTATCGGGCGCCATGTTTTCGGTAGTGGTGTTCGCCTCTATCTTTGGCGCATTGGTGCCTATGCTGCTTAACAAAATGAAGATAGACCCTGCAGTCGCCACCGGCCCCTTTGTCACTACCCTGAACGACATCATCGGCATGGCTATTTATTTAACCATTGGTACCTTTTTTTATGCCTGGCTCACCTGAAAAAGGAATCGTAATGTATGTAGATGTGGTTCTGCCTTTGCCATTGCCACGTCTTTTTACCTACCATGTGCCCGACGATTTGGAGGCCCGGGTGGAGGAAGGGATGAGAGTGGTGGTGCCCTTTGGACGCAAAAAACAATACTCGGGCATCGTGTTTTCAATACATAACAATGAGCCACAGGATTATGACACAAAGCCGGTTATAACTGTCATAGACCGCCGACCGCTGGTCAACAGGTGGCAACTTGAGTTTTGGAGCTGGATGGCACAATACTATCAATGTGCATTGGGGGAGGTGTACAAAGCTGCTTTGCCTTCGGGATTAAAATTGGAGAGCGAAACACGTTTTTACTACAATCCCAATTATGAACAGGAGGACGACTTGCCGGGGAAAGCACTGGCCATACTCGGTTTTTTGAGTAACAAAAAAGTGGCTTCCGTGCAGGAAATCAACGACTATGCCGGTGTGAAAAATGCGATGCCTCTGTTAAAAATCCTCTTTGAGGTGAGCGCTGTTTTTGTTACCGAACGGCTCAAAGAAGGGTTCAGACCCCGTTCCGAAAACTATCTGAAGCTGCCGGAATCCCTGACTTCGGAGGAGGCACTTGGCCAAACCTTTGATGCATTGCAAAAGGCCCCCCGACAACTTCATCTGTTGATGCTTTTTTTGCAGAAATGCGGGGGGATTGGCGAGGCTTCAAAAGGGAAAGAGGTATCGAGAAGGGTGCTTCTGGAAGAGGAAAAAACCGGAGGAGGAGCGCTCAGCCAACTCCTGAAAAAAGGGGTGTTGGAGCAGTTTTCTAAAGTGGTCGACCGCATTGATGTGGAGGAGATGGAGGTATTCGTTAAAAACGCCTTTACCCCTCATCAGGCCAAGGCCTATGCTGAAATTGAAGAGGCTTTTACCCATAAAAACGTGGTTCTGCTTCAGGGGGTTACCTCCAGTGGTAAAACAGAAATTTACATTCATCTGATAGAAAAACACCTTGAAAAAGGAGAACAGGTACTCTATTTGCTTCCCGAAATAGCCCTCACCACCCAGATAACGGTTCGCCTGAAGCGTCATTTTGGAAACCGGCTGGGCATTTACCATTCCAAATACAGCAACGAGGAGCGCGTTGAGGTCTGGCTGGACCTGCTGGAGAAAAAAAACCATCAGGTGATACTGGGTGTGCGTTCCTCCATTTTTTTGCCATTCAGCAATCTGGGGCTGGTGATTGTGGACGAGGAGCACGAATACTCCTTTAAGCAGTTCGACCCTGCACCGCGCTATCACGCCCGCGATTCGGCCATCATGCTGGCCCATCAGTTTGGCGCTAAAGTGCTGCTGGGCACTGCTACCCCTTCCATCGAAAGCTATTACAACGCCCACACCCAGAAATATGGTTTGGTGAAACTGCACAAGCGCTTCGAAGACCTTCAGATGCCACGCATCATTGTGGCAGATATTCACGAAGCCCGGCGACGCAAGCAGATGAAGTCGCTCTTCTCCCCCGAGCTTTTTCAACAAATAGGAGATGCGCTGGAGCGAAAGGAGCAGGTGATCCTGTTCCAAAACCGGCGGGGCTTCTCCCCTTATCTGGAGTGCGAGGTGTGTGCATGGGTGCCGCGTTGCAAGTACTGCGATGTAAGCATGACCTACCATAAAAAGATGAACCATCTGATTTGTCACTATTGCGGGCATACCGTCACTTCGCCGGCTACTTGCAGCGCCTGCGGAAGTCCGGCGCTCTCAACCAGGGGGTTTGGCACCGAGAAGGTGGAAGAGGAGATTGGACTGCTCTTTCCTGCGGCCCGGGTTGCCAGGATGGATTTCGATACCACGCGCAGCCGGAAAGCTTATCAGCAGATTATATCCGGCTTCGAAGCAGGGGTATTCGACATTCTCATTGGCACACAGATGGTTACAAAAGGCCTGGATTTCGACAATGTGAGCCTGGTGGGCATACTCAATGCCGACAGCATCCTGAATATGCCCGATTTCAGAGCTTTTGAACGGGGCTATCAGATGATGGCGCAGGTGAGTGGCCGGGCTGGCCGAAAAAACAAACAGGGCACAGTGGTATTGCAAACCTCTCATCCGCAGCATCCCATAGTGCAGCAGGTGATAGAAAACGATTATGAGGGCATGTACCGGGAGCAGTTGCAGGAGCGGGAAACCTTTCGTTATCCGCCGTTTTACAGGCTTATTTATATTGTGTTGAAGCACAAAAACCGGTCGGTGGTCGATCGTGCTGCCCAGGCATTGGGTCAAAAGCTCACCTCCATCTTCGGCAGCCGGGTGCTGGGGCCACAGGAACCGCCTGTGGGGCGGGTGCAAAATCTTTATCTGAACCGGCTGGTGCTGAAAATCGAAAAAGGCGCTTCCGCCGAAAGGGCTAAGATGCTGCTTCAAAAACAGGTTTTTTCGGTTTTGTCGGAGCCCCGGTGGCGGTATGTCACCATTCAGGTGGATATAGACCCGTTTTAAGGTTTTGAACTGGTATTTCATCCGAATATAATTTGTTTTCATAGGCCGGGTGGAACTCCCTTCTGAATATTCATTTGTGTTTGAGTTTCTCAAACATGGTCGTTTCCTAATAAAAGATTATCTTTGGCTGTTGTTAAAAAGTGGCGGGTTTCACTTTTTACATTCTCAATAAAAT
>JACDJA010001045.1_pt1 | contig 25391 bp, 35 predicted proteins | sample 7449241 | NCBI WGS metagenome assembly JACDJA01 (sample SAMN14253289, study PRJNA609438) | sludge metagenome | isolation source: initial anaerobic sludge | collected 2018-12-20 | reverse complement strand
TGGAGATGGTGATGCCGGGTGACAACGTGAAGATGTCGGTGAAGCTGATCGCACCGATTGCGATGGAAGAGGGTCTGCGTTTTGCGATCCGCGAAGGTGGCCGTACTGTCGGCGCCGGCGTTGTTGCTAAGATCATAGAGTAATAAATATGGCCAACCAGAGAATTCGTATTCGACTGAAGGCATTCGATCATCGTCTGATCGATCAGTCCGCACGTGAGATCGTCGATACCGCCAAGCGTACCGGAGCGCAGGTCCACGGACCGATTCCGTTGCCTACCAAAAAGGAGCGGTTCACGGTACTGATTTCACCACACGTAAACAAAGACGCGCGTGATCAGTACGAAATCCGTACTCACAAACGGCTGATGGATATCGTTGATCCTACCGACAAGACGGTAGATGCGCTGATGAAGTTGGATCTGGCGGCAGGTGTTGACGTTCAGATCAAACTGAACTGAGGTAATGACGATGTTAGGAATAGTTGGACGAAAAGTCGGCATGACCCGGGTGTTTACCGAGGAAGGCGTTTCAGTGCCTGTGACGGTCATTGAGGTTGAGCCCAATCGCGTAACCCAGGTGCGTACCCTCGAAAACGATGGCTACAGTGCAATCCAGGTAACCACGGGAAGTCGCAAGGCCTCCAGCGTTTCCAAGCCCGAAGCAGGACACCTTGCGAAGGCCGGCGTAGAAGCTGGTCGTGGCATGTGGGAGTTCCGTTTTGCTGAAGGTGAGCCGGAGGCGATTGAAGTAGGCAGTGAAATCAAGGTCGACATGTTCGAGGCCGGCCAGATCGTGGATGTGCGTGGCACGACCATCGGTAAGGGCTTTCAGGGTGCGGTGAAACGGCACGGTTTCAGAATGCAGGATGCGACACACGGCAACTCACTGTCACACCGGGCGCCAGGCTCCATCGGACAGTGTCAGACACCGGGTCGGGTATTCAAAGGTAAGAAGATGGCAGGCCACATGGGCAACGTGAAACGCTCCATTCAGAATCTCCAGGTTGTGAGAGTCGATACGGACCGTAATCTGTTGCTGGTTAGAGGGGCCGTGCCGGGTTCACGTGGCGGTGATGTGATCATCACGCCCGCGATCAAGAAGCTGAACAAGGGGTAATAAAAAATGGACCTCAATGTACAGGCAGGCAATGGCGGCACCGAGACCCTACAGGTTTCCGATGCGGTATTCGCGGCCGATTATAATGAAGCGCTGATTCATCAGGTGGTTACCGCCTATATGGCGGCATCCCGTGCCGGCACCAAGGCAGGGAAAAGCCGTTCCGATGTCAGTGGTGGTGGTATCAAGCCTTTCCGCCAGAAAGGCACAGGCCGTGCGCGTGCCGGTACCATAAGAAGCCCGATCTGGCGTACCGGTGGTGTGACCTTTGCGGCACGCCCGAGAGATTACTCCCAGAAAGTTAACCGCAAGATGTACCGCGGTGCTATCCGCTCCATCCTGTCAGAGCTGTTGCGCAGCGAGCGCATGGTGGTTGTCTCCGATTTCGCGGTTGAAGCGCCCAAAACCAAGGCGCTGGTAGCGAAGTTGAAAGAGCTCGGCATGAAAGAGGTACTGATCGTAACGGTGCAGCCGGATGAGAATCTTTATCTGGCCGCACGGAATCTGTATGGAGTAGATGTTTGTGACGTGCGTGAACTCGATCCGGTCAGTCTGATCGGCTTCGACAGAATACTCATCACCTCCGAATCACTGAAGCAATTGGAGGCGAGTCTGTCATGAACAAAGAGCGTCTGATGCAGGTGTTGTTGGGGCCGGTTATTTCCGAGAAGAGTACAATTACTGCCGATGTAAATCGTCAGTTTGTCTTTAAAGTAATCCCGGACGCGAAAAAGCCTGAGATCAAAAGAGCTGTCGAACTGATGTTCGATGTCACGGTTGATAACGTGCGTGTTGTCAACATCAAGGGCAAAAACAAACGGTTCGGTCAGATAAAGGGTCGTCGTAACGGTGTTCGTAAAGCCTATGTCAGGCTGGCGGAAGGCAGTGACATCGACTTCGGTGCGGGTGCCTGATTGGCCCTTGATCGCAACGAATAGAGCGGAATTAAGAGTATGGCTATTGTAAAAACCAGACCAACATCAGCCGGTCGCCGGTTTGTGGTTAAGGTAGTGAATCCTGAACTGTATAAGGGTGAGCCGCACGGTCCACTGCTGGAGCAGAAGAGCAGGAATGGCGGTCGCAACAATAACGGTCGCATCACTACCCGTCACAAGGGTGGTGGTCATAAGCAACGTTACCGCATTATTGATTTCAAGCGGGACAAAGATGGTGTACCGGGTGTTGTTGAGCGCCTGGAATACGATCCCAACCGTACGGCCAATATTGCACTGATCAAATACGCCGATGGTGAGCGCCGCTATATCATTGCCCCCAAGGGCCTGGTGGCCGGTGATCCGGTAATGTCGGGCGAGGATTCCGGTATCAAGGTCGGTAACTGTCTGCCCCTGAGAAATATTCCGGTTGGTACCAACGTCCATTGCATCGAAATGAAGCAGGGCAAGGGCGCACAAATTGCCCGTTCAGCCGGAACTACCGCACAATTGGTTGCACGCGAGGGAGAATATGCTACTCTGCGCCTCCGCTCGGGCGAGATGCGCAAGATTCGCAGCGAATGTCGCGCAACAATTGGTGAAGTCGGGAATACCGAGCATAGCCTGCGCAAGCTGGGTAAGGCCGGTGCTTCGAGATGGCGCGGTGTCAGACCAACCGTACGTGGCGTGGCCATGAACCCGGTGGATCATCCGCACGGTGGTGGTGAAGGCCGTACTTCTGGTGGCCGTCATCCCTGCAGTCCCTGGGGTATACCCACCAAAGGTTACAAAACGCGCACCAACAAGCGCACTGACAAAATGATTGTGCGTCGGCGCAATCGTAAGTAAATAGAACCGAGGTAATTTAACGTGCCACGTTCAATTAAGAAAGGCCCCTTCGTCGATCATCATCTGATCAAAAAAGTCGACGAAGCGGTGGCAAGCAATAGTAAGCGTCCGATTAAGACATGGTCCCGCCGTTCAATGGTGCTACCGGATATGATCGGTCTGACCATTGCGGTATATAACGGACGCCAGCATATTCCAGTGCTTGTCACCGAGAATATGATTGGCCATAAACTTGGTGAGTTTGCACTGACCCGGACATTCCGGGGTCATGCGGCTGACAAGAAATCGAAACGATAATCGGGGTGGGAACCATGCAGGCTGCTGCTAAATTGCGTTTTGCACGTATTTCGGCCCAGAAGGGCCGTCTGGTCGCCGATCAGATCAGGGGGCTGCCTGTGGAGCAGGCTCTGAATATCCTCTCCTTCAGCAATAAGAAGGGCGCGGACCTTATGAAAAAATTGCTGGATTCTGCGATTGCCAATGCAGAAAACAACGAAGGCGCGGATATCGACGAGTTGAAGGTTGCCTCTGTTATGGTTGACGAGGGTCCGACAATGAAACGGATCAGGGCGCGAGCCAAGGGTCGTGCGGCCCGTATTTTAAAGCGTACCAGTCACTTCACCGTGATTGTGTCGGACAAGTAAGGCAGAGTTATGGGTCAGAAAGTACATCCAATTGGAATTCGTCTTGGCATTGTCAAGCAGTGGACGTCGAAATGGTATGCCGACTCCAAAGATTATGCCGATATGCTCAATACCGATCTTGCGGTGAGAGACTATTTGAAAAAACGTCTTTCCCAGGCATCGGTGAGCCGCATTCAGATCGATCGTCCGGCGAAAAATGCCCATGTGACTATTCACTCGGCAAGGCCGGGTATTGTGATCGGCAAGAAGGGCGAAGACATCAATACGCTGCGTGAAGAGGTATCAAAGCGTATGGGTATCCCTGCGCATATCAGTGTGGAAGAGATCCGCAAGCCGGAACTCGATGCGCAACTGGTCGCAGAGGGTATTACCCAGCAGCTGGAGCGCCGCGTCATGTTCCGACGGGCAATGAAGCGTTCGGTGCAGACCGCGATGCGCCTGGGTGCCGGTGGCATCAAGGTGAACATTTCAGGGCGTTTGAATGGCGCTGAAATTGCCCGTAACGAATGGTATCGGGAAGGCCGTGTTCCGCTCCACACACTACGCGCCGATATCGATTATGGTTTTGCCGAGGCGAAAACCACCTATGGGATCATCGGCGTAAAGGTCTGGATTTTTAAAGGCGAAGTCTTTGGTGACGAAGTTCAGGAAGATACTGCGCCCAAGCCTGCACGTCGTAAAGCACCGCGTAAGAAGGATTAAGTCATGTTATTGCCAAAGCGGACTAAATTCCGTAAACAGATGAAGGGTCGCAATCGCGGCCTGGCGAACCGGGGTAACAAGGTTAGCTTCGGTGAATATGGGCTACAGGCTGTCGATCGTGGACGGATGACGTCTCGTCAAATCGAGGCCGCTCGGCGCACCATTACCCGTACCGCCAAGCGCGGCGGAAAAATGTGGATCCGCGTTTTTCCGGATAAACCGGTCACCAAAAAGCCGCTGGAAGTACGCCAGGGTAAAGGTAAGGGCGGCGTCGAATACTGGGTTGCCTTGATTCAGCCGGGTCGCGTACTTTATGAAATTGAAGGTGTTTCTGAGGAACTTGCTCGCGAAGCTTTCGAGCTGGCAGCCGCAAAACTGCCATTCAAGACGGCCTTCATTAAACGGACGGTGATGTGATGAGTGCGAGTGAACTTCGTCAAAAGAACCCCGCTGAGCTGGAGGGGGTATTACTGGAGCTGCGTAAAGAGCAGTTCAATCTGCGTATGCAGCAGGGCACTGGACAGTTGTCGCGTCCGTCAGAAATGAGACGGGTTAGAAAAGAGATTGCCCGGGTGAAGACGTTGCTGAATGAGAAAGGTGTAGGTGAGGCGTCATGAGCGATCAGAACAACAGCAATCGCACGCTCGAAGGCCGCGTGGTCAGCGATAAAATGGACAAAAGCATTACTGTCCTGGTCGAACGTAAGGTGAAACATCCGATCTATGGAAAATTCATCCGGCGCTCCACCAAAGTGCACGCCCATGATGAGGCCAATGAGTGTGGTATCGGCGATGTAGTGGTGGTGGAGCAGTGCCGCCCGCTCTCCAAGAGCAAAACCTGGCGTCTGGTCAAGGTTGTCACCAAGGCATCCTGAAGCAGGCACCGGCCAATCGTACGATTTCGGTTTAGTGATTTTTTAATTGGAATAGACCAATGATCCAGATGCAGACAATGCTTAACGTCGCCGATAACAGTGGCGCAAAGCGGGTCCAGTGCATAAAGGTGCTGGGCGGATCACACCGTCGCTATGCTGGCATCGGGGACATAATTAAAGTGAGCGTCAAAGACGCGATTCCCCGCGGTAAAGTGAAAAAAGGTGATGTATACAATGCGGTAGTTGTGCGTACCAGGAAAGGCGTAAGGCGTCCGGATGGATCTCTGATCCGTTTTGATGGTAATGCGGCTGTTCTGTTGAACACGCAGCTCCAGCCGATCGGAACCCGTATTTTTGGACCGGTTACCCGTGAACTGCGCAGCGAGCGATTCATGAAAATCATCTCGCTCGCTCCTGAAGTACTCTGAGGGGTGAATCATGGCTATGCGTAAGATCAAAAAAGGTGACCAGGTCGTGATCCTTGCCGGCAAGGATAAAGGCAAGCAAGGCTCTGTTCTGAGGGTGATCGACGAAAAGGTTATCGTTGAAAATGTCAACATTGTTAAGAAGCACACCAAGGCAAATCCGGCCAAGGGTGAGCCTGGTGGTATCCTGGATAAAGAGATGCCGATCGATGCTTCCAATGTTGCTGTTTATAATCCGAACACCGGAAAGGCTGATCGGATTGGGATAAAGACTTTGGAAGACGGACGCAAAGTGCGCTACTTCAAGTCTAATGGCGAAGTCGTGGATATCTGAGGCGGATAGAAAGATGGCAAGATTACAACAGGTCTACCGCGACGAGCTCGTGGGTAAACTGAAAGATCAGTTTAGCTTCAAGAGCGTGATGGAAGTTCCGCGGATAACCAAAATCACCCTTAATATGGGTGTTGGTGAAGCACTCGGTGACAAAAAGGTACTTGAGTTCGCGGTCAGCGATATGGAGAAAATCGCCGGTCAGAAAGCGGTCGTTACCATGGCGCGTAAATCGGTTGCGGGTTTCAAGGTACGCGAGGGCTGGCCGGTCGGTTGCAAGGTGACCCTGCGCAGAGAGCGCATGTATGAGTTCCTGGATCGCCTGATCAATGTGGCAATACCGCGTATTCGTGATTTTCGTGGGCTGAACGGGAAGTCTTTCGACGGTCGCGGAAATTACAGCATGGGTGTAAAGGAGCAGATCATGTTCCCGGAAATCGACTTTGACAAGGTGGATACCTTGCGTGGTCTGGATATCATAATCACCACCACTGCAAAGAATGATACGGAAGGTCGCGCGCTTCTTGAGGCGTTCAATTTCCCTTTCAAGAACTGAAACAGAGCAGAATCGCATGGCAAAAAAGAGCATGATCGCGCGTGAAGTAAAACGGGCAAAGTTTGTTGAAAAATATGCTGCAAAACGTAACGAACTGAAGGCTATCATCAGCAGTCCTGCAAGTAGTCACGAGCAGGTTGACGAGGCGGTCCAGAAACTTCAGAAAATGCCGCGGGACGCAAGTCGATCCAGACAGCGCAATCGCTGCAGGGTGACGGGGCGTCCGCACGGTGTTTATCGGAAATTCGGCCTGTGCCGAAACAAACTTCGCGAAGCGGCCATGCGTGGCGATGTTCCAGGGCTTGTAAAAGCCAGCTGGTAATGTAAAATACACCACCCTTTTCGGGGTAGCTCGCCGGCCGGCGGGGTTTTTTGTTCAATCGTTTGGGTATCGCGCCTGGTAAGGCGGCTGACCCTGAGGATTTAAAAATGAGTATGTCTGATCCGATCGCGGATATGCTGACGCGTATCCGTAATGGTCAACAAGTTTCCAAGGTGGCTGTTTCCATGCCATCTTCCAAGAAGAAAGTTGCTGTTGCGCAACTGCTTCTCGATGAAGGCTATATTGCCGGATTCAACGTCGAATCCAAAGATAACAAGTCTACACTCCATGTCGACCTCAAATACTTTCAGGGCAAGCCGGTCATTGAAATGATCCAGCGCGTGAGCCGCCCGGGGTTGCGCATTTACAAGGGCAGCAAAGAGCTTCCGAAAGTGCGTGGTGGTCTTGGCGTAGCCATTATTTCCACCTCCCAGGGATTGATGACCGATCGCGCGGCTCGCTCGGGTGGTCAAGGCGGCGAAGTCGTCGCTTACGTGGCTTAAGGGGAGCTGACATGTCTCGTGTAGCAAAGAATCCGATATCCCTGCCTTCTGGTGTGGATGTCAAGCTGAACGACAGCGAACTGACGGTAAAAGGTTCCAAAGGAACCATGAAGCTGGACCTGCATGCCTTTGTCACCATCAAGAATGATGATGGAGTGATCACCGTTGTTCCTGTCAAGGAAGGGCGCGATGAGTGGGCAATGGCCGGAACTTTCCGGGCCTTGGTGAGTAACATGGTAACGGGCGTCAGCGCCGGTTTTCAAAAGAAGTTGCAACTGGTTGGCGTCGGTTACCGTGCGCAGGCCAAGGGCAATGTGCTGAATATGAATCTTGGTTTCTCACATCCGGTGGATTATCCCGTTCCGGAGGGAATCAGCATCGAAACGCCGAGTCAGACTGAAATTGTCGTGTCTGGATGCGACAAGCAGCGTGTCGGACATGTCTCTGCGGAGATCCGCGCCTATCGCCCGCCTGAGCCCTATAAAGGCAAGGGTGTGCGTTACGCGGACGAGCATGTTGCCCGTAAAGAAGCCAAGAAAAAATAGGTCATACTGAGATGGACAAGAAAACTACACGTTTACGCCGCGCTCGTAGAGCTCGTGCAAAGATACGCGAACTGGCGGTCAATCGTCTGACCATCTTTCGTACTCCAAGACATATGTATGCGCAGGTGATCGCGCCGAACGGGTCCCAGGTGATTGCCAGTGCGTCGACGGTTGATAAGGATGTGAAGGCGCAACTGGAAGGGGCGTCGGGCAACGGCAGTGCGGCAGCGATTGTCGGCAAGGCTATTGCAGAACGTGCCAAGGCTGCTGGCGTCGAAAGTGTTGCGTTCGATCGTGCCGGTTTCAAATATCACGGTCGGGTCAAGGCGTTGGCTGACGCTGCCCGCGAAAACGGTCTTAAGTTCTAAGGGGCGGGCTATGTCAAAGTTCAATGAAAGGCCGGAAGGTGATGATCTGATTGAAAAGCTGATCAACGTCAACCGGGTCGCGAAAGTGGTCAAAGGTGGTCGCGTTTTTGGTTTTGCGGCGCTCGCGGTTGTTGGTGATGGCAATGGCAAGGTCGGATTCGGTAGCGGCAAAGCCCGTGAGGTGCCGATCGCCATTCAAAAGGCGATGGAAAATGCGCGGCAAAACCTGCGCAGTGCGAAGCTGAACGGCGATACCTTGCAGTATCCGCTGATTGGCCGTCATGGTGCGGCAAAGGTCTATATGCAGCCGGCTTCGGAGGGTACCGGAATTATTGCCGGTGGCGCGATGCGTGCCGTGTGTGAGGCCGTGGGGGTACACAATGTCCTGGCCAAGTGCATAGGCACAAACAATCCGATCAACGTGGTTCGCGCAACAATTAATGCGCTGACCGAGATGACTGATCCTGAAACCGTTGCCGCCAAGCGTGGCAAGTCGGTGAAAGAGATCCTGGGGTAGGTCATGAGTGATAAAAAGATGATGAAAGTGACCCTGCTCCGCAGTGTTCATGGTCGCCTTGAGAGTCATAAGGCGTGTGTCCGCGGGCTGGGCTTGCGCCGTATTCGACACAGTGTGTTGGTTGAAGATACCCCTGCGACACGTGGCATGGTGAACAAAGTCAGCTACATGGTCCAGGTAGAGGAGGCTTGAGATGCGTCTGAATACCATTAAGCCTGCAGAAGGCGCAACAACGGATGCCAAGCGGGTTGGCCGGGGCATCGGTAGCGGTCTGGGCAAAACTGCCGGGCGGGGTCACAAGGGTCAGAAGTCCAGATCCGGTGGTTTCCGTAAAGTTGGTTTCGAAGGCGGCCAGATGCCGCTGCAGCGTCGGCTGCCGAAAGTCGGGTTTACCTCGAGAATAGGCAGAGTCACTGCAGAAGTGCGGTTAAGTGAGCTGGCCAAGATCGACGGTGATACGGTTGATATGAACGCGCTTTACGCGGCCAATGTGCTGCCGTCGAACATGCAGCGTGCCAAGATTATTCTGTCAGGCACGATTGATAAGGCGGTAACGGTTCGCGGGGTCGGCGCCACGAAGGGAGCCCGTGCTGCCATCGAGGCGGCTGGCGGGAAGATCGAGCAATAAATGGCCGGTCAGGGTGCAAGGGCCGGCGGGCTTGCCGGGGCAGGTAAGTTCACGGAGTTACGCCAGCGGCTGCTGTTTGTAATCGGTGCCCTGCTGGTGTTTCGGATCGGTACATTCATCCCGGTTCCCGGGGTGAATCCCGCCGCTGTTGCAGCGCTGTTTGATCAACAGCAGGGCGGCATTCTGGACATGTTCAACATGTTCTCCGGTGGCGCGCTGGAAAGGGCAAGTTTATTTGCCCTGGGAATTATGCCGTACATCTCGGCCTCTATTATCATGCAGCTGATGTCGGCGGTTATTCCCAAGCTGGAGCAGCTGAAAAAGGAAGGTGAACAGGGGCGTCGCACCATCACCCAGTACACACGCTATGGCACGGTCGCTCTGGCTACCTTCCAGGCGGTGGGTATTGCGATAGCCCTGCAGTCCCAACAGGCGGGCGGCATAGCCGTAGTCTCACATCAGGGGCCCGGGTTTATTTTGACGGCGGCGGTGTCGTTGGTGACAGGAACCATGTTCCTGATGTGGTTGGGTGAGCAGATTACCGAGCGCGGCCTGGGTAACGGCATTTCGCTGATCATCTTCGCCGGTATTGTGGCCGGATTGCCGGCCGCCATCGGTGGCACACTGGAACTGGTCCGCACGGGTGAAATGAATGCCATAACGGTCCTGGTTCTGTTTGCCCTGGCTGTGGCCGTTACGGCATTTGTTGTTTTCGTTGAGCGAGGGCAGCGTCGGATCACGGTCAACTATGCCAAGCGCCAGCAGGGGCGGAAGATGTTTGCGGCACAAAGCAGCCATCTGCCATTGAAATTGAATATGGCTGGTGTGATTCCGCCGATTTTCGCGTCCAGCATCATCCTGTTCCCGTCGACCCTGGGGCAGTGGCTGGGGACTCAGGAGAATATGCGTTGGCTGCAGGATATTGTCGGCAAAATCGCGCCTGGCGAGCCCCTATACGTGTTGCTGTATGCATTGGCCATTGTGTTTTTCTGTTTCTTTTATACGGCGTTGGTATTCAACTCAAAAGAGACGGCAGACAACCTGAAACGTTCAGGTGCTTTTATCCCCGGTTATCGTCCGGGAGAACAAACGGCGCGTTATATCGATAAAGTGATGTCACGCCTGACCTTTGCGGGCGCGATATACATTACGGCGGTCTGTTTGTTACCCGAGTTTTTGATTGTCGGTTGGAATGTTCCATTCTATTTTGGCGGAACGTCCTTGCTGATCATTGTTGTGGTCGTCATGGACTTCATGGCACAGGTGCAGGCACACATGATGTCTCACCAGTATGAAGGGCTGATGAAAAAGGCGAATCTGAAAGGCGGCGGCGCAGGTTTGCTGCGTTAGTGTTCGGAAAGATTCCACTGTATTTTGGAGATTGAGTCATGAAAGTAAGGGCGTCTGTAAAGAAGATTTGCAGAAACTGCAAGATTGTCCGACGCAATGGCGTGGTACGGGTTATCTGCAAAGAAGCCAGACATAAACAGAGACAAGGCTAAGCTTTTCGCTTGATTTGTTAAAAAAATCCAGTTAAAGTTGTGCGTTCACCGCGCCCAACGTGAGCTGATAATTGTATTTTTAGGAGTTACCTGATGGCCCGTATTGCAGGCGTCAATATTCCCGATCGTAAGCACGCCGTTATCGCGTTGACCGAGATCTATGGGATTGGTTCTACCCGTGCTGCCCGTATCTGCGAGGCTGCGGGTGTCGCGAAAGATGCAAAGATTCAAAATCTGACCGAAGGTGAGGTCGAATCACTCCGTACCGAAGTCGCCAAGTTTTCGGTCGAAGGCGATCTTCGTCGTGAAGTATCCATGAATATCAAGCGTCTCATGGACCTTGGTTGTAATCGTGGAATTCGTCATCGTCGCGGTCTTCCTCTGCGCGGCCAGCGTACTAAAACGAACGCCCGTACCCGCAAGGGTCCGCGTCGTCCGATCAAGAGATAACAGCGGTCCGGTCTCTGGATTGTTTACAGCGATATAGTTCACAGGAACATTTAAGATGGCAAAGCCGAGCAGCGTGCGGAAAAAGGTCAAGAAGAGCGTCACCGATGGTGTCGCCCACATACACGCCTCTTTTAACAATACAATTGTTACCATTTCAGATCGCCAGGGTAATGTGTTGTCCTGGGCAACTGCAGGTGGGTCAGGGTTTCGTGGTTCACGCAAGAGCACGCCGTTCGCCGCTCAGGTTGCGGCAGATCGTGCGGGTGAGCGGGCAAAGGACTACGGTGTCAAAAACCTTGATGTCAACGTCAAAGGTCCGGGACCAGGACGCGAGTCCGCGGTTCGCGCACTGAACAATGCGGGATTCAAGATCACCAGTATCTGTGATGTCACCCCAATCCCGCACAATGGTTGTCGCCCGCCCAAAAAGCGTCGCGTTTAATCAGGAGTTATAGATAATCATGGCTAGATATATCGGTCCCAAGTGTAAGCTGAGCAGAAGAGAAGGCACTGACCTGTTTCTGAAGAGCCGCGCTCGCTCCCTGGAATCAAAATGTAATATGGAAAAGCAGCCCGGTCAGACAACTGACCGCCGCCGCCGCCTCTCTGATTACGGTATGCAGCTGCGTGAAAAGCAGAAGATGCGCCGTATGTACGGAATTATGGAGAAGCAGTTCAGCAACTATTACAAGAATGCGGCGCAAAGCAAGGGAGCTACGGGCGACAACCTGCTGCGCTTGCTTGAAACACGCCTGGATAACGTCGTTTACCGGATGGGTTTCGGGAGCACACGTTCAGAGTCACGGCAGCTTGTAAGCCACAAATCTATTGAAGTTAACGGCAAGGTGGTGAATGTTCCGTCATACCGTATCGAAGTCAATGATGTGGTCAGTATACGCGAAAAATCGAAGAAGCAGCTGCGCATCCAGAGTTCACTGGCGCTTGCCGAGCAGTTTGGTACCGTTGACTGGATAGAAGTTGATGCGAAGGGCATGACAGGTACCTTCAAACGTTTGCCGGATCGGTCAGAGCTGCCTGCAGAAATTAACGAACAGCTGGTTGTAGAGCTGTACTCCAAGTAAGGATTACCTTCAAGAGGTCGAAATGCCGGAGTTTGTTACCGATTTTCTCAAGCCGCGTTTAGTCAGTGTACAGCCCTTAAGCGAGCTACACGCCAAGGTTTCGCTTGAACCGATGGAGCGTGGTTTTGGCCATACGCTTGGCAACTCATTGCGCAGGATCCTGCTCTCATCAATGCCTGGGAGTGCGGTGGTAGAGGCAGAGATTGAAGGCGTTCTCCACGAGTACACCAGTATTGAAGGCGTCCAGGAAGATGTGCTGGAGATCCTGCTTAACCTGAAGGATCTGGCGATCATCATGCACTCCCGTGATGAGGCCACGCTGACCCTGAAAAAGAAGGGTCAGGGACCGGTTCTGGCAAGTGACATCACCCTCGATCATGATGTGGAGATTGCAAACCCTGATCATGTCATTGCCAATCTGACCAAGAGCGGCGAAATTAACATGACGCTGAAGGTGGCGCGGGGTATCGGTTATCAGCCTGCGGCCAACCGGCAGGCGGATTCCATGGAAGATCGTCCGATTGGTCGCCTACAATTGGATGCCAGCTTTTCACCCGTCAGGCGTGTTGCCTATGCGGTCGAGGCTACCCGTGTCGAGCAGCGTACCGATCTTGACCGTCTGGTCATTGATCTTGAGACAAACGGGACCATTGATCCGGAAGAGGCGATCAGGCGGGCGGCGACTATTCTGCAGGATCAGCTGTCGGCATTCGTAAAACTGGACGAGACCGCGACGACCGAGAAGGAGGTGGAGGAGGATCGCCCGGCGATTGATCCCATTCTGCTCCGTCCCGTCGATGATCTGGAGCTGACAGTACGTTCAGCGAACTGCCTGAAGGCAGAAAACATCTTTATGATTGGTGATCTGATACAGCGGACTGAAGTTGAGCTGCTGAAAACCCCGAACCTGGGTAAAAAGTCGCTCACCGAAATCAAGGATGTACTTGCTACCAGGGGGTTGTCCCTGGGTATGCGGCTGGAAAACTGGCCGCCAGAAGGTATGGAAGATAACGGTCGATAACATCTCGACCCAGAATCGTATATCTATAGTATTAACCTAAGTTTAGGGAAGTCGATTCATGCGTCATCGCAAATCAGGACGGCAACTGAACCGCAACAGTTCACACCGCAAGGCAATGTTTCGTAACATGGCTTGCTCACTGTTGCGCCATGAGCTGATCAAAACCACCTTACCAAAGGCAAAAGAGCTGCGTCGCGTAGCTGAGCCGATGATTACTCTGGCAAAAAATGACAGCGTTGCCAAACGCCGTCTGGCCTTTGATCGTCTTCGCGATGATGAGGTTGTCGGCAAATTGTTTAACGAACTGGGTCCGCGTTACAAGGAGCGGCCGGGTGGCTATCTGCGTATTCTGAAATGCGGTTTTCGCCCGGGCGACAAGGCCCCCATGGCTTTTGTCGAGCTGGTGGATCGTCCGGACCTAGAGGTTCAGGCAGTAGAAGCTGAATAGTATTGATTCAGGACTGCGGTCCTGGTGTGTAAATAACCGGGCCTTGGCCCGGTTATTTTTTGCACAGGAGAGAACTATCCACGATCGGGGCTCAGCGGCTATGCAGCGGCAGATTAAGCGGTTATCTGCTTTAATGCGTGTATCATCAAGCTGATCGGATGCGCAGATGGATAACAAGCCTGAACTGGTAGCGTTATTTACGGACTTTGGGATTGGCAGTCACTATATTGCGCAGGTGCAGGCGCGTCTGCTGCAACTGCGTGTGACACAGCCGGTGATTCAATTGTGCTCCGATGCGCCTCAGTTTAATCCACAGGCATCCGCTTACCTGCTGGCTTCCTTTCTTCCCTGTATGCCGGAAGGGACGCTGTTTGTAGCGGTGGTGGATCCGGGAGTTGGCAGTGACAGGCGGTCGATTCTGGTGACCACGGAGCGGTTCTGGTTCGTGGGGCCGGATAATGGGCTGTCGTCACAGATAGTAGCCCGGTCGAATGCGGTTCAGGTACAGACACTCGATCTTCCTGGGTTGCCGGGTCGTTCGAAAACCTTTGATGGCAGGGATTATTTTGCACCTGCTGCGGCGGCTGTCTGCAACGGGATGGAAGTGAAGGGGCAGCCGGTTGCGCTAGATAGTATTGTCGGCAGCGACTGGCCAGCACAACTGCCGGAGATTATCTATCTTGACAGCTATGGCAATGGCGTCACCGGCTTGACGGTGGCGGCCACGTCAGAAAAGCGGCAACTGATTGTCAATGATACGACCGTGCTCTACGCCGAGACCTTTTCCGCTGTAGCGGCTGGTCATCCGTTTTGGTACCTGAACGCCAACGGACTGGTAGAAGTGGCCGTCAACAGAGGCAGCGCAGCCGACCTGTTGCAACTGACAATCGGCATGCCGGTGCGCTGGCTGGAGCCGTAACCTGACAGTGCTGGTCACCTATCGGCTGGATGCTGCTTTCCCTCCAGCAAAACCTTTTTCAGGTAATGGCCGGTATATGATTTGATGGATTCGCTCACCACCTCCGGTGTCCCTTGGGCAACGATTTCGCCACCCCTGTCACCCCCTTCCGGTCCCAGATCGATAATCCAGTCGGCGGTCTTGATGACATCCAGGTTGTGCTCGATCACCACAACGGTGTTGCCATGGTCACGTAGCCGGTGCAGCACTTCCAGAAGATGCTTTACATCGTGAAAATGCAGACCGGTGGTTGGCTCGTCCAGGATATAGAGTGTGTTGCCTGTGTCGCGTTTTGACAGTTCACGTGAGAGTTTGACCCGTTGTGCCTCGCCGCCCGACAAGGTGGTGGCGTTTTGGCCCAGCGTGATATAGGCGAGACCGACATCCATCAGTGTCTGCAATTTGCGTTTTAGGGCCGGGATGGCATCAAAAAAGTCCAGTGCCTCTTCGATGGTCATCTCCAGCACCTGGTTGATGCTTTTTCCCTTGTAGCGGATCTCGAGGGTTTCCCGGTTATAGCGGGTCCCTTTGCAGACATCACACTGTACGTAGATATCCGGCAGGAAATGCATCTCTACCTTGATCACGCCATCACCCCGGCACGCCTCGCAGCGGCCGCCCTTGACATTGAAACTGAATCGGCCAGGGGTGTAGCCGCGTGAACGGGCTTCGTGTGTGCCGGCAAACAGTTCCCGGACTGGCGTGAAAATACCCGTATAGGTGGCTGGATTGGAGCGGGGGGTGCGACCAATCGGACTCTGGTCGATATCGACTACCTTGTCAAAATGCTCCAGTCCGCTGATCTGGTCGAACGCAGCAGCATCCATGGAGGCCCGGTTCAGCTGTGTGGCGGCGATGGGATAGAGCGTGTCATTGATCAATGTCGATTTGCCGGAGCCGGAGACCCCGGTGACGCAGGTAAACAGTCCGGCAGGAATTGTCAGTTCAACCGATTTGAGATTATTGCCACGAGCGCCGGAGATGGTCAGCCGCTTGTCATTGTCTGGCGCGTGGCGCTGTTCCGGTATCGCAATCGACAGGCTGCGGGAGAGATACCGACCGGTCAGTGATGCGGGGTTGGCGGCAATTTCACTGGCGGTTCCCTGGGCGATGATGCGGCCGCCATGGATACCCGCTCCGGGTCCGATATCAACCACGTGGTCCGCCGATAAGATTGCCTCTTCATCGTGTTCGACCACAATGACCGTGTTGCCGAGATCACGCAGATAGTTGAGCGTTTTCAGTAGCCGGTCATTATCGCGCTGGTGCAGGCCGATGGAGGGTTCATCGAGAATATACATGACTCCCACCAGGCCGGCGCCAATCTGGCTCGCCAGGCGAATCCGCTGGGCTTCACCGCCGGAGAGGGTCTCCGCGCTTCGGTCCAGGGTCAGGTAGTCGAGGCCGACATTGACCAGGAACTGCAGTCGCTGGGAGATCTCGTTGACGACTTTTTCGGCAATCTTGCCCTGCTTGCCGGGCAGTTGCAGCCGGTTGAAGAAATCCAGGCAGTTGCCGACGGGCAGAGTGGTGATGTCCGGCAGATTGTGCGTTCCGAGAAAAACGTGTCGCGCGGCCTCATTCAGGCGGGTGCCGCCGCACTCGGGACAGGGATGGGTCGAGATATAGCGTGCCAGCTCTTCCCTGACGGCAGTGGATTCTGTCTCCCGGTAGCGCCGTTCCATGTTGCGGATGATCCCCTCGAAAGGGTGAGTATTGCTACTGGTTTTTCCGCGCTCATTGAAATAGGTGAACTTGATCTGCTCTTTGCCGCTGCCAAACAGGATGGCGTCGCGAATCTTCTTCGGCAGGTTTTCCCAGCCGGTCTCCACGTCAAAACCGTAGTGCTTGCCCAGGGAGCTGATCAGCTGAAAATAGTAGGCGTTACGCCGGTCCCAACCCCGGACAGCGCCGGCCGCAAGGCTCAAATGGGGGTGTGCCACGACCCGTTCCGGGTCAAAAAACTGTTCACTGCCCAGTCCATCGCAAGTGGGGCAGGCGCCTACCGGATTATTGAATGAAAACAGGCGCGGCTCCAGTTCCGGCAGGCTATAGCCACATTGCGGGCAGGCAAAGTTGGCGGAAAACACCAGCTCTTCCACCTGGTCATCCGGTTCCATCGGAGCGATGCGCGCCAGTCCGCCGGACAGGGCGAGCGCTGTCTCAAATGACTCGGCCAGACGCAGTTCGAGTCCTTCCCGGACCTTGAAACGGTCCACTACCGCTTCGATGGTATGCTTCTTGTGCAGTTCCAGTTCCGGAGGCTGGTCAAGATCGAATATCTCTCCATCGATACGCGCCCGGATAAATCCCTGTGCATTGAGTTCCCGCAGCAGCTTGTGATGCTCCCCCTTGCGTTCGGACACCACCGGGGCGAGCAACATCAGTTTACTCTCCCGGGGCAGGCCCAGGACCTGGTCCACCATCTGGTTAATGGTCTGTGCCTCAAGTGTCTGCCCGTGGGTGGGGCAGCGCGGAGTGCCGGTACGTGCAAACAGCAGACGCAGATAATCATAAATCTCGGTAATGGTGCCGACTGTCGAGCGCGGGTTATGTGAGGTGGTTTTCTGTTCGATGGAGATGGCCGGGGAGAGTCCCTCGATGTGATCGATATCGGGCTTTTCCATCATTGACAGAAACTGTCGCGCGTAGGCCGAAAGGGATTCCACGTAGCGCCGCTGCCCTTCGGCATATATGGTATCGAAGGCCAGGGATGATTTTCCTGAGCCGGAAAGGCCCGTGATCACAATCAATTTGTCACGGGGCAGATCCAGGTCGATGTTTTGGAGATTGTGGGTGCGCGCCCCACGTATGCGTATCGTATCCATCTACATACCAGCAAATTGGCGAACCTGTTACTATACGCTGTCTTGTTGTTTCGGGCCAAACAAACCACGGCGAAAGATTGGCGAGAGCGGTTTTCGTGTGGTTTTTGGCTATAGGATAGACGTCGGCAATGACCCGGGGTTTTCCAGGGCATGTCGCGGGTAAAGTGATCAAACAGTTGAACAAGAAAACGCAGCAGCTCCATCGATTGACGGCGATTGAAATACGGGCGGCATTCTCTCTGGCAGGGATCTTTTCCCTGCGCATGCTGGGCCTGTTTCTGATACTTCCGGTATTCGCCATCTATGCCCAGCAGCTGGCCGGGGTCACGCCGTTGTTGATTGGCGTGGCGATTGGCGCCTATGGCCTGACCCAGGCGCTGCTGCAGATTCCCTTCGGAATGATCTCCGACAGGATTGGCAGGAAGCCGGTAATCATCGGCGGACTGCTGATTTTTGCCATTGGCAGCATGGTGGCTGCCCGCGCCGATTCCATCTGGGGCGTGATCGCCGGGCGTGCGCTGCAGGGCAGTGGTGCGATTGCCGCCGCTGTAATGGCCTTGGCGGCGGATTTGACCCGGGAGCAGAACAGAACCAAGGCGATGGCTGTGATCGGGATGAGTATTGGCCTCGCCTTTGCCGTATCTCTGGTACTCGGACCGCTGCTGAATATCTGGATCGGTGTGCCAGGCATTTTCTGGCTGACCGCGCTGCTGGCGATATTGGGCATTCTGGTCGTCATCTTTCTGGTTCCCGATGCGGGTAAAACCTCTCTCCATCGTGATACCAGTCCGGTGCTGAACCAGTTCTCCAGAGTGCTGCGTAACAGTGAGCTGTTGCGTCTGGATTTCGGGATCTTGCTGCTGCATATGATGTTAACGGCGGTATTTATTGCGGTTCCCCTAACGCTTCGGGATATAACCGGGATTGCGGTTGAAGCGCACTGGAAGGTCTATCTCCCGGTGGTGGTTCTAGCCATGGTCCTGATGGTGCCGTTCATTGTCATTGCCGAAAAGCGGCGCAAGATGAAACAGATATTTCTGCTGGCCATTCTGATCATCGGTATTGCCCAGATTGGATTTATTCTGTTTCAGGAGACCCTTTTCGGGTTTGCCGTCTCCCTGCTGATGTTCTTTGTCGCCTTCAACCTGCTGGAGGCTTCACTTCCCTCGCTGATTTCGAAGATGGCGCCTGCCGAGAGCAAGGGGACCGCCATGGGTGTCTACTCGACCTCCCAGTTTATCGGGGCCTTTCTGGGTGGGGTGGTCGGTGGCTGGGTTTATGGGCAGTATCATCTGGCGGGGGTTTTTCTGTTTGGCGCCGCCGCCTCACTGCTCTGGTTTGCCGTGGCCAGCCGGATGGAGCAACCCGGCTATCTCAGCAGTTACCTTGTCAAGGTGGGGGTGCTCGACCCCGCTGCCGCGCAGCAACTGCAGGCACGATTGGCTGGGATGCCGGGTGTTGGCGAGGCGGTGGTCCTGGCGGAAGAGGGAATAGCCTATCTGAAGGTCGATACAGAGTGCGTCGATTTTGGATTGCTGGATGAATTTTCGGTCACGGAGACGTAGAATCAACCGTTCAGGCCCCAGGGCCAGGGAGCAACTTAATATTGAATTGGAGGGGATATGGCCAAAGGTGTGAATAAAGTGATCTTGATCGGGAATGTTGGGAAGGACCCGGATGTTCGTTATATGCCCAATGGGAACGCAGTGGCCAACGTTACCCTGGCGACTTCCGAATCGTGGAAGGATAAAAACAGTGGTGAAACGCAAGAGCGGACCGAGTGGCACCGGGTAGTCTTTTTCCGTCGTCTGGCGGAAATTGTGGGCGAGTATGTAAAGAAGGGTTCAAAGATCTATGTCGAGGGACGGCTGCAGACCCGCAAGTGGCAGGATCAGAGTGGCCAGGATCGCTACACCACCGAGATTGTCGCGGATGAGATGCAGATGCTCGACAGCAAGGGCGGGGGTGGTGCTTCGTATGATTCGGGCCGATCAGATTCGAGTTCGGGTTCACGTCCTGCAAATGATCCTGTGCCATCAGCCGCAGCAATGCCGGATGATGGGTTTGATGACGATATTCCGTTCTGACCCTTAGCATAGGGTGTAGTGATATTTTCCTGAAACCCATGCGATCGCATGGGTTTTGCCAAGTGACAGAGGAAGCTCCGATCATCCCGGTTTGCCATCAACGCGGGGTCGGGTGAGTATCGGCGTATAGATTGCTCCAAAGATCAGAAAACTGATAATCCACAATCCCCCGGAGAGATGAACCCACAGGGTGTATTGCTGTGGAAGTATGATCGGGCCGAAGACCCGGGTCAGGGCGGCAAGGTTGAGCAGGATAAAGCAGCCGTTAATCAGAGATCTGGATTTTATTTCACGACCGGTATGCCCCAATGCGACTCGGGCCATCATGCCGTAGGTGACCAGGCCGATGCCGCCGACGGTGATGGCGTGTTTGCCCAGATTGAGTCCGCCGAGCCCGAAATAAGCCAGGCCGGTCAGCAAGAAGCCGATGATCAGCCAGAACATGCCGCTGAACAGTACCCATAGAATGGGGATCTGCCAGATCTGCCGGTTATACCATCCGCGCACTCTCAGTATTTGTGTTGCCACCACGGCGAACGCCAGCACACCGCTGAGCCAGGCGTTTGGATAGATGAACTGGACCAGAATGAGTCCGCCTAAAGAGATGACCGTGGCCAGTTCGACCTGGCTGTTACGTTTTGAACTGTGTTCGGGTATTACGGCTTCGGCGAAGAAGGGAATCACCCGGCCACCCAGAAGCGTGATCAGGAAGGCCACCAGATAGAGCATGGCGTCGGTGCCGCGGGTTGCGCTGTCGGCCACTTGCAGTGACTGAAGATGGACGTACAGATTGGCGACCGCCATCACCAGCAATACGGGTACGAAAACCCGGTTTACTTTCTGCTCTCCCTTCCAAAGTGGCGGTAGGATCGCCAGTGCAACTGCAGGCAAGAAAGCCAGGTCAATCGCGGCGATCAGTCCCGCCGGGATGACCCCCGAGAGGAATGGGGCAATCCGGCCCGCCAGCCAAAGCAGAAACAGCAGGCCCAGCGGAGTTCCGGTTGGAGGCGTGATGCCGGTCCAGTTACGCACCGCGGTGAGCAGAAAGCCGGCAATCACCGCCACGGCATATCCGAACAGCATCTCATGGCTGTGCCAGCCGATGGCGCCGTAATAGGTCGGAAGTGGGTAGGCGCCGGACCAGGCGCCGAGCCAGATCAGCATCAGAATCAGGGCTGAGAATGCGGCTGAAAGAAAGAAGGGTCTGAATCCCAGCGCGAGGAATACCGGACCTTGCGCCTTCAACTCGGGCTTGGGTGGCTCTGAATGGACTTTCAACATGATTTGTATGGTTTTTCCGTTACAAGACAATAAGATGCGATAGCTTAACCGCTGCAGGATTTGCTGCTTTGATATCAATCAAGCTGAACGGAGCGGTTTGTTTCTGCGGTCTGAATCAAGGCCGGTCGTTTCGAGAATTGGTCAGGCCTGATAAATTCCGCCCAGTATAACCGGATGTACTGCGCCGGTTACATCAGGAAGATTGCCGGGTAGCCGCCGCACTGTCTGCCTGGCAAGCCAAGCGAAGGCCATTGCCTCAACCTGGTCCGGATTGATGTTGTGTTCGGCAGTGGTTTCAACCATGGCATCGAGCCCCTGCCTGAGCTGTTGCATCAGGGTGTGATTCTGGACACCCCCTCCACAGCAGATCACCCGGTTGCAGCCAGGGGCATACCGACGGATAGCCCGGATAATCGACTCGCTTGAGAGGGCGCATAAAGTGGCCTGGATATCCTCGGGATGGCCGCCTGGCAGATCTGTCAGATGCTGTTTGATCCACGCAAGATTAAACCGTTCCGGTCCGGTACTTTTGGGTGGGCTACGCTTGAAATAGTTGTCGCTCAGCAGGCGCTCAAGCAGTTCGGGAATCACTTCTCCCTGGGCTGCCCAGTCTCCCTGTGCGTCAAATCGGCGTTGCTGTGAAAATTGAATCCAGCAATCCATCAAGGTATTCGCCGGTCCCGTGTCGAAACCGATGATGCGGGCTTCTGGGTCTCTGGGCAGAAGCGTGATATTGGCAATGCCTCCCAGATTGAGCACCACCCGGAACTCCGATGAACTCTTCAGGTAACGCGCATGAAACGCGGGGGTAAGTGGAGCACCCTCACCGCCGGCCGCCATATCGCGGCGCCGAAAATCTGCCACCACGGTGATGCCGGTTTTTTCAGCCAGGCGATTGGGATCACCGATCTGCAGGGTAAAGGGGTGTTCCGCCCCAGGGCAGTGCCGAATCGTCTGTCCATGCGAGCCGATCGCCCGAATCCGTGAGGTGTCGATATTGGCCTGTTGCAGCAGCGTGAAAACGGCTTCAGAAAAGTGGTTGGCAATCACAATATCCGCAATGCCCAGTTGCTCGATCTCGCGATCCCCCGGTTGGGACAACTTCTTCAAGAGATCACGGATAGTCTGTGGCCAGGGCTGGTAATAATGTCCCAGCAGTGTCGGCATGGGCGGTGCGAAATCCACCAGTGCGGCGTCAATGCCGTCGACACTGGTTCCGGACATCAGGCCGATATAGAGATCGTCCGATATCTGTGATCCCCTATCGGGCATCCGCCACCATGGTTTTTGATATCAGATCCAGCTCGGCCAGCAGGTTTTTGCTGATATCGGCAAATTTGCCCCGGTAAGCCTTGGCGAGTGGCTCGGCGGCGGGCAGCTTGATAGTGAGAGGGTTCCGGTGTACACCGTTCACCCGAAACTCATAATGCAGATGGGGGCCGGTAGCCAGACCGCTTTTGCCGACATAACCGATCACCTGTCCCTGGCGCACCCGGGAGCCATTTTTCACGCTACCGCGGAACTTGGACATGTGGGCATACAGGGTGGTGTACTGGCTGCCGTGACGGAGCATCACGGTTCGGCCGTAGCCGCCCTTGATGCCTCTGAAAATGACCCGCCCGTCACCCGCCGCCTTGATGGGGGTGCCAATGGCAGCGGCATAATCCACGCCTTTGTGCGGGCGTTTTTTCCCAAGCACCGGGTGGTAACGCGCCTTGGTGAAGCGGGAGGATATTCTGCGGAAATCCACTGGGGCGCGCAGGAAGGCTTTGCGCATGCTCTCACCCTCGGGTGAATAATAGCTGCTGTAGCCTTCGTCATCCTCAAAGCGGATGGCGCGGAAAACTTTTCCCTGGTTTATGAACTCTGCGGCCAGGATCGGGCCGTTGCGGTATTTTTTACCGTCCAGGTACTCCTCTTCATAGATCAGGCTGAACTGATCGCCGGCCCGGATCTCCAGGGCGAAATCGATGTCCCAGCCAAAAATATTGGCCAGTTCCATCGTCAGGGAGTCGGAAAGCCCCGCCCGCTGGGCGCTCAGATAGAGAGAGTTGGTAATGGTGCCGGAGGCGGAAGCAATACGCTTCTCAAGGCTGCGATCCTTGATCTGTGCCGTAAAGGTCTCCTCTGCCGGAAGGATCTGCAGACTGCGTATTTCACTCTGTTTGTGCACAAGCTCAAGTAGTTCGCCCTGCTGGTCAATACGCACCTTGATGACCTCTCCGGGGCGGATATTGGCCAGTGCTTTGGCCTCCTTGCTGCTGTTGACGATGCGGTGAAGGAGATTTGGAGAGAGCTTGAGTCGTGAAAAAATCAGCGCCAGGGAGTCGCCTGATTTGACCTTCTCTTCCTGCCAGGTTCCATGATCGACAGCGGTCAACTCCTCCGGGTCCTCCGCTGGTATGGCGGAAACCACCGCAGCCTGCTCTTCATCAGAACTGTTTTCCGGACTCGTTGCGATTTCGCCTGAAATCGCTTGATCATTATCTTCTGGCAACAGGCTCAGGATTGGCCTGCTGTTGGGCTCGGCGGTGTCGTCTGCTGAAATGGCGATATCCGGACGCGGCGTAAGGAGCGCAACCTGGGTCTCCGTGTCCCTCTTTTGTTCAGGGGCCTGTCCCGGGAGCAGTAACGGCACGTGGACCAGTGGCTGGGCCGTTTGTGCATCGGCGGGCCTGGTTGCCGTTGTTGCGGGGTTGCCAATGGCGCTGATCGGGCCGGTGGCCGCAAAAGTTCCGAAGGCAGCATAAATTCCGAATCCGCCAAGCGCCAGACCGAGAATGGCCAAGAGTCTGATACGCCACACTCCCGGCCGCTGTTCGGGACGCAGGAAATCATTTGAGGATTTATAGTCGTTTATCATATTGGCGCGCTAATTTCCGGAAAATTCAGATAATTATTGCCTAAAACTTCTGTTATTCCCAGTTTTTTCAGGGCGGTGATGTTTTATAGGCGGGTTGATATGAATATTAGCGTCAGGAGATGGGCAATATATAGTTAAACAGTTACTTTTTCTTGCTTCATCCTGTAAATTGTGCGCCCCGACATGTTCTTGTTTTTTTGAGGTGGGTAATGGCGTCAGTCGCAGAATCGATGGAGCTGATCAGGCGAGGTGCGGATGAGATTCTGCTCGAAGAGTCGCTGATCAGCAAGCTGGGGCGTGGGCGACCGCTGAAGATCAAGGCGGGTTTTGATCCCACGGCACCTGATCTGCACCTGGGTCACACCGTATTGATTAACAAACTGCGCCAATTTCAGGACCTGGGGCACGAGGTCACTTTTCTGATCGGCGACTTTACCGGAATGATCGGAGATCCTACGGGTAAGAACGTAACACGAAAGGCGCTTACCCGTGACGAGGTGCTGAAAAACGCCGAGACCTACCAGGAGCAGATTTTCAAGATCCTTGACCGCGAGCGGACGGTGATCCGCTTCAATTCCGAGTGGATGATCCCCATGGGCTCTGCCGGCCTGATCCAATTGGCCGCCAAGCACACCGTTGCGCGTATGCTGGAGCGGGATGATTTCAATAAGCGATACAAGAGTGGTCAGCCCATCGCCATCCATGAATTCCTCTATCCTCTGGTGCAGGGGTATGACTCGGTGGCGCTGCAGTCGGATGTGGAGCTGGGAGGTACCGACCAGAAGTTCAACCTGCTGGTGGGGCGCCAGCTACAGGAGATCTACGGCCAGGAGCCGCAGGTGGTGCTCACTATGCCGATCCTCGAGGGGCTGGACGGTATACAGAAGATGTCCAAGTCACTCAATAACTATATCGGTATTGCCGACCAGCCGGATGACATGTTCGGCAAAATCATGTCTATCTCGGATGAGCTGATGTGGCGTTATTATGAGCTGCTCAGTTTCAGGCCGATGTCCGAGGTCAATGCTTTGCGAAAGCAGGTCGAGACGGGGATGAACCCGCGTGACGCCAAGGTTATGCTGGCGGAGGAGCTGATCGCGCGTTTTCATGACAAGGCAGCCGCCATCAAGTCCCATGAAAATTTTGTGGCGCGCTTCCAGCAGGGCGCCATGCCGGATGATATGCCCGAGTTGGCGTTGACTGCGGATGCGGGATTACCCATCGCCAATCTGTTAAAGGAGGCCGGGTTGGTTTCCAGTACATCCGAGGCCCTGCGCATGATCAAGCAGGGCGCGGTAAAGATTGATGGCGAGAAAATTGAAGATCGCAATTTGGTTATTGCCAAAGAAACGAGCCATATCTATCAGGTGGGTAAACGACGTTTTGCCAAAGTTACCGTGACCTAGGGTTTCCCTGTTTGACGATATATCCGGCAATCCGTAGAAAGATTAAAGATAGTGCTTGCGTGGTTTGGATGAGTGGGTATAATGCGCCGCTCGTTTGGCGGAGAAGTGGCTGGTAAAGCGGCGGATCCGGAGGGCGGAAGGCCAGGGATTG
>JACDJA010001044.1_pt1 | contig 25393 bp, 21 predicted proteins | sample 7449241 | NCBI WGS metagenome assembly JACDJA01 (sample SAMN14253289, study PRJNA609438) | sludge metagenome | isolation source: initial anaerobic sludge | collected 2018-12-20 | reverse complement strand
GACGGGGTTTTCGGTGAGCGCATTCGCGAGTTCGTTTCGTTGCGCCGTTCCTGGGCGGGCGAGGCGCTGGTCGATCTGACCGGGCTGGAGTGGAGCACGGGCAGGACCGGCAACCGCGCCTATTTGCGCGTACCCGAAGATGATCCCCGATTCCCCCTATCTGCGGCGATCGATCGGATCTGGGTGCTGCGCCGGCCACGCGCCGGCCGGCGCCAGCATTCCTCGCTGGAACCCATGAGCCAGGCCGAGGTGTACGCGGCACTGGTGTCGGCGATTCAACCCCTGCTTCTGGGGCCGGATTTCCCGCATGAACGGGCGCAGCTCCAGGCATTGCTCATGGCGGTGATGGCCAGTGCGCCTGCGACGCGGCTCGAAGCCGGGCAGGACGTGGTCACCGATCCGGCGGGCACGTGGCGTCGGTTGCTGGCCGAGGGAAGGGACCCCGGTTGAGCCTGCGCGCGGGAGTGGTCGGCGATCAGTCCACCTGCGGTGTGCCATGGCGGCACGGTCATGCGAGGGGCCGGCGCCAAGCGCCGCGACTCAATCAGCCGCATTTGAGCGTTGGATGCGTGCGACGCTCTTGTTGCGCGTCCGTGTGAGCTTCAGGTGGCCAACTGCATCGACCTGGCAAGCTCGGCAAGCAGCGCGTCGACGTCGGCGCGGGCCGTTTCCTCGGCCACTTCATAACGTTCGACCACCTGGCGGGCGATGGCCGATGCATCATCGCCGGCGCGCAGCCTGGACAGCATGAAGGCCGCCGTTTCGTTGAGGGTCAGCAGCACTTCGTTGCGCAGGTCGAGGACGACGGCCGTGCCGTCGGCCATTTCGGTGACCGTGCAATCGGCCTGCTGCAGCTTGTCGGCGAGGGCGCTCATCAGCGGGTTTGAGGTGTGGCTTGCTTGGCATGGCAGTATAGCTGCCTGCGCGGGCAGGGTGCCGGCGAGTCGGGTGAATGGCAGGTGCACAGCACGCGAAGACTTGAGCGCAATTTGTGGCAGCGCTGGCGGGCCATGCGCCGCGATGAGCGGCGCGCGCTCGTGTCGGGGGCGTGGCGCCTGTCATTCGTGCGTGCCTTGATGGCGCTTCGCGGCTTCGGCGCGACGCAACGCATGCTCGCGCGCCGTGTGCCGGCGGGTAGTCGGGTGCTGAGCGAGGCCGGGCGCTGGCACGCTCGCGCGGCATCGCTGGCGCGGCTGGCGCGGCGCATGCCCGATACCCGTTGCCTCGCGCGCAGCCTTGCGCTCTGGTGGTGGATGCGTGCGAGTGGCCTGGATCCACAGCTCCACATGGGCGTGCGGCCCGGCGCGCAAGGCGTCGAGGGCCATGCCTGGGTGGAGTGTGATGGGCACCTGTTCGACGAGACGGTCGCGGGCGCAGCCGGCTGGTCACGCCTGGATTGGCACGCACCGCCCTGAGGCGTGGGCTGGCAACGCTGACGAAGCTGCGACCTGACGGGAAATTGCCAGGCCTGCGCTGCGTCGTCCATGGGGTCGTTGCGCTGGGCGATCGGGGACAGCCCGCCTCGTCATCCCGGCGCAGGCCGGGATCCAGCGCCTTTGCGCGGGAATCGCCGGTGCCGGCGCACGTGGCCTGCGCCGGAGAGTCGCTGGGCCCCGGCGTGCACCGGGGCGACGAGAATCTTGCGGCGTTTCGCGTGGCGCAGGCGTAGCCGCGACCTGCGCTGGCAGGTCGGCGCTACGCCCGCCGCCGCGTTCAGCTTGCGCCGTCGGCGTCCTTCTTCTTTGCCAGTTTCAGCCAGGTATCGACCACGGTGTCGGGGTTCAGCGACACGGACTCGATGCCCTGGTCCATCAGCCATTCGGCGAGGTCGGCGTGGTCGCTGGGGCCCTGGCCGCAGATGCCGATGTACTTGCCGCGGCGCTTGGCCGCCTGAATGGCCATCGACAGCAGCTTCTTGACCGCCGGATCGCGCTCATCGAACAGGCTGGCGACGATGCCCGAATCCCGGTCGAGTCCCAGGGTGAGCTGGGTGAGGTCGTTGGAACCGATCGAGAAGCCGTCGAAGATGTCGAGGAACTCGTCGGCGAGGAGCGCGTTGGACGGCACCTCGCACATCATGATGATCTTGAGGCCGTTCTCGCCCTGCTTCAGGCCGTGCCTGGCCAGCACCTCGATGACCTTGCGGCCTTCGCCGGTGGTGCGCACGAACGGGATCATCGCCCACACGTTGGTGAGGCCCATCTCGTCGCGCACCTTCTTCATCGCCTGGCACTCCAGTGCGAACGCCGGTTCGAAATCGGGCGACACGTAGCGGCTGGCGCCACGGAAGCCGATCATCGGGTTTTCCTCGTGCGGCTCGTAGCGCTTGCCGCCGAGCAGGTTGGCGTATTCGTTGGACTTGAAGTCGGACAGGCGCACGATCACCGGCTTGGGCGCGACCGATGCCGCGATGGTGGCGATGCCCTCGGCAAGCCGCTCGACATAGAACTCGACCGGTCCGGCATAGCCGGCGATGCGCTCGTCGATCTGGCGCCTGGTTTCCGCGTCCTGCTTGTCGTATTCCAGCAGGGCCATGGGATGCACGCCGATGTGGCTGGCGATGATCATCTCCAGGCGCGCCAGGCCGATGCCGGCGTTGGGCAGCATGGCGAAATCGAATGCGCGCTCGGGATTGGCCACGTTCATCATGATCTTGAGCGGCGCCGGCGGCATGGCGCCAAGGTCGGCCGTGACGCGCTCGAACGCGAGCTTGCCCTCGTAGATGAAACCGGTGTCGCCTTCGGCACACGAAATGGTCACCTCGGCGCCATCGGGAATCGCGTCCAGCGCGTTGCCGGTGCCGACCACGGCCGGCACGCCGAGCTCACGCGCAATGATCGCCGCGTGGCAGGTGCGTCCGCCGCGGTTGGTGACGATGGCGGCGGCGCGCTTCATCACCGGCTCCCAGTCCGGATCGGTCATGTCGGCGACCAGGACGTCGCCCGGCTGCACGCGGTTCATGTCCTTGATCGTGCGGATGACGCGCGCGGTGCCGGCGCCGATCTTCTGGCCGATCGAACGGCCCTCGGCCAGCACCTTGCCGCGCTCCTTCATGTGAAAGCGTTCGATCTGGGTGGCGCCGCTACGCGACTTCACCGTTTCCGGACGCGCCTGGAGGATGTAGAGCTTGCCGGTCGCGCCGTCCTTGCCCCACTCGATGTCCATCGGGCGGCCGTAATGCTCCTCGATGGTGAGCGCCTGGCGGGCGAGTTCGGAGACGTCCTCGTCGCTGATGCAGAAGCGCGTGCGATCGGCGTGTGAGGTTTCCACCACGGTGACGCGCTCGCCCGGCTTGTTCGAGTACACCATCTGCTGCTGCTTGGCACCCAGGTGGCGGCGCAGGATGGCGGGCTTGCCCTCCCTGAGCGTGGGTTTGTAGACGTAGAACTCGTCCGGATTGACCGCGCCCTGCACGACCATTTCACCCAGGCCGTAGCTGGCGGTGATGAACACCGCGTCGCGGAATCCCGATTCGGTGTCCAGCGTGAACAGCACGCCGGAGGCGCCGATGTCCGAGCGCACCATGAGCTGCACGCCGGCGGAGAGGAACACATCCTCGTGCTTGAAGCCGTGGTGCACGCGGTAGGCGATGGCGCGGTCGTTGTACAGCGAGGCGAAGACTTCCTTCACCTTGTGCAGCACGTCCTCGATGCCGGTAACGTTGAGGAAGGTTTCCTGCTGGCCGGCGAAGGAGGCGTCGGGAAGATCCTCGGCGGTGGCCGAAGAGCGGACTGCGACGGCGATGTCCGGATACTGTTGCGCCTGTCCCGGGTCGCCGGACGTCTCGACGGCCGCGGCGCGCTTGCACAGCTCGGCGTAGGCGTCGCGGATCGCCTGGTCGAGATCGGCGGGCAGGGCGGTATCGACGATCCAGCCGCGGATTTCGCCACCGGCGGCGGTCAGCGCATCGACATCCTCGACATCCAGGCTGGCCAGACGCTCCTGGATGCGCCGGGCGAGGCCACTTTTTTCCAGATAGTCCTGGTAGGCCTGGGCCGTGGTGGCGAATCCGCCGGGCACAGATACACCCAACTGGGCGAGGTTGCCGATCATTTCGCCAAGCGACGCATTCTTGCCGCCGACCTGGGCGAGGTCGGACATGCGCAACGAATCGAGCCAAAGCACCAGATCGCTCAAGACAACTCTCCGGGAAACGGTAACGAGGGGGTGGCGTCGCGCCGTGCATGCCGCAACGCCGCAATTTTCGGGCTTTGTGCGGTGCGGGGCAAGCCGCGGGCCCGGTCGGCACCGCGAATGACGCGGCGCTTCACGTACACTGCGCCGATGCGCAGATCCATCTTCTACGTTTCCGACGGCACCGGCATCACCGCCGAAACCATTGGCCACAGCCTGCTCACGCAGTTCAATGCGGCCGAATTCGATACCTACCGCCTGCCTTTCGTCGATGCCGAGGACAAGGCGCAGGCGGCGGCGACGCGCATCAAGTGCACCTACGCGCAGAGCGGCATCCGGCCGATCGTAGTCAACACCATCATGGACAAGCGCCTGGGCGACCTGGTGGCCGAAAGCGGCGCGCTGATGCTGGATGTGTTTGCGCCCTTCATCGCGCCGCTCGAGAGGGAGCTGGGCACCCAGCGCTCGGCACGGGTCGGCAAGGCGCATGGCCTGACCGATTTCACCGAGTACGAGGCGCGCATCAACGCGACCAACTACGCGCTGACCCACGACGATGGCATCGACGTCAACTACACCGATGCCGACGTGATCCTGGTCGGCGTGTCACGCGTGGGCAAGACGCCGACCTGCCTGTACATGGCCCTGCACTATGGGGTGAAGGCGGCCAACTACCCGCTCACGGAAGAAGATCTCGAACGGCTGGAGCTGCCGCGCCGCCTGGTGCCGCACCGGCCGCGCCTGTACGGGCTTACCATCGACCCGCAGCGCCTGGCCGAGGTGCGCGAGGCGCGCCGGCCCGGCAGCCGCTATGCCCAGATCAAGCAGTGCCGCTGGGAGCTCGAACAGGCCGACAAGCTGTTCCGCCGCGAGGGCATTGCGGTGCAGAACACCACGCATACCTCGATCGAGGAGATCGCCAGCAAGATCCTGGCCGCGTTCGGCATCGAGAAGCATCTGTTCTGAGCAGCACCGCGAGGCGCATGGCGCCTGCCCGGTGCACGGTCGGCAAGCTTGCATGCCGGCGGGCGCGCAGCGCGCCGCAATGCTGCATGCATGCACCGGCAGGCCGGGATGGCGCGCTCACAAGGCCGCGCGCGCGTAGTCCTGGATCTTCGCCAGCATCGCGGCGAGCCCGTTCGAACGGGTAGGTGAAAGGTGGCGCGCAAGGCCGATGGAATCGATGAATTCAGGTTGCGTGGCCAGGATCTCCGCCGCCGGCCGCCCCGAATAGACGCGCAGCAGCAGGGCGATCAGGCCCGACACGATGGACGAATCGCTGATCGCCTGGAAATCCATGCGCTCGGCATTGCCGGACGGCAGCAGCCACACCTGCGACTGGCAGCCGGTGACCTTGAAGGCCTCGGTGCGCGCCGCATCCGGAAACGCCGGCAGCTTGCGGCCAAGGTCGATCAGGTACTGGTAGCGCTCGGTCCAGTCGCTGAAGAAGGCAAACTCGGCGGCGATGGCGGCCTGCGCTTCGGCGGCACTGGCTTCCTGGGGTTCACACGGCGCATTCATCGGCATTCACGATCTTCCAGCGCGGGCCTTGCGGCGTGTCCTCGACCACCACGCCCATGGCGAGCAGGTCGCTCCGGATCTGGTCGGCACGGGCAAAATCGCGCGCACGCTTGGCCGCTACGCGCTCGTCCACCAGCTTCTGCACGGCCGCGGCATCGACGCTGGCGCTGGCGCCGGTCTGCTTGAACCAGTGCTCGGGGTCCTGCTGCAGCAGGCCGAGCAGGTCGCCTCCACCCAGCAGCGCAGCCTTGGCGGCGCGTTGTGCTGCCGGCCCCTGGGCGGCGCGGGCGGCGTGGGCCAGGCCGGCGAGCACGGCGAATGCCGCCGGGGTATTGAGGTCGTCGAGCAGGGCGGCTTCCAGTGCTTCGGGCACCTGACGTTCGTCGGCTGCCACCTCGATGGCGGCCAGGTCGCGCAACACGCCATACCAGCCATCGAGCGTGGCGCGTGCCTGCGCCAGCGCTGCGTCGGACCAGTCCAGCGGCTGGCGGTAATGCGCCTTCAGCAGCAGGAAGCGCAGCACCTCGCCGGGGTGGCGTTCCAGCAACTCGTGCAACACGATCACGTTGCCGAGCGACTTGGACATCTTGCGCCCGTCGAAGGTCAGCATGCCGTTGTGCAGCCAGTAGCGCGCGAAGGGCTTGCCGCCGTGCGCGCAGGTGCTCTGCGCGATCTCGTTCTCGTGGTGCGGGAACATGAGGTCGTTGCCGCCGGCGTGGATGTCGATGGTCTCGCCCAGATGCGTGGCGGCCATGGCCGAGCATTCGATGTGCCAGCCGGGCCGGCCGCGGCCCCAGGGGCTGTCCCAGCCGGGAAGGTCGGGCGTGGACGGCTTCCACAGCACGAAGTCGGCCGGGTTGCGCTTGTAGGGCGCCACTTCCACCCGCGCGCCGGCGATCATGTCCTCGGTGGAACGGCCGGACAGCGCGCCATATTCGGCGAAGGTCGCCACATCGAACAGCACGTGGCCATCGGCTGCATAGGCGTGCCCGCGCTCGATGAGCTGCTCGCACATGGCGATGATCTGCGCGATATGCGCGGTCGCATGCGGCACCACGTCGGGTTCGTCGGCCCCGAGCCTGGCCATGTCGTCGCGATATGCCGCGGCGTAACGCACGGTGATCTCGTCGATCGGCACGCCCGCGGCGCGCGCGGCGGCGTTGATCTTGTCGTCCACGTCGGTGATGTTGCGTGCGTACACGACATGCGGGTAGAGCCGCCGCAGCAGGCGCGCCAGCAGGCCGAACACCACCGGAGGGCGCGCGTTGCCGATGTGCACGAAGTTGTACACGGTCGGCCCGCACACGTACATGGTGACCCGGTTCGGATCGAGCGGGACGAAGTCTTCCGTGCGCCGGGTGAGGCTGTTGTGGAGTCGCAGGGGCATCGGGGTTTCTCGTTGGCCGCCCATGATAACAGCGCGCCCGAGGCCGACGGCCGCAGCAGCGCCGGTTTGAGGCGGGGTTCAGATTGGAAGTGCTCTAATCACGCCCCGGACATGGGCATCACACACGCAAAGCCGACGTTGATCGGTGCGGCCCGCCCCGGTAGCAGTGGAGAGCAAGATGAAGTTGATGGTTTTGGCGGCCGCGGCGCTGCTCCTGGCGGGAACCCAGGCCGGCGCACAGGACCGCAGTCATGACGGCCCCGACAACGTGAAGGTCGCCTGGGCCGACGTGCTGCGCGTCGATCCGATCTATGAAAATGTTTCAGTCAGCAGCCCGCGCGAAATCTGCGAGGACGTGCCGGTCACCCATCGCGTCGACGGCGGCGGCAACAACGTGGCCGGCACCGTGGTGGGCGCGATCGTCGGCGGCGTGCTTGGCAATACCGTCGGCAAGGGCGATGGGCGCACCGCAGCCACGGCCGCGGGCGCCGTCGTCGGCGGGGCCATCGGCAACAGCGTGGCGCGCCGTGACGACGGTTATTACGGTGGTGTCGAACGCCAGTGCCGCGTCGTGGATGCGCCGGTGATGGAACGGCGCCTGGTCGCCTGGGACGTGCAGTACCGCTATCGCGGCGACGTGTACATGTCGCGCCTCGACTACGATCCGGGCGATCGCCTGCGCGTGCGGGTCAGCATCGAACCGGCTGATTGACGCGCAGCATCGCGGACGCATCCGCGACCTGCGCGTGACGTTGACGCCCGCCGCAGCATGGGCGGGTCGTGCACTCGGCCCGTTGTGGCTATTGCGCCGCAGCAATATTGCCGCTACCTTGCGCCCATGCCCAGTCCATCCAGATCGATGAACGCATCCGTTGGCCAGTCCGCGATCCTCACCAGCGCCCGCATGGCCGCTGGCATGACCTCGCGCGCGCGTCGACCGACCATGGAGTTCCCGGCCGGGTAGGCTTTCGCGCGCATCGATCCAGATTCGACGAAGAACCCGGCCCCGCGCCGGGTTCTTGCGTTTCTGGGCCCGGCTCGACCGGTCCAGGCACAGCCCGAAGTCCCGACCCACCCTGCAGGAGCCGCACCTTTCCATGGCCATCCGACATTTCCTGAGCACGCAGGACTGGTCCCGTGCCGAACTCGATGCACTGCTCGCCCGGGCGGCCGCCTTCCGGCAGTCCCCGGCGGGCGATGCGCTGGCCGGCAAGTCGATCGCGCTGCTGTTCTTCAATCCCTCCATGCGCACGCGCACCAGTTTCGAGCTGGGCGCGTTCCAGCTCGGTGGCCACGCCATCGTGCTGCAGCCGGGCAAGGACGCCTGGCCGATCGAGTTCGAGGCTGGCGCCGTGATGGAGGGCGAGGCCGAGGAACACGTGGCCGAGGTGGCGCAGGTGCTGTCGCGTTATGTCGATCTCATCGGCGTGCGCGCCTTCCCGAAGTTCCAGGACTGGGCGGTGGACCGCGAGGACCGCGTGATCCGGGCCTTTGCGCAGCACGCCACGGTGCCGGTCATCAACCTGGAGACCATCACTCATCCCATGCAGGAGCTGGCGCACATCCTCGCGCTCTGGCAGCACTTTGGCGGGGCGTCGCCGGGCGCCGCGCTGGCCGGACGCAAGTACGTGCTGACCTGGACCTACCATCCCCGGCCCCTCAATACGGCGGTGGCGAACTCGGCGCTGCAGATCGCCACCCGCTACGGCATGCACGTGACCCTGCTGTGCCCGACGCCGGACTACGTGCTGGACCCGCGCTACATGGCCCTCGCGCAGCGCAACGCGGTCGAGAGCGGGGGCTCGCTCGGCATCAGCCACGACCCGCAAGGCGCCTACCGCGGCGCGCACGTGGTGTATGCCAAGAGCTGGGGCGCGCTGCCGTTTTTCGGTCGTTGGCCCGACGAGCAGCCGATCCGCGACGCGCACCGCCACTTCATCGTCGACGAGGCCAAGATGGCATTGACCGACCACGCCGTGTTCAGCCATTGCCTGCCGCTGCGGCGCAACGTCAAGGCCACCGATGCGGTGATGGATTCGCCTGCCTGCCTGGCCATCGACGAAGCCGAGAACCGCCTGCACGTGCAGAAGGCGGTGATGGCGCGGCTGGCCGCGTCGGGATTCGGGATAGGAAATTAGCAGGATGCTGAAAAAGTCCGTCCGGGGCTTTTTCAGCTCGTACGGTCGCGGCAAGGCCGCGCTACCTGCTCGGCAAATCAATCACCTGCGTGATTGACCCGCGAGCGACCTATTCGCGGATCGCGCCAACAGGGTGTTTTTCAACACCCTGTCGGCGGTTCGACAAAGCCTGCGCATTCATTACCACCTGCGAGACGTATTCCATGCCCCACGATGCTGCTCTTGCCAAGCCCCAGTCCCCGCCCGCCCGTCCCGGCCCCATCGTTCTTGCCTTCTCCGGCGGGTTGGACACCAGCTTCTGCGTGCCCTGGCTGCGCGAGCGCGGCTGGACGGTGCACAGCGTGTTTGCCGATACCGGCGGCGTGGATGCCGAGGAGCGCGCCTACATCGAGCAGCGCGCACACGAACTGGGTGTGGCTTCGCACGTGACGCTCGATGGCGGCCCGGCGCTCTGGCGTGACTTCGTGCGGCCTTTCGTGTGGGCCGGCGAGGGCTATCAGGGGCAGTATCCGTTGCTGGTCTCGGATCGCTACCTGATCGTCGATGCGGCGCTGGCACGCTGCCGCGAGCTGGGCACGCAGGCCATCGCCCACGGTTGTACCGGCATGGGCAACGACCAGGTGCGCTTCGATCTGGCGGTGAAGGCGCAGGGCAGCTTCCAGATCGTCGCGCCGATCCGCGAGATCCAGAAGCAACACACGCAGGTGCGCGCCTATGAGCAGGCGTTCCTCGAGGAGCGCGGCTTCGCGGTGCGCACCCGGCAGAAGGCCTACACCATCAACGAGAACCTGCTCGGCGTGACCCTGTCCGGCGGTGAGATCGATCGCTGGCAGGCGCCGGGGGAAGACGCGCGCGGCTGGTGCAAACCGCGCGCCGAGTGGCCCGCGCAAGCCTTGCAGGTGCGCATCGGCTTCGAGCACGGCGAGGCGCTGACCCTCGATGGCGAACGCCTGGCCGGACAGCACATGCTGGGCAAGCTCAATGGCCTGTTCGCGCGCTACGGCGTGGGCCGCGGTCTCTACACCGGCGACACCACCATCGGCCTCAAGGGCCGCATCGTGCATGAGGCCCCGGGTCTGGTCGCCTTGCTCACTGCCCATCGCGCGCTCGAAGAAGCGGTGCTGACCAAGCAGCAGAATCGCTTCAAGCCGGAGGTCGCACGCAAGTGGGTGGAACTGGTGTACGAAGGGTTCTTCCACGACCCGCTCAAGGCCGACCTGGAGGCCTTCCTTGCCTCCAGCCAGCGCATGGTCACGGGCGAGGTGGTGCTGGAAACCAGCGGTGGCCGCGTCGATGCCATTGCCGTGGCATCCCCGCACCTCCTTGCCGCCGGCAGCGCGACCTACGCGCAGTCCGCCGATTGGGGCGTGGCCGAGGCGGAAGGCTTCATCAAGCTTTACGGCATGAGCAGCACGCTGTGGGCACAGGTGAATGGACGCGGCCATGAGCGCGGCTGAGCGTGCAGGCATCGGCCGGGCGGGCCGGGCGGCGTGCCTGAGTGTCCATCGGGGCCCGGGATCATGACCGCCCTCCTCGATGACACGCTGGATCATCTGCGCGCGCTGGTCGCGTTCGATACGCGCAATCCGCCGCGTGCCATCGACGGCGGCGGCATCTTCGACTACCTGCGTGCCCACCTGCGAGGGTTTGAATGCACGCTCACCGATCACGGTGCGGGCGCGGTCAGCCTGCTTGCCGTGCGCGGCCGGCCGCGCCTGCTGTTCAACGTGCACCTGGACACCGTGCCCGATTCTCCGCAGTGGAGCGCCAGCCCGTTCGAACTGCGCGTGAGCGGGGATCGCGCCGTGGGCCTGGGGGCCTGCGACATCAAGGGGGCGGCGGCCGGCCTGCTGGCAGCGGCGGCGGCCAATGATGGCGACGTGGCGTTCCTGTTCACCAGTGACGAAGAAGCCAACGACGCGCGCTGCATCGCGGCGTTCCTTGCCGGACCGCACCGCTACGAGGCCGTCATCGTGGCCGAGCCCACGCGCTGCCGGGCGGTGCTGGCGCATCGCGGCATCAGTTCGCTGCTGCTGCGTTTCGCCGGCCGTGCCGGGCATGCTTCGGGCGCGCAAGGCGCGGCCGACAGCGCCCTGCACCAGGCGGTGCGCTGGAGCGCGCGGGCGCTCGATCGCGCGGATTCACTGGCCGGCGAGCGCTTCGGTGAACTGACCGGCCTGCGCTTCAACATCGGCCGCATCGAAGGCGGCATCAAGGCCAACATGATCGCGCCGGCGGCGGAATTGCGCTGCGGCCTGCGGCCGCTGCCGTCGATGGATGTGGACGCGCTGCTGGCGACCCTGCGCGGGCTTGCGCCGGTGGCGCCCGCCGCCTTCGAGGAAACCTTCCGTGGCCCGCCCTTGCCGGCCGGCGATGCGCATGCGGCGTCCGCGCGCCGGCAGGCGGCACAGGCGCTGGCCACGTCGCTGGGCCTGCCGATCGGCGCGGCGGTGGACTTCTGGACCGAAGCCTCATTGTTTTCCGCCGCCGGCTACGCCGCCTTCGTTTACGGCCCCGGCGACATCGCCCAGGCGCATGCGGCCGACGAGTGGGTGGCGCTGAGCCAGTTGCAGGATTACGCGGGCAGCGTGCTGCGCAGCATCGATCAGGCCCGGTGCGGCGACGCGGCCGCTCCGGCAGGACAGAAGGGGGCATCGGCATGAACGTGGAAACCCACCTGCAGATGCGCCAGATCATCGTGCGCCTGCTCTCCAACATGGCCAGCGCACGCGAGATCGAACAGTACCTGCAGCGCTTCTCGCGGCTCGATGCGCGGCGCTTCGCCGTGGTCAAGGTCGGCGGCGCGGTGCTGCGCGACGACCTGGATGCACTGGTGTCCTCGCTGGCCTTCCTGCAGCAGGTCGGGCTGACGCCGGTGGTGGTGCATGGCGCCGGGCCGCAACTGGATGCGGAGCTGGCGGCGGCCGGCATCGTCAAGCAGACGGTGAACGGCCTGCGCGTGACATCGCCGGCCACCCTTGCGGTCGTGCGGCGCGTGTTCCAGGCCCAGAACCTCAGCCTCGTGGAAGCCTTGCAGGCGGTGGACGCGCGTGCCACTTCGATCCTGTCCGGCGTGTTCGAGGCCGAGCTCATCGACCCCGCGGCGCTGGGCCTGGTCGGCCGCGTGGCGCGCGTGGACCTGGCCCCGATCGAGGCCTCGCTGCGTGCCGGTTCGATCCCGGTGATTGCCTCGCTGGGTGAAACGGGCAGCGGGCAGATCGTCAACATCAATGCCGATTTCGCAGCCGCCGAACTGGTGCGCGCGCTCAGACCCTACAAGATCATCTTCCTGACCGGCACCGGCGGCCTGCTCGACGAGCACGGCCAGGTGATCGATTCGATCAACCTCAGCACGGCCTACGAAGACCTCATCGCGCAGCCGTGGATCGACGGCGGCATGCGCGTGAAGATCGAGCAGATCAAGGATCTGCTCGACCATCTGCCGCTGTCCTCGTCGGTGTCCATCACCCGCCCGGACGAGCTGGCCAAGGAGCTGTTCACGCACAAGGGTTCGGGCACCCTGGTGCGCCGCGGCGAGCGCGTGCATGAACACGCGGGCTGGGCCGGCATCGACCGCGATCGCCTGCGCGCGTTGATAGAAGCCAGCTTCCAGCGGCGGCTGGTCGCCGACTACTTCGAACGCACCCGGCCCGCGCATGTCTATGTGAGCGAGAACTACCGCGCTGCGCTGATCGTGACGCAGGAAGCGGGCCTGGCCTATCTCGACAAGTTCGCGGTGGCCGACGATGCGCAGGGCGAGGGCCTGGGCCGTGCCGTCTGGGGCGTGATGCGCGCCGCCCATCCGCGGCTGTTCTGGCGCTCGCGCCGGCACAACCCCATCAACACGTTCTACGATGCCGAGTGCGATGGCAGCTACAAGGACGCCACCTGGAAGACGTACTGGTACGGCATCGAGGATTTCAGCGCGGTCGCGCAGTGTGTTGCCCATTGCCGGGCGCGCCGCTCGACGCTGGCCGGTTGACGACGACAGCCATGCAGCCACCCATCGACTCACCAGGGGATGACATGACCACCACCGCGACGCTGGGCATCGTTGGCGCACGCGGACATACCGGTGTGGAGCTCATCCGCCTGCTGGCGCGGCATCCCGGGCTGGAGCTCGCCTTCGTGTCCTCGCGGGAGCTGGATGGCGAGTGCGTGCGCGCGCAGGTGCCGGAGTTCACTGGCACGCTGCGTTATCGCAACCTCGATACCGCTGCGGTTGCCGCCCAGGGCGCCGATGCCGTGATCCTGGCGTTGCCGAACGGCAAGTCCGACGAGTACGTGAACGCGATCCTGGCGGCGCGGCCGGACACGCTGATCATCGATCTCTCCGCCGACCATCGCTTCGACGAAGACTGGTATTACGGCCTGCCCGAACTCACCCGCGCACGCTATGCGGGCCAGCGCCGCATCAGCAATCCCGGCTGCTATGCCACCGCCATGCAACTGGCGATCATGCCGCTCAAGGCGCAGCTGGCCGGGCCGCCGGTCTGCTTCGGGGTATCGGGCTATTCCGGCGCCGGCACCACGCCCTCGGATCGCAACGACCCGGACAAGCTGCGCGACAACCTGATGCCCTATGCGCTTGCCGATCACCTCCACGAACGCGAAACGGTTCGCCAGCTCGGCCTGCCGGTGGAGTTCATGCCGCACGTCGCGCCGCATTTCCGCGGCATCAGCGTCACCCTCAACCTGTGGCTGCAGGCGCCGATGCAGGGTGCGGAAATCGAGGCCCTGTACCGCGACTACTATGCCGCCGAGCCACTGGTCCACGTCGTCGAAGCGGCGCCGTGGGTGAGCGCGATCGCCGGTCGCCACCACGTCGAGATCGGCGGCTTCACGCTGGCGCCGGGTGGCCGGCGCGTGGTGCTGGTGGCCACCATCGACAACCTGCTCAAGGGGGCCGCGACCCAGGCCGTGCAGAATCTCAACCTCGCCCTCGGCTTCGACGAGCTGACGGCCATTCCCCGTTCCTGACATCCAGGCATCCGCCGTGGCACCGAACAGCCAACCCCCAACACCCGATCCGCACGCGCCGCTCCTGTGGCAGAAATCCGGAACGCGCATCGATCCGCGCATCATGGACTTCCTCGCCGGCGATGACGTGATCCTGGATCGCGAGTTCTTCCTGCACGACATCACGGCCAGCAAGGCGCATGTGGAAGGCCTTGCGCATATCGACCTGCTCGACGCCGCCGAGTGCGCGGCCCTGCTGCGCGAGCTGGACGCGCTGGCCGAGGATTTCCGCGCGGGCCGCTTCGTGCTGGATGCGCGCCACGAGGACGGCCACTCGGCGATCGAGGCGCGTCTGGTCGCGCGGCTCGGCGATGCCGGTCGCAAGGTGCATGCCGGACGCAGCCGCAACGACCAGGTGCTGGTGGCCACGCGGCTGTGGCTGAAGGACCGGCTGGCCACGTTGCGGGAGGCCTGTCGCGCCAGCGCCGCGGTCTGCCTGGACCGCGCTGGCGCCGCGGCGCTGCCGCTGCCGGGCTACACCCATCTGCAGCGCGCCGTGGTGTCCTCGACCGCGCTGTGGTTCGCGGGCTTTGCCGAGGCCTTCATCGACAACGCTGCGCGCACGCGCGACACGCTGGCGTGGATCGACGCCAACCCGCTGGGTACGGCGGCCGGCTATGGCGTGAACCTGCCGCTGGATCGCGCACACACGACGGCGGCGCTGGGTTTCACACGCCTGCAGGTCAATCCGGTCTATGCGCAGCTTTCGCGTGGCAAGTTCGAACTGGCGGCGCTCGATGCGCTGGCCAGCGCGCTGCTCGACCTGCGCCGCCTCGCCTGGGATCTCTCGCTGTTCACCACGGCCGAATTCGGCTTCGTCGAACTGCCCGCCGAATACACCACCGGCAGTTCCATCATGCCGAACAAGCGCAACCCGGACGTGGTGGAACTGATGCGCGCAAGCTATGCGAGTGTCGCCGCCGCGCGTTGCGAGATCGAACAGCTGTTGTCGTTGCCTTCCGGCTACCAGCGCGACCTGCAGTTCTCCAAGGGCGCCATCGTGCATGGTTTCCACCGCGGGCTGGCCGCGCTGGAGCTGCTGCCGGGGCTGCTCGCGCGCCTGCAATGGAACGCGGCGGCCATGCGTGCGGCCATCGAACCGGCGATGTACGCCACGGATCTTGCGACCGAACAGGCAGCCGCCGGCGTACCGTTCCGCGAGGCCTATCGTCGGGCCGCCGAAGCGGCGAGCGCGGCCGGGGCAGGGCGCACGCCCGAAGCCAGCCTGGCCGCGCGCGTTTCCCCCGGCGCGACCGCCGACCTGCGCCTGGAGGCGTTGCGCCTGCGCCTGCAGGCCACTTGAACCGCTGCACCCGCCGCAGCGCAGCCTCAGGCGGATTCCTATAGGCTGGATGCCCGGCATCCCGGGCCGCAGCGGCCCAAAGGAAGGAGTCCGATGCAACTTGCTCCCACGGATCGCCTGCTGGTGTTCGCGCCGCATCCGGATGACGAGACGCTTGCTGCAGGCATCCTCATCCAGAGTGCCCGAGCCTGCGGCGCGGCCGTCAGGGTCGTCTTCGCCACCAGCGGCGACAACAATCCCTGGCCCCAGCGCTGGCTGGAGCGACGCTGGCGTATCGGCGCGGGCGATCGCGCGCGCTGGGCGGCGCGCCGGCGTGAAGAGGCCCTGGCCGCCCTCGCCATGCTTGGGGATGACATCTCCGCGCGCTTCCTGGGCTGGCCCGACCAGGGCCTGACCGACTGCCTGATGGATTCCGATGCCCCGGTGCAGGCGCTGGTCGCGGAACTGGCCGCGTTCGCACCGACCCATATCGCCCTGCCGGACATCGCGGACCTGCATCCCGACCATGGTGCCCTGCGCGTCATGCTCGACCTCGCCCTGCTGCGCCATCGGCACGCCTGCACGCTGCTTGGCTACACGATCCACGGCGGCAGGCCCGGTCCGGCAGCCCGAGTCAGCGTCCGCGGTGGCTCGCTGGAGGTGAAGCTGTCCGCGGTGCAAGCCTATGGCAGCCAGCTTGCCCTCAGCCGGCGACGCCTGCTGGCCCTGGCGAGTCGCGCCGAGGAATTCGCTCCTGCGCATTTGCCGGCCCAGGGCGCCGGTCAGGTGAGCGAACGGGTGTTCGAGGTGGCCTGGCCAACGGACTGGCCCTGGTTGCGTCCGCACGCGCTGCTGCTGGTCGTGGCCGAACCGGACCGGGTACGACGACTGCGTATCGAACTGCCGCGCTGGCCGCGTGGCGGCGCCCTGCCGCATGCGCCGCCGGCCCCGGTGAGCGGTATCGAATATCGCCGTTGCGGCCTGCGGATCGCCCTTGCCGAGTCGCTGGCGCCGCTGCTGTCGGTGCATGCCAAGGTACATCGCAAGGATCCGCGCCTGTTCATCTTCGATCGCCTGCCCTGGCAGGCCAGCGCCGCCCTGCCGGCAAGTGCGAAGCCGGCGGCCGGCGTGGCCTACGGGGTGGCCGAACAGTCGCTGTAACGAATTCTTACGGCCGATCTTCCATAATTAAATGCTTTAGTGCGACGAGTCGAGGCAGCTCGTCGCGGGCATGTCGTCCGTGTGGAGAAAACCGATCCATGACATACGATATTGGCGTTGGCCGTTGCGCCGAGGTGGACGGCGACACCGTGGTGGTGAAGCTGGAAAGCGTGATGGTGAAGCGACTGTCGCCCGACCATCCCTGGCAACGTTCGGGCACCAGCCTGCTGCGCCTCCATCGCAAGTTGTGCAGCGCCCTGCGCCCGCCGGCACCGGACGAGGAGCTCTACCTCGACCGCGAGGCCCTGTCGCGGCGTTGCATGGGTGCGCTGGATCTTGCCGGTGACGGCAGCACGATCCAGGTGGACCTGCGTGCCCTGCTGCAGGATGTCGATCCGCAGCCATCGGCAGGCCCCCAGCCCAAGGGCCGTGGCGGCGCCGACAGGCGCAAGTCGCGCTGAGCCAGCCACTCCCATGAACGACCCGGCGCAGGCCGGGTCTTTTGTCCATGCCGCCGATCCGCACGCCGGGTTCGCGTGGATTCACTTGTCGGCAGCCATCATTTACCGGTTACGCGAAGCATCAGCAGGAGCTGCCCATGGACCCGTTGTCACAGGATTTCGCCACTGGCCTGTTCGATTCGCCGGCGACCCCCTGCCTGTCGCTCTATCAGCCCACGCATCGCGCGCTGGCCGAGCGGCAGGAAGATACGATCCGCTTTCGCAATCTCGTGCGCGCGCTGGAGGAATCGCTGCGCCAACGCCATTCGACGCGTGAGATCGAGCCGCTGCTGGCGCCGTTCCGCAAGCTTGCCGACGATGCCGGCTTCTGGCGCGGGCGCATGCTCGATGGGCTGGCCGTATTGGGTGCGCCGGGGCTGTTTCGCATCTACCAGCTGCAGCGGCCGGTACCGGAGCTGGCGATCGCGGCGGACAGCTTCCATGTCAAGCCGCTGATCCGCATCGCGCAGTCGGCCGACGCCTATTACGTGCTCGGCATCGATCGCGAGCACGTGCGCCTGTTCGAGGGCAATCGCGACCAGCTCGATGAGGTGGTCCTGGCCAGCGACTTCCCGCGCAGCAGCGCCGTGGTGCTCGGCGAAGAAGAAAACCAGCGTTACGTGGGCGCCTGGGCCCCGCAGGTGGGCCGCACCGGCGTGGTGCACGGCGCCGGTGGCGGCAACGACCTCGTGCATCGCGCCATGCAGCGCTTCTTCCGTGCGGTCGATGAGGCGGTCCTGGAACGGTATTCACGTCCGTCCGGACGGCCGCTGGTACTTGCCGGCCTGGCTGAGAACCAGTCGCGCTTTCGCGCGGTCAGCAGCAATCCGTTCCTGATCGAGCCGTCGATCGACGTGAACGTGGATTCGCTCGACATCGGCGCGCTGCGCGAACGTGCCTGGCGCGCGATCGAACCCGCCTACCTGGGCCGTCTGCAGCAACTGGTCGACAATTTCCACGCGGCCTATGCGCGCGAACAGGGTGACCGCGATGTGGCCATCATCGCGCGCAATGCGGTCGCCGGCCGCGTCGGCGCGCTGCTGGTGGATGCCGAGCGACGCGTCCCCGGGCGCTTCGATGCGCAATCCGGCGCGATCGAGTACAGCGACCTGGCCGACCCGGACGTGGACGATCTGCTCGATGACATCGCCCAGCGCGTGCTGCGCAGCGGTGGTGAGGTGGTGATGGTGCCCAAGGCGCGGATGCCCACCGAAACCGGCCTGGCGGCGATCTACCGGTACTGAGCCCGGGTCGCGCCGGCCGGCGCCGGCAGCCCGCACGGGGCGTGCGGGTGGCAATCCGCCTGCCACTTGCGCCAGGTCATGCGCCGCCCCGCGTGCTCCGAAGATGATGCGCCGCTTGCGGCGTGCTACCGGGGGCTGCCGGTCTGCAGCCGGGTCAATCCGGCCATGTGGTCACCCAGGCGCATCAGGGTGATCACGTCCTGACGGTTGTGATCCAGCACCCGCGCGAGATTGCGGCTGGACTGGCCGCGCAGGAAGGCCAGCCACGCCGCCGGTGCCTGCGCGCCCGGCAGATCGTCCTCGCGCACGATGCCGAGCACCTCGCGCTCGATCGTCGCCAGCCGGCAGTTGGCGTACACGCCGCGATAGCGCCGGCGCACCGGGTGCAGCCAGTCCAGGTGCGGCAGTTCGGGCAGGCGATGCCTGACCCGGTTCAGGCGGAAGCGCCCCTTCAACAGCGGCGCGTCGTAGGATTTGCCGTTGTAGCTGACCAGGATGCTGTCGTCGCGCAGCCAGCCGGCGAAGTGCTCGAGCATGGCGCTCTCGCCGGCAATGCTGGTGAGGTAGAGCTGACGCACGCGCAGCGTGTCCTCCTTCCACGCCGCCACGCCGATCATGAAGGCGCGCGTGCCCACGCCGCCGGCCAGCCCCGTGGTCTCGGTGTCGAAACAGAGCAGGCGTGCGCGCTCGATCGGCCGAGCGTCCAGCATCGGCAGGTCGATCAGGCGCGCGGCGGGATAGGCGAAGGCGCGCTCGACCAGATGCACGCCGGGGGCGATCTGCGTGCCGGCCGGGGCGGGCAACGGGACAGGGCGGCTGCGGTTCTCGCGCGCGCTGGCCAGCGCACGCAGGGCCTGCAACGAGGCGATCGCCGGCGCAGCGGCCGGTCGGGGTGCGGGCGCCGCTGCGCCCGCAGCCGGGGCGGCGGGTCGGGCGGTGCCCGCGTCGGCGCGCAGGCGCGCCAGCTTCTCGGCCAGTGCACTCATGCGCCCAGCAACCCCAGCACGCCGACCGCCAGTTCCGCCTGGCTCGGTCCGGATGCGTTGTCCGTTCCCGGCACCGGCCCGATGCAGGCCGGGCAGCCGCCGTTGCACTCGCAGGCCTCGACCAGGTCCAGTGCCGCGCGCACCAGGTCCGGCGCGGCGTGGAACAGCGGTTCGGACAGGCCGATGCCGCCCGGGAAGTTGTCATACAGGAACAGGGTCGGGTGGAATTGGGCCGCGTCGGCGGGATCGACCGGCTCGCCATCGGCGCCCCGCCATTGACCGCGGCCCTGCAGGTCACGCGTGGCGAACCAGGCCGCATCGCCCGACCCGACCGTCTTCTGCAGGTCACGGCCCTCGGCCATCACGCGCACTTGGGCGACGGTGTGCAGGGCGTGGGCGGCACCGAGGAAGCCGTCCAGCGCGTCCTGGCGGTTGCTGAAGGCGGCATCCAGTGCGGCCTGGTCGAGCTGCCACCAAAGCGCCGTGGTGTGAAGTTCCTGATCCGGCAGGTTGACCGGCCCATAGCCAATGTTTTCATGGCTGTAGAAGCGGATCTTCTTGTAGCCCGAGACCCGGCGCACGACATGCACTTCGCCGTGGTGGCAGGTGCCCTGGCCGGCCCTGGCGCCGTCGAAACGGTCCAGCACCTTGAGCTTGGTGTAGTCGATGGCGTCGGTGTAGTAGTCGGCGTGGGTGGCCGTGACGAAGGCCTTGCGGCCGGCCCAGTCCAGCCGCTCCACCTGCCAGGGGCGCGACTGCACCATGTAGATGGCGCCTTCGTAGAGAGTCATGGCGGCGCTGGAGTAATCCACTTCCGCGATGATGGTCTGGCGCCCTTCGCTGCGGTCGACGACGACGAAATTGCCGTCCGCGACCGAGCGCAGGCTGACCGCAGCGGCCGGATAGCTGTCGGCGATCCAGTCCCAGCGCGTGCCTTCCTGGTGCAGCACGCCCGATTCCGCCAGCACGGCGAGGAAATCGTCGACGAGGTTCTCACCGAAGCGGTCGCCCGAGGCGAATGGCAGCTCGAAGGCCGCGCAACGGATATGGTCGAGCAGGATCAGCAACTGGTCCGGCGCAATGCGTGCGTGCTCCGGCGGCGCGGCCTCGAAGAACTCCGGATGGCGCACCACGTACTGATCGAGTGCGGCGCTGGTGGCCACCATCACCCCCAGTGCCGGCTGCTGGCGCCGGCCCGCGCGGCCCAGGCGCTGCCAGGTGGCCGCGATCGAACCCGGGAAGCCGTTGAGGATGGCCACATCCAGCGCCCCGATGTCCACACCCAGTTCCAGCGCCGAGGTGCTGACCACGCCGTCGATCGCCCCGCCGCGCAGCGCGCGCTCGGTCTGCCGCCGCTCGGTCGGCAGGTAGCCGCCGCGATAGGCACGGATGCGCTCGGGCTTGCGTGGATCGTGGTCGAATACATCCTTGAGGTACTTGGTGAGCACTTCGACCATCAGCCGTGACTGGGCGAACACGATGGTCTTGAGCCTCGCGCGGATGGCATGCCGCGCCAGGCGCATGGACTGCGAGCGCGCCGAGGCGCGGATGCCAAGATCCGGATTCACCACCGGCGGATTCCACAGCAGCACGTGGCGCTCGCCGCGCGGCGCGCCGCTTTGCGTGACGGCATGGACGGGTTCGCCCAGCAGCGCCTCGGCGTGGTCCTTGGGATTGCCGATCGTGGCCGAACACATGATGAAGGTCGGCGTCACGCCATAAAACGCGCACACGCGCTTCAGGCGCCGGATCACGTTCGCCACGTGCGAGCCGAACACGCCGCGATAGGTGTGGACCTCGTCGATCACCACGTAGCGCAGCGATTCGAAGAACTGCGCCCATTTGGTGTGATGCGGCAGGATGGCCTGGTGCAGCATGTCCGGGTTGCTGACCACGATGTCGCCCTTGACGCGGATCGCCTGGCGCGCGTCGGCCGGCGTATCGCCATCAAAGGTGAAGGCGTGCACGCCAAGCGCACCGGCCGCGTTGAGTTCCAGCAGTTCGGCCACCTGGTCCTGCGCCAGCGCCTTGGTCGGGAAGAGATACAGCGCCTTGGCCTGGTTGGCCCGCACCGCCTCGATCACCGGCAGGTTGTAGCAGAGTGTCTTGCCCGACGCGGTCGGCGTCACCACCACCACGTGCCGCCCGGCAAAGGCGTGGTCCCACACCTCGCGCTGGTGGCTGTAGGGCCGTTCGACGCCGCGTCGGGCCAGGGCTTCGCGCAACCCCGCCGACAGGCCAGGCGGGAACTCGCCCCAGCGCGCCGCCTGCGCCGGGTGGCGGAAGTAGCCGGTGATGCGATCGCCATATTTGAGCGCCCAGCCTTCGACGAGGCGCTCGACGCGGGTGACGTGACGCACGGGAGAATCGGTGGGAAGGCTCATTGCAGGCTCCGCAGTCGGTCCGCCACGTATAGGCCGGCGGCGTCTCAGGAGCTGCGACAGCACCCTGTCGCGCGATCTTGCACGGAGCTTCCCTGGGTGCGAGGATCGCTTCGTGGGGGCGTTTCCGGGGGAAAGACTGCAGGGTTGGGCTGCGGGATGGGCTGAGGTGACGCCGGGAGCCGTTGTTCTTGCTCGGAAACTTGACCGCGAGCGGCCACGGGCGGTGGCATTATACTGCCGGGCTGCTGCTCGCTTTGTCGTCGAATAGTAGTTGGCCGTCACACGGTAGACATCGTGAGTCTTGAAGATCAATTTTCAGCAAAGTTGCGTACGTCCATCGAGGTCTGCCACGAGTTGGGTTACCACCCCACACGCTTTACGCAAATGGTGGACAGCATCGGGGCTCGGGCAACGGCAGCCAGGCTTGTCGTAAGCGGAGATATGCAAACTGGCTTTAAGGAGTTGATTGCCCGTGGTCGCCCCGAACTCACGATGGAGAGCATCATGCTTCAACCGGAGTTCGCCAGCTTGTTCAAAGCTGCTGAGCTTGCAGCGGCACGTTGGCGCCTGGAGCAAGCTGGTGTGCAAAGTGCTGGCTAACAGCTCCGTAGGAGACTTCTCCGTCAAGCAGGGCGAGTGAAGCTCGTGCCCTCGGCTTTCGGGCGGCTGCCGATGACGCGAGTTTCGGTGCTGCGTGGTACGTGTCAGTGCTGGCAGGGTTCAACGGATTTCCGTGGATGGTCTCGTTGAGCCGGCGATGCTGGCTTGGACCAGGGTACAAACCGCGCCCGAAAACCTCTCTCATTCAGCGGTGCCCCCGGTGTCCGGGGGAGCCGCGATCTGAACCGGTTGTTGGACAAGGCCGGTCCGGGGATCGCGCCTTCCTGAGGAGTCAGCTATTGGCGCGTCAGCCGGCGGGGAGGCTGAGCGAGGCCAGCGCACGGCACGCCGGGATTGCCAGCGGTGCCGGATGGGAGTCCGGCGCGATCCGAAGGCGCATTGCGCGCCTTCTCAAGCGTTTTCGCCCACACGCAATCGTGCGATGGCGAAGCCACGCCGAAAGAAAAAGGCCACCGCTTCGGGTGGCCTTTTTTCTCGGAATTGGTCGGGGTGACATGATTCGAACATGCGACTTCTACCTCCCGAAGGTAGAAAAACGGGCTTTCAGGAGACACCACCACCATATGAATCAATTGCTTATGCCACCACAAGACCCCTAGACCCGCCATATGCTTTGCCGTATTCTTGCCGTACGGCACACCTCTACCTTCACCGGGAGCGGAAACATGGCGATTCAAACGGTACGGCAACGGTCGTTACTGAAACCCCGCCGCGAACCCTACTGGCGTGCACTCGGCACCGGACAGCACGTGGGTTATCGGCACACCGAGGATGGCGGGCACTGGATCGCCCGCAGCTACGATCCGGCGACGCGCGCCCGGCAGTATCGAGCGCTTGGCGACCTGGCCGAATACCCCGGTGCCGACCGCTTCACCGTCGCCGTGAAGCTGGCCCGCGAATTCTTCGAGCACGTTGGCAAGGGTGGCCGCCGTGAGTCCCTGACCGTGGCGAAGGCGTGGAAGCGATATGCCGGTCACCAGCGCAAGGCCAAGGGCGAGCGCGCCGCTGCTGACGTGGAAGCCCGCCTCAAACGTCACGTCGAGGGCGACCCGATAGCAAACGTGCACGTGGAAAAGCTGACCTCGCATCACGTGAAGGCTTGGCGAGCCCGTATCGCCGACCAGCCGACGCTACCGGCGAAGCGCGGCCCGAACTGCCGCAACAAGGCACCGCCCAAGCCGGCGCGCGTGAAATCGGCCGGCACCGTGAACCGCGACATTGTGCCGATGCGTGCTGCGTTGAACCTGGCGTTGGCCGATGGCTACGTGACCACCGATAGCGCATGGCGCGAGGCACTGAAACCGACCAAGAACGCCGATGGCCGGCGCGAACTGACCCTTGACCGCGACCAGCGCCGCAAGCTGATCGAGCACATGCCCGATGAGGCGGGCGCGGCATTCGTGCGGGGCTTGTGCATGCTGCCGCTGCGGCCGGGCGCGCTCGCTGCGCTGACCGTGGCGGACTTCAACGCGCGGCAGGGCATCCTGCGCATCGGCACCGATAAGGCGGGCGCCGGCCGGTACGTGCCGCTGCCGCCCGCCACGACCGCGTTGTTCACCATCCATGCCAAGGGCAAGCTGCCGGGCGCTCCACTACTGGCGCGCTGGAACGGCTCGGCATGGAACAAGGACACGTGGAAGGTTGCGATCAAGGAGGCTGCGCGCGCCGCCGACCTGCCGGAGAAAACGACCGCCTACACGATGCGTCACAGCGTCATCACCGACCTAGTGGCCGATGGCCTGGACCTGTTCACGGTCGCCGCGCTGGCCGGCACGTCGATCGCGATGATCGAGAAGCACTATGGCCACCTGCAACAGGAGCGCGCGCGCGAGGCGCTGGCGGGGTTGGCGCTGTGACGCCGGTCAAAAGGATTCCGGCGAAGGCCGGATAAAGCACCGCCCGGCTGAACAAGACAACACCGCAACAGTTGCGGCACTCCGCGTCCTGGGATATGCTGGTGCGGCAAGCGCGCAATTTTAGCCGGTGTCCGGCGGCCCCGATGGGGTAATGACTGCGTAGCTGGTTCGGGGTTTCGCGCCGATGGCGCGCAACAACCGGAACACCCGATGGGTGGCGACGAGCACGGCTCGCGCTGCCCTTTTTTGTGCGTGCGCGAGCCGATCAAACCATCCGATCGGAGGCACGCCATGACACCGCATCATCCCGACCGCATCATCCGCCGCCCGGACGTCCGCGCGGACACCGGCCTGACCAATTCGGCGCTGGACCGCGAGATCCGAGCCGGACGATTCCCGCGACCGATCAAGCTCATTCCTGGCGGCCGCGCTGTCGGCTGGAGCGAGCGCGCAGTGCAGGCGTGGATCGCATCGCGCATCGCCGCCGCGGAGGTGGCCGCATGACGGCCCCGGCGTGCCGTATCGACCTGCCGGGCGTGCATCGGACCCGCGCCGTCGCCGAGATCGAGGGCGACCTGACCGCCGCGTGTCGCACGCTTGGCCAGCTCGCGGACGCCTGGACGGCCGCAGGCCGCATTCCCGCCGCCGACGTGCCACACGTGGATGCCATCGCGCATGGCCTACACATGCTGCTGGTCGCGCTACGCGCGCAGGGAGGTGGCCTGCGTGACAGGTGCGCAAATTTGCGCAGCATGAGGTCGCGCGGCGCGCAGGGAGGTGGCCGATGATGCCCCAGACACGACACGGCCCCGGAGCGCTGGCACGCACCGAGGCCGCAAATCACACACATCGTATCGCTAATCATACCGCACTCGCGGGCTATCGGGCGCTGGTCGGCAATAGCCGTCCATCCGTCCGCACGAATCCCGTTGATCTACTGTTGCGCCGCCTGGATGGCGTCCGGCAGTACGGCGATGCCTGGCGCGCGGACTGCCCTACCGGCCACCGCACGCGCGGGACGCTGCGGATCGCCACCGGCGACGATGGCCGCGTGCTCCTGCATTGCCATGCTGGCTGCGATGCCGCCACGGTCGCGGAGGGTGCCGGGCTGCGGCTCAGCGATCTGTACGTGCAGCCGGTTACCCGCATGACGGACGCGG
>JACDJA010001041.1_pt1 | contig 25473 bp, 19 predicted proteins | sample 7449241 | NCBI WGS metagenome assembly JACDJA01 (sample SAMN14253289, study PRJNA609438) | sludge metagenome | isolation source: initial anaerobic sludge | collected 2018-12-20 | reverse complement strand
TCACCGAAGTACTCGACCATGTCGTTTCGCTCCGGCTCGCCGTGGACCAGTACGTCGAGGCCGATCTCTTCCTGGAAGCGCACCACATGTTCGATCTCCTTGGCCAGCAAGGCATCGTAGGCGTCATTGTCGAGACGCCCGGCGCGCCAGGCGGCGCGGGCTTTACGCAAGGCCTCGGTTTGCGGGAACGAGCCGATCGTGGTGGTCGGCAGCCGTGGTAGTGCGAGCACTTGTGCCTGGGCCAGCCGTCGCTGGGCGTAGCTTGAATGGCGTTGTCCCGCCTGCGGTCCCAGTTCCTGCAGTCGTCGCCGTACTGCGGGGTTGACCACGCCCGGTGCGCGCGTGCGTTCGTCCAATTGCGACTGCTGGGTGGCCAGGGTTGCCAGCGCCTCGGTCTGGCCGGCCAGAGCGTCGGCATACACGCGCAGCTCCTCGATTTTCTGGCGGGCGAAGGCCATCGGCGTGCGGTGCGACGGATCGAGTGCGGTTTCCGCGTCCAGATCGATCGGCACATGCAGCAGCGAGCACGATGGCGCCAGCCACAGTCGTTCGGCGCCGAGCCGCTGACGGGCCTTGCGCAGCATCGGCTCCACCTGGCCGGGCCGGCTGCGCCAGATGTTGCGGCCATCGACCACGCCGGCGCTGAGCACGCGATCCGCGGGCAAGCCATCGAGGATGGCATCGAGCTGCTCCGGTGCGCGCGCCAGATCGATATGCAGGCCGTCCACCGGCAGTGCATGGGCGAGCGCCAGGTTGTCGCCGAGTGCGCCAAAATAAGTGGCGAGCAGGATCTTCGGGCGACGCGCACTCTTCAGCGCGGCATAGACCTGGCGGTACGCGGCCGGGGCACCGGCCTCCTGATCGAGCACCAGACAAGGCTCGTCCAACTGGACCCAGTCGACACCGGCGGCGGCCAGTTGCCCCAGCAGTTCCACATAGGCCGGCAACAAGGCCTCGAGCAGGCCGAGGCGGTTGCTGCCATCGACTGTCTTGGACAGCAGCAGGAACGAGATCGGTCCCAGCAACACCGGGCGCGCGTTCAGGCCAAGCGCCTTGGCTTCGCGCCATTCGGCCAGTGGCTTGTCGCCGCGCAGGCGGAAGCGCTGACCGGCCTGGAGTTCCGGCACCAGGTAGTGATAGTTCGTATCGAACCACTTGGTCATTTCCAGCGCGTGCAGGTCATGGCCTCCGCGTTTGTGGCCGCGAGCCATCGCGAAATAACCGTCCAGCGCGTCTTCGGCAAACACCGGGCGATAGCGCTCGGGGATCGCGTCGAACAGGACGGCGGTATCCAGCACATGGTCATACAGGCTGAAGTCGTTGCAGGGTACGACGTCGGCACCGGCGTCGCGCAACAGCTGCCAGTGACGCTGGCGCAGGTGACGGCCAGTGTCGAGCAAGCTGGAGGTGGTGCCGTGGTCGCGCCAGTGCGACTCCAGTGCGCGCTTGAGTTCGCGCTTCAGACCGATGCGCGGAAAGCCGAGACAGGTGACGATTGACATGGATATTCCTCTTGAAGGGCAAAGAGAAACGAAGGAAAGGGCGTGCAGGCTGGCCGCGCCGTTGACCTTCGCCCCACCGGGGAGCCAGCGTGTCGACACGGGGAGAGCCATGTGACCACGCCAAGTCGAGCGGAAGCGCACGCGCTTCCGGCTGGCGCAGGTATTCAGGCCTCGCCCGCATGCCGCAATGGCCCGTGCCTGCCGGAAGCGCCGGGCAGGTCCGGCTTCGGCCCTGAATTCCTGCAGATATCTCTCTATGCGAATAAAGAGATACGTTGACCAGCGGTTGCAAGATAAACGTGTTGGGAGGTGGGGTCAATGATCTGCGTCAGCGGTCCTGGGGCATCAGCACTGGCTTGCTCGGTCCATCTCCAGGGCGGCAAAGGTGGGAACTGTACTGACGTCGGATGCTGTGGCAGCCAGGCGTGGCGTCGGATCAGGACTGGCCGCCCAGCCCGAAAATAGTGACCTGTTGCTGCATGGCTTCGGCGCGCTCCTGCAGGAGCCGGCTGGCCACAGCGGCTTGTTCCACCAGCGCAGCATTCTGCTGGTCGATCGGTCGATCGAGACGAGGTCGCGGCCGACCTGGTCGATGCCGATGGATTGCTCCTCGTTGGCGGCAGCGACCTCGGCCACCACGGCGGCTACCCGCCCTATCTCGCCAACAATGTCCGTCAGCACGCGACCCGACTGGTTCGCCCGTTCACTGCCGGCGTGCACCCGCTCTACGCTGTTTGCGATCAAGGACTTGATCTGGCGCGCCGAGCTGGCACTGCGCTGGGCCAATACACGCACCTCGGACGCCACTACCGCAAACCCACGTCCATGCTCGCCGGCCCGCGCAGCTTCGACGGCCGCATTCAGCGCCAGCAGGTTGGTCTGGAGCGCAATGTCGTCGATGACACCAAGAATATCGGCGATCTGCCGTGCCGCGGCGAGGATTGACGCACCATCGCGGTTGACCTCCTGCACCAGACCGCCGATTTGCTGCAACGCTCCCAGCAGGCGTCGTGCATGCGGTTCACGCACTTCGGAAAAAGCCTGCAATTCCAGATCGACATATTGGCCATCCGCGGCGATATGTACGGCAATGTCGCTGATCGTCTCAGCCACCGAAAAGTCGCGTGCGGCACGGTAGGCCAGGATGACCAGTACGACAGTTTCGGCAACCACGTACAGCGAGTGTTCGACTACCAGCCACCAGCTGGGTTCCGGAAAACACCAGGGCACCCATCCCCAAATCTGGAACCAGGCCAGGCCCTGCAGGAAGTTGAACAAGGCGTGATGTACGGTAATGGTTGCGGCCGCCATAATGGGCGGAATGACGCTGCGGTACACGACATGTGGCGCCCCGCATGGCGAAGATCGAAAAGTGCGCGACGGGATCGCCTTGATCGGCCTGAACGAGCAGCGCGATCATCAGCATGGCCAATGCCGGCAGGAGCGTGCGGCTCAGCAAGCCGGCCTGTGAGCGCACTGCCACCAGCAGCCCCAACGCCATCAGCGTTGCGCCTACCGCCAGCGTAGGCAGCACTCCCACGCCGATGCCACGGCAAACATGACGCGGAGAAGCATTTTCACGGTGAGCAGCGGCGAACCTTCACGGCAAGGAGATCAATACGCATCAGCTGTCACTTCGCAACCTGCAGCCCAAGCCGTGGGTGAAGCGTTGCGCGCGTTCGTGGGGATCGGCCCACGCTCCTGGCTGGGACCGGCGATTCTTGCCTTCACATACACGCTGCAGGCTCAGGCAGCCTGTGCCAGGCTGCCGGCCAGGGTTGTGAAGTAGTCGCGGGTCAGCCGCAACTGCTCGCCCGCGGTTTCGGCGCGGTTGACCACTTGTCGAAACGCGGTGTACTCCGCCCGGTCCTTCGCGTACCAGCCCAGATGCTTGCGCGCGATACGCACCCCGGCCGGTTCACCGTAGAACGCGTAAAGCTGTTCGAGATGACCGAGCAGAATGGTTGCAACTTCGCCAGGGCCCGGTTCGGGCAGCAGCTCGCCGGTGGCCAGGTAATGGGCGATCTCGCGAAAGATCCACGGCCGCCCCTGGGCGCCGCGGCCGATCATCACCGCATCGGCGCCGGTGACATCCAGCACGTGGCGCGCCTGCTGCGGCGTGGTGATGTCGCCGTTGGCCAGTACCGGGATATGGATCGCCGCCTTCACTGCAGTGATGGTGTCGTACTCGGCCTGCCCGGCATACTTGTCCGCGCGGGTACGCCCATGCACCGCCAGCGCGGCGATGCCGGCCTGCTCGGCGATGCGCGCGATGTTCAGAGCGTTGCGGTTTTGCCGATCCCAGCCGGTACGGATCTTAAGCGTCACCGGCACCTCGACCGCATCGACCACCGCCTTGACGATGCGCGCCACCAGCGGCTCGTCCTGCAGCAGCGCCGAGCCGGCCCACACGTTGCACACCTTCTTGGCCGGGCAGCCCATGTTGATGTCGATGATCTGCGCGCCATTGGCCACGTTGAAACGTGCCGCCTCGGCCAGCATCGCCGGATCGTAGCCGGCGATCTGCACGCTGACCGGATCGGGTTCGCCCGCATGATCCATCCGTCGGAGCGAGTTACGCGTCCGCCACAGGCTGGGGTCGGCGCTGGTCATCTCCGATGCAGCCAAACCCGCGCCCAGCCGCTTGCACAGCACCCGGAATGGCTTGTCGGTGACGCCGGCCATCGGGGCCAGCACCACCGGCGGGTCGATCAGATAGGGGCCAATTCGCATCCGCGCAGTGTACCGCGGTGTGCCAGCGACGCGCAGCGCGCGGAGGCCCGGGGTACGGCGCCACGCGGTTTGTTCAGAGTCCGGAAAAATCCGGTTTGCGCTTTTCCATGAAAGCGGAGAATGCTTCACGCGCCGCTGGGCTGCGCATCATCCGTCCAAACGTCGTGCTCTCTTCCCCCAGGCGCTGCTGCAAGGCACTTTGTTGCGCCAGCTTCATGAGTCGTTTGGTCTCGACCAACGCAGACAATGGCTTGTCCGCAAGCTTGCGTGCCTGCGCCAGCGCGAAGGTGTTTGCTTCCGCCGAGGGTACGATGCGATTGACCAGGCCGACATCGCGGGCTGTTTCAGCCAGAAGCGGTTCACCCAGGAGCAGCGCTTCGGCTGCGCGGTGATGACCCAGTAACTGCGGTACGAGCAGGCTCGACGCCGACTCGGGCACCAGGCCCAGGTTGACGAACGGCATGGTGAATTTCGCGTTGTCACCGGCATAGACCAGATCGCAATGAAATAGCAGCGTGGTGCCGATGCCGACCGCTGGACCGCAAACCGCGGCGACCAGCGGTTTGGGGAAGGCGGCAAGCAGCCGCAAAAACCGCATCAGCGGCGGCGCCATTTGTGGCGGCTCGATTGGCGTTTCGATCTGGGCGATGAAGTCGGCAATATCGTTGCCTGCGGTGAAGATAGAGGCATCTCCCTGGATCAGCACGACGTGCACGGCGGCGTCATCCACTGCCTGCTCCAGAGCTTCCGCAAGCTGGGTGTACATCGCGCTCGTTATCGAATTCTTGCGTGCCACACGATTGAAGGTCAGCGTCATGACGCGTGCTTCGAGGTGGCTGAGGATTTCGCTTGAGTCAGACATGATCGTGCTCCAGGTAGTGGATGGCCGTGAGGCGGCCGTCGGCCCGACTGGGCGTCGCCGAGCATACCCGAGCAATCGTGAGCTGTGCCTTGGCAGCGGCCTGACATCCCCGGTGTACCGGGACAGTCCGAGCCTTCCCCTGGTGCGCGGCCGGAAGCGCGCCGAGCTGGCCTGGGAACGGGTGACGCGCGGGTCATCTCCACTCCGCCAGCCTCTCGAACAGGCAATCCGACGCGGCTGCTCCGATGTCCGCGGGATTGCGGCAAAGGTCACCTCGTGCGCATGCCTTGCGAACGTACTGCGGCCCTATCCAGACGAGCCGCGCCACATGACACCACGGCCCTCCACCGACCCCGCCCACGGCATACGCGGATCCCCTGGCCAACAGGGTTTGGCGGACGCGGCGTACGGGCAACGCCGACATTTTCGCGAGCTTTCGTGGCTGTACAACGCGTCACCGCGGCAACGGTGCGTGTATGGCCTGGTTGGACAGGTCTGGCTCTGCGCAAGTCATCAAAACCATCGGAACTGTGTGTCAAATCACATTTCGGCAATAGAAAATTGAGTGTCACGTCTTTCAACTTGAACTTAATGTATTTCATTTTGAAATGTTCATAAGTTCTTGCGGATCGTCACATGAGCCAGTAACTAACTGATTAATACGTCAAATATAGAGTTGGCATCGAACTTGCCTTTAGTTCATGGCGCCGCCGACACTTAGAACTTACGCATCATTCTATTGCACCGCGTCATATATTGCAGTGCACAAGGGGAGAAGTCAAACCATGGTTCAACGAATCAAGATCATTATCCCGATCCCCATGGGCGCCGAAGGAGTCGCCGCGCGGGCCTCCCAGCTGCCATCGCATCTGGTGCTCCCCGGTTTCGAGCCCGAATTCGTGTCGGTGGCCAAGGGTGCTGCGCTTGGCGACAGTGCCTATGACTCCCTGCTGATGGATTTTTCCGTCGTCGAGGCAGGCCTGCGCGCGCAGGAGCAAGGCTACGCAGCGGTGTGTATCGATACGGTCAGTGATTCCGGGCTGGATGCTTTGCGTTCTCGCCTGGATATACCCGTGATCGCGCCAGGTGCCGCAGCTTTCCACGTCGCGTGCATGTTGGGCAAGAAGTTCACTGTATTGACGATGTGGGACGAGTGGTTCGCGCTCTACGAAAAAACCTTGACCGCGTATCACCTGTGGCCCCGGGTGGCGTCGCTGCGGTCGATCAACACCCGTCCGGATCTTGAAGAGTTGCTTGCCGGCAAGGAGGAAGTGGTTTTCCAGAAGTTGGAGAACGCGGCGCTCAAGGCCATCAAGGAGGACGGCGCAGACGTCATCGTACTTGGCTCCACCACGATGCATCAGTCCCACGCCTACCTTTCAGAGCGCCTGCCGGTGCCGGTGATCAATCCCGGCCAGGTCGCATGGAAGTTGTGCGAAATGTTTTTGACTCTCGGCCTCAGGCATAGCCGCAAGGCCTACCCGGCGCCCCAGGCGCCAAATGATGCTGTGTATCACGGCTTCGCCAATTGACCCACTGGAGAAATCGAATGTCCAAGCTCACCCGCCAGCAGCTGATCGACCTCGCCGTCACCAGCTACTTTGGAAACGTCGACAAAAAGAACATGGATGCCGTACTCGCGTGCATGCACGACGACATCGTGGTGACCATCCAGACCGCCAATCACGATCATCACGGCATCAAGGGCGTGCGCGAGATGTTCGAGACGCTGTTCACTACTTACAAGGAAACCTGGCACGGTGACTTCGAAGTCACTGCCGATCCTGAAAACCAGACCGTGGCGACGCGCTTCAATGTCACGCTCGAGAAGCCCGACGGGACCTTCGATCCGCCGATGAAGAACTGCAACTTCTTCTACGTCAGGGATGGCAAATTCTTCCGCTACTACGTGTTCATGAACGGCGTCAGCGTCCTGCCCTGATATCAACGAGCTTGATGAGTCATGCCTGACCCTGCCGAAAGGCAGGGCCAAGCCAGAGAGCTGCACCCCCAAGTAACGCGTTTCTCTGCCGACCGCCCCGAAGATTTCACTTGCGACCCACCCGATTCCGGGGCGGGCTTCAGCACCAATCGAAAGGAAAGCCGAACCGCCATGAGCAAGGCACTGGAAAAAATTCGCATATTGGATCTGACGCATATGCTTTCAGGTCCGTACGCCGGAATGATTCTGGCGGATCTCGGCGCTGACTCGATCAAGGTCGAACCCCCCGGCGGCGAAGGCACCCGCGCCTTGCTGGCCAGCGATGCGAAATATTCACGCCACGGAATGGGTGCCTATTTCATTACCTTGAATCGTGGAAAGAGAAGTATCTGCATTGATTTGAAGCAAGAAGAAGGTCTGCAGGTCTTTTACGACCTGGTACGCGCGGCGGATGTTGTTATAGACAATTTCAGTGCCGGCGTTACCGCCAAACTCCGTATTGACCGCGCTCACCTCGCCAAGATCAATGAGCGAATCATCACCTGCTCGATTTCCGGGTTTGGTCAAGACGGCCCGAATTACAAGCGCCCGGCATTTGATCAGGTTGTGCAAGGCATTGGCGGCGGCATGTCAATCACCGGTGAAAGTCCCGACCGGCCGATGCGCTCGGGGATACCGATCGGGGATCTGGGCGGCGGCATGTTTGCGGTGATGGGAATACTCGCTGCACTCCAGGCGCGTACATCGCACGGGCAGGGTCAACATGTGGACATCAGCATGCTGGATTGCCAGATAAGCATGTTGAATTACATGGCAACCATGTACTTGATGAGCGGCGAAAACCCCACGCCGTTGGGTAACGGCCATTTCGTCCATGTCCCCTACAACACCTACGGGACGGCTGACGGGTTCGTCATCGTTGCGGTGATCTACGACAGCTTCTGGGCAAGTCTCGTTGAGCTGCTTGGCATTGAGCAATTTCGTGCCGAGAAGTACAAGACGCAACCCGGAAGGCTGGCTGACAAGGCACTCATCGACGAGAAATTGAACGAAGCGTTCGGCACACAAAGCACGACGTATTGGGTAGAGAAGCTCAGCGCGGCCCGTATCCCTTGCGCGCCGGTCAATCAATTCAGCGAAGCCCTGTCCGACCCGCAGGTCCTGCATCGGAACATGGTGGTCACCATCCCGCAGCCGACTGGCGGAACTGTCGAGGCGCCGGGTAATCCGATCAAGTTGTCCATCGATGCGGCGGAAGAGTTCGGTCCGCCGCCGCTCCTGGGTGAGCACACGGACTCGGTGCTTATCGACGTCCTTGGGTATACGCGCGAAAGGATCACAGCGCTGCGCGACCGTAAGGTGGTGGTCTGAGATGAGCACCGTCGACGTGGTCATCAATGAGGTTGGCCCGCGGGATGGGTTGCAAAACCAGGCGCGCGTGCTTGAGGTCGCCGAGCGAATCGGCATGATTCAGGCATTGATCGACGCTGGTTTGCGCAGCGTCGAAGCAGGCAGCTTTGTCTCGCCCAAGGCTGTGCCGCAAATGGCCAATACGGCGGCGGTGTTTGCACAGTTGCCGAGCCCCGATCTCGTTTGCTACTCCGCGCTGATCCCGAATGCGCGTGGCTATGAACTGGCGCGCGCGGCGGGCGCACGTACGTTGTCGGTGGTGTTGTCGGCTACCGAAACCATGAACCAGCGCAACATCAACCTCAGTCTCGAAGAGACCACGGTGATTTGCGCAGAGCTGATGCGCCGAGCCAAGGAGGATGGCACCCAGGGCTGGGCGTACCTGGCCGTCGCGTACGAATGTCCATTTGAGGGTGCGACCCCTGTTGCCCGGGTAGAACGTCTTGCCGCAAAGATGATCGAGGCCGGCGCCGCCAAGCTGATCATCGCCGACACCATCGGTGCGGCGAACCCGGCCGAGGTTCACGTACTGATTTCGCGCCTGGTAGCCAGTTTCGGCGCGGCGCGGATCGCGTGTCACTTTCACGACACACGAGGCATGGCACTGGCGAACGTACTCGCTGCGCTCGACGAGGGTGTACGCACTTTCGACAGTTCGATTGGAGGTCTGGGTGGATGTCCCTTCTCCCCCGGAGCGAGCGGCAACGTGGCCACCGAAGATGTTGTGTTGATGATCGAATCGATGGGCTTGCGCACAGGCATCGATCCGCTGGCGTTGGTCGCGGTGGTTGACCATTGCAGCGAACTCCTGGGCTCCCCGTTGGGTGGGCATTCGTACCGCTGGCTGCAATGCCAGGCGGCACAAGCAGCCGGGAGGGTAGCGTAATGGCGCGACTCTGGAGCGTGCTCGCCCGGCTGTCGCCGTGGATCCTGATCGCGGCGCTTGGTTACGCGGCGATCTTTGTGAAGATCGACGTCAAGACCATGTCGATGGCGCAGCCGCTGATCGAACAGCGTGATCAGTTCCTGGGGGCCGTCGATGATGGTCAGCACTACTGGTTTGTTGGTCAGGACGGTGCGCTGCTGACCATGGATCAGAAAACGCAAGGCTGGCAGCGCACCCTGCTTGAGCCGCGCGAAAGTTTGCAGGCGATAGCTGCCAGCGATGCGGGCACTCTGGTCGTGGTGGGTAATGACGGACGACTCTGGGTCCGCGGCAGCGGCGAAGAGTGGACGATGCAGGAGCTCGCACTCAGCGATGTCGCCCGCAAGCTTATCGATGTTGCTTTCCTCAACGGGAATTTCTGGGTGGTTGGCGAGATGGGCGCGGTATTTCGCGGCACCCTGGACGGCAAGTCCTGGACACGAATGCGCGGCGAGGAAGACATTGCCTTCAATCGCATTCGTTCCGGCCCCAACCATTCGCTATGGATCACCGCCGAGGCGGGACGACTGTTGCACAGCGACGACGAGGGTGCCACCTGGGAGCTGATCGCGCTCGACGGCGAGAGCCTGCAGTCCATTGCGTTTGCCGGCGACGTGGGTGTGATTGTCGGCAACCGCGGGCACGTCTACCGCAGCGACAACGCGGGACATGACTGGACTCTCCTGCCTGAGCTGACCACGGACCATATCTATGACGTTGCCGCCAGGCAGAACGGCTGGATCGCGGTTGGTGATCACGGAGCGGTGCTCAGTGCCGACCGTGACGCCCTGAAGTGGCAACGCGCGAACGTCGACAACTTGAGCAAGAGGTATTACATGCGCGTGCTTCCCGCGCAGGACAAGTCCGTCCTGGCCGGGCATGAAATTGGCCAACTCGTCGGCCTGAACGAATACCACGCGTGGCCGGCCGAGGGACCGCGATGAAGAACGCAATCGACCTCGCCGTGATCATTTCAACCTACGCGATCCGACATCGCGTCAAGGTCTGCATTGTGATTGCGCTGATTACCACGTTCTTCGCGGCATGCCTGACCAGGCTGGACATTCAATCGCGCTTCGGTGACATGATTCCGCAGAATCACCCATACGTGAAAATATACGAGAAGTACCAGGACACGTTCGCGGCCGCCAATCGCGTTACCGTATTGGTACGCGCCGTGGACGGAGATATCTTTACGCTTCCGGTGCTCGGCGAAATCAAGCGCATCACCGACGAGATGCAGACGGTGACGGGTGTCAACCAGTCCCAGATCACATCCCTGGCGTCGAGCAAGCTGAAGCGCATCGAGGCGTCGAGTGAAGGCATCGAGACGCGGACGCTGATGTGGCCGGATCTGCCGAAAACCGAATCGGAAATCGATGCCCTGCGGCAAGCGGTGCTGGATAGCCCCATGGTGTATGGCCTGTATGTCGACCGGGACCTTGGTTCGGCACTGATACAGGTGGACTTCTACGACCACCTGGTGGACTACAAGAAGATTTTCCCGCAAGTACGGAAGATTCTGGATTCGTCACCGGTCAAGGCCCAGGTCAGCCTGTATGTCGTCGGGGAACCCATCCTCTACGGCTGGGTTGCGCACTATCTTGGTGAAACGGTCTCCATTGCGCTGCTCTCGCTGGTCGCGATGCTGGTATTGCTCTTCATGATCACCCGAACATGGCGAGGCACCCTGCTGCCGTTGATCGCGGGGCTGGTTTCCGCCACGTGGGCGCTGGGCATCGGCTCGCTGCTCGGTTACAACTTCGATCCACTGGTTATCGTCGTCGCCTTCATTATCACGGCGCGCGCATTCTCGCATTCGGTCCAACTGATCACGCGATTTGATGATCTCGCGCTGGGTCGCGAGATCGAGCCGCGATTGGCCGCACAGGAGTCGATGCGCGAATTGTTCCGTCCCGGCATGCTGGGATTGTGGGCCGATGCGGGCGCGGTTCTTTGCGTCATCATCACACCGATACCGCTGATGCATAAAGTGGCCATCGTCGGCTCGATCTGGGTCATGACGATCACGGTTTCCGCCGTGGTGTTGACGCCGGTGCTGCTGTCCTGGATCAAGCGCCCCGATCGATACGTTCACCCGGTCCGGTTGGAAGGGATCCTGGCTATCTTCACGCGTTCCGCCACATGGGTGGTGACGACCCGTGCACGCTACTTCGTAGCGCCCCTTACCGCGCTTCTCCTGGCAGCTTTCTTCTTCGAAGCCACGCGGCTGACCGTGGGTGACGCAAGCGCCGGCTCGCCGATCTTGCGGCAAGACTCCGCTTTCAACGAGGCCAGCGCCCTGATCAACAGCAAGTATCCAGGGTCGGAGCAGATGTTCGTCGCAGTCGAAGGGGACGCCCCTGACGCGCTCAAGAGTCCTGAAGTACTGGACTGGATGCTCAGATTCTCGCGGTACATGGAGCGTCAGCCGGAAATTGGCGGAAGCGTCTCGCTGGCGGACATCGTTGTGGATATTCGGAGAAATCTGCATGAAGGCAATCCCCGCTATAGGGAGCTTGGGGCAGACGCGCTGGAAAATGGGGAACTGATCAATTTTTATATGCAGGGGTCGAGCCCGGGTGACCTGAATCAGTTTGCCGACGTGCAGTTTCAGAATGGCGCAGTCACCATGTTTTTCCATGACCGCAAGGGAGAAACGCTGCGTCAGGCAATTCACAACGCGGGTACCTTCATCGCGGAGAAACCGCTTTCAAATGCGAAGGTGCGCTTGGCTGGTGGTGTGCTTGGAAACATCGCGGCCGTCAATGAAATCCTGTTGCGTGACCAGGTGAAAGCCATCGCCCTGGCGTTTCTGGTGGTTGTCCTGTGCTGCCTGGTGGCCTATCGAACATCGGTCAGTGGCGTGTTCTTCATCGTCCCCGTACTGATTTCCAATGTGGTGACCTTTGCCTTCATGGCATGGCATGGCATTGGCATGAGCATCAGCACCTTGCCGGTCGTTGCCCTCGGCATCGGGCTGGGTGTCGATTACGCGTTTTATATCGTGGATGGAATCAAGGAACACCTCGAAAACAACCCTCATGCCACGGCCGAGGATGCGGTTCGGCAGACCCTGGGTTCGGCTGGCCGAGGCGTGGCCTTGACTGCGCTGGTGCTGGCTGCCGGCGTGTTGTTGTGGGCCTGGTCGTCGCTGCGTTTCCAGGCGGAAATGGGAATTCTGATTGGTATCTGGCTGATGACGTCAGCCTTTACCGCGCTGTACGTCATGCCGTCCCTCGCTTTGGTTTTCAAGCCGGATTTCATTTTCAAGAAAGCGAGACTGGCGTCTTCCACCAGGCCAATCCTGACCGACACCCATTAGGGGGAGATGATCATGAAAACAGAACTGCGCCTTCTCATGCCAAGTATCCACAGGCTCTCTGCCGCGTGCGGCATTGCCCTGTGTGGAATGTTCTCGCCGGATATCGCCTTCGCCGACCAGGGTCTCTTTGACGGCTGGGAGGTGGGCGGCTACGTACGCGCACACATTTCCATGAACCTCCAGGACCCATATCTGGCAGACCCGGCCAAGGGCGGCGAGCCACGTGGCGACTACAAGAATGACGTGTCGATGATGCGCGGCACGGCCCGCCTGAACCTGTTCCGCGACTTCGGCAAGTCGCAGGTGAACCTTACCGTTCGCGGCGTTCGCGAGTACGAAACCAGATACCTGAGGGACCTGCAGCGGACCGCTGATGAATACGCCGCAACCGACCTCTTCAGCGACCGGTCGAGATCCAGCGTGCGGTTGATGGATGACGTCTACAACGACCTCGATGTACGTGAGCTCTGGTGGCAGGTGGAGATCGCCGCTGGCACGACATTGAAGCTCGGCAAACAGCAGGTTGTGTGGGGCGAAACGGACTTCTTCCAGTCGATGGACGTCATTCACGGCTACGACTTCCGTTGGCGCTCGTTCCTGGAGGCCGAGAACGAGGAGCTGCGCAAACCCCTGTGGATGGTGAACTTCAATCAGCGCGTCGATGCGTGGGACGGCAGCATGCAACTGATTTACATCCCGGGGCCGACCAACCCGGGCTACACGCGAGGCAACAACTACGACGTCGAGGGTGGCCGCTGGGCGAACACGCCGAATCGCGGCATCACGTTTGCATCGGCACCGTTTGGGGCGGACGTGCCATATAACTATTCGCATCCTGGCGCGCGACAGAGAGATGATTCCTTCGGCATGCGCTGGAATGCCACTGCGGGTGAATGGGGATACTCGCTGGCCGCCTTCCGTGGCCCTTCCCAGGTCCCGGTCATCAACCCCAACCCGAACAGCCCACTGGGCGTGCAGGACTCCGTATCGGGCCGCACCTTCCTCGGCGCCTGGAAAGGCCAGTACATGTCCGATCCCGGTTCGACGGTAGGCGAGTTGATCTTCCCGTACATCACCGTCTTCGGGGGCTCGGTCAACCGCTACCTGGTTGGCATTGATTCGGTGTTTTCCTCTGAGGTGTCCTACATTCCGCACGCGACTTACAACGTTGGCGTGCTGGCTGGCGAGGCCGGTGGTTGTGCGTTCTTCCCAGGCTTCTGTGGCGTTGTCGACCGGCCTGTCATCAAGACGATGGTGAGACTGGACAAGCAGGTGGACCTTACCTCGGTGCTCAAGACCGGCCGCCCATCGTTCCTGTCGATCCAGTTGTTCAACACGACGATAACCAAGTTCAACCGGGCCGACGAGATCGTGAACCTGGCCGGGTTCAGTGGGCGTACCAAGCGCAACTCCACGTTGATCACCGGAATTCTCGCGATGAATTACAGCAACGACCGGATCAATCCGACGCTGGCGCTCGGTAGCGATCTCACCTATGGCGGCGGGTTCGTCATCCCCAGCGTGGAATTTGCATTCGGCAACCATTGGCGCATCAAGGCCGAGGCGGACATTTTCTTCAACCGCCGTTCCCAGGAGAGAGCCCTGACAGGTTTCAACGACACGAACCTATTTGGTTATTTCGCCGGCAACAATCAATTGGCTGTCCGGGCAACCTACCAGTTCTAAGGGAGAACAGACTCATGAAAAGCATCGCTTCGGCAGTCATCATCTTTATTGCAGGAATCGCCGGCACTGCAACGGCAGCTGACCTCAAACCGGGTGACACGGTACAGGCATCGAACCTTGATGCGCGGCAGACCGACACCTTCGAGGGCCACAAGATTTCTGATCTGCTTACGGATCGAATGCAGACGTTGATCCGTGATGAGGGTCTGGTGATTACGCTGGCTGCATCGAAGCCCGTCGTTCTGGGCAAGGACTACATGGCAGCAACCCAGGCCAACGCAGGCAAGGCCAAGTACAACCCGGATACGCGCCTGGTCGAGGGCTGGGTGGCTGGCATGCCGTTTCCGAATGTGGCCGCAGATGATCCGAACGCGGCGGACAAGTTGATCTGGAACGGGTATTACGCCCAGCCCATCAAGAATATCCAGGATTATCCGCGCTACGCGTATCTGCTCATCAGTGGCAAGAGTGGACTCGAGCGCCGTCAGGTCTGGCGCTTCCTTCGCTACTACATGAAGGGCCGGCTTGGTACCGACAAGGTTGTCGAAGGAGACGGCAGCATACTTTCCAAGACCCTGATGTATGCGACCTATCCCAACGACATTCGGGGCCTCGGCCTGTTCGTCCAGCGTTACGACTCGCCCAAGCTTGAAGATTCGTGGGCGTATCTGAAGTCGGTGCGGCGCACCCGGCGTTTATCGGGCGGTACATGGATGGATCCGATTGGTGGCAGTGATCAGCTCAACGACGATATCGAGATTTTCAACGCCCACCCGACGTGGTACGCCAGCTATCGCCTGCTCGGCAAGCGCTGGATCCTGGCGACACCCAATTCGACGGCCGTGACATGGGATTCGAAGGCGTCGGGTAATGCGGAGTTCCCGGTCGTTGACCTCGCCGATGCGCCCCATTGGAATCCCAGGGACAGTTGGGAGCCGCGTGAAGTGTGGGTCATCGAGGCGATCACGCCCCCGGAACATCCATACAGCAAGAAAGTGCTCTACATGGACACGCAGTTTCCCCGTTTCTACATGGCGGAGGCGTACGACCGGAAGGGCGACTTCTGGAAGTGGATGTATTACGGCCTGAAAACCATACCTACCGGCGATGGTGACGTTGGCATGATTTCCGCCACTGGTTTCACGATCGATTACCAGAGGAGACATGCAACTGTCTTCATTCTTGGTGACGACGCGCGACTGAATACGCAGGGAATTCAGGCTGACGACGTGAACTTGCAGCAGCTGGAAAAGGTTGCTCGGTAAGCGTCTCCAATTTTTCTCAATGGAACCCGAAACACGTGGGTCAACGGGGTAGTTATGAGTTATCGACTGGGTGTTGACGTTGGTGGGACCTTTACCGACTTGTTGCTGGTGGAGGAGAACACGGGTGACAGCTACACCGCCAAGGTGCCCTCGACGCCGGAGGATTCGTCGATCGGTGTGCTTGATGGCATCGAGAAGATCTGCAAGGCTTCCGGTGTCGACCCCTCGCTTGTGCGTTCGGTGATGCACGGGACTACGGTGGCGACGAACGCGATTCTCACTCGACGTGGTGCTCGAGTCGGGCTCGTCACCACCCGTGGTTACAAGCAGGTACTGCACATTGCCCGGTCATTCGTGCCCGGCGGCCTGGGTGGATGGGTCATCTTCAACAAGGGCGAATTGCTGGCTCCACTGGAGCTGACGATCGAAGCTGACGAGCGCATCGACGCCCAGGGCAAGGTGGTAAGGAGCCTCGACGAGGACGGAATTCGTGCCGGCCTCGAGGGGTTGCGCACGGCCGGAGTCGAGGCACTGACGGTGAGTCTCATCAATGCCTACACGAATGGCGAGAACGAGCAACGGATTGGCCGCATTGCGGCCGAGGTGATGCCCGGGGTGCCGGTGTCGCTGTCGTCCGAGGTCGTGCCTGAAATGCAGGAGTACGAGCGCACCGAGACGACGGTGGTCAACAGTTACGTGCGCCCGCAGATGGCGAAGTATGTGGAGCGCCTTCAGAACGAATTGAAGGTGCGCTTGCGGCCGGACGTCAGGCTGTCCATTCTGCGTTCGGACGGGGGTCTGGCGACCTCGCAGTCCGCCACGCAAGCACCCGTCAACATGTTGCTGTCGGGTCCCGCTGGCGGCGTTGCAGGAGCCATCTGGTTTTGCTCACGAGCCGGCTACTCGCGGGTGTTGACCTGCGACGTGGGTGGCACGTCCACCGACGTCGCGCTGATTGATGAGAACCATGCCAAATTGCGCAGGGAGACCCGCATCGGGGACATTTCGGTACGGGCACCATCCGTTGACGTGCGCAGTATCGGTGCCGGCGGTGGATCGATTGCGTCGGTACCGGAATTGACGGGTGCGTTGCGGGTTGGCCCCGAAAGTGCCGGCGCATCGCCGGGTCCGGCGGCCTACAACATGGGCGGCAGCGAGGCCACGGCGACCGACGCAAACGTCGTACTCGGTTACCTGCCAGAGGTCCAGCGGCTGGGTGGCGATTTTGCCTTGCGGCGCGACCTTGCCGAGGCTGCCGTACAAAAGATCGCCGACGCGATGGGCATCTCCCTGCACGCCGCCGCCGAGGGTATCGTGCGTATCGCCAACGAGCACATGTACGGTGCGCTCAGGCTGATCAGTATCGAGCAGGGCTACGACCCGCGCGAATTTGCGCTGTGTGTCTTCGGCGGTGCCGGACCACTGCATGGCAATGCGCTGGGCATCCTGATGAACTCATGGCCGGTCATCGTGCCGCCGGGCCCCGGCGTGCTGTGTGCGTACGGTGATGCGACCACGCGGGTCAAGGACGAGGCGTCCCGATCTGTCATCCGCCGCCTGAGTGACATGAGCGTGGATGAAGTCATCGAGATTCTCGATGGCCTCAGCGAGAATGTCCGAACCTCGCTGGAGGAACAGGATGTTCCCGTGGACCAGCAACAGCTGAACTGGCAGGCCGATGTGCGTTACCAGGGGCAGGCCCTTCTGCTGACCCTGGAAGTCGACCCGGCGCGCTTGCGCGAGCAAGGCCTGGATGACCTGACCGCAGCTTTCGACGCCGAGCACGAGCGTCAGTTCACCTTTGCGCTCAGCGATGCGCACGAACTCGTCAATCTGCGCGCGATCGCACGTGCATCACAGCCAACCATCGCCGGCAAGAAGCTGGCGCCGGACAGCGGTGATCTGAAAGCGGCCATCGTCAGCGAACAAGTCATCTATTACGCGGGAGCGGAATACACCGCAACAGTCTACGACCGCGCGCAACTGCGCCTTGCCCAGAGCATCAGCGGACCCGCCATTGTCGTGGAGATCGATTCGACGACGGTGATCCTTCCGGGTTACCGCGCCAGCGTCGACAACGTTGGCAACTTGTTGATTCGCCCCGAGGGAGACCAGGAGCAAGTGTCATGAGCGCACGCATCATTCAAAGTCATTCCGAACCCTTGCGCCGCGTTGAAGTGGACGCGATCACCGTGGACATCATCGAGAACGCGCTTGCCAACGCGCGCAGCGAGATGGATACCGTGCTGTTTCGAACGGCGATGAGCCCCGGTATCCGCGAACAGGGCGATGCCTTCCCGATCATCGCCGGGGCCGATGGAAAAATGCTGGTGGGCCAGTTTGGTTCGTTCATCGTCGGTCTGCTGGATGCCTATGAGGGCACCGTCGAGGAGGGCGATGTATTCCTCACCAACGATCCGTACATGTGCAACGGGGCAGTCAGCCACATGCCCGACTGGCTGGTGTTGCTGCCGATCTTCAAGGATGGCCGCCTGATCAATTACGCGGCCATGTTCGGCCACATGACCGACGTCGGTGGCAAGGTGCCGGGTAGTCTGCCGACCGACGCGCGCACGGTGTGGGAGGAAGGCATCCGGATTCCGCCCGTCAAGCTTTATCGTGCCGGCAAGCTTAATGTCGACATGCTCGAAGTGATTCTGCACAACGTACGCGTACCGCGCTGGAACCACTCCGATCTCAATGCACTGGTAGCCGCCTGCCGCAGCGCCGGCCGGCGCTGTGTGGAACTGGCCGAACGCTTCGGCGACGACGGGTTTTACAGCGCCCAGCAGATGATGCTCGAGCGCACTCACCGCGCGATGAAGGAGATCATCCAGCGGGTGATCCCGGAGCAGCATCAGACCTTCGAGGACTATATTTGTGACGACGGTGCCGGCCATGGTCCGTACACCTTGCGCTGCGCGCTATGGCGCGAGGGCGACAAGGCGATCTTCGATTTCGAAGGTACCGATCCGCAAGCGCCATCTTCAGTGAACTTCTATGTCAACGAGGAGATGTTCAAGATCTTCTTCGGCGCCTTGACGATCAGCCTTTTCGATCCGGCGATCCTGCTCAACGACGGCTTCTACGACCTCGTTGAAGTCCGGATTCCGAAGGGTTCGATTCTTCGCCCGAACTTCCCTGCGGCCGTATCGTGTCGGACTCACTTGCTCGGGCGTCTGTTCGACATCATGGGTGGCCTGCTGGGCCAGGGTTCGCCGAAAGCAATGAACGCGGCCGGTTTCTCGGATTCGCCGCACCTCATGTATTCCGGATACGACGCCGAGGGCGAGTGGTTCCAACTGTTCCAGATCGGTTTCGGCGGTATTCCGGGCCGGCCTGCCGGTGACGGACCGGATGGGCACTCGTTGTGGCCGGGCTTCACCAACGTGCCGAACGAATTTGTCGAGGCCTATTTCCCGCTGCGCATGGAAACCTACGAGACGATTGCCGATTCCGGAGGAGCCGGCCTGCATCGCGGCGGCAATGGCTTGCGGGTCGTCTACTGCCTGTTGGCTGATGGCGAGGTTTCCATTCACGACGACCGTTGGCTGACTCATCCGTGGGGCGTCAATGGAGGTGAGCCGGGCCAGCGTAGTCGCAAGGAGCTGGTGCGCACGGATGGCACCCGCCAGATTCTGCCGTCCAAGTGTGACCGCGTGCAGATCAAGGCCGGTGATCTGTTGTACTTCGATACCTGGGGTGCCGGTGGCTGGGGCGATCCGCTCGAGCGTGACCCGGCCAAGGTGTTGACTGATGTGCGCAAGGGACTGGTCACGGTGGACGGCGCGCGCCGTTATGGCGTGGTCATCGATGCAGATGCGGTCGACGAATCGGCCACTTTCGGGTTGCGTGCCGAGATGGCTGAGACGCGTCCGCCGATCACGTTGTTCAGTCGCGGCGGGACGATCGCCGAGCTGAAAGAGCGCTGCATGGCCGATACCGGACTGCCGGCGCCGGTTACGCCCATGTGGACCTGAGCGGAGGCGGGAAACATGGCACTTGAATCGAGAGAGTTGCGACGGGCACAGCGCTATGCGCTGATCCTGGTCGATCTCACCATCGGCTTTACCGACCCCGCACGCAGCCGGCTGGGCAGCGCGTGCGCCGGGGTCATCGAGGCCAACCAGCGGTTGCTGACAAGTTTCCGCGCGATGGGTGCTCCGGTGTTCTACACAAGAGTCATGTATGACGATCCCGCGCAGGCGAGCGTGTTCCGAGAAAAGCTGCCTGCGCTGAATGAACATGTCGCGGGATCGCCGTTGGTGGAGATCGATCCACGCGTGCAACCTGTGCCGGGCGAGCTGGTGATTGCCAAGCATGGCGCCAGCGGATTCTTTGGTACTGACCTCGGTGCGCGGTTGCACGCCGCCGGCGTGGATGGCGCGGTGGTGACCGGGTTGACCACCAGCGGTTGCGTGCGCGCCACGGCATTGGACGCGCTGCAGAATAATTTGCGCGTATTGATCCCGCGCCAGGCGGTGGGCGATCGTGACGCGGCGGCGCACGAGTCCAACCTGCGTGACCTGCAACTCAAGTACGCGGATGTGGTGGAGCTTGATGAATGTCTGGCGCTATTCAGTTCTTAGCGTGGCTGCAGCAGTGATGGGTGCCTGCGTTGCCGTTCCGTCACCACGGGTGGTGGCGGCGCTGCCGCCGGCTGGCGGCGAGGTCTGCCAGGCCTACGCGCGGACGTGGGTCGACCACTTTCGCGCCAGTGTTGCCGACTCCGGTGTGGCCGCGTCGGAACAGCGACTGCTGGCAGCGCGCACGCAACTTGCCGCCCAAGGCATCAACGAAGCCGAGTGCGAGCTCCCGTATTGCATGATCGTGCCGCTTTCCGGCGGACGTCTGGACAGCTATTGCGGCTATCGCCGGCCGGACCCGAGCGGGCGTGAGCTGTATCAATGGGTTCCTTACAGGTAACGCGCCATGACTCCCATGACTCTCTACGACAAACTGTGGGACAGCCATCACGTGGTCGACCTGGCGGATGGCTCCAGCTTGGTCTATATCGACCTGCAGCTGCTGCACGAGGTCACGTCACCACAGGGCTTTTCCAATTTGCGCCGAGCTGGCCGTGCTCCATGGCGCCGTAGCTCAGCCGTCGCGATGCCGGATCACAACGTGCCGACCATGGGTCGCGACCAGGGTCTGGCGGGATTCACCGATCCACTTGCGCGGCTGCAAGTGGAGACGCTCGAAAAGAACTGCGCCGAATTCAACGTGCCCATGTTCCAGCTGGATGACCTGCGCCAGGGAATCGTGCATATCGTGGGGCCGGAGCAGGGTCTGACGCTGCCCGGCATGACCGTCGCCTGCGGCGATTCGCACACGACTACGCATGGGGCGCTGGCTACTCTTGGTTACGGTGTGGGCAGCAGCGAGGTTGAACGCGTTCTGGCCACGCAAACGCTGCGCTGCCGCAAGCTCAAGAACATGGCGGTCGAGGTCAACGGGAAATTTGCGCCCGGCATAGGTGTCAAGGACCTGGCCTTGCATGTTATTGGCCTGGTCGGTACGGCAGGCGGCAGCGGACACGCGATGGAGTTTTGCGGAACGGCGATTGAAGCCTTGTCGATGGAGGCGCGCATGACCCTGTGCAACATGAGCGTCGAGGCCGGGGCGCGGATCGGTTTGATCGGCTACGACGCGGTGACCGAAGCCTATGTGCATGGGCGGCCGTACGCGCCAGTCGGCGAGATGTGGGAGCGGGCAAAGGCGTACTGGGCTGGTCTGCACAGCGACCCTGGCGCACAGTACGAGCGACGTGTCGTCATCGCGGCGGGTGACGTGCCGCCGTGCGTTACATGGGGTACGTCGCCGGAAATGGTTATCTCGATCGACGGGCGCGTCCCACTGTTGGAGAGCGCCCGCGATGAGACCCAGCGCGACGGCTGGCGCCGTGCACTCACCTACATGGGGCTGCAGGAGGGGCAGCCGATTGCCGGTACGCCGGTCGACAAGGTCTTCATCGGATCCTGCACCAATTCACGCATCGAGGACCTTCGGTTGGCGGCGGACCTGGTGCGAGGCCATCACGTGCACTCACGGATAAAACAGGCACTCGTTGTGCCGGGTTCGGGTCTGGTCAAGCTGCAGGCCGAACGTGAGGGCCTTGATGAAGTGTTCCTTGCGGCTGGTTTTGAATGGCGTGAACCGGGCTGCTCGATGTGTCTTGGCATGAATCCCGACCGGCTCAAACCGGGCGAGCGCTGTGCCTCGACCTCCAATCGCAATTTTGAAGGTCGCCAGGGAAGGGGTGGCCGCACGCACTTGATGTCGCCGGCCATGGCGGTCGCCACCGCGATCACCGGCGCGCTGGCCGATGTGAGGGAGATTTGAGATGCAAGCATGGACCCACCACGAGGGCGTTGTCGTTCCGATCGATCGCGCCAACATCGACACCGACGTGCTGCTGCCGAAGCAGTACCTGAAGAGCCTGGAATCGCGCGGCTTCGGTGCGTTCCTGTTCGACGATGAGCGCTACCTCGACCCTGGTGAGCTCGATACGCCGCTGGCGAGCCGGCGCGAAAATCCCGACTTCGTGCTCAATCGGGCACCATACCGTGAGGCTTCGGTGCTTTTGACGCAGGCCAATTTCGGCTGTGGTTCCAGTCGCGAGCATGCAGTCTGGGCGCTTCGTGATTTCGGGATACGCGTGATCCTCGCGCCAAGTTTCGGCGACATCTTCTTCAATAATTGCTTCAATAACGGAGTTTTGCCGATCCGCCTGAAACAATCCGTGATTGATCAGCTGTTCGCACAGTGCCTTCCGTCCCCGGGTGTGACGGCAAGCATCGATGTGGCTCGCAGGGAACTGGTGTTGGGCGATACCCGGCTGGTGTTCGACCTCGACCCAGGACGCCAGCGCAACTTGCTGCATGGGCTTGATGACATCGGGGAGACTTTGACGATGGCCGACTCGATTCGTGCCTACGAGGCGACACGCCAGCTGAACGAGCCATGGGTTTTTCGCTGACGGCATGATAGCTTCAGGTAACCGGCCGCATTGAAGGCTTGGAGCGTTTGCACCAGGCCACGGATGTTGGGTACGGAGGTGGCTCGTGGGTTTCAGCGCTGACAATCAGAGCCGGCCGCGCGTATGCGTTGTTGGCAATTCCAAGTTCACCCAGGTGATCCACAGCCTGGTGGACGAATTCCGCAGCATCGCGGAAATCACGGTCATCGATCGCCTGTTCAGTGACGCAGTGCGCTCGGCACAAGAGTTGGCCGAGGCACAGCAGGTCGATGTCTTCGTCAGCGCCGGGGCGAACGCGTTTTATTTGAAGGACACGCTGTCGGTACCGGTTGTGGGCCTCAAAGTCACGTCGGCGGATCTGATCCATGCCGTGCTGACGGCGAGGCGCATTTCACGGCGAATCCTGCTGCTGACCTACGAACGCCAGGAGAACGACCTCGACGTGCTGAAGGTGTTCGATGATATCGAAGTCCTGCACTGCACCTACACGACGGCCGAAGAAATCAAGGAAGTATTCCATCGACATCGCGACGAAGGTTACGGTGTGGTAGTGGGTTCGAGTTATGCCTGTGATCTCGCGGACCAGTGGAATATCAGTTCGGTGCTGATCTACTCGCGCACCTCGTGCCGCAATTTGCTGCGCAAGGCGATCCGGCGCGCCGGGCAGCACGCGCGCCAGCGCCAGCACGAATCGCTGTTGCAGCTCGCCCTCGACGGCAACTCATGCCCGACTGTTTTCACCACGCAGGGAGGTGCCGTGGTGGCCTCGAACGGCGCGGCATTGGCACAAATTCCGCGCTTCGCCAAACGACAGCGTCTGGAAGGTATCCTCGACAAGCAGTTACTCGACGCTCCGCGCCTGCATGCCGAGCAAACGCTGCTTGGCAAGCGTCCGTGTGCGGTCAGCAAGGAGGCGCTGGAGCTTGCTGACGGCACGCCGGTGTATGCCTACCGCTTCGAGTTCAGCCAGCCTGCCGAGGTTCCCAGTGATAGCCGGCGGTTGGTGTTTAGGTCGCAGTCCATGGCCGAAGTGCAGAAGCTGCTCGACGTCTACGGTGCCAGCGCCCGCATCGTCCTGCTGCATGGCGAGACCGGAACCGGCAAGGAGCTGGCAGCGCGCGCGGTGCACGCGGCCAGCGACCACGCCAGTGGCCCATTTGTTACGGTGAATTGTTCGGCAATCCCGGTCGATTTGTTCGAGTCAGAGCTGTTCGGCTACCTGGATGGCGCGTTTACCGGCGCCAAAAGCGGCGGCCGATCCGGACTGCTTGAAGCGGCCAACGGTGGTTCATTTTTCCTGGACGAGATCAATTCGTTGTGCCTGGCACACCAGGCCAAACTGCTGCGGGTGCTGCAGGAGATGGAAGTGATGCCGGTCGGCGGGCGCAAGGCGATACCTCTGAACGTCAAGTTCATCGCTGCCTGCAACGTCGATCTGACCACCGAGATGCATGCGGGTCGCTTCAGGGAAGACCTTTACTACCGCCTCTATACCTTTTGCATTCATATGCCGCCGCTGCGTGAGCACCCGGAGGACATCGTCATACTGACCGGCTACATGGTGCGTCGCGCGGTCGCAAAGTACGGTGTCGGTATCGACGTGGATGTTCTGGTGAATGGGCTTGCACCGATTTTCCGTTGTTACCACTGGCCGGGCAATGTGCGCCAACTGGAGAACCTCGTCGAGCGGCTCGTCGTATCCGGTCGGCTCTACCAGAGCAGCCAGACCATTGTGGATTACCTGCCGCGTCTGGCGCCGGAAATCTACGCTGACAACAACAGTGAAAGTGCAGCCCAGGGGCGCCTCAAGAACGTCGAGCTTGAGGAGATCACTCGAGTATTGAGGATGTTCGGCGGCAAGCGGTCCGAGTCCGCCGAATATCTCGGTATCAGTCCGACCACGCTATGGCGGCGTCTGAAGCAAAGTCAGATCAATTGAGAGGTGCGACGTCATGACCACAGGGAATAGTCAAACGGAATCTCCGCCAATCATCGACCGCGTTCATCACGTGGCATTCGTGGTGGCTGATCTGGACCGGGCTGTGGCACGGTTTGAACGACTGCTGGGTGTCAGGGTTGCCGAACGCGGTCTGGTTGCGAGCCGCGGCGCGGAAGTGGTTATTTTCAGGTTGGCGAACATGAATCTTGAGGTGGTGGCGCCAGCGACTGCGGACAGTGAACTGCACCGCCATCTGAACGAGCATGGGGAAGGCTTCTATCACATCGGCTTTGCAGTCGAAGATATCGAACGTACCTGTTCGCAACTTGTGGATCGCGGCATCCACATGGTGAGCAGCCCGTACTCGGCTTACAAGGACTGGCGTATCGCATATTTCAGCGAACCTTTGCTTGGTGACGTGCGGATGCACATCATTGATGCCGCCGCCGACTAGCTGGTTTGGACCCGTTTGAGGCGTATAGACATCCGCGTTGTTCCGGGCCACCCCCGGGCCCGACGTGGGGTGGATCGGCCCGATGTCGGTATTCCAGGCCGATCCACGCGGCAGGAGGTCATGTCGCGGTCCCTCCGTTCCGCCGAGCCGGTTTTTGCACGTTTCCACCGTAACCGGCGGTCCAGGCTACATGGAGCCGCGCAAGGTCAGGCCATACGTGCGTGGCGCGCCCAGGAACGCGTTGTAGGAACCTGGCTGGATGGGTGCGTCGTAACCCACCTGCTTGTAGGTCCGGTCGGTGAGGTTGTTGCCCCACAGCTCGACCTGCCAACGCTTGCTGATCGCACCGACCACCATGCGCGCATTGAGCAGGGTGTAGGACGGCTGCATCTTGGCGGGGTTCAGATCCGAGCCGGTGTTGTACTCGGTCATGTACTTGGCGCCGAGG
>JACDJA010001039.1_pt1 | contig 25505 bp, 15 predicted proteins | sample 7449241 | NCBI WGS metagenome assembly JACDJA01 (sample SAMN14253289, study PRJNA609438) | sludge metagenome | isolation source: initial anaerobic sludge | collected 2018-12-20 | reverse complement strand
CGGCATGATCGGAGCCATACATCTCTTCACCGGTACGGATGATCTCCTTAGAAATTTTAATTGATTCATCTATCAGATTATTGTTAAAATAAGCTGTGGCGAGATTGTTGAGAATACTCAGCTTCGCCTTGTCGGTCTTTGTTTTATCCTTATCAATAGTATCCAGGAGTCCCTTGTATATTTCGATGGCATCAGAATATTTTTCTTTTGCGGACAAAACCAATCCGAGATTGGAATAAGCCGCTATATAATTACTGTCTTCTTTGGCAAGATATCTATCACAAAGGGAGACCGCCTCTCTTGCGTATTTTTCCGCCGGTTCTATTTTGTTTAAATCAAGATTTGTTAACACGAGACGAGCCAGTGAAGATCTTATGAGATCATCGCTTTCATCAAGCTTTTTTTTGCTCCACACATAAACGGTTTCAAAATAATCTTGGGCAACATCCAAAATTCCCAGGTTTTTAAACAGCAACCCGAATACCGTAATAACAGTGATGGCTTCTTTAAAATTATATTCTTTTGCTTCAATAAAATTTATTAACTGAGCCGGTGAATAAATATCTCCTGGAGAATAATCGGGATATAACCAGACCCAGTACCGCAATAGCAATAACTCGTTATCCCTGCTGACAAAAAGACTGATCACCGTTTCCATAGCCGAGAGATAATCGAATAGTCCTTTTTTATCATCCAATAAAATATACTGATGCGCTACTTCCTGAACCGCCCGTGAGTCACGGATATCTTCGATAAAATAATTGATGATCTTTCCGCTTATTTTTTTCTGGTTTTCAGAAGATTTTAAATAACGTTGTTTGACCGCGTCGGATAGATACTTATGGGCAATTCTCAGCTGTCCGTTCATATTCAGGATATTGCTTTCAATGGCATTGTAAACAGGAGTCCAGTAAAGCGGTGGGATTTCGAGTATTTCAAGTATCTCCGTTTCCGTTAATCCTGTTCCCGAAGTGTACAAAAGGGTAAAAATGTCTTCGATCAGGCCTTTTTTATTTTCTTCAAAATCCGTTTCCAAACGCTGTAGAATTCTATCAAAAAATTCAACCGGCCCGTCGGCAGAAGTAAAATATTTAATCTGATTGTCCAGTTCTTCATGAAGGCCGAACTGCCGCAATTCATCAAGAAAAGATTTTAGGGTCAGGGGCAGTTCAGAAATATCATCATTAACAATCTCATTCACATATTTCAACGGTAATTTTTTGCTGTATTCTGAAAGATAATCATTAATAAATTTTTCTCTGGCTTGTTTAGCCGGTTCGGTGATATAAACCACTTCATATCTTCTCTTCTTTAGTCTCTCCAGCGAAGCGCCCGCGCCGCAGGACAAAACAACTTTTGCGTTATCATCATAACCATACGGCAGCCAATTCAACAGAAGTGAATTATCATCATTATCAAATTCATCCAGGCCGTCAATAACAATCAGAATTTTTTGCGGTGATTTTTGCGTGATCAATTCATCCAGATAATTTTTTAGCTGTTCACTGCTGTTTTCGGCAAACTCCTCTTGTAGATTGATTTCTCGTCCGGACAGTTCCTCACAAAATCGCTTGAGCACCCGGATGTGATTTGATGAATTTTCCGAAGCGTTACTAAAATTATAAAGCAATAAATCATCCGGATTTTTTTCAGCATGCTCCACAAGGTAATTCGCGAGAAGTGATGACGCCCCCGCGCCGGTTTTCCCTGTTATGACGATGGGTGAAGATGTTCTTTTAATATGTTCGGATATTAAATTAAAATATTTTTCTTCTCTGATATATACTTTACGCCGCGCGTTAATAAAATTGAGCTGAGGTAAAATCTTTTTTGTCTTTTCATCCAGAAGAGGAAAATCCATCTCAATAATCTTGCTGAGATGTTCAAATACGCTTTTCCCCAGCTCGGCGACATCATTAAATTTATTACTCTCTATATCCCGGTTGTTCTCAATAAAATTTTTAAGAATCTTAAGTTTCTTCTCTTCTTCCGAACCGGGCGTCTCTTTATAAGTGATTGAATTCTTATTATCATTGTCACGCAGGTAAAATGCCGATCTTTCTATCATCTCCGGATTTCTTAAAACGCCGTACTGAATTTCCATTTCCGTTATGCTTAAGTTGCTTTCAATGTCCTTTACCACCCAGCTAAAATTTTCAATTATTTTTTTGTGTTTTTCATATTCCGAGTGATCCGGAATCCAGCCGTATCTTTCCCCGAGAATGCCTATAAAGTAAGGACGGCTGTTGTCAATTTCCGTGAGGCAGATATCGATTACTTTTCCGTTTTCCGCTTCTTCCTCGAGAACGCCCCATCGTAAATCAATCTCTGTGATGGTCACCCCTCGATCCGAGTATTTTTTCCGAAGCTCCGGGAATACTTTTTTTACAAGATATTCCCGCTCAGCCATCATGTCACGGAAGGTGGAAGAGATAAATACTCTTATTTCTCTGTTTTTATATAAATTAAAGATTGATTTTTGCATCTTCCCCATCCTCCCTGATTAAAATTTCCGGATTACCAATCCTAACTTAGAAAGTAGCACCGGCATATTCGCGATGGCATTTCGATCCCAGTCTTTAACTTCTTCACTAAGCTGATTGTATGGTACCAGATCGGTGTGATATTTTTTTAGATCATCGCGGGATTTGTTATAAGTCCAGCCATTAAGAAGCATATGCGCCTGCCATCTGTCATGCTCCATCTCCGCGAGCAGTTCCATAAACGGTGAATTATTCGAAATTGAGACAGGTTTTCCCTTTTCCCCGTCGGGCGGCAGGGCTTCACAATTCATCGCCCTCAGCTTAACATATAAATGATCGGCTTGTTCGCGATTTTGATTTTTGAAATCCACAGGCAGGGAGCCCCAGTCCTGGTGAGAAAGTTTCGCGGGATCTCTTTTCTTCAGTTTGCTTAAATAATCCTGATGTATAATCATCGCGAGTTTATCAATTTCTTCGGAGATAATGGCGTTTTTGGTGAACGATTCTTCAATTAGATTAAATTTATGAAGATTTATTTTTTCCAGCATTTTTCCGGTGTACCATTTATTTAATATACCGTCCGGATTCATCAGACCAATGATAACATCAATTTTATTCAGAGATTTTGTTTTAGAAAGTTTATTCAAAATATATGAAGAAAGCGTATCATCTTTGCATAGGATATATACAGACGAAAACGGATGTCCGCTATGTATTTTATCGAATGTTTCAATATCAAACATATCTAAGGGAGCATCGATCAGATCAAGATCTATCAGTTGATTGATGGCCGGAAAGCTATTTTTTAGTTTATTTACAATCCGGTCACCTTCATGAAAAAGAGTAATTTTTAGATTCTTGAGATTCGCGTACCAGCCCAATCTCGCGAGCCGTATGACCATGCTTTGAGTTAAATCATTCGATCCGAACAAAGCCACATGCAGCTGCGCGGCATCGGGAGAATGCGCCGGAGTAAAAATATCGGGGGAATATTTGTTAAACAATATCCGTGAAGTCCGCTCATTCATTGAAAATATTCTGATATCACAGACTTCATTAATATTTTTGCCGCTGGCAAACTCCTCAAAAAAGTTTAGCTCTTTGAGCTCATTTAGTTTCAGGTCATCCGCCACATGCACAAACAATGTTTGTATTTTGTCTTTACCATTTTTTTCCAGAAACTGATAGACCGATATGGCTGATGAAATATTCTTCTCATCATTATCTTCAATAAACATCATGTACTTTGCTTTATGCGCCGCGATATTTTTAAGAAATCTCTTATCAGATATACTGCCTTCTATTAATATTGCCCCTTCTTTTTCTATGAGATCCAGCTTTCCCGGAGAATCGATGGGGGCGACGACAATTACCTTCTCATTTTTTGCCAGCAAATCATTGATTAAGAATCTGGATTTGTCATTCAGAGACGTAATAATAATATGGTCATTATTAAATTTAATCAGCAATGATTTAAATTCTCTCCGGACAAAATATATGATCGCTTTTGCCGCGGTATAGAGCACCACCAGCGGCGCCAGCCATCTGGCAATTTCAAGCTGGATCGGAAGAGGGGACGCGAATTCATCTACAAATTCCATCCCGAAGATTTTCATTGACTGGAAAGCAAGATCCAACATGTTTCTTTCAATACCGGCATGGGTAAACATGATATTAAAACCTATCATGGCAAGTATGAACGCGATGATACCCAATACTCCGACAATCCACCATTCTAAATCACGAATTTTCATTTGTCTTCCTGTTTAGTTTTAACGAAGAGCTATGAATAACAGGCCGCTTCGTTGTGAATAGCAGAATTTATTTAAAACCCTATTTTTCTCCTGTTTCTGGTTACAAAATCTTTTTCCGGAAGAAAGTCATCCACATCGTCAAATGTGATGGTTTTTATAGTTTTATCGTCTCGTTTATCCGGCGTCATCTCAGACAAACGCAGATGTTGGTTGCGAATAACGCTGTCAACCACTTTTCTGACAAACCGGGCGTTTCCGAAAAACATATCCCGTTCGGTATAATGAAATCCAAAAAATTTCTGAAGATGCGTTTTTGCTTTTTTTTCAAATTTCATGTTTTGTTCGGCAAGCATTCTCTCAGCAACCAATAGCAGATCGCTTGCGGAAAAATCATCGAACTCTATAATATTATCAAACCGGGAGCGTAAGCCGGGATTGGTCTCAAGAAATTTTATCATCTCCTGAGTGTAACCAGCGGCAATTATACCGAACGCGCCTCTGTTATCTTCCATAAATTTTAGAATCACTTCGATGGCTTCATGCCCAAAATCATTTGCGCCGTTCCCCTGGGTGAGAGAATACGCTTCATCGATAAACAAAACTCCTCCCACCGATTCTTCAAGCATCGATCTGGTTTGCAACGCTGTCTGGCCGACATATCCGGCGACCAGGGAATCACGCGAACACTCCACCAGATGTCCGCGTTCCAGCAGCCCTAATGCCTTGTAAATATCCGCGATAATCCTGGCGATGGTGGTTTTGCCCGTTCCCGGATTACCGATAAAAACATTATGCAGTGACAGGGAATTAAGCAGGACCTTCTGGCTCTCTTTATAGAACCGGGCTAATTTTACAAGCTCGCGAATCTTATTTTTAACATTTTCCAGCCCGACAAGCTTGTTAAGTCTGTTTAGGGAATCTTTCAACAACTCTTCATTGATGGGAAGATCAACAAATTTTGAACGTTCACTTTGATTGATTCTGCTGATGTCATCTTCTGTTACCGTTGATAATTCATCATCGGAAAAATCGCCAGAAGCGCCTGATCTGACAATACGTAATCCCAGGTTCACCTGTGCTTCTTCGATGACTGAATTTATAAATCGCGCGTTACCGAAATGTTTGTCCCGTTTCCTGTATTCTTCGACAACCATTTTATAAAGAATTTCTTCAGCCTTACCGGTCATAAATAATGATTTCCCGGCAATCATTAACTTTGCGATTGACATGAGTTCATCCGGTGTATAATCGGGAAACTCAAAGGCAAAATTAAACCGGGATTTCAGACCTGTATTCGATTCCAGAAACTCTTTCATTTCTTTCGGGTAGCCCGCGACAATAACCGCAAGATCTCCCGGCCCGTCAGAAAGTTCCTTTACCAGGATTTCGATCGATTCACGCCCAAAATCCTTATCATCATCCCGCCACAAGGCATATGCCTCATCGATAAATAATATCCCCCCGCGCGCTTTTTCGATAACTTCCTTTGTAAGGGGAGCGGTATCGCCAACATATCTTCCAACGAGATCCGACCTGTCAACTTCATATACGGTGTTTTTTGAAAGCAAACCAAGCTCTCTGTAAATTTTACCCAGTAACTGAGCTACCTTGGTTTTACCTGTCCCAGGATTGCCTGCGAATACAAAATTCAGGTTGATATCTTCCAGCGGACTCAAACCTTTTTCTTTCCTGAGCTTCAGGTATTTGACATAGCCGAAATGGTCATGCAGTTTTTGTTTGATATGATGCAGACCTATCAGATTATCAATTTCAGCAAATATTTCAGCCTCGCCGCCGATCTTTGTAACTCTTTTCGATGAATAATTTTCTTTTGACGGGATAAAGGTTTTCAGAGAACTGCTTGAATTGGAATCGCCAACCTCAAAAAAGGCGGAAGCGATCAGTTCGTTTAAGAAAACGATCTCGATGGTATAATTATCTTCTGCCCAGGTGATTTCCGTATCGGACCCTGCGCCCGCCATGATGATGTTGACGCTCTTTGGATCTTCATGATCAATCGTTGCAATAAGGCGTTCCTGCCCCACAAGCTCTCTTATGTCGTTGTAAAAACTAAATATGAACTCTCCCTGCCAGGTTTGCGGAAGCAGGTTGGTGATTTCAAGTTCCGCCCAAATATATCTGGTCGATTTGAAAAAGAACCGCGAAAAGTAAACTCTCCTCTCATCAGACTCATCGGCATCCGAGCCCGCGGTAAAAAGTTTAAGTGATGAAATATCGCAAAATGATTCCGGCTTAAATTTTTGGGTATGCACGTCATCGATATAAAATTTATCTGAGATCAATACCTCATCATCATAAACGACTTCACAGAAATATTCACCGGGATGCCAGTCATCCGGTTTACAATTTTCAATTATTTTAAAGGAGGCAACCGCGATATTTTCATCCTGAGAAACACTGATAGGCACTTCAATGGTTTTGATTTCTTTCGTTATCATATAATCACGAAAGTTCAACTTCACGGTGATAATATCCTTCCAATCCTCTTCATCGAACATCTTATTGTAAAAAACAAAATTGGCATACAGATCAACCATTTCCTTGGCATAAAAAACCTGCCGGTATGCCTGATATTCTTTGACAATATTCGATTGAGTGAGTGAATAGAAAAGAGATTTAGGTTTAATTTTCGTAAAAAGATTCATTTTAACAGTCCGTGTTGATTAAATTATTAACCTTAAAAATACGAAACACATTTATAGGTTACTATAAAAAAATTATTATCTTATTGATCCAGAACACACGGCTACGAATGCTCTCCGGCAACAGGAAATTTTTTTGTGCTTTTGATTACATTTTGAACTATTAAGTAAATTAAAAAAAGAGTGTAACCAGACGTGGCGGGGATTTAATTATATTGCTGTTTCCGCCGGGAATGGACGAGCACTTCGCGAGATTAGTACAGCGGTAGGCTTGGATCAGATGACTAGATTAAGAACCACGCTTTTCCCTCCGAATCCCGCGCCCGGAGCAAAAACATCCGACACCGGAGCTCTGAGAATCTGCGTCGGAGCTTTGAGAGTAAGGCTTGCGGTTCAGGGAGTCAGCATCCGGGCTATGAGCCCGGCGATGCCTAAAAAATAAAGTTACACGCGTTACGATTTCAGGGAACTATTTTAATTAATTTTGATAGAACCATGAAGAGAATTGTTACAGGATTTGCATCATTGGCGTCCGGTTAAAACTGAATAACCAGGTTTGATTACTTTACAACCTGTTTGGTAGTTCAAATTTTGGTTCTTTGAAAATTTCAGTAAGCGGTTTTCGTTCAAACAAATTGATCTGAATCAGTCGGATTGTTTTCTGAACAGTCATTTTTGATTTATTCAAAAACTTACAAAGGTTAACTAATAAGCAGTCGATCATAGCTGCCCATATTTGTGTAAATATGGCACCGGAACTTATCCCAAAGAAATGCTTGAATTTAAGATTTTGTGAATAGTTCTAAAAAGATTTCTATTACCCAACGTAATTATAAACATACGCAATAATTTTGACTCCATTTATAAGGCTGAAAAACAGCTCTTTGTAAATGACGTATGAACGTTTATTATTGGCATCTGATAATGTAGAGTGCTTTACTGTTTTACTGCCTGAATGATAGATTGGAGTTCAGGTCGTGAAATTAATTCTATCATTTAACCGGGGATTGTTGTATTATATGTCATGGCTTGGTAACCCTTATGTTTTAAATTACTTACAACAAAAGTAATTTACAAGAGATAGGGTTATCAAGCCTGTTTTGTTTAATTTATTTTTAGTTTAACCGGACACTATTGAATTTGTTTAATTTTTAACAATAAAGGATCCATTATGGCAAAACGTAAAATTTTTATTACTGAATCCGATCTCAAGGGATTAACCTTGCTGATTAAATCTTCTAAAAATTTATCTCCGCGAGACAGCGAATTTCTGAAGAATTTATCGGATGAATTAGAACGCGGAACCGTGGTTCCCGAGGACCAAATACCCCCTAATGTTATTACGATGAATTCGGAAGTTTGTCTTAAAGATATGGATTCGGGTGAAGAATTAATCTACAAACTGGTCTATCCAAAAGCAGCGGATATCAGCAAAAACAAAATATCAATTCTCGCGCCGATTGGTACCGCGCTTATTGGTTATAAAATTGGTGATGTGATCGAATGGAAAGTTCCGGTAGGAACAAGAAAATTGAAAGTTAAAAAAATTCTGTATCAACCGGAAGCAGCCGGAGAACGCAACCCTTAGGTTGCGTTCTCCCAATTATTTCCTGTCAATATTATTTTCAACGATTTACTTTTTTAATAACGGGTAAGGGTTAAGATGACATGCTTATTTACCCTAAAGATGTTTGTGAGATATCAAGATTATCGTGATATTTGTATTAGAAGTTTGTTTGCATATTTTTTTAATATAAAATTTTTGATGACGAGAACGGAGTTTCTAATGGATGTAATTAAACCTCTGGAATGGTATAAAAACAAAAACACTCAGAATACTGCGCGGGATACAATTATTAATGAAATCTTTCCGCCCGGTATTTCCCAGTCCGCGCGTAATTTCCATCATCAGATTCCGGAGTACCGAATTACACCGCTAAAAAGTTTGCCCCATCTCGCGTTAATGCAGAGTCTCGGCGGAATTTGGGTAAAAGATGAATCACTGCGGTTAAATTTAAATTCATTTAAAGTATTAGGCGGTTCATTTGCAATCTATCGTTTTCTCAAAAAGCGATTAAACATGGATCATACTGAAATGACTCTGTCCGAATTGATGTCCAAAAAAATAAGGAAGAAACTGGGCAAGATCACTATTGCCGCGGCTACAGACGGAAATCATGGAATGGGTATTGCCTGGTCCGCGCGGCAGCTGGGATATGATTCAATTATTTACGTACATAAACACACAACCGCCCCCCGCATTCAGGCTATTGAAAGAAATGGCGCGAAAGTTATAATTATCGACGGAACTTATGATGATGCCGTACGCCGGGTCACCAAGGATGCGCTGAAGAATGACTGGCAGGTAATTTCCGATACATCATGGGATGGTTACGAAGATATTCCTAAATGGGTGATGCAGGGATACACCACCATGTTTTCTGAGACACAGGAACAATTGGCGGCACAGGGGATTAACAAACCGACTCATATTTTTATGCAGGCGGGGGTAGGCGCTTTAGCGGCAGCAACAATTGGCTATTACCGACAGATTTTTGGCGCTGATTCTCCAAAATTTGTTGTTGTGGAACCTACCAATGCGGCCTGCCTGTATCAATCGGCAAAAATCTTTGATGGTGAGCCCCATAGTTTTAATGGAAAATTAAATACCATGATGGCAGGATTGGCATGTGGGGATCCCAGTCCCCTTGCCTGGAAAATTCTAAAAGACTTCGCGGATGTATTTGTAACCTGTCCGGATTATGTGGCGGCAAAAGGAATGCGCGTTTATGGAGTCCCGCTAAATGGCGATCCTTTTATAGTTTCCGGTGAATCAGGCGCAGTAACACTCGGAGCGTTAATGTTTATGATGTCACTGCCCGAATACCTGCCCTTGCGAAAGCACCTTGATTTGGGACCGGATTCACGAATTTTGCTTCTTAATACCGAAGGAAATACCGACCCCGATGATTTCCGTCAGGTTGTATGGGAAGGCAGCAATCCTGTACCAAAACCTTTTAGAATGGCAAAGAGGTTGTAATGATAAGAATCTTTATATAAAGAGATGATATCGATACATCGGCTCTCCATTCATATATTTATCAGAAAATACCGGCGGGCCGATAAACGCGGATTTACCCGTACGTCGTTTCGGAGGTGGCAGATTTTTTTTACTGGACATCCATATATGCATGACCTATATTGATTTCGTTACTCTTTTTAAAATTATTTTGTATGAGCAAACTCGATAATCTAAAACATTAAAACAATTTCGAATAATCAGATATGTTGAAATTTTCAGCATCTTATCATCTCTGCATTAAAAGTGTTCCATAATGCCCGGAGGATTTTATGAAAAACCTATTTTTTTATCTCATCGTGCTTCTTTTATCCGCGAATTTTATAGGTTGCGATGATGATTCAAATGATAATTTAAATTTTGAATACCCGACCACCACCGGCTCAAAATGGCACTATCAAAGAATTATGCAAACTACCAATTTTGACTCGGACAGCCTGGATCAAATTTACGGGATCAGTGACACAACGCTCATCATATCGGAAATTACAGGATCAGCCATTCTGCGGGATTCCATAGAAACGATCGTTCTCTACACCGACGGATCTAAACAATATTATCAGGTCAAACCGGACGGACTTTATATTATCGCCTATGAAAATGCGGGTGTGGGAGCACTAATCCTTCCAAAGCGGACACTCTACACCAATTTGTCATTTAAAAATCAGCATTTTTCAGGGTTAGAAGAGTTTAGTAAAGTCCTGCTGCAGCAATTACCACTCACAAAAATAGTGTCTGATTCCATCATCTTTGAGGAACCGCCCGCGCTCACTTTAAAATACCCTTTACAAACTGGAACCAGATGGAATTACAGGGAATCGAATTTCCCGTTTAAAATTGAAAAACAGGTCACCGGGCAAACCATCCTGAATTTAGATATGGGTTCTTTTGAGTGTTACCGGATACAATGGTATTATGATTTCGACAATGACGGATTTATCGATTATGACATATCCATCGAAGATTATATCAGTAAAGAAGGACTCATCAAACGGTCGATATCAGCATATGATGTGATCAATACGAGCGAAAATGGCGAACAACTTGGAATGTTTGACTTTTTTGATACCTATACCTTAACGGAGCTTTTTTTATAGATCGCGGATGATTTGACACAACTGACCAGTTTGATATTTGCCGAGATTATTTTTTTGATTTTCATATCACTGTTTAACATTTTGGGGGGAATTAACAGTGAAAATATATCTAATTTTATTACTGATCATTTTTTCCGCCAAATCTCTGCCCGCGCAGGAATTTATGTTTGGACTGTCTTATCCCGCGTTTTCATATTCCCGGGGGTATGAGAACATTTCTTCCGAAAAAGAATCTGTTTTATACGGTGTCGGTATATCGGTTGATATTTTTGTCAACGAAATTCATAATCAACTTCTGTTAAAATCATCTTTCGGGATTAGCAGTTATCAAAATTTCATGAATAAAATGGCCGATTTTTACAATTTATCATTTAATACTTTTATCAATCGTTTATCCAAGAATAAATATTACTACGGTATTGGTTTTGGCCTGCATGATTATGTGGAGTTGCCGGCAGATTTCGATCAGGCTTCCATCGCCGGTAATTTCGGACTATTTGTAAAGAAAAAAATCTATGTGGATTTTATATTGAATTATATGCTCATGAATGAGGAGATGCAAAACGACATCACCTCCTCTGTCACTATTGGTTATCGGTTTTAAAATAAGTCAGTGTATTTTATATAAATTCAATTTGCCCTGGAGGGAGAGACGATAAAATATAAGTATGTTCTTCCGGTCATCTTTCTGCTTATTATTAGTGCTTGCAATTTGGCAACTGATTTATCATTTAACAATTCTGAAACGCATAAATCCATCCAGAAGGACGGAAGTCTCTTCACCCTTACTATTCCCCGGACGAGTTTTGTTTCGGGGGACACGCTGCAAATACAATTTGAAGTTAAATATATCGTTCCGGGGCAGAAAAATTATATTTTTCCAAATCTCCAGCAGTTTGGATTCAGGTTAACGGATCAATCGAACAATACCATTATGTATTATCCGGGAATTTTCCTGCCGGCAGTAAGCCGTTTCTCGCTTGGGACCGGTGAATCAAAAACATTTGAATATTCGGGGGAATTTAAAGACCCGGACGGGCATTATATTGATAGTGGCGGATATAAATTAACTGTCTATTTATTGGGAAATTACCCCGGGGTAACATTGGAGATATCGCTTAACTAACAATAAGCCGGAAACGTTCTTATTCTTCACACCAACCCGCCTCATGTGTCTTGAATTTTTAATTTTTTGAAGGGCGCCGGTCAACACTGTCCGTTAGCCTGACAATAAGGAGGCATTGACATGAGTGTCAAAATTAATACAGAAACAGGGCAGCTAAAAGATCCGGTCTGTAATATGATCGTATCGAGTAACTCAAAATTTTTTGAAGACCTTGATGATAAAAAATATTATTTCTGCAGTGAACGGTGCCTGCGTGAGTTCAGGGAACACCCGGAATTATATTCGGCCGGCAAACCTCTGCCCGATCACGAAAAAGGCAGCCGGTCAACTATCTATACCTGCCCTATGCACCCTGATATTCGACAACTGGATTCCGGTAATTGCCCCAAATGTGGTATGGCATTGGAACCTTTGGGAATACCTGTGACCGCGACTAAGACCGAATACACCTGTCCCATGCATCCCGAGATATTACAAGATCATCCGGGCAATTGTCCCAAATGCGGCATGTCGCTGGAACCGGTGTTGGTAGAGACGGAAGAGAAAAATGAAGAACTCATCGACATGAGCCGTCGTTTTTGGGTCAGTACCGCGCTTGCGCTCCCGGTATTCATATTGGCAATGACTGCTGATTTGATGCATAAATGGTTACCGGATGGACTCTCCATGCAAATGGTTCAATGGATTGAGTTTGTGTTAGCGACGCCGGTTGTTTTGTGGGGCGGTTGGCCCTTTTTTGTTAGGGGCTGGCAATCCGTTCGTACATGGAATCTTAATATGTTTACTTTGATTGCGCTCGGGGTTTCAGTGGCGTGGATATACAGTGTCGTGGCCTTGCTGTTCCCGCAAATTTTCCCGCCCATTATGAAAATGGATGGTGGATTGGTAGATGTTTACTTTGAAGCCGCGGCAGTAATCACAGCATTGGTGCTTCTGGGGCAGGTACTTGAATTGCGCGCCCGCTCACAGACGAATGCGGCCATCCGGATGTTGCTTGGTCTCGCTCCGAAGACTGCGCGAATCGTGCGGAAGGATGGCACAGAAGAAGATATTCCTCTGGAGCAGGTACAGCCCGGAAATATTATACGTGTTCGCCCCGGTGAAAAAATTCCTGTGGATGGAATGGTTACCGATGGCGAAAGTAACGTTGACGAATCAATGGTCACCGGAGAACCCATTCCCATTGCAAAATCATCGGGTGAGAAACTGATCGGCGCGACAGTCAACGGTACAGGCAGCCTATTAATGCGGGCAGAAAATGTTGGTTCCGACACGTTACTGGCCCAAATCATCAGGATGGTCGCCGAGGCGCAACGCTCACGGGCACCGATTCAAAAACTTGCAGATGTGGTGGCTGGCTTTTTTGTGCCTGCTGTTGTTGGTATCGCGGTAATTACTTTCATTGTCTGGTGGTTTGCGGGACCCGAGCCGCGTATGGCCCATGCGGTTGTTAATGCCGTCGCGGTACTCATCATTGCCTGCCCTTGCGCGTTGGGTCTTGCCACCCCCATCTCTATCATGGTGGGAACAGCCCGCGGCGCGATGGCCGGGGTGTTAATAAAGAATGCCGAAGCACTGGAGATTATGGAAAAAGTCAATACTCTGGTAGTTGACAAGACCGGGACACTGACTGAGGGCAAACCAAAACTGGTCGCGGTGCAGGCAGAGGAAGGATTTACCGAGGAAGAAGTACTGCGACTCTCCGCAAGCCTGGAACGCGCCAGCGAACATCCGCTGGCAGGCGCTATTGTAGACGGAGCGGAAGAAAGAGGGCTTAAACTGATTAAGACCGATAAATTCCAGTCCATTACCGGAAAGGGTGTCACGGGCGAGGTTGATGGACAGGAAGTGGCAATTGGCAATATAAAACTGCTGGAAAGTCTGGGCATTGATGCGGGAGAGTTGCCTCAGCAGGCAAACAGAAAACGCGCCGAAGGTAAAACGGTTATGCTGGTGGCTATTAATCACAAGGCGGCGGGTTTAATCGGTGTCGCCGATCCAATCAAGGATTCAACACCCGAGGCGATCCGACTTTTACATAAAGAAGGTATTATGATAGTGATGCTCACCGGTGATAGTCATTCAACCGCAAAAGCAGTCGCGGATGAACTGGAGATCGATCAGGTTTATGCCGAAGTATTGCCTGAACAAAAAGCCGAAGTCGTTAAACAGCTTCAGGAAGAAGGTCGTATCGTTGCCATGGCCGGTGACGGAATCAACGATGCTCCGGCGTTGGCGCAGGCAAATGTCGGTATCGCAATGGGAACGGGTACCGATGTCGCGATGGAAAGCGCCGGCGTCACTTTAGTTAAAGGCGATTTACGGGGTATCATCAGGGCGATACGATTAAGCCGGTCCACTATGCGCAACATCCGACAGAATTTGTTCTTTGCTTTCATTTATAACTCGGCGGGTGTTCCTGTTGCCGCGGGAATATTATATCCGTTCCTGGGGATTCTGCTGTCCCCCATTATTGCCGCCGCGGCAATGAGTTTTAGCTCTGTTTCAGTGATTACAAATTCGCTCCGTCTCAGACGTCTGAAACTATAAAATTGATTAGTCATTTTGGATAAAATCGACGGTCAGGCATCGGCATAGTCAATAGTTTCAACATCAACACACGCAAATGTGCGGCGAAATGGTTATGAGCAACCCATCTCTGACCCGCCGAGTCATTGAACCATTCGTCAAACAGACACCGGGCTGATGTTTTTTCCGACCTGTTCAACAAGCGCGCCAATCCTTAGTTGTAACGGTAAAATAATACTAAGAATTATTTCTCCTGTTTCCCGGGTTATAACGCTATGACCCGTAAAACTCAATTATTTATACCGGGATTCTTCAGATTAATTTGTGGAAGCCGGGCGCTGAGCCGTTCGAGGCTACACCAATATCTGCAATCTAACGGCGGGAAAGGATCACCGGATCTATGAACTGTCGCTGGCGATACTCAATGAGGAAATCGAACATGAATCATGGTTTTTAGAATATCCCGGCGAGGAACCTTGCGGTCATTTTATGCGCCGCGGTGAAATATCACCCTTTGTATCGAAATGTATGAGGTAATAATCGCATCGGGTAAATAGAGGTCCGAACTGTAATATTTGGGCCTCCTGTTTTTTTATCAAAATTTTCAGGAAAACACGATGATCGAACGCGTCTCATCTGTAATCAGACAAGATTAGGGAGTCGAAAGATGGCTGATAAGGAGAAACTCGCCGAAGCGCTCGGAGTATCGCAAGAAATTTTGCCCTATTTAGCCGAACTCCTTGCCGACCTCCGTATTTTGGGTACCTGGCCGGAGGAAGTAATCGAACTGTTAAAACCTCTTAATCTGCCCGCGCATTCTACCGAAGTGTTGGACCTGGGATGCGGCAAAGGTTCCGTATCAATACCGCTTGCGGAGCAGTTGAATTTCCGGATACGGGGCGTTGATATATTCTCCCCTTTTCTGGAGGAAGCGAAAAAAAACGCGAAAAATTCAGCCGCCGCCGATCGGTGCAAGTTTGAAATCGGTGATATGCGCGATGTGCTAAAGAAAAGCGCCTCCTATGATGTCGTAATCTTTGCTTCCGTCGGCAGCATTCTGGGTAATTTTGAAGAATGCGTCGGAAAGCTAAGGACAGCGGTTCGTCCAGGCGGCTTTATGGTGATCGATGATGGATTTCTTAGCCGCTCGAATCGGATGGACAGACCCGGTTACCGGCATTATCGTCCACATCAGGAAACCCTCCGGCAGCTTACAAAACATGGCGACAAACTAATACGTGAGAAGATCTTTCCGGTCGCTAAACTGAAGGCGTTCAATCAGAAGAATACTGATCTGATACGAAAGAGAGCCGGGAACCTTGCTAAAAAACATCCCGGGAAGGCGGAATTATTTGCCCGATATGTAAAGTGGGAAGAATCGGAATGCGAGATCCTTGAAAACGAAACGACTCTCGCCATTTGGTTGTTACAGCGAACCTAAAGTGCGCTCAAAACCCGGTGTTTGACCCGGGGCGCCTGACCGTTAAGCCGGATAAATCAGGATGCATAAAACGTTAACCAATCAGAAAAACGAGGTATTACCGACGAGCACAATGACAAAAAATAAAACAGGATTATCAAAGAAACCATCTATTCTTCTCACCGGCGCCAGCGGATATGTCGGCGGACGTCTTTTGGGAGTTTTGGAAAATCGTGGATACCGTGTGCGCTGCCTCGCCAGACGTCCGGAAGTTCTCAGCCGGCTGTTAGGACCTTCCACAGAAGTGCTCCCCGGTGACGCGCTTGACCGGTCCAGTCTCACTCAACCCATGCGGGGGATCGATACGGCTTATTACCTGATTCATTCCATGGGCTCCGACAGCTCATTTGAAGAATCCGATCGACAGGCCGCGCTGAATTTTGGTCAGGCGGCCAAAGAAGCCGGTGTAAAACGCATCATCTATCTCGGCGGATTGGGCAGCGACGAGATAGAGCTTTCGGCCCATCTGCGAAGCCGTCAGGAAGTCGGCAAGATCCTTCGTCAATCCGGCGTTCCGGTACTGGAGTTTCGCGCGTCAATCGTCATTGGTTCCGGCAGCCTTTCTTTTGAGATGATCCGCTCACTGGTGGAAAGACTGCCGGTCATGATCACGCCACGCTGGGTTAAGGTACCCGCCCAGCCGATCGCGATCGATGATCTGCTGGAATACCTTGTGTCCGCGCTTCAGCTTCCCGTTTCTGAATACCGCGTATATGAGATCGGCGGCGCGGATCAGGTAACTTACGCGGATATCATGCGTGAATACGCGCGTCAACGCAATCTGAAGCTTAGGATGATCCCCGTGCCGGTCCTGACACCTTACCTGTCCAGTCTGTGGCTGGGACTGGTCACACCGCTGTACGCCCGTATCGGTCGCAAACTCATCGAGAGCATTGTCCATCCCACGGTGGTCAGGGACAACTCCGCCTTAAAGACCCTTCCCGTGAAACCGATTGGTGTGGAAGAAAGCGTTCGCCGGGCGCTCGCCAGCGATGAAAAGGATTACGCGGCAACGCGTTGGTCCGATGCCTTATCCTCCGCGGGAGAGTTGCCCTCGTGGGGCGGTGTACAGTTCGGGTCACGGCTTGTTGATTCCCGGATAGTGAAGGTCAATACATCTTCTGAATCCGCCTTCAAACCTATTGAGAGAATCGGCGGCGAAACCGGCTGGTACTCCTGGAACCGGCTTTGGCAGTTACGCGGTTTCATGGACCTGCTTTTGGGAGGCGTTGGCATGAGACGGGGAAGGCCACATCCCAAAAATCTGCGTATTGGGGATACAGTAGATTTTTGGCGTGTCGAACTATTTGAACCGAACAGACGGTTGCGGCTGATTGCCGAGATGAAACTGCCGGGACGCGCATGGCTGGAATTCGATGTCACAAACGACGGCTCAGCAGCCACTATTCGTCAAACCGCGATTTTTGATCCGGTGGGGTTGCCCGGTAGAGCTTATTGGTATGCGCTTTATCCGCTTCATCAGCTGGTATTTACCGGAATGCTTAAGGGAATCGCAAACGCTGCATTGTCCGGCCAGAATGAAACCGGGTGAACAAAGGATAGGAATTACCATCATATTTTCTTTCCGTGTTTCAGGTTCTTAAATCTTTCCGGAAAAATTTACCTTTTTGGGTTGTTTAATCTTAAATCTCCTGGAAATTATATAACGTTACCATTGACTAAAAACAGTGCTTCCTTTAAACTATATCAATTGATTTGTCATTTCGTATTTTCGTGTCATAAATTTTATGTTTTCGCTTTTTTAACTAAACTTTTAAATCAGGATTGGAAAAATCATGGAAGAAACTCTGAAAAAAAGCTGGCCGGAATTCCTTACCGTTTTAAAAACCGATATTCTGCCCTTATATGAAGCGCATGAGAAAAATTTCGATTTTCAGTTGATCCACGGAAGGATGCACATTGCCAGAGCGTTGATTTTTTCTGAATTTATGTGCCGGTATTATTACAGAAATACGGATCTCGCCCCGGACGCGGAGCGCGTTAGGTTTGCAGTTGCCTTTCATGACTCCGGACGCAGAGGAAACGGCCCGGATTTCTGGGAATCTGACAGCGCCCAATTGTGTATCGATTATCTCAGGGCGAACAACCTCACGAATGACGCTAAAGAAACAGGCCTGTTGATTATGAAGCACGGTATAGGTGATTGGGGCCTTGATAAACGTATCGTGCATGACGCCGATGTTCTGGAAATTATGCGGCCCTGCTGTGGTCATATGGGACGGAAAGGCTTTAGGGAAAATGCGCTTCGATTTTTGGGGAATCGAGACGTGAAAACGGTTTACAACCGGAAACTAAGGGATGTATTGATAGAAGAGGCCTGGCAGTTTATCCAAATAACGGAAGATCTAAAGCCGGATCTGCGGGAATCTGCTGATTACATGAAAGATGTTTTAAACACGCTTCGCGTTGAAAGTAAAAGATGGCCGTTGCTGGCTGATTATATTTTAGAATAACAAAAAATCCTATTATCAACTTTTGCCGATGAAACAATTCAGCTCAGATCGTGTTAAATTTCTAAGGTTAAAATTATTTGTATTTGGAAATTTAATCATCTAATATTACGTATCAATCATAAAGATACGATAAATGCTGAAAGGCTGGTCATAATGGAATTTTTATTGGTTCCGATCATATTTGCCGTCGCGCTCCTGCTGCTTTCACTGGGAAAATTGATGGGTGGGAAGGAAGTTCACACCTCCTGCAGCGCCGGCAGTCATATAGAAGGCGTTGATGCCTGCGGCTCATGCGATACCGAAAGTGTCAAGTTTTACACGTCCAAAGAGGATCCCGGTTTTGAAAATGTGGCCAAACTTGGTAATCCAAACCGCAAAACACGCTTTATTGATAAATTGGATTTTAAACCGGAACGGTTTAATTAGCTGAATTAAGTTAAATTTAAAGGCCCTGCCTCATGAGCAGGGCTTTTTTTATTTATTACCGGCATTCAGATATTGATTAAATCCGGAGCTCAAAATCTCCCTGAACTGATCTTCTTCCCTGATAATAATCATCGCTTCCACATTGGCTTTTGACTCTACCCACTGCAGCCCTTTTTCAGTACCCATTACCATTAGTGCCGTGGCCATGGCGTCAGCTAACATGCAATCCGGGGCAATCACTGTGGCGGAGGCGACACCATTGATGATTGGTCTGGCCGCTACAGGATCTATCGTATGGGAATAGATTTTATCATCCGAAACAAAATAATTACGATAATCGCCGCTGGTGGCCATACCGGCATCACTTACATGAATGACAGCTTCCAGGTCCTCGCCGGGCGTCTGATCGTATTTTGGACGATCGATACCGATTTTCCATTTCTTCTCCCCGTTCAGCCCCTTAACGACCACCTCGCCGCCGATCTCAACCATAAAGTTTTCGAATCCTCGATCACCCAGCAGATCAGCGACGACATCCACTCCGTAACCTTTGGCAATCGCGCTCAAATCAAGTTCAGTTTCCGGATTCAGTTTGGAAATCAGCGTATCACTGATAATTTTTATCAAATTGATGCCTATCCGTTTTTTTACAACTCCGACTTCCTGCTCTGAAGGAGGACTATCGCGCCGGCCTTTTTTCCCGAAGCCCCAAAGATCGACAAGCGGGGCCACGGTGACATCGAACGCGCCGCCGGATTCCCCGCTGATCTGAACAGCAGTTTGCAAAACCCGTACAAACGATCTGGAAACAACAAAGGGTTCCGTTGATTCAAATTTGTTAAAACGTGAAATTTCACTCTCCGGTTTATAGGTGGACATCTGCCGGTTGACTTCTATCAGAAGCGCGTCAACCTCCTGTTGCAGCTCTTGAATCATATCCGGGCCAACGGACTTATCAGCAATTTTTACGTGATATGTTGTACCCATGGTCTGACCGCTGAATTGTAACGGTTCTCTTTGAGAACATCCTGAAACAGCAGCAATAGTAATTATGAGAAAGATCCATCTCTTCATATTTATACCTGTAATTTTGTTGGACATTTTCGAAAAACAGTGCTAAAAAGTCGGTACAGATTATTCTGAAATAATAGAAAATCATGACGTGTCTCAGTTCGGGTATCAGGGTAATGTTTCGAATTTACGAAATACTTTTTTAAATACAATATCCAGTTTGTCCATTCCAAATTTCACTTCGCCGCATCTGCAACCGATTTTTTAATCGATAATGACGATGGAGTCGTAATGACACCACGCCCCGGTGTAAGCATCGATAAACATGGGATACACTCCGCTGATTAAATCAATAAATCCCCAGAAAAAACCTATTTTTCGGTGCATCATGATGGTTTTCTCCTGATCGTTATATTTTAGGGTTAAAATATGATCCACCGGCGGTCATGTCATAAACGTTAGTTATTGATTTCTTTATAAAAATTATTAATATATAAACCCCGCCGGTTAGGGCGGGGTATCAATGAAAACCTGTCTCTACGAGCCGATCACGCAAATCACTCAAAAAAAGGCAGGTTTTCTTATTTGGCCAGCAGCATCTTTTTAATAAACCTTTTTTCACCGGATGTCAGCTCATAGATATAAATTCCGCTGGCCACACGGGCGCCGGCCTGATTGACGCCGTTCCATTGCGCTTCATGATAACCCTCGGACAGATAACCATCCACGAGGGTCGCTACCTTTGCTCCGGTTACGGAATAGACAACAAGTTTCACATTGGCTGCTTCGGGTAAACCGAATCGGATGGTAGTGATCGGGTTAAAGGGGTTGGGATAGTTTCCCTGAAGCGAAAATTCCGCCTGTACGGCGCTGATGGCCATTTCCCCGTTTTGCTGTGAGGCCGCTAGCAAAGGCTCACCGACGATGACCGAATGGATATCGGTGGCAGTATTTCCTTCTGAATCGGTAACTTCACATTTCAAAGAGAAATCCCAGTTATATCCGGGTGTGACCGTGCTGATACCATCCCAGCTTGATACCTGATTCCATAATCCCGGTAGCGGCGCGTTGGGTTCCACGCCTCCGGTCAGGGTGAGTGGTGTGATCGTACCTTCATCGTTTCTGGACCACCATTTATAATCCACATAAGTTCCACTTCCACCGCTGGGATTGGCGGTGAAGGTGCCATATACATAGTTATCTAACCATGTTGGGCCGGAGATGTTGACTGCCAGAGGTTGAGGTGGCCATTGTGTAGCATCATTAATATAGGATTTTGGCACATTATGCGACCATCTGCCACGAGCGGGGATTGATTGTGTGATATCATCATCAGACAATACCGGTGGGCCGCAAGATGGCCATGAATAAGTTGTATAAGAAACATCTAAAAAATTAGGCCGATCTGATTAAAAGTAAGATACATCTTGAAGACCTCTCTGATTCCATGCATTTGCAAAAAAAGTTAAATTATGTGTGCTGGGATAATATGGAATATTATTTTCATAATATTCAAAACCATAGATATCTGTGTCGAGTGATGAAGTCGATCCGCTTAACTGTAAAGGAGGCATGCCATAAGAATCACCACCATTACCTATCCAACAACCAAGTACGTTACTATTTTGAGCTTCATATAATGTAATAAAAAAATATCTTTCAGCAACATCGTCGTAAACAATATTTCTTACCAAACTGTTATATGGGCCATTTACACCATGTTCATTATCTGCTTTAATAAACTCTATATTATTTTCTTCGAAAAGATTTGAGTAAGGAAAATTACCATGTAAACAAAGATCAGCCCCTTGAGATGAGTAATTCCAATCCTGTTCTCTTGAATAGTTAAATGAAAAGACGTTACAATTTGCTCCAGCCTGAACTATCATTGCATGGCGAAGTTTCCTAAAAATATTATTCTCGATTAAACAATTTGTAGTGCTGTAATTTAAAACAACGCCATATCCAAAACCGCCGTTTCCATTAAAACGTGAATTATTAAAATACGATCCGCTCACTAAAATATGTGATGAATATTGTACATTTACATGATGGCGACATGAATATTGAGCTTCAACACCCTTAACCCAACAATTAACAGCATAAGAAAATAAAATGTTACTACCCTCACCCGTCTCAGTATAACCAACGTCATTCCTATATATTTTTAGTTTTTCAATGCCAACATTTTTTATTGGCTGTATCGTCCAAAACCGTAGATTATTACCATAACTATAATTCTTAGATGCTTCATCTTTCATTGTAGCGCTATTGCCATTAATACTGGCAAGTTGGGTGATTTGGCCTATACTGTGTTGCGCCCAATCATCATAGACTCCGTGACTATATTCACATAACCTTATCCAATTACCAACATTAAGCATGCTGATGCCATTACCACTTATACTGTTGGTTCCCTTCGGGATTCCAGTGTCCAAATAAATGATGGTGCTGTTTTGTTTACCTGATATTTTGAAACAATTTTTATTATTACCAACTGTAAATTTAAGCGTTGTTTTATCTGATCCAGCACCCTGGAAGATGATATTACTCCCATTATCTTCAATATGAAGAAAAATGGTGGAATCAATATTGTATGTTCCAGCTGGAAAATAAATTATTGATGTGCCGGAAACCGATTTTGCATCATCTAGGGCAGCATCAATTTCTCCATCAAAATTTGTATCATCATTGTCATCATAAACAGGATCGGTAACATTAAAAATATGGTCGGCCATTGTTGGTGTATTATTAAGCAGGCCTGCATTAGACCAATCAACACGACTGCCTGATGGGATGTGGCCTTGCTCATTCCAAAGTGATTGTGCAAAAAGTTGGGAAATAAATAAACTTAAGAGTGTTGAAAAAAATAAATAAATACGCATTTTATGGTTCCTTTTTAAAAATTACTGATTTAATTATAATATTTTGCCAAATAGAAATTGAAATGTATTCATGCTTTCATAAACTGTTGATAAATTGCTAAAATAATAAATATCGCGTTTATCCAATACATATCTGCATTCAAAAATGTAAGTATCATATGATATATCAAATCCAAGATTTAATAACAGTGATGAAGTATTATTCCCAAAACCGGATTCTTGCCAATAACCGTAATCGTAGTCAGTGCCACTTGGATTATTTGGATCATATTCTTCAATAAAATCTATTTTTTTAAATTTTGAAAAATCAATTAGCGGAATAGAATAAGTCGGACCAATAAAAATGCTAAAATTAATTCTATTATTAACTGGAAATGAATAATCGATGAGGACGGGAATTTCAATAAAACCGATGTAACCATGAATGTCCCACGAATATGCGTCCTGTTTTTCTAAATTTCCCGCATATGGTTCAATTTTCCTTTTTTCTAAAATTGCACCTTTTAACGCAAAGTCAGCTTCTGCTGAAATAGAAAATTTATTATATAATTTAAACTTTCTGCTCATACCTAATGTAAACCCTAACTTGGGCGAAGAATTTATCGCATCTATAAAATTGGTGTAATTCAGCCCACTTTTCAATTCCCAATTTGATTGTGGAAAAACATTAAAACTGGACAGAAAAACAAACAAACAAATCAATAATTTTTTCATGAAAGTCTCCTACGATAAAATCTGGTATTGTCAAAAGTTTAAGAATTTATATTTATTTTACAAAAGGCTATTGCTAATGTGACAGAGCGCTGGAAGTTCTACCCTATACTGACTTATCGGTCTGGTGAAGATGTACTATAAATATCATACCAGCGGGCATGCCCTAAACGTTAGTTATTGATTTCTATATATAAATTATTAATATATAACCCCGCCGTTAATGGCGGGGTATAAATGAAAACCTGTCTCTACGAGCCGATCACGCAAATCACTCAAAAAAAGGCAGGTTTTCTTATTTGGCCAGCAGCATCTTTTTGATAAATCTTTTTTCACCGGATGTCATTTCATAGATATAAATTCCGCTGGCCACACGGGCTCCGGCCTGATTGACGCCATTCCATTTCGCTTCATGATAACCTTCGGACAGGTAACCATCCACCAGAGTCGCCACCTTTGCTCCGGTAACGGAATAGATAACAAGTTTTACGTTGGCTGCTTCGGGTAAACCGAACCGGATGGTGGTGACCGGGTTAAAGGGATTGGGGTAGTTCCCCTGAAGTGAAAATTCCGCCGGTACGGCGCTGATGGCCATTTCCCCGTTTTGCTGTGAGGCCGCTAGCAAAGGCGCCCCGACGATGACCGAATGGATATCGGTGGCGGTTTGTCCTTCTGAGTCTGTGACTTCGCACTTTAAAGAGAAATCCCAGTTATATCCGGGTGTGACCGTGGTGAGCCCGTCCCAGCTTGACACCTGATTCCATAATCCCGGAAGCGGCGCGTTGGGTTCCACGCCTCCGGTCAGGGTGAGTGGTGTGATCGTACCTTCATCGTTTCTGGACCACCATTTATAGTCCACGTAGCTTCCGCTCCCACCGCTGGGATTGGCGGTGAAAGTGCCATATTCATAATTATCCAACCATGTTGGGCCGGAGATGACTATATCTAGAGCCACTTTAAAAACAGCAGTGATTGTCTCGTGATTTGTCACCGTAAATGTACACGGATTTGACGCGCCTCCGGTACTCCAATGATCAAATATATACTTCGTTCCTGAAATAACCTGATTATTGATTGCTTGTAAAGTAATTTGTCCTTCTTGTGAATAGATATTTTCAATAACTGGCTCAACCCAACCGGCATCACGTGTTGTTCCTTCCACACTGATTATTCCACCGCTGCTGCCTGCAAAATCGTTTTGACATGTTACTTCAAAAACCTTCGCAAATGCCGCCGTATAAGTGCAGGAACCGCTTTCCTGTTTTTCAAGAATAAGGTCTGTACCATAGGCTATTTTATAATCCTTTTCCCAACCTACAAATTTTCGATCAAAATCATCATAACTTTGATTATCTTTTGCCTGGACCAAGGTCGTAATTGTTGTCCCGCTTTCAGGCGCGAACAATGCCCAGCAACCATTGCCAACTGTTATAAAAGGATATGGATCCGGATCATCGGGTAGTTTTGGGATCGGTTGTCCGCCATATGGATATATCGGATCGATTCTCTTGTCCGCTTCCAATAGGCCGTCATCAAAATCATTTAGTAGTACAACGGAAACTCTTTTCCAATAACCGGTAGAGCAATAACCAATGGGTTCTCCATATCTCGCTATTTGAGTTCCTAAATTCTGATTTAGTTCCTCGCCACCATTTGCCCAAGGTACCTGGTCAACTAAAATATTATTGATGTTAAATGGAGAAGGAATATATGAAACCACTGCAGCATGCCCACCGGCAGAGTTATTCACACCCAATATGACAATATCACCCATTTTGATACCATCT
>JACDJA010001035.1_pt1 | contig 25560 bp, 23 predicted proteins | sample 7449241 | NCBI WGS metagenome assembly JACDJA01 (sample SAMN14253289, study PRJNA609438) | sludge metagenome | isolation source: initial anaerobic sludge | collected 2018-12-20 | reverse complement strand
TTGATACCCCTGTCGCCAAGCAGATTCACACCGACGCCGCTGCGGCCGATGTTGACCCCGCCAACCCCGGGAATATCGAGTGCCGAGACCATCCCGGGCGCCAGAGCAAGCGCAGCCAGTGCAACGGCGAGCCGCAGATGGCGGGGTGCGGGGGAGGGGAATCGTGGCTTATGAAGATCGAACATCAGCTTGTCTCTCACTTGAATTGCCGCTGCCGTTCCGACAGGGCGGTTGCGGTTCATGCGCCTATCCTGCCCCCTGGCGGCAGCGGATTCCCCACCGAACCCTCTGTCATGGGCGGGCGCATGTCTCTCAACGGGAAACACCAGAACACACGGGCCTTTCCGTCGACCTCAATAAAGGCCAGACCCCGAACCCTGCACCTGATCATCCGTCTATGGCAGGAAAAGGGCGACCAACCTTGTTGTCAGGTTTGCCCGCAACCGGCTGTGATTAAAACCGGAATGTCTGGCCCGGGGCCCTTTCTGGCCGGGCCATGGGACCCAAGTCCGACATGAATCGCGCCAAGGTCGGAGAGCAGGAGCGGGCTCCGGACCTTCATCCGGGGTCCACCAGACCTTCAGGCTGATTCGCCCTGAGTCGGAATGCCGTGGCCGGGCTTTGGCAGGTCCAGGCCATGCCGGCCTGCCGGGCGTCGCCGGGTCCGTTTCCGATCTCGCGCCTTCTTGTCCGGGGCGAACGGCGGCGCAACCACTTGTAATATCATCATGTTTATTCGTGCATTGCGACATGTATCGCTGCCGAACCGCCTGGGGCCAACTTAGGACATTGGTCTGATCCGGCCCGTGTCACACCTTGTGGGGGTGCCCGGGGCGCCTGTGCACGCCGATGATCCTCTCGAGACGCCAAATTACGGGAGAGTGATATGGCAGCAATTTATGTTCTGGGCGCAGCGGTCACCGGCAGCCTGATGCTGGTCATGTGCCTGGCAGCCGGGCTGGGAGTCTTCCTGTCCTTCGTCACCAGCTATCTGGGCGCCGTGGTCGTCATGGGTCTGATCATGCTGACGCGCCTGTGGGCGATCAGGCAGCAGGACCAGTGGACCCTTCACGATGAGGCGGAGCATTCGCCATCCTTCCGGCACTCGGCCTGAGGCCGGATGCCCGGCCACACGCCATGCTCCCGCGCGTTGGCAGCGGGTTCCCGGTCGGTTAGGGTCGCGGGGTCCGGCCCTCATGATCAGTGGCGTGTTGCGCGACGATGACGAAAAGCCTCACTCGACCCGGCCATGCGCCCGGCCCCCGGATGGGGTCGGTGCTCTCGGTCATCATGGTGCTGATGATTGCGGCACCGGCCCCCGACGCCGTTCGGGCCGACCCGGCGCAGGGCCTGTCGCTGGAAGCGATCCATGAGGGTCTTCATACTGATGGGCGCACCGACTTTCTGGTAGTCATCGAGGCCCTCTCGGATGCTGGATACGAGATTGTCTCGGCCGATGTGACACTGCTCAACCGCGTGCTTATCCGCGCGACGAACGGCAGCCATCTGCGCGAGATCGTGGTCAGCCGCGCATCGGGCCGGGTGCTGCGGGATGTCGTGGTGCAAACCTATCAGCCATCCACGCCGGTACCTCTTGAAGAACTGCTCGAGTTCATGCCTGACGGAACGATACGAGCCAGGCAGGACGGGAATTGATGACGGCACGGCTCAACAGGAACATGAAGGCGCCCGCGGCGGAAGGCACCCCCGGATGGCAGCGCGTGACCTTCATCAGCGTGATCGTGGCGATCCAGCTTTCGGCCGCGTTCTATTTCTGTCTCAAGATCCTGGCGGAAGTCTTCCTGGTCGAGATTCCCTTCATTCCCTGGGAGGTACAGGAGCAACTCGAGATCATCGCCAGCGTCGGCCTGCTATTCGGCCTTGCCAGCACCATTGCCCTGCTGGGGCAGACATGGCGGCGGATGGGACGGCTTAACGAACAGGTCCAGGCGGCCTCGGGGCAGTTCCAGGCGCTGATGGAGCGCCAGTTCGATGAATGGGGGCTGACGGCGACCGAGGCCCATGTCGCATTGTTGGTGGTCAAGGGATTCAGCAACGCCGAGATCGCCCGCTTCCGGGGGACCACGGAATCCACCATAAAGTCGCAGATCACCTCGATCTTTCGCAAGTCGGGGCTGACCAGCCGCCACCAGCTTGTCACCAGTCTGGTTGAAGACCTGGTCTCGGCCGTGCCCGTCGAGGCGATGGCCGTGGACCGCGAGCCACGCAATGGCCCGGCATCGGATGGCGCGGATCGGGGCTGAGCCCTTGCGGGCCCGCCCGGTTGCGGATGCTGCGGAGGCGCGGACGCGCGCGGCGGGATGACCCCAGGCGGGGTCGCGGGCCTTGGCCGGGATCATGGACCTCCAGATCAATCGCGATCCGCGTCCCGTTCACATCTTCTCATGCGTGATTGACTCACACCGGATGAGAACAAATAATGAACATCTGCCAGAATCATCTGCATCCGAGTCCCATGCCCCACAGCGCCGCCCCCCCTGCCCTTGCCGACCTGCGCGCCCGTATCGCGCGGCTGGAAGGGGGTGTGCGGGGTGCGGGGGTGCTGCCCTTTGGTGTCGGGCCGCTGGATGCGCGGCTTTCGGGCGGCGGGCTGGCACTGGGGGCGCTGCATGAAGTGGCGGGCGGGGCCGGTGGGGCGGTGGATGGAGCGGCGGCGGCCCTGTTTGCGGCCGGGATTGCGGCGCGCTGCGACGGCCCGGTGCTCTGGTGCGTGGCGCGGACGGACCTGTTCGCGCCGGGGCTGGAACAGGCGGGGCTGTCGGCGGGGCGGATGATCCATGTCGAGGCAGGCGACGACAAGGGTGTGCTCGCCTGTATGGAGGAGGGGTTGCGCCATGGCGGCCCCGGCGCGGTGGTGGGGGAGCTGGCGCGGCTGCCGATGGTCGCCTCGCGCAGGCTGCATCTGGCTGCGCGCGAGGGCGGCACGCCCTGCATCGCCCTGCGGCGCTGGTATCGGCCGGCGGATGCGCGCGATCTGGGCCAGCCCACGGCAGCGATGACGCGATGGCGGGTGACCTCGGTGCCATCCTCGCCGCTGCCGGTACCCGGCGTCGGGCGGTCGCGCTGGCTGGTCGAGCTGATCCGGGCGCGGGCGGGGGAATGTTTCGATCTGGAACTGGAGGCTTGCGATGGCACGGGTCATCTCGCTCTTCCTGCCGACCTGGCCTGCGGACCGGCTGCGGCGGCAGGGCGGGCCGCCGGCTGAGGTGCCGCTGGTCATGGCAGGGCGTGAAAGCGGGCGGCGTGTGGTGACGGCCGCGGATGCGGCGGCCTGTGCGCTCGGGCTGCGACCGGGCATGCCGGTGGCGCGGGCACAGGCGCAGGTGCCGGGGCTGGAAATCCGGCCCGCCGCACCCGGAGCCGACCGCGACAGCCTCGGGCGGCTGGCCCTGTGGCTGATGCAGCGAATCGCGCCGGTGGTGGCGGTGGACGGGGCGGACGGGATCGTCATCGACGCGACCGGCGCCGCGCATCTGCACGGGGGCGAGGCGACGCTGCTTGACGGGCTGGTCGGGCGACTCGCGCTTTCGGGCGTGACAGCGCGGGCCGCGGTGGCCGACACCTGGGGCGCGGCGCATGCGCTGGCGCGGTTCGTGGCCGGGCCGGTCTTCGTCGCGCCGCCGGACGAGGTGATGGTGCATCTTGCGCCGCTGCCGCTGGCGGCCTTGCGGCTGCCCGAGGCGGTGGTTGCCGGGCTTGATACGCTCGGGCTGGCGCGTATCGGCGATCTGGCCGCCCTGCCCCGCGCGCCCCTGACACGGCGGTTCGGGGCCGAACCCTGCTTGCGGCTCGATCAGGCGCTGGGGCGTGTGGCGGAGCCCATCGACCCGATCCGGCCCGAGGACCTGGTCACCGCCCGCCGCATCCTTGCCGAGCCCATCGCCGCGCCCGTGACCATCGCACGCTATCTGGGCAAGCTGGCGGTAACATTGTGCGAGGGGCTGGAATCGCGCGGGCTGGGTGCGCGGCGGCTCGATCTGGTCTGTCGGCGCAGCGACAATCACATGCAGGCCCTGCGCGTGGGACTGGCCCGGCCGTCACGAGACGCCGCGCATCTGACGCGACTGCTTTGTGCAAAGATCGAGGCCATCGACCCGGGCTTCGGCATCGAGACGATGGACCTCGTGGCGAGCTGGGCCGAGCCCCTGGAAGTGCGGCAGGTGGCCAGCAGCCTTGCCGAGCCGCCTGCGCCTGATCTTGCGGGCCTTGTCGACACACTGGCAAACCGGGTCGGCGCGCGGGCGATCTATCGCTGCGCACCGGTCGCATCGGACGTGCCCGAGCGTTCGGTTCGCCGCATCCCGGCGCTGGCAGAGGGCGGCGACACCGGCTGGCCCAATTACTGGCCCAATTACTGGCCCGACCACTGGCCGCGACCCGCACGCCTGCTGCCGCAGCCCGAGCCCATCGAGACCCTGGCGCTGCTGCCCGACCATCCGCCTGCCTGGTTCGTCTGGCGGGGCACGCGCCACGCGATCGCCCGTGCCGACGGGCCCGAGCGTGTCTTTGGCGAATGGTGGAAACGCGATGCCGAAATGGCGGCGGTGCGTGATTATTTCCGCGTCGAGGACAGCTCCGGCGCGCGGTTCTGGATCTTTCGCGCGGGCGATGGCGAGGATGCCGCCACCGGCTCGCAGCGCTGGTACCTGCATGGGATCTTCGGATGACCCGGGGGCTGCAGGCCGGGCCGCGCTATGCCGAATTGCAGGTCACAAGCCGGTTCTCCTTCCTGCGCGGGGCGTCTTCGGCCGAGGAACTGTTCACCACCGCCGCCCGGATGGGGATCGAGGCGCTGGCGGTGACCGACCGGGGCACGCTGGCCGGTATGGTGCGCGCGCATCTGGCGGCCAGGGAGGCCGGGGTGCGGCTGGTGGTGGGCTGCCGCCTTGATCTGGCCTGCGGCACCTGCGTGCTGGTCTATCCCATGGACCGCGCTGCCTATGCGCGGCTGTGCCGGCTGCTCAGTATCGGCAAGGCGCGGGCGGGCAAGGGGGGCTGTCACCTGGAATGGGGCGATCTGGCAACCCATGCCGAGGGGTTGGTCGCGGTGCTGGTCCCGGACCTGGCCGATGCCACCTGTGCCGACCGCCTGCGCCGCCTGCGCGCGACCTTTGGCGACCGCGCCTATCTGGCGCTGACCCTGCGGCGGCGTCCGAATGATCCGCTGCGGTTGTGGCAACTGGTGCGAATGGCGCAAGAGGCCGATGTTCCCACCGTCGCTACCAATGACGTGCTGTTTCATGCACCCGCCCGGCGCATCTTGCAGGATGTGGTGACCGCGATCCGCCTGAACACCAGTGTCGAGGCGCTGGGGCCGCAGCGCGAGCGCCATGCCGACCGCCATCTCAAGCCGCCTGCCGAGATGGCCCGGCTTTTCGCCCTCTGGCCCGATGCGGTGGCGCGCACGACCGAGATTGCCGGGCGCTGCCGCTTTTCGCTGGACGAGCTGCGCTATCAATACCCCGAGGAGCGCGACGACGCGCGCGGGAATCCGCAACAGGTGCTTGAACGCCTGACCCGGGAAGGCGCGGCGAGCCGCTATCCCGAAGGCGTGCCCGAGGACGTGCAGGCCACGCTGCGCCATGAACTCGCGCTGATCGGCAAGCTGGATTACGCGCCCTATTTCCTGACCGTGAACAGCATCGTGCGTTTCGCCCGTTCGCGCGGCATCCTCTGCCAGGGGCGGGGATCGGCCGCCAACTCGGCCGTCTGCTATGTGCTGGGCATCACCGCCATCGACCCCGCGCGCAACGACCTGCTGTTCGAGCGTTTCATCAGTGAGGAACGCCGCGAGCCCCCTGATATTGATGTCGATTTCGAGCATGAACGGCGCGAGGAGGTGATCCAGTGGATCTACGCCCATTACGGGCGGGCCCATGCCGCGCTGACCGCGACCGTGATCCGTTACCGCGCCAGGGGTGCCCTGCGCGATGTGGGCAAGGCGATGGGCCTGCCCGAGGACCTGATCGCCACACTTTCCAACCAGTTGGGCCGGTGGTCGCGCGGGGGACTGTCGGACGACGACCTGCGGGCAGCGGGGCTCAACCCCCGGGACCGACGCCTGCGCCTGACGCTGGAACTGGCAACCGAGCTGCGCGGGGCACCACGGCATCTGTCGCAGCATCCCGGCGGCTTTGTACTGACGCAGGACCGGCTGGATTGCCTTGTCCCGATCGAGCCCGCAGCCATGGCGGATCGTCAGATCATCGAATGGGACAAGGACGATATCGACGCGCTGAACTTCATGAAGGTCGATGTCCTCGCGCTTGGCATGCTGTCCTGCCTGCGGCGGGGGCTGGACCTGCTGGCCGCGCACAAGGGCATCCTTCTGGACCTTGCCTCGATCCCGGCCGAGGATCCGGCCACCTATGCGATGATCCGCCGTGCCGATACGGTCGGCACCTTCCAGATCGAGAGCCGGGCGCAGATGTCGATGCTGCCGCGTCTTCGCCCGCGCACCTTTCACGATCTGGTCGTGCAGGTCGCCATCGTGCGGCCCGGCCCGATCCAGGGCGACATGGTGCATCCCTATCTGCGCCGCCGTCAGGGGCTGGAGCCGGTCAACTATCCGACGCCGGAACTGGAGCGCGTGCTGGGCCGGACGCTGGGCGTGCCGCTGTTTCAGGAACAGGCGATGCGCGTGGCCATCACCTGCGCGGGTTTCACCCCCGGCGAGGCCGACCTGCTGCGCAAGAGCATGGCGACATTCAAGCATACCGGCGGTGTCGCGCGATTCCGCGAACAGCTCATGCACGGAATGATGGCGCGCGGCTATACGTCCGAATTTGCCACGCAGATCGTTCACCAGCTGGAAGGGTTCGGCTCCTATGGTTTCCCGGAAAGCCATGCGGCAAGCTTTGCCCTGCTGGCCTATGCGTCGTCCTGGCTGAAATGCCATCATCCGGAGGTGTTCTGCGCCGCCTTGCTGAACAGCCAGCCGATGGGGTTCTACGCCCCCGCCCAGATCGTGCGCGATGCCCGCGCGCATGGGGTCGGGCTGCGCCCCGTCTGCGTGAACGCCAGCCACTGGGACTGCACGCTGGAACCCGCCGAAGAGGGGCATCTTGCCGTGCGGCTGGGGCTGCGCATGGTCAAGGGGCTGGCCAATGCCCATGCCGCGCGGATCATCGCCGCGCGCGAGGGGCCGTTTGCCTCGGTCGAGGATCTCTGGTGCCGCACGGGCGTGCCGGTGGCGGCGCTGGCGGTGCTGGCCCGGGCGGATGCCTTCCGCGAGGGGCTGGGCCTTGCCCGCCGCGAGGCGCTCTGGGCGGTGAAGGGGCTGGGCGAGGCCGATCTGCCGCTGTTCGCGGCAGCGCGGGGCGTGGACGCGAGCCCGGGCACTGACATGCGCGCCCTTCGCCCGGCCACGGGCACGGGCGCGGGCATGGGCACGGGCACGGGCATGGGCATGGACACGGCCACGGGCGCAGAAGCCGAGGCCCGGGACATGACCGGCCGCCCGGCAGGATATCCGCTGCCTGCGGCCCCGGCCGGCTTGCCCGTCATCTCCGAGCCCGCCGTCCCCCTGCCCCCCATGCCCGAAGGTCGCGAGGTGGTTGAGGATTACGCGAACACCGGCCTCAGCCTGCGCCGCCACCCGGTCGCCTTCCTGCGCATGGGCCTGATCCGGCGCCATATCATCACCTGTGCCGAGGTCATGGCAACGCCGAATAACCATGTCGTCACCGCCGCGGGCATCATCCTCGTACGCCAGCGGCCCGGCTCGGCCCATGGGGTCGTATTCCTCACCCTCGAGGACGAGACCGGCATCGCCAATGTGGTTATCTGGCGGAAGGTCTTTGAACGCCACCGCCGCGTGATCCTGGCCGCCCGGATGCTCGCCGTGCGCGGCCTCGTCCAGCGCGAGGGCGAGGTGGTGCATCTGATCGCGCGCGGGGTGACGGATATGGGCGGGGCACTCGCGCGCGTCGGGAGGAGCGAGGCCCGGCCAGCAGCCCCGCTCAGGGTGAAGGCACGGGACTTTCAGTGAGGTCGGTGCCTCTCACGAGCCGGAACCGGAACGAGACAACCGCGGGACCCGCGAACTGGTCGCCGAAGAACACGGGAAGGTCCGCACCGCCTGTGCGGGCGAACCACGCGCCGGGCAGATCCGAAATTCCCTTCAGCCGCCTGTACGTACTGGGCGTCCCGGGCGTCCCGGGCATCATGAATATCGGAACCCGCAAGATTCCTGTCCGGCCGTGACCCCATGCCGATGTATTCATCCTGCGTGCATTTGAGCAGCGCGAGCCCCGCAACAGGTTGTTGCACCCGATCCCGGCCGTTGACCGGCGGCGCGGCGCGTTCCAATGTCCGGCGGGTGTGACAAGTGGTGCAGTTCGTGAATACGGCGCTTCCCCCGGAAACCCGGGATCATATCTGGCACGACCATATTCTCCCGCGCCGTCTTGCCCATGACGGAGCGCTGGTGCTGCATGCGGGCGGGGTGGTTGTCGACGGGCGGGCGCTGGCCGTCATGGCCGATACCGGACGGGGCAAATCCACGCTGACAGCCAGCCTGCATGCGGCGGGCCATCCGATTCTGGGCGATGATGCGCTGATCGTCGTGGCGGCGGGCAGCGGCATGCCGCCGCAAGTGCGGGCGGTCTATCCAAGCCTGCGGCTCAATCCCGATTCGGCCAGCAGGTTCTTTCCCGGTGTCGAGGGGCGACCGATGGCGCATTGGTCGCCCAAGCGGCACCTGCCGCTGGGACCGACCGCGCCGGAGGCACCGCTTGCCCTGCTCGTCGTGCTGGGCGAGGCCACGCCCGTGATCACCACCCGCCGCCTGAGCCCCGCCAAGGCCACCATGCGCATCGTCGCCAACAGCTTTGCCCAGGACCCGGACGACCGCGCGCGCGCACGCGACAGGATGCGCGCGGCGGGATCGCTCGCCGCTGCGGTTCCGGTCTGGGAGATGAATTATCCGCGCGATTATGCCAGCCTGGCCGAGGTCCATGCCACCATCGCCCGGCTCATGGAGGCCACGACATGATGCAGCTTGCCCCCGAGACGCAGCTTTCCCGTCATCCCGACGCCGCCGCCAGCCGTGTAGGCGACGAGACCGTGATCCTGCATCTGGTCAGCGGCAACTATTTCGGCCTCGATCCCGTCGGCACGCATATCTGGGAACAACTGGAGGCGCCGAGCACGCTCGCGGCGCTGAGCGCCAATCTCCACGCGGAATTCGAGGTGGACGAGCCGCGGCTGACCGCCGACATGAACGCCTTCCTGCGCCAGATGCTCGAGAACGAGATCATCTGCGCGGGGTGAGGCTGGCGTCGCGACCGGCGGGCGCCCGAGCGGACAGGGATTCCTCGGCCACCGCAGCGGCCCGCCTTTCCCCCGCCGACGGCGGAAGCTATCCTCGCCCGGCCGCATTGCATCCGAAAGCCTGACCCCATGTCCACTATCCCCCTTGCCGGAGTCATCGGCCATCCGGTCGCGCATTCGCTCTCGCCGCGGCTGCACGGGCACTGGCTGGCCCGCTATGGGCTGGCGGGGCATTATGTGCCGCTGGATGTCGCGCCCGATGACCTGGCCGAAGTGCTGGCCATGCTGCCGCGCATGGGATTTGCCGGTGTGAACATCACCATCCCGCACAAGGAGGCGGTGCTGGGCCTTGCCAGACAGGTATCAGAACGCGCGCGGCGGATCGGGGCCGCGAATACGCTCAGCTTTCTGGGTACGGGCGGGTTTCAGGCCGACAATACCGACGGCTATGGTTTCGCCGCCAATCTGGTCCATAGCGCGCCTGACTTCCGGGCGCATGGAGCAAGGGCGCTGGTTCTGGGCGCGGGGGGCGCGGCGCGGGCGGTGATCGACGCGCTGAACGAGGCGGGCGTGGCGCAGATTGCGCTGGCCAACCGCACCCGTGCACGCGCCGAGGCGCTCGCGGCCGATTTCGCCCCGCGCGTCACCGTCTTCGACTGGGACACCGCAGGCGAATTGCTGGCAGAAGCCGATCTGGTCGTGAACACGACCTCGCTCGGCATGGTCGGACAAGAGGCGCTGGCACTGCCGCTGGGCGGGCTGCATCCGGGGCAGATCGTCAGCGATCTGGTCTACCAGCCGCTCGAGACGCCGCTTCTGGCTGCGGCACGGGCGGCGGGGGCGGTGCCGGCGGACGGGCTGGGGATGCTGCTGCACCAGGCCGCGCCCGGGTTCGAGCGCTGGTTCGGGCGCCGTCCCGAAGTGGATGATGCGCTGCGCAAGGCGGTGCTGGCATGAGCTTCGTGCTCGGCCTTACCGGCTCGATCGCAATGGGGAAAAGCGCGACCTCCGCGCTCTTCGCGGCCGAGGGGCTGCCGGTCTGGGATGCCGATGCGGTGGTCCATGACCTCTATGGCCCGGGCGGTGCCGCAGTTGCGCCGATTGCCGCGCTGTTTCCGGAGGCCGAATGCGATGGCGCCATCTCGCGCCTCGTCCTGGCCCGCATCACTGCCGCAGACGACACCGCCCTGCCCCGGATCGAGGCTGTGGTTCACCCGCTTGTCGCCGCCGATCGCGAGGCATTCCTTGCCTCTGCCCGCGCCGATATCGTTGTCCTCGATGTGCCGCTTCTGTTTGAAACCGGTGCGGATGCGCTTTGCGATGGTGTCGCGGTGGTGTCGGCGCCCGCCCATGTACAGCGCGCGCGCGCGCTGTCGCGCCCCGGCATGGACGAGACCCGCCTTGCGATGATGATGGCACGGCAAATGCCCGATGCCGAGAAGCGCGCGCGGGCACGCTGGGTGATCGAGACCTTGACGCCCGAGGGCGCCCGCGCGCAGGTGCGGGCAATCATCGCCGAGATCAGAAAGGGTCATGAGGATGCGTGAGATCGTGCTCGACACCGAGACGACCGGCTTCGACCCCGACCAGGGAGACCGCATCGTCGAGATCGGCGCGGTCGAACTGGTGAACCATGTCCCCACGGGCAACACCTTTCATTGCTACATCAACCCCGAGCGCGACATGCCGCTGGGCGCATTTGAGGTGCACGGCCTTGGGGCCGACCTTCTGTCGCCCGCGAGGGCGCTGCGTCCGGGCGAGATCACCCTGGCCGACAAGCCGCTGTTTGCGGCGGTGGGGGGCGAGTTCATCGAATTTGTCGGTGAGTCGCCGCTGGTGATCCACAACGCGAGCTTCGACATGCGGTTCCTGAATGCGGAACTGCGGCGCATTTCGCGGCCCGTGCTGCCCGACAGTCGCGCCATCGACACGCTGATGATCGCCCGCAGCCGGTTCCCCGGGTCCCCGGCCAGCCTCGATGCCCTGTGCCGCCGCTTTGGCATCGACAATTCCGCGCGGCTGCGGCACGGCGCGCTGCTGGACGCCGAGATTCTGGCCGAGGTCTATCTGGAGCTGATCGGCGGCAGGCAGCCCGATTTCGGCCTGGCGACCGCGACACCTGCCCGCAAGGCGTCAACCGCCACCGGCCCGGCCCGCCACACTGGCCGCCCGCGGCCCCTGCCCGTCCGCCTGACCGACGAGGAGCGCGCCGCGCATGAGGCCTTTGTCGCGGAGATGGGCGAGGGGGCGCTCTGGGGGGCGGTCTTGCGCCGCGAAAGATAGGCGGCGGTCGGGCCGCTATGCGACCAGGCTGAAAACACCCGAAACCTCGGCCAGCAGCACCAGATTCAGGACCAGCACGACCCCCGCCCCGATGGCCGCCAGCACGCGCACGGGCAGGCCCGGGACGAATTCGCCCATCACGTCGCGCCGCGAGACGAACCACAGAAGCGCCAGCATCGGCACCGGCAGCGCGATGGAGAGGGCAACCTGGCTCATCACCAGGGCCCGGGTAGCATTCATGCCGAGACCCACCACGACAAAGGCCGGAACCATGGTGACAAGACGGCGCAGCCAGACCGGGATATGCACATGCAGGAACCCCTGCATGATCATCTGTCCCGCCATCGTGCCGACGACCGAACTCGAGACGCCCGATGCAACAAGCGAGATCAGGAAAAAGGTAGCGGCCGCACCGCCCAGGATCGGGGTCAGCGAATGGTAGGCGGTCTCGATTTCGGCAACTTCGGGGTGGCCCCGATGGAATGCCGCCGCCGCCATGATGACCATCGCCATGTTCACCAGCCCGGCCAGTGCCAGCGCCACCACCACCTCGATGTTGGAAAACTGCACCAGCTTGCGGCGTTGCGCGAGGCTGGCACCCGGAAGGCGGTTCTGTGTCAGGCCGGAATGCAGGAAGATCGCATGGGGCATGATCGTTGCGCCAATGATCCCGACCGCGATGGTCAGCGCCGCCGCATCCGGCAGCGCGGGCGAGAGGATACCCTGTGCCGCCTCGGCCCAGTCGACCGGTGCGATGAAGAGTTCGAGCAGATAGCACAGGCCGATGACGCCGACGAAGGCTCCGACCAGCAGTTCCATCGGCCGGAACCCGCGCCCGTCGAGCAGCAGAAGCACATAGGTGACGATGGCCGTGACCGCCATGCCCCAGATGAGCGGCAGGCCGAACAGGAGTGACAGGCCGATGGCACCGCCCATGAATTCGGCCAGGTCGGTCGCCATCGCCGCGAGTTCGGATACCGCCCACATCGCCCGGACCAGCGGCCGGGGCAGGTGGTCACGACAGAGTTCGGCAAGGTTCCGGCCGGTCGCGATGCCCAGCCTTGCCGACAAAGCCTGAAACAGCATGGCGACAAGGTTGGCGACCAGCACGACCCAGAGGAGCGTATAGCCGTAGCGCGCCCCGGCCTGGACGTTGGTTGCGTAATTGCCAGGGTCCACATAGGCGATCGAGGCGATCAGCGCCGGGCCCACGAAATACAGGAACGAATGCCGGTGGCCGCGCCCGGCAAGGGCCTCGGTAATGCCCGCGCGGGTGCGGGCGGTCAGGTCGAGGGGTTGTGAGCGGGCCATCGGGGGGTGCTCGGATCGTGCATCAAGCGCGCTTTTGTAGTCTTGGCTACATCATTGTCAACAGGCTTTGTTGTACCCGATTGTGCCGACGTAGCCGTGGCTCTAATCTGTACCCAGGCTTCCATCCAGTCAGGTCGGTCAATGTCCGAAGATTCTATCCCCGCTGCCCCGGATCCCGCGCCGCGCTCGCGGCGGTTCGACCAAGCGCGCAAGGCGCAGGCGCAGGCGCTGCTTGAGGATTACACAGAGCTGATCGACGACCTGATCACCGCCGTCGGCGAGGCGCGCATCCCCGATATCGCGGCCCAAATGGGCGTGACGCATCCAACCGCGAGCAAGGCAGTCGCACGGCTCAAGCGCGAGGGCCTGGCCGTGGCGCGGCCCTATCGCGGTGTCTTCCTGACCGAGACGGGCAAGGAAATGGCCGACCGCTGCCGGGCCCGGCACCGGATGGTGGTAGATGTGCTGCGGGCGCTGGGCGTGCCGGCGGAAGTGGCCGAAACCGATGCCGAAGGGATCGAGCACCATGTCTCGGATGTCACGCTGCGCGCCCTTGCGGCATTTCTGAAACGCGACAGGGGCGGCTGACTGCCAGCCGCCGGGGCGCGAATGTTCAGGCGTTCCCGACCGGCGCCGCTCCCCCTTCGGCCTGCTTTGCCTGCAGGCGGCGGGCGATCTCGGCGCGGTAGATCTGCATGAAATCGATCATCTCGAGATTCAGTGGCGGGAAGCCGCCGTCGCGGGTCACGTCGCTGACGATCCGGCGCATGAAGGGAAAGGTGATGCGCGGGCATTCGATCATCAGATAGGGGTGCATCTGCTCGTCGCTCAGCCCCTCGATCTGGAAGACCCCCGCATATTCCAGCTCGAGCAGGAACAACACCGCGCCCGACGTCTTGGCCTTGTTGGTCACGGTCAGCTTGGTGATGACCTCGTATTGATGCTCGGCCGGGCGTTTCCTTGCGTCGAGATTCACCTGCACCGCGATCTCGGGCTGCAATTCGCCGGTGAGGCCCTTTTGCATGAGGACGTTCTCGAACGACAGATCGCGGACATACTGGCCGATGACCCGCATCGTCACCTTGGGCGCCGCCGCTGCCGCGCCCGGTGCAGGATCGGGGGTTGCGGGATCGGTCGGGTTCGGATTGTCGGTCATCTGCGGCTCCTGCTTGGGTTCAGGTTCCTTAGCAGCGCCAAGACGGCTTCTCAACCGCTCCGCAACGGCAAGGGCAACCGCTCAACCCTTCTCGTGGAAGAAGGCATAGATCGCCTCGGCCATGCCTTCGGAGATTCCGGCCACCGCGCGCAGGTCGGCCAGATTCGCCCGCGCGACCGCCTTGGCCGAACCGAAATGTGCCAGTAGCGCGCGCTTGCGCATCGGGCCGACACCGGCGATCTCGTCCAAAGGGGTTGCGCCAACCGCCCTGGCCCGCCTTGCGCGGTGGGTTCCGATGGCGAAACGGTGCGCCTCGTCACGCAGGCGCTGGACGAAATAGAGCACCGGGTCGTTATGGGCCAGCGCCTTGACCGGCTTGCCGGTTCGGTGGAATTCCTCCTTGCCGAGATTACGGTCGATACCCTTGGCCACGCCGATTACCGGCAGATCCTCGATTCCCAGGTCGGCAAGGATGCGGTCCACGGCGGCAATCTGGCCCGCGCCGCCGTCGATCAGCAGAAGGTCCGGCCAAGCATCTGTCTGGCGGCCGGGGTCTTCCTTGAGCAGGCGGGTGAAGCGGCGGGTCATCACCTCTTCCATCATGGCGAAATCGTCGCCGGGGGTGAAATCCTCACCCTTGATGTTGAACTTGCGATACTGGCCCTTCTCGTATCCCTCTGGCCCGGCGACGATAAAGGCACCGACGGCATTCGTCCCGGAAATATGCGAATTGTCGTAGACCTCGATCCGCTGTGGCGGCCCGTCGAGGTCAAAGGCTTCGGCCAGCCCCTCGAGCAGTCGCGCCTGCGTCGCGCTTTCCGACATGCGCCGGGCAAGGCTTTCGCGGGCGTTTCGCAGCGCGCCTTCAACCAGTTCGGCCTTCTCGCCCCGCTGGGGCACGGTGATTGCAACCTTGCGGCCGCGCTTCTGGGTCAGCGCCTCGGCCATGAGGTCGGGGTCGTCCAGCCCGTGCGAGAGCAGCACTACCGGCGGCGGCTCGCGCTGGTCGTAGAACTGGCCGACGAAGGCCTGCATGACCTCGCCCGCCTCGGCGTCGCCAGCCAGGCGGGGGTAATAGTCGTGGTTGCCCCAGTTCTGGTGCGCACGGATGAAGAAGACCTGCACACAGGCTTGTCCCTGATCCATGTGAAGCGCGATCACGTCACCTTCGGCCACGGTGCGCGGATTGATACCCTGCGCGGTCTGAACCGCCGTGAGAGCGCGGATACGGTCGCGCAGCGCGGCGGCGCGTTCGAACTCCATGGCTTCGGAGGCTTCCTGCATCTGCCTTGCCAGCCCCTCTTGCAACTCGGTGGACTTGCCCGAGAGGAACCGTTTCGCATCGGCCACCGATACGGCGTATTCCTCTTCCGAGATAAGGCCCACACAGGGCGCCGAGCAGCGCTTGATCTGATACAGCAGGCAGGGCCGGGTCCGGCTCGCAAAGACCGCGTCGGTGCAGGTGCGGAGCTGAAACGCCTTCTGCAGCTGGCTGAGCGTGCGGTTCACCGCGCTCGCGCTGGCGAAGGGGCCGAAATAGTCACCCTTTTCCTTGCGCGCGCCCCGGTGTTTTTTCACCATCGGAAACGGGTGGTTGCCGGTCAGCAGGATGTTGGGAAAGGATTTGTCGTCGCGCAGCAGCACATTATAGCGCGGCTTCAGCTGTTTGATGAGGTTCTGCTCGAGCAGCAGCGCCTCGGTTTCCGTCCGCGTCGACAGGAACATCATCGACGCGGTTTCCGAGATCATCCGGGCGATGCGCGGGCTGTGGTCGCCCGGGCGGGCATAATTCGACACCCGCGCCCGCAGGTTTCGCGCCTTGCCGACATAGAGCACCCGCGCTTCGGCATCGAGCATGCGATAGACGCCGGGGCTGGAATCAAGCTGGCGCAGATATTCCTGGATGACCGCGTGACCCGTGGGGATATCGCTCGCGCCGTTTTCGTCCGTCATCGCCGCTGCCTCCGATTCTTGTCACCGGAGGCACGAGTCGTTCGGGGATGCAAGGCGAACAGGCGGGGCACGCCTGTGGATAACCTCGTGGGTGAAACTGTCGTGCGCGCGAATTTTCGTTGAATCCGGCAGGCTTCCGCGCGACTCGCCTCATGCGTGTGTTTTGTCAAGTGCATGATTTCACTTATCATTACCGTCAGCCTTCGGTAACTATATGAATTCAGCGCCATTCTCTCACGCAGCCGTGAAGTTTCCTTGCGCCGGTGCGTAACTTGGCCGCAGCTTATTCGACTCCGAGCACATCGCGTGTCTGCCAGGACAGATGCTGGCCGCCGTCGGTGGCGATCATCTGCCCCGTGACCGCCTTCGCGTCGATCAGGTAGGACAGGGCGGCGCTGATATCATCAGGATTCGAGCCACGCTGCAGCACGGTGGCCGCGCGCTGGCGGGCGAAATGCGTGTCGCTCTGGCGCGCGCCCTTGAGCGTGGGGCCCGGGCCGATGGCGTTGACCCGCACATGCGGCGCCAGCGCCTGCGCCGCAGTCTGCGTCAGCGTCCAGAGCGCCGACTTGGCCAGCGTGTAGGTCATGAATTCCGGCGTGAGCTTCCACACCCGCTGGTCGATCATGTTCACGACCAGCGCCTGAGCAACGGGTTCGCCCCGCGCATCCGCAACCGGCGCGGGCGCCTGCGCGGCGAAATGCTGGGTCAGCACGAAGGGCGCGCGCAGGTTCGAGCCCATGTGCCGATCCCACCCCTCGCGCGTGGCGGTGGTGATGTTGTCATATTCGAAAATCGAGGCGTTGTTCACCAGCAGGGTGAGCGGGCCGCCCAGCATCTCCGCCGCCTGCGCGATCAGGGGTGTAACCTGCGCCTCGTCCAGAAGATCGGACTGCAGCGCGCCCGAGCGGCGGCCAAGGCGGCCGATTTCCTTGACGGTGTCGCGGGCAGCGTCGGCGGAATGGGCGTAATGCACCGCCACGTCATAGCCGCGAGCGGCCAGATGCAGCGCCATCGTCCGGCCCAGCCGCCGCGCGGCGCCGGTGACCAGAGCCCTCAACGCAGTTCCTTGCCGCATTCGCAGGGCCCACGTCCGATACGCGGCCTGCCGCAATGCGAGCAGAAGCGCGACTGACGTCGCATTCCGGGCAGGCGCACCCGGCCAACAATGGCGAGCACCGAGATGGCAACGAGAAGGAAAAGGGCGGCCTTGAGGATCATCGCCTAGAGCCCGTAACGCGCAAACATCGCCCGATCCTCGATCGCCGACAACGCCCGATCCACCGTCGCGACGCCCAGCCGTGTGAGCAGCCCGCGTCGCGGGCCGTAGCGGCGAAATCGGGTCTTGGGGCCATAAAGTTCCTTCATCTTGGGTACCAGATGCCCGATCCCGTCCGCAAGGCCAAGCTCGACGGCGCGGCCACCCAGCCAGTAGTCGCCGGTAAACAGTCCCTCCCCATCGTGCAGCGCCGCCCCGCGCCTTGTGCGCACCTGAGAGATGAACACGCCGTGGAGTTCCTCCAGCAGCGCGCGCAGACGCGCAATGTCCTCGTCACGTTCGGGCAGGAACGGGTCGCGCTGCGACTTTGATTCGCCGGCCGCGTGAACCCGGCGCTCGACCCCGGCGCGGGCGAGCAGGTCGGGAAAGCCGAAGCCCGCGCTGATAACGCCGATCGAGCCGACGATCGAGCCGGGATCAACCCAGATCGAATCGGCCGCAGTCGCCAGCCAGTAGCCGCCAGAGGCTGCGACATCCTCGACGAAGGCGTGAACGGGAACCTTCTTTTCCGCGGACAGGCGCCGGATACGCGCGGCAATCAGCGAAGACTGCACCGGTGAGCCGCCCGGCGAATTGATCTCGAGCGCAACCGCCACCGGCCGCCCCCTTGCGAAGGCACGGCCCAGAAGCTGAGCGAGCGCGGCATCGGACAGGCCACGCGCGCCGGTGCTGATGCTGCCCTGCAGTCGCACCACCGCCACCACGGGCGGCGACCTCAGGAAGGGGATGAACCGGCTCATGGACCAGAACCTATGCGCAGCCCGAAGGCACGACAAGCGGTGATACCCGCCTTGACAGATCGAAAAGACCCGGACCGATGGTTGTTTGCATCGGGGTGCGATGTTATCTTTCGGCCAGCGCCCGGCATTCGGCGCATTCTGCGAAAGGACGATGATCTGCCCACGCAACCCAGTGCGGCCCCTGCCGCCGAGGCCTCGCCGATGACCGGCGATGCCGCCCTGTCACCCTCGGGTGACCTCGCCGCCCGCGATGACGGGCATCTGATTTCTGTCGCGATCGCCTCGCTCGAGGACGACAAGGCCGAGGACATCGTGCAGATCGATCTGCGCGGACGCTCGGACATGGCCGACTGGATGGTGATCGCCTCGGGCCGCTCGGCGCGGCAGGTGGCGGCCATTGCCGAACACCTGGCTGAACGGATCAAGCACAAGGCCGGCATCAATCCCCGCACCGAGGGGCGCGAGGCCGCGGACTGGGTGTTGATCGACGCGGGCGATGTCATCGTCCATGTCTTTCGCCCGGAAGTGCGCGAATTCTACCAGCTCGAACAGATGTGGCAAAAGGGCGCCGCCCCTTCGCAGGGCTGATGCGCGTGACAATCTGCGCGGTGGGCCGCCTTCGGGCGGGGCCCGAGCGCGATCTGGTCGACGACTACCTGAAGCGCTTTGCCCGTACCGGCCGCGCAATGGGCCTTGCCCCGCCCAAAATGGTCGAGGTGGAGGACCGCAAGGGCGGCGGCATCGCCGACGAGGGCGCATTGCTGGCCCGGGCGCTGCCTGCGGGCGCGGTGATATGCGCGCTGGATGAACGGGGCGAGACCCCGGATTCGCCCGGATTCGCCGGCTGGCTGCAAGACTGGCGCGACCAGGGACAGGATGCAGCCTTCGTCATCGGCGGCGCGGACGGGCTCGATCCGGCCTTGCGCTTGCGGGCCGCAAGGGTGCTATCCTTCGGGCCGATGGTCTGGCCGCATCTGCTGGTGCGGGCGATGCTGGCCGAACAGCTTTACCGTGCGGCGACGATCCTTGCGGGCACACCCTATCACCGGGGATGACACTGCACGAGATTCGGTTTGACAGCACCCGCCCTGCACCGTAATCGAGCGCCCGTGCGGCGTGGTAGCTCAGCTGGTTAGAGCACGGCACTCATAATGCCGGGGTCGGCAGTTCAAGTCTGCCCCACGCTACCAATTACCCGGACCACGGGGCCGCGCCCCCGCAGCATGCGTTCCGCCACGAAAGCCCCCGATCATCGGTGCAGGCCCAGTGTCGCGCGCAGCTGGTCGTCGCGCAATGACAGTTCCTGCCCGAGATACGCATCGGCCTCTTCCCCGGCCATCCAGACAAGTGCCGCGGCGGGCCATTCGGCGGGGACATGCGCGGACCATGGCAGGCGGCTGACGTCGTTCATGCCGCTTGCGGCGATCATTCTCTGCATTTCGGTGGCCACGGTGCCGGGCGACAGGGACAGCGCCCGGATGCCCTGCGGCCCGTGTTCCAGATGGATCGAGCGCATCAGCATGGCCGCCCCGGCCTTGGTCGCGCAATAGGCCGACCAGCCTTCGCGCGGGGTGTGGGCCGCGCCCGAGGACAGATGCAGGAACGATCCTCCACCATTCGCGATCATCGGTGGCAGGGTCGCACGGGCCAGGTGGAACACGCCGGTAAGGTTCACCTCCACCGCGCGCGACCATTGTGCGGGATCGGCCTCGGCCAGGGTGGCGATCGGCTCGATCACGCCCGCGTTGCTGACGACCACATCCAGCCGGCCGAAGCGGGCAATGGTGCGGGCAACCGCACCCTCGACCGCCTGTGCATCCGTGATGTCACAGGGCAACGTCAGCGCGTTTCCGCCGATCTCATCGGCCAGTGCCGCCAGCGCCTCCCCGTCGCGCGCCATCAGCGCGACGCTTGCCCCGGTGGCCGCAAATGCGCGTGCACAAGCCGCGCCAATCCCGCGGCTGGCCCCCGTGACAAGCACGACCCGTTCCGACATTTCTGTGGCCCCCCCGCACGCTGCTCTTTTCCCGAGGGTAATTGGCCGCTATCCTCCGGTCCAGTGCCTTCCGGGGCCGGACCTGTTTGGCCGGATCCGACCAGGCGGCGGCGGGGGAATCTACCGCGGCGGAACACCAACGGGAAGGGAACAGGAATGAAACTATTGGCAAGGACCCTGCCGGTCGGCAGCATCGCGCTGCTGCTGAGCACCACAGCCGCGCTTGCTGACGTGACCGCACAGGATGTCTGGGCGGACTGGAAAGCCGCTGTGCAGGCGCTCGGCACCATGACCATCAGCACCGGGTCCGAGGATTACGCGGGCGGCGTGCTTACCGTGCGGGACTTCAACTATGTCAGCGAAACCGACGAAGGCACCACGCGCGGCAATGTGCCTGAAGTCGTCTTTACCGAACGGGGCGACGGCAGTGTTGCCGTCACGATATCGCCCGAACAGACTGTACAGTTCACGTCCATCCCGGAATGGGGTGACGACGCGGTCCAGCTTGATCTGGTTGCCCAGCAAACGGATATGGTGACGACGGTTACCGGCGTGCCCGGAGCCATGAACTATGCCGTATCGGCCGCGAACGTAACCATTCGCATCGAGCAGCTTCTCTATGATGACGATCCGGTCGACGCCAGCGGCACCATCGTGCTGAGCGATATTTCCGGATCGCTTGATCGCACCGTCCAGGGCGATCTCTCGGAGATGACCTACACATTCGCCACCGGCGCGATGAACCTCAAGGGCAACCTGAACGAGCCCGACGGTGACGGCACGCTGCAGGTGAGCGGCAACTACGACAGCGTCTCGGGCGAAGGGCAGATCACCTGGCCCGCCGAATTTGACCCCGACGATCCTGGAGCGATGTTCGCCGCCGGATTCGCGTTACGCTACGCCTCGGAGATGACCGGCTCTGTGACCCATTTTGCCCTCGACGATGATGACGACGTCGTGACGGCGGACCTGCGCCTGGGCAATATCGAGAACAACGCCACCATCAACAACGATGCGTTCGCCTATCAGCTGGGGCTGCGGGATCTCTCGCTCGATATGACCAGCCAGGAATTCCCGTTCCCGGTGGCGGTCTCGGCCAGCGAACTGGGCCTCGGCGTGAGCATGCCGCTGACGCCGACCACTGAACCGGCGCCCTTCACGACGGTGCTTTCGCTTGCCGGGGTCACGGTCGGCGACCCGATCTGGGACATGCTCGACCCCACTCGCGCCGTGCCGCGCGATCCGGTGACGGCGGTCGTCGATCTCTCGGGCACCGCAACGCTGACACGCGACCTGTTCGAACTGACCGATGAAATGGAGATGGAAGAACCGCCGGGAATGCTGAATACGCTGTCGATCAACACGGTCGATATCGCCTTCGGCGGCGCCACCGCCCATGCCGACGGGGCCTTCACCTTCGATCCGAAGGCCGCTGCCGCATTCGACGACATGCCGATGCCCACGGGCCAGGTTACGGCCACGATCACCGGGCTGAACGGCCTGTTGAGGAAGCTGAGCGACGCGGGCCTGCTGCCCTCCGAACAGGCGATGGGCGTGACCATGATGCTCGGCATGTTCGCGGTGCCCTCGGGCGATGACGAGATGACCTCGACGATCGAGATCACGCCGGACGGGCAGGTCATGGCGAATGGCATGCCGCTGCCGATGTAGGCGGGCACCACGCCCGGGAGGACCGGAATGAACCCTGCGGGCATTGTCCTGGCCCTGGCACTGGCCGCCGCCGGACCGGCGGCCGCGCTGGATGCCGATGACATCTGGCAGGGCTGGGGTGAGGCACTGGCACGAACCGGGGCGGTGCAGGCAGGCAGCCTGCACCGCGACGGGCCCGAGCTTACCATCCGAGATTTCGGGGCGCGGTTCGACCTGCCGTTCGGACAGATCCGCTGGACGGTGGACAGCATCACCATGACCGAAGACGGCGACGGCAGCGTGCATCTGACGCTGCCGCGCGCGGTGCCGGTAACACTCGCGCTGTCGGTGGACCTGCCCTGGCATCGTCACCGGGCGCTGACCCTGGCTGGCGAGATGACCGCCGAGGGACTCGACTGGCGCTATTCCGGCACGCCAGGTGATCTTCATAGCCAGCTTTCGGCAAGGCGGCTGACGGTCGAGATCACCGACACGGAAGGCCAGGCCGCGCCCGATGACCTGGTCGCCGCCTTTCTGGTGGCCGAGGGAGTGGAGCGGACCGGGCATTTGCGCGCAGGTGACTCGCCGCGTCTTGGCAGCGAGACGCGGATCGACCGGCTGTTGACCGATGTCTCGACCCGCCGGGGCACCAGCAGCTGGCGGCGGGTCACGGATTATCATGATCTCGCGACCTCCTACATATTGCGCCTGCCCGAGGCGGCGCTGAACCGGGCCTCGATCTCGCAGGCGCTGCGTGGCGGGGCGCGACTGCATGCCGAGGGCAGTGCGGGACGGGCACAAACCCGCGTGATCCGCACCGATGGCGCCCGCAGGCTGCAAGAAGCCGGGCAGGACCTGCAGGACGCGGGCTGGGCGCTGTCGCTGACGAGGGCGCGCGGGCTGGATCTGATGCTTTCAAGCGGCGCGGCCGAACTGGCACCGGACGGGCAGACCTACAGCCGCAGCGAATCCGCGCGGCTGTATCTGCGCCTCCCGCTGATCGCGCGACGGACCGCGCAGACGGCGGTGCTGGACCTGTCGCTTGTGGGGGTCGTACCGCCCGAAGACTGGGCTGATATCGGCGGCGAGGACGCGGGACCCGGGCGACTTGATCTCGCGCTGACGGGCGAAATGATCGTGACCAACGATCTTGCCGACGGCCCGCCACAGGGCACCCGGGCTGCGCCATTCGATCTGCTGCGGCTCGATCTTGAAACGCTTGATGCCGCCTGGGGCAAGACCGGGCTCAGGGGCAGCGGCTCGCTCGTCTGGCCCGAGGACGGCCGCCCCGGCACACAGGAGGCAGCGCCCGAGGGCGAGATGACCTTCATCGCCCGGGGGCTCCACGGCGCGCTTGCGCGGGCATCGGCGGCGGGCCAGATCCCGCCGGTCTTACTGTTGTCGCTGCGCGCCGCCCTCGCGACCTTTGGCCACCCGATCGGCCCCGACCGAGTCGAGGCGCGGGTCACCGTCGATGCCAAGGGCATCAGCGTGAACGGGATGCCCCTGCCCTTCTGATCCCCCGCCGGGCGGGAGCGCCCATCTGCCGGAGGCGCGGGGGCTGGAGTCCATGCCGCCATCACCACCCGGAACGGCGGGGCCCTCCAGACGGGGCCCTCCAGACGGGGCCCCCCAAATGAAACGGGCGCCCGAAGGCGCCCGTCCCGTCATTGGTTTTCGAGGCTCATGCGTCGGGGATGTCATCCGCCGCGACGATCATGTCGAGTTCGTTGGTCGTATCGGTCCAACGGTAGATTGCATAGGGCGTCTTCACGTCGCCGTTCTCGTCGAAGTCGACCGAGCCGCCGGCACCGACATAGTCGGTGTCGACCCCGTCAGCGATATTGCGCAGGCCCTGGGTGATCGAGTCCTGCTCGCCGGCAAGGATACGCTCGCCCGGCGCGTTGCAGACGTCGCGCAGCCGCGATGCCAGCGCCTTGCCGTCGATCTCGTCCGCCGACAGCCCGTCCGCGACCGCCTTGGCCATGGCGAGGCCGATCGAGAGGGCCGCGTCATAGGTGGTTTCGGTAAAGGGCTGCAGGTTCTCATACTCGGGGTAGGCTTCGAGGAAGGCGTCCTGCATCGACTGGAAGGTCGGCGAATCGGGGTCGGCCTTGGGCACGGTGCCCAGCTGGCCCTTCATCGTCTCGGCCCCCACGGCGCGCAGGATGTCGTCCGACTGGTTGGCGTCGGTGAACTGGAAGCTGTTGAACCCGAAGTTGTCGCGGGCTTCCTTGATGATCGCGATCGTATGCGCCGGATAGGTCGGCAGCAGGATCAGGTCGGGGTCGCCCTCGAGCGCCGCCTGCACGACCGAACGGTAGGTCGCCTGCACTTCCTCGGGGTGCGCGACCTCGGCCAGCATGGTGCCGCCGCGCTTGCGGAAGGCATCGGCAAAGGCATTCGACAGGCCCTGGCCATAGGGGTTGTTGATGTAGATCGACGAGACCTTCGCGAACTTGTAGTCGGGGATGATCTCGCCCGCAGCCAGCTGGGCGGCGATGACGCCCTGAAGCGCGTCCGAGGGGCTGGTCCGGAACAGAAGGTCCTCACCCTCGTCCTCGGGCAGGACCGAGACCAGCGGCGAGGTGGTGCCGTTACCGACCTGCAGCACGCCGTTCGGAATGGTGACCGAGGCGGCGACCGCAACGGTCACGCCCGAGGACCAGGCGGCGATGACGGCGCGGACGTTGTCAGCCTCGACCATGCGGCGGGCCGCGGCAACGGCGGGCGTCGGGAGCGTCTGCGAGTCGGAGACGATCACCGGGCCGATGATCGGGCCGCCGAATACCTCTTCTGCGGCCGCGTTGATCTGGTCGAAGGCGAGCTGTGCGGCATCTCGGTAATAGGTGCCGAACTCGGCCGCCGAACCGGTGAAGGGCACGAGCTGCCCGACCGGGATCTGCGGCGGCGCATCGGCGGCAAGCAGCCGCGACGGCAGGACGAGCCCGAACGACGCCGCTGCGCCCGAAGCGCCCGCGATCTTGATGACATTACGGCGGGTGACACCGCCTTTGGTGGGATTGTTACGCATATCCTGTTGGCTCCCTTGTAATTAGTTTTCTGCCGCCGAGCGTGTGACTCTGCGCCATGCCCGCACCATAGCACCGGATTCCGGTTTGTGAACCGTTCTGCGGGAAGGTCGTCTCGCCGCAGGCCCGGCACCCGCAGGAAGTTGCGCCAATTACCGCCGGGCCGCTATTTCACTGCCCCGAGCGCCAGGCCACGCACCAGATAGCGTTGCAGCCAGGCGAAGATGATCGCCACCGGGATCGTGGCAACGAAAGTGGCGGCCATCACGTGATGCCATTCGACCGTATAGCGACCCGCCACCAGCGAGAAGACCTGGATGGGCAATGTATAGCTCTCCTGCGAGCGCAGCAGCGTCAGGGCGATGACGAATTCGTTCCAGGCATTGATGAAGGTGAACAGCGCCGTCACGACCATCGCAGGCACGGCCAGCGGCAGGAAAACCCGCACCAGCGCCTGCCAGGGTGTGGCGCCCTCGATCCAGGCGGCCTCTTCCAGGTCGCGCGGGATGGTGGCGAAATAGCTTTGCAGCATCCAGACCGAGAATGCGATCCCGAAGGCCGCGTAGATGATCACCACGGAATTCGTGCTGTCCACGAGACCAAGCCAGACCACCAGACGGAAAAGCCCGATCACCAGGACGATCGGTGACAACATCTGGCTGACCAGAAGAAACTGCTGGAACGCCCCCCTGCCCGCGAAACGATAGCGGCTCATCGCATAGGCCGCAGGGATTGCCGCGATCAGAGCGATGATCGTGGAGAGCGTCGAGACATAGACCGAATTCCACAATGCGGGGCCGAAATTCGTGGCCTCCCACATGGTGATGAAGTTCTGCCAGTGAATCGTTGTGGGGATCCAGGTCGGA
>JACDJA010001034.1_pt1 | contig 25592 bp, 26 predicted proteins | sample 7449241 | NCBI WGS metagenome assembly JACDJA01 (sample SAMN14253289, study PRJNA609438) | sludge metagenome | isolation source: initial anaerobic sludge | collected 2018-12-20 | reverse complement strand
ATATTTAGATGTTTCCACTGTCGTGTTGTTCTATTAATTAAGGCAAAAAATGATAAAAATTTATAATATATATCTCAATTATATATATATTTTAATATCATTATCTTCACTAGATATATTATCACTTTCATCAGGTATGATGTAGTATGTTCCCCTTCCTTTTCCTTTTTGAAGTATGTATTTCTTTTCAATTAACTCTTGTAAATCTCTGTATGAGGTCATAAAGGAGACTCCCATCATCTTAGTGTACTGCTGTCTTGTTACCTTTGCGTTATTATTTAAGTATTCAATTATTTTAACCTGTCTTGGATTTAAGTCTTTACCTATCTTTTTATTTATTTCCATCTTCTTCTCATATTCTTGGGTAAACTCTTTAGAGAGCTCTATTGTTGTAAGTGAGAGTGTATACAGTACTGCTTCTATGAATATTGTTAAATCTCTTTTTCCTTTTGAGATTTTAAACGCAGAATTAATATCCTCGTTGATGAAAAAGAGGGCTTTTGAGTATGGTATTAGGTTATATGGGTTTAATCCATATATTTTTGCTAATGCTTTTATTGTTAATATTGCGGTTATTTGATTACCAGCATAGAAGGGTGCTTTATCTATATATTCATAAAGAAGTATTGCAAGTTGTATTAGCTTATGAGTCTGTGTAGAAGAGTTTGTAATGTTAGAGAATATTTCATTGAAATATGTTTCCATATTAACATTGGGGTAGTAATCTCGTAGTTTGTACCATGTGTCATACAGGTCATATGGTTTTTCAGAAAAAGTTTTAATCCTTCCAGAGTCCCAATCTTCTACAATATTTTTCATCACTATCCTATTTATATGTGTAGAGAGTTCTATAGATGGTTTAAGAGCACTTTTAGCTGTGTAAGTGTCTAAGTAATCTTGTGCATTTTTGAAGTTAGTAAATATTCTTAGTTTGTTTCTGTATGAGGGTAGTACTTGTCCTCTTTGTACAGTTAGGGCTTTGTTGTATCCAATTGGGTATGAGATTAATTCCCCCAGCTTATCTATCTCCTCTGTTTGATATTTTTCCTTAATACCAGTTAGAGTAGATGTAGGCATTGGTGTGTCCTTAATCTTTTCAATACTTAATTCATACTTAAGTATGTAGTTTAGAATTAGGTTTGTAATTGTATATTTGTGTGTATTCATATTTTTGAGTAAGCTGATGGATGGGATCGAACCATCGACCTGTCCCTTACGAAGGGAATGCTCTACCAGCTGAGCTACATCAGCATATATTTGAAGATTGTAACAGAAATGATACAAAAAAGCGAGAGACGGGATTCGAACCCGCGACCTTCTCCTTGGGAAGGAGACATTCTAGCCAGCTGAACTACTCTCGCGTCTTCCAGATTCTATATCTAGAAGATTTAAAATTCAATGTTTAGAGTACAGTTTTCTTAATATCTCTCCAGTCGTCGTTTAATTTCATTCCGATCTCTTTTGCAATATCAGCACTTACTTCCCCATCCTTCTTAACTTCATCTACTACCTTAAGTACCAATTTCTTGTATCCTTCTAAGTCTACATTCTGTCCTGCATCTTTAATATCTTCTATCTTCTTTATTATTTCTTTTCTAGCTTTAAAGTAGTACTTCTCTGCCTTATCTCCTGTTTCTTGTGCTAATCTTTTTATATCTGATCTTGTCTCTTCTCCAGATTTTGGAGCAAGAAGTAATCCTGCTGTTACTCCAACTACTGTTCCGAAGAGTAATCCTTTAAAAAAGTCTTCTGATGAACTCATATTTATTTATTTTTAAAATTTAATATATCTATATGGTACATTAGTTAAAAGAATTAATCTAGGATTTATTGTATTATATCCCTATGGTATTTCCTGATACAAAGTTAGAAAAGAATCTTTGGAAGAAAGGTTTTAAATATGTAGTAGGTATAGATGAGGCAGGTAGAGGACCACTAGCTGGTCCTGTTTGTGCAGGGGCAGTACTTATAGGGAAAGATACAGAGATTTTAGCACTGGTAAGGGATAGTAAGAAGATGACAGAGAAACAAAGAGAGAGTGTATATGAGGAGATTAAGAGTTCTACAAAGGCATGGGGAGTATGTATGGTAAGTTCTAAAGTAATAGATGAGGTTGGTATACAAGAGGCGGTAAAATTAGCTATGGAGGGTGCACTAAGACAGGTAGAGGAGAAGATTGGTAGTAGGGCTGATTACTTAATTGTAGATGGTACTAATGTTAGTACAATCTCTGGTTATCATATGACAAAGATTAAGGCTGGAGATCTTAAACATTACTCTATTTCCGCTGCTTCTATTCTTGCTAAGGTAGAGAGGGATAGGTATATGAGAAAGATAGCTGAGAGATATCCTGAGTATATGTTTGAGAAGCATGTAGGGTATGGTACTAAGCTTCATATGGATCTTTTAAAAGAGTATGGTCCTTGTGATATACATAGGGGTTCTTTTGCTCCTGTTAGAAAGTTAATAGAGAAAGGGTTGTAAAAACATGTAGGAAAGGGTTATAATCATATTCATTGTGGGCCGCTAGCTCATCAGGTTAGAGCAACTGCCTTTTAAGCAGTAGGTGCTGAGTTCGAGTCTCAGGCGGCTCACTTTTTTATTCCCCTACAGCTCTATGTATTATTTCATATTCTGGATTGTTTTGTTCTTCAAGCTTTTCTATTGCTTCAGTTGGTTCAATCCATATTACAGTATCTTCAATTTCGTCTAGTTCTAAATTATTTTCTGTTTCTTCTAACATTATAGAGAGGAAATATAATGTACTTTTTTCAATTACAGTTTCAGAATCACGATTAAAAGATGTGATAAGAGATCCTAGAAATTTAATAGGTTTAATAGTAACACCAATCTCCTCTTGAGCACCTCTTACCAAAGCTTCAGCATAACTTTCTTCTATGTATGTAGTTTCTCTAGGAAGTGTTAAAACTCCACTGGATTTTTGAATTAAAGCTATTTGATTTTGATTATTGATGATTACTTGCCCAATTGATAAATGATAAGGATTTTCTTTGTCACCACGCAAAAGTGTATCTGTTTTCTTCATATGAATTATTATATCAATACGGAAGTACTATTCCTATCACTAAGTCTCATATTTCTGTTATCATATTATCAATAATATTGGGTATATGTATTTATGTTGTATATTGTAATTCTTCTTAGTATGCTTTTTGCTAATATATTTGGTGTACTATTTCATTATACACATACTGTATATACTAAAAGTTTAATAATACATGTATTCTCTGCAGTAAATGAAAGTACATGGGAACATCTTAAACTTGCTTTTATACCTATGTTTTTTCTCTCTTTTGTACATCACTTCATATTAAGAAATGAGTATACTAACATATTAGAAAGTAATTTGTACGGTATACTACTTACACTATTACTAATCCCTATCCTTTATTACTCTATTAGACACTTCTTAAAGAGAGAGGTTGTATTTATATCTATTTTGATATTTATACTCTCTGTTATTTTAGGTTACCTTCTTACTTACTTCTTCTTAGATATGGGAATATCTTTTTTTAATGAGAGTGTAAGTCTAGTAGGTTTAATTATTCTATTCTTCCTTTTTGCTTTCTTCACCTTCTATACACCTAAAATCTTTCTCTTTAAAGATCCTGTTACTGGTGGATATGGCCATAGGTAGTATTGTATTTATGTAATATTTAGGTATACTTAGATATTAGATTAGTTCTGTTAAAGAATGATTAAAAATCTGATATTAATATTTACAATATTTATACTTTCTTTATCATTGATATTTTTTGCATATCTTCTTAAAAGTGAGGATATATGTTGTAGATATGAAATATGTCAGAGAGTGACTAATATTTGTGAAAGTGAAGAAGAAAGGGGTGATGGGTATACTGTTTTAGAAAGTGAGAAAGGTGAGAAGGTGTATATAGAGGAGGTAGAGTCTTTAACAGTAGGAGATACTATTAGGGGTAAGGTTATGGGTACATGGTTTTTTGAAGGAGAGCTTCCTGTAAGGGTATTAGATGAGGATATGGAGTTAATTGACTCTTTGAGTGCTAATGCTGATTATTGGTTTACTTCAGACTATATTCCTTTTGAACTAACACTAGATTTTGATTTAGTTGAGAGTACAGATTTAATTCTTCGTTTTGAAAAGAGTAATCCTTCGGATATGATTGAAAATTCTGATTATGTTGATTGGAGGGTTAAAGTTCATGCTATTTCCGAGAGTATGGTGGTTAAAGCATATTTCCCGAATATTAATATGGGCTCTACTGAGGATTGTTCTTTGGTATATCCTGTTGAAAGAGAGGTTGTAAAAAGTATTGCCGTTGGTAGGAAATCCTTAGAAGAGTTATTAAAAGGAGTCTCAGAGGTAGAGAATGAGCAGGGGTATTTTTCTAATATTGGAGAGGGTGTAGATATTTTAAGTTTAACTATATCGAATGGTATTGCTAGGGTTGATTTTAGTTCTGAGTTAGGAGAGGGGGTTGGTGGTAGTTGTAAGGTAGAGAGTATTAGGGCTCAGATTGAAGAGACTTTAAAACAGTTTGATACTGTAGATGAGGTTGTGATTTCTATCGAGGGTAATTCTGAGGATATATTACAGCCTTAAGATTGATTTTCTTCTAGTGCTTTTGCACTGTTTAATACTGTTTGTTCATCAAGATGCTTACCTATGAATTGTATTCCTGTTGGCATACCTTCTGACATACCGTTTGGTATTGATATTCCTGGTAATCCTGCCTCAGAGCTTCCCTCTGCTAGTACATCTGCTATTTCTCCAAAGAGTGGATTATCTGCATCTTCCTCTTTTAGTGCTATCGATGGTGTTGTAGGGGAAACTATACAGTCATATTTACTTAGTATATTGTCTAGGTCTTCTCTAATTAGTTGTCTTACCTGTTCTGATTTCTTAAAATATTCATCTGCATATCCTGCTGACAGGGAGTATGTTCCTGTCATTATCCTTCTTTTTGGTTCTTCTCCTAGTCCCTGACCTCTTGTTGATTCAAAATATTCTTTTACATTACTTTTTTCTTTTCCTTCTAAGCCAAATCTTGTTCCATCATATCTTGCTAAGTTTGAGGATACTTCACTTCTACATGTTATTGTATATACTGCCATTGCAAATTTAGGATCTAATATGTTTATATATTCAATATTAGCTCCTAGATTTTTAAGTATATCTATACTTTTTTCAAAATTCTCAAGTACTCCTTTCTCTAATTCCTGTTCCATATATTCCTTAGGTATTGCAAAGCTCATTCCTTTTATCTTGCTTACATCTAGATTACTTAAGTAGTCTGGTACACTTTCTTTGTATGTAGTGAAATCTTTAGGATCATACCCTGCTATTACTGAAAGGATTAAGGCTGCATCTTCTACTGACCTAGTTAATGGTCCTGGACTATCTAGCGATGAACCCATTGCCAATACTCCATATCTTGGTACTCTTCCATATGTTGGTTTAAGTCCTACTACTCCACACCATGAGGCGGGTAATCTTACCGATCCTGCTGTTTCTGTACCCATTGCAGCTGAGCAAAGATCTGCAGCCACTGCAGCAGAGCTACCTCCACTTGAACCTCCGGGTAGTCTATTGTGGTCATATGGGTTTCTTGTAGTACCGTAATATGATGTAGTGGTAGATGATCCATGACAGAATTGATCCAGATTTGTTTTACCTAGTATTATTCCACCCTCTTTTAATATTCTCTGTGTTACAGTAGATTCATATACTGGTTTGTATCCATCTAATATGTGTGATGCTGCTGTAGTTAGTAGTCCTTTGGTTGAGAATATGTCTTTTACTGCTATTGGTATTCCTCCTAGTTTAAGCTCTTTTCTATTTTCAAAATCGTCATCAAATTCTTTTGCTGCTTTAATGGATTCTTCATTAAATACTGAGATATATGAATTCAATTCCTTATCTTTCTCCTCTATGTTTTTTAGGTAATACTTTACGATTTCTTCGGAAGAGATCTCTTTCTTAAGTAGTTTTTCCCTAAGTTGTGTAATTGTAAGGCTGTTTAGCATATGTTAGGCAATTCTATCAGAATTTTGATAATCTTAAAACTAATTTCTTCTATATTTCACTGATATTAGTACAATTCCTATGATTAAAAATATGACAGAGAGAAGATCAGAAGTTTCTATTCCAAGTAAATATTCTCCATCTATTCTTACTCTGTTAAGAAGTAATCTAATGAGTGAGTAGCCTATGAAATAGAGGGAGAGAAGTATTCCGTCAGCTTTAACTTTCTTAGAAAGGTAGATTAGTAAAGCAAACAGTATTAGGTTGAGTATACTCTCATACAGAAATGTTGGGTGAAAGGTGGTGTAGTTTTCATATCCTTGTAATCTATTTTCTTGGGGTATTTCTATTGCCCATGGTAAGCTTGTTGGTTTACCGTAAAGTTCTTTATTAAAGTAGTTCCCTATTCGACCAAACGCTTGTATTAGTGGTATGTATGTAAAGAATTTGTCTGAGAGTTTGAGGAAGGGCTGTTTTACGAGCTTAGAGATTATGTATATACCTAGGAGTATGCCTATTAATGCTCCAAAGAGTGCTAGTCCTCCATCCCATATGTTAAATATTTTTACCTGTCCTGCGAGTATTTCTTCAATATTGTGTAAAAGGTAAAGGGCTCTTGCTCCAAGTAAGGCAAATATTAATGGTATTAGTAGATATATCTCTTTAAGATTTGTCTTTCTTCTTATTACTTCTATACCTAATACCACCGCTATACCAATTATTAATCCGTATATGCTCATTGTTTAAGAAGGGGTGATTTATTTATATTTTCAATTATTATTAATCTGTGTAATGCTCTTGTAATAGCTACATAGAGTAATCTAGTAGAAAGTTCTGTATCTGGGTAGTTTTGATCATTTACATCCAGTAATATTACTGTATCAAATTCTAAACCTTTTGCATCTTCAACAGGTAATATGAGTAATCCTGTTTTGTAATCATTTAGTGTGTAATCTACAATATCTTTTTCTAAATAGTGCTCATATGGGAGTAATCTCTCATATGTTTGTTTAGTATGTTCTTTATCTCTACAGATTAATGCACATGTGACTGAACCTTTTTCATACTCTTTCTTAAGTATTTCTACTAATTCTTTTACATCTTTTTCATCTAAACCCTTTATATCCTTATTATGTTGTAATATCCTAATATCTTTACCATGTCTTAGTACTGCTTCCGGTAGTTTGTAATTTTTAGGAAATCTATCTCTAAATATCTTATTACCATATTCTATTATCTCTAATGTTGTTCTGTAGCATCTATTTAGTTGATGATATGAGTAATTTTTAATAGCCCACTTCTTAAAGAGTTGTATTACTTGATCCCAATCTTTAATGTAAAACGGAGGTATTATTGATTGTGCTAGGTCTCCTGCAATTGTTACATTCTGTTTCTTAGATATTTGTAGTAGTGTAGCTATTTGTACAAGACTTAGGTCTTGTGCTTCATCTATCATTACATACTCTTTCTCATACTCTTTGTGACCGTGTATTTTAAGATGTAGATACAGTATTGGTGCTAGGTCTTCCATTCTATATGTCTTGTTCTTACCGCTTCTTGCTAATGCTTGTAATGTGTATTTGGAGATTTTAGTAGGTAAATATCCTCTCTTAAACATATTTCTGTATACCTCAATTGGAAGGGTACTGTTGTTAAAATATTTAAGTATTTCTTTCTTTTTACTGTTATCCATATCATGTGTGTCTGTAAGGAATCCCGTTTTTTTCTCTCTAAACTGTTTCTGAGCAAAAGCATACTCTAAAGAAAGTGTTAATCTTTCATCCATTGTAATATTGGGATATGTTTCCTTAAGTTCGTAATATCTCCTTCTTACAATATCTTTTCTTGAGTAGGGGATACTTTCTAAAAGGTCAGATTCAAACTCTTCGAAGTATGAATCTAAAATATCTATGAATTCTAATGACCCTTTATACTCTTTTATATCCAAATCTTCCTCTGATGGGTGTAATACATATGTTTTATCCCACCCTAAGATATTTTTAGCCCAAAATATATATGTATTTGCCTCTACACTCTCTATTCCTAAACTTGGTAATACATCTGCAATGTAATCAAGAAACATTTTATTTGGTCCTATGACTAAACTTCTTTCAGAGTGTATTCTTTCTTTGTGTGAATAAAAAAGGTATGCAAGTCTATGTAGTAGTATTGTGGTTTTACCACTTCCTGCTACTCCTTGAATTATCACAGGCTTATCTATCTCTTCTCTAATTATTCCATTCTGTTGAGCTTGTATTGTTGCAACAATGTCTTGGAGTTTTTGCCCTAATCTTTGATTAAGTTGAGCAAGTAGGAACTCATCTGCAGCCATATTTCCACTTTTAGCATCATATATGTTTTTAAATCTTGCTTCAGATATATTGAACTGTCTTTTTTGTAAAAGATTACCTTTTCTTAATCCCGATGGAGTGTTGTATTGAAGATTATTAGTAGGTCCACTATTTTCGTAGTAAAGATTTGCAATGGGTGCTCTCCAATCACTTATTAACGGCTTGTATGTTTGTTCATCCATTAATGCAAACTTACCTATATATATTGGTAATTCTTGTTTCTTGTTACTAAGTTCTGTTTCAAAGAGTATTTTCCCAAAGTATGGAGAATCTAACTTAGAGAGTTCTCTGTTTATTCTTTCAATATTCTCTTCTATACTTTTTAATATCTTGTTGTATACCCCGACTGCATCTTTTCTTGCATCTAAGTCTGATTCCATTTGTATTTGTTTAACTTGCTCCTCAAGCTCTATTTCAAGCTCTTTTAGTCTCTTGATCATTTTCTCAGATGTATATGCATTGAGCTGAGTTACTTTTTCAAGATGTGGGTATTCCTCTTGCTCTATTTCTGTACTCGGTTTTACTTGTGAGAAATCGCTTATCTGTCTAACCCGTGTGTGTATTGGGTTAAGCTCTTTTTCGAATGTTTGCATGTATTTGGGAATGCAAATTTATGGCATGGGCATTTTACATGATGATTTCCTCTGTGTCTATATACTTTTTATTTTATTTATCAGGTAGTATTATTAACCATGAGTAATTCATTGAAAATATTGTTGTATTTGTTTTTTCTGTTTGTAATCTTTTACTTTGTACAAGACAGATTTAATATTTTTGATATTAAGTTTGTAGATGAGAAGGGTAGTACAGAGGAGGTATTAGAGAAAGAAGAGGAGGAAAGTACCGTAGAGATTTACAATCAAGATGGGAAATCTCTTATTGTTAGGGTGGAGATTGCTGATGACAATCAAGAAAGGCTTCAAGGGTTATCCGGTAGAAGAACGTTAGGTGATTATGAGGGTATGCTTTTTATTATGGATACTACGGGAGGGTCCTCTTTTTGGATGAAGGATATGTATATTCCTTTAGATATTCTTTTTATCGATGAGAATGGTTTTATTATAGATATTCATGAAGATATGCAACCTTGTGAACCTGGATATTGTCCTAATATTACTTCTAGCGATGTATACAAGTATGCTCTAGAGGTAAATGCTGGATTTTGTAAAGAAAACAGAGTAGGGGTTGGTAATACTGTTTTGTTTAATATATCATCTGATATTTAATCTTTTTTCTACTTGTACATGATACAGTCTTTTATTGATTGGCTAGTTAATATTATTACTACTGTAGGATACCCAGGTGTAGCTCTCTCTGTGTTTATTGAGAGTTTCTTTGCTCCAATACCTAGTGAAATTATATTGCCTTTCTCTGGCTTTGTAGCTTCTTCTGGAGCTTTAAATATATATTGGGTTATTGTAGTAGCAACAATTGCAGCATATTTGGGTACTCTCCCTTTTTATTTTATTGGTATGTGGGGTGAGAAGGTGATGCTTAAGTTTTTGAATAGATATGGTAAATATCTTTTTATTGAGAAGGAAGATGTCGATTGGGCTTTTGGTTTGTTTAAAAAGCATGGTAACAAGATTGTATTTATTGGAAGATTAATACCAATAGTTAGGACATTAATTTCTTTCCCTGCTGGTGTTGCTAAGATGAAGTTTATTATATTTAGTATATATACTTTGCTTGGAGCATTAACCTGGAATACTCTTTTAGCATATGGGGGATATTTGTTAGCTGATAGCTGGGATTTGGTTGGAGGAATTGTTAGTAAGTATGAGAATGTAATTCTTGTAATTGTAGCTATTATCGTAGCTATATATATACTTCGTGGTATTCTAAGAAGAGTGTCTAAGAAGTAACTCTCAGTAAAGATACTCCTGTCATATCTGATGGAATTGGTATCCCCATTATATCCAATATTGTTGGTGTAATATCCTTTAGTGCTCCGTAAGGTAGAGTTCTAGGTGGCATATTTAATCCTGCAATCATGAAAGGTACTGGGTTAAGTGAGTGCTCTGTATCCATCTCTCCAGTATCTAAGTTTAGGAGCTCTTCTGCATTACCGTGGTCTGCACTTATCACTACCGCTCCTCCTCTTACTGTGAACGCTTTTGTAAGTAAAGATACGCAGTAATCTACTGTTTGTACTGCTTTAATTGTAGCAGGTATATTTCCAGAATGTGCTACCATATCTGGATTCGCAAGATTTACAACAATGAAATCATATATATTGGACTCTATTTTTCCTAGCAATTGATTAGTTAACTCTATTGCACTCATTTCTGGTTTCATATCATACGTAGGAACTGAAGGGGAGGGTATCTCTATTCTGTCTTCATTGGTATATCTAACAGATGCTCCTCCATTAAAAAAGTATGTAACATGTGGGAACTTTTCTGATTCAGCTATTCTTAACTGTCTTAGTCCAAATGATGCAATTATATTCCCTATTGGGTAATTAATATATTGTCTTGGGAACAGAACCTTAGGAGGGAATTTTTTTCTGTATTCAACCATACTTGCGAAGTAAATGGGATATACATTTGCTTTAGGGAAGAAATTAAAATTACTATCCACTAATGCCCTTGAAAGCTGCAATGCCCTGTCTGGTCTGAAGTTAAGAAAAAGAACTACATCTCTTGGTCTAATGTTACTATTCTGTACTACTACAGTTGGTTCTACAAATTCATCTGAGATTTTTTTTGAATATGATTTCGCTATACACTCTTTGTATGTACTACATGTATCACCTGTATTTGTAGTAAGTAAGTCATATGCTTTCTTTGTTCTCTCCCAACCGTTGTTTCTGTCCATAGCCCATGCTCTACCACAAAGTGTAGCTATCTTACCAAGGGAGTACTCGTCTAATGTTTTTTGCATCCTATCTAAGTAAGTAATTGCAGAATTAGGAGGGGAATCTCTTCCATCTGTGAATGCATGTATGAAGAGTTCTCCATTAAATTTGTTCTCTGCAAAATATTTAACAGTTGCTTCAAAATGAGAGATATGTGAGTGTACACTACCATCACTTAGTAAACCTAAAAGATGTATTCTTGAATTAGATTTCTGTGCATATTTAAGTGCTTCTTGTAGTGTATCATTTTTAAAATACAATCCCTTTTCTATGGATTGATCTATTCTTGGTAATGTTTGGGTAATTACTCTTCCTGTACCGATATTCATATGTCCTACCTCACTATTACCTTTTACATCTTTTGGGAGTCCTACAGCCTCTCCAGAGGCTAGGAGATATGTGTGTGGAGAAGTACTCCATATTGAGGAGAGATTTTGAGGGTTAGCTTTTACTACAGCATTTCCTTCTGAATCAGGTGCTGTTCCTACTCCGTCCATTATTATTAGTAATACTTTCTGTTTGATATGCATGGCAGTTTTTTCTAATACATTGTGGCATAATTTGCGAAATTATTCTATAATAGCCGGTGCATAATTATTTTATTGCGCTTTTTATATATTACTACAAAAGATATGGATATAAATATAATGAAGAAAATAGAGGGGGATCAGCTTAAGAAGAGACCTGATGTTAAAGTTGGTGATACTGTTAAACTGTATATGAAGATTAAGGAAGGAAGTAAGGAGAGAACACAGATTTTTGAGGGTGTAGTTATTGGTATGAAAGCTAGTGGTTCTAATCAAACTATTACAGTAAGAAAAATATCCTACGGTGTAGGTGTTGAAAGAGTAGTCCCTATGCAATCTAATCTTTTAGAAAAGATTGAAGTTGTTAAAAGAGGTACTGTTAAGAAATCCAAACTATTCTACCTAAGAGAAAGAGTTGGAAGAAAAGCACTTAAGGTTGGTAATGTAAAAGATTTATACCTAACAGATGAAGTAGTAGTACCTGTTGTTGGAGAGGTTGAGGAAGAGCAAGTAGAAGAGGTAAAGGGCGAGATTGAAAAGGAAGGGAGTCCAGAGTAAAATCTACTCAATGCGGGAGTAGTTCAATGGTTAGAATATCTGTTTTCCAAACAGAGGGTTGCGGGTTCGAGTCCCGTCTCCCGCTCCAATGTAGTGTAATTTCCCCACATCTACGGTATAATTAAGTATGATTACTGGGGGAGAAGATTTTTTCAAAGATACAAACGATGATTTTAGTTCAGGAGGTAGACGCTCTTTAAGAGATTTCCCTACTGAAAAAGGTACTTCCGTAGAGAATATATTCCTAGATGTCTTGGGTAGAAAACCAAGTAGTAGAGAGATGGCATACTACAAATATGCAGCTGTAGATGAGAATGAGATACGTATTAAACTACTTAAGTCTGATGAACATAAGAAGATATTAGAAAGTGCTTCTAAGCTACCTGGTTGCGAGGATCAACTCCGGACTTTAAAGATTACTGAGAAGAAACTTTTACAAAAGGTAGTTGATTTAGAGAAAGAGTTAGATGAAGGTCAAATACTTCTAAATGAAAAGAGTTCCACTATTAGTAAGCTAAGAGAAGAGATTAGAAACCCTTACAATCTTCCAGACCAAACAAAGAGATATGAAGAGGGGTTTGATGTGTATACTACTCCTAAGAGAGAGAATATAATTAATACACAAAGAGCTTCAATTGGGGAAATAGTAAGAGATATTTTTAATACTTTGTTTAAATGATATATTTCGCAGAGAGATTAAGAAAAGCAAGAGAAGAGTACGGTATCTCTCAAAGAAGTTTAGCGTTGAGTTTGGGACTATCTGATAAAACAATTAGTTCATATGAGACTTCTAATTCATATCCTAACTTAGAGATATTAAAAAAGATATCGGATTTTTTCCAAAAGCCTACAGACTATTTCCTTGCTTCTAAGTATGAAGAGAGTACTCTTTTAGAAAGAGTAAGAGAATTAGAGAAAGAGGTTGAAAAGCTTAAAAAGGTGGAGTAAGCCAACTCTTTAATTTCTTTATTAGTTTGTCTGAAGCTTTGTAAGCAAGAAACCCTCCCATTCCAAGAAGTATTAACCCTCCCAATGTAAGTAGTAATATTGATAGTGTATATTCTGAATCTACTGGTTGTACTACTAGATTTTTCCTTAGTTCTAAAGTAGAGCTTACACTGTTAGTATAGTTTATATCGTATTGCCAAGATACAATATTTGCAGTGACTTCATATGAACCTTCTCTTTGTGGTGATACATTCATTTTAAATGTATATGTTTGATCTTTCTGTAAAGTTTGGAATTCTTTGTGTGATGGTTTTGCAATTAATGTAGAGGGTACACTCCAAAGAATTTGTGTTTCTTCAGACTCTATTTTGGGAGTGATATATAGTGTATATGGAATACTTTTTGTCAGGGGATTTTGTGTTCCTCTAATCAACTCTAATTCAAAATATTTATTTGTACTTGTAGTTGTTTTCTCTTTTTCTTCAACTATCGGTATAGATTCATTTTCTGCAGTTTCTGTGTCTATCTCTACCGTACTATCTTGTGCTGATATTAAGCTAAAGCTGAGCAACAGTAATACTATTATTGTAAAAAGTTTTAATGTTTTCATGAGAGTATTTTATTTATTGCCATTTTATATACTTTGTAAGCACGTTGTGCTGTATCATATCCTATCTCTTTATCTTTGTGTACTATCTCATTTCTTATTTTATGTATATCCCATATTTCTTGGTATTTATCTCTATGAAAGAGATTCTTTGCTTTCTTAAGATTTTCACCACAACTTAAGTCATTCTTATATCTAATTTGTAATGCCTTAGAGAGTAGGTTATCTAATTTTATTATCGCATCTCTTCTTGCGTATATATCATCATCTTCTATTTGTATTTTTAAATCTTCTAATTTGGAGTATATTTTGTTCTTCTTTTTACTTGGAACTTTCAGACTATTAATCCTAGCCATTAAAAAGAGTATGGCCATTAATATTAATATTAGTATTGTTAGTAGAATTGGGCTATCCATTATTTAACTTTTTAGAGATAAAGTAGAGGGGTATTGCTACTATTATATACAGAAGTATTGATGTTAGTTTAGAAAATATCAATAATGTACTATTATCTTCTATTAGTTCTAATTCTGTCTCAATATATTTTTCATCTGTTTGTTCTGTTCCACTTAAAGCGGAGAGTACAGCATATATATTCTTTTCTATCTCATCAGAAGGAATATTAAATTTTATTTCTGTACTATCATTTGGTAGTAGTATTGTACTACTGTTATTCTCAATAAAGTCTGTATATTTATTAATATTAGGATTAGATTTTAATATCTTAAATGAATCTATTATTGTATTACCGATATTTTTAATTGTAATAGAGCCTTGTAGGTGTGAATCTGTTTTACTATATGGTTTAAGAGAGAAAGCTAATTCAATATCGTAATTAATATTTACTTCCTCTGAGCTAGATTCTATTAAGAAATCATTCTCTGAATAGTAGGAGAGTTTGGGAGTATTTGGATTATCAAATCTATACAGGAGTGAGACATGATCAAAGAGTTCTCTATTTAGCAGAGAAGCCTTTGAGTAATCTTCTAAAAATGGATCTACTATTATCCAATCCTTTTTATCTAAATCTAAATACTCTACCCAGTAATGATACATACCGTCCGGGTGGTAATCAGAAATATTAGTAATATATCCTATGACTAATCTTGCTGGAATTTTGTAATATCTAAAGAGTGATATCATTGCATCTGCGTAGTCCTCACTTGTAGATTGTGCTTGTTGTTCTAATGCTCTTTGCCCTCCTAGTCTTGCTGAACCAGCCAGAGAGCCAACTGTTAATGTATTAGGTTCGAGATTTTCTATTACAAAGTAATAGAGGGTTTTGTAAAGTAGAGATTTTTCTTCCTCATTTAATTCAGATATGTTTGTAAATTGTTTTATTCCTGTTTCATCCAAGTATTTTTGTAATCTTTTTTCTAAATCAGTAGATTTTAATTCCCATAGAGATCTTTGTTCTATATTGGGAGTTATTACTGTTGGATATACAGTTTTATCCATAACCAAATATCCCTTAATTGAGACATCTATATTACTTTGTGGTGCTATCTCATACTGTAGTATGTAGTTACCATTTATATCTTTGTAGCTTTTATCAGGTCTTGGTTCTATTTTTTCTACAATTAATTTCTGGTTGTTACTGTTTGGAGGTAGATTAATTTCAGAAGAGATCATTTCATCACTACTGTTTATTAAATTCCTACTAATATTAAAAACATATGTAATATTATCTCCTAAAGAAATATTTAATTTATTACTTTGTGGTGGTGCTGTTTCTATCTCAATATTCTCGCCTTTTTGGGTAACTCTTTCTATTGGTGTTGATGACCATGTAACTTCCCCTTCTGTCTTGGGATATGTAAAGGTAAAACTTCTACTGGTTGTATCTTTTACTGAGGATATTAGTGAAAGAGAGGTTGATGTATTTTCTGTACTGTATGTTAATTTTAATGTAATAGGTTTATCTTTTGAAACAACACTGTTCTCTAAATCTATTACTAAATCTGTTGCTTGTGTTCTATCATGGTATGTTGGTTCTAATTTTGTATTCTTGTTTATTAAGAATACCTCTGGTTTAAGATTTTCATCAGGTAAAGTAATTGTGTAATATGTTATAACTCTTGGGGTTTCAGATGATATTGTTATATATATTGTACTTTGTACTGTATTTCCGTCCCATATATGAGAGAAATCGGATTTGATATCAAATCCCTCTAATGCTGATGTTTGTTTAGTGAAAATGAAAGAGAGTGAAAGTAAAGCCAGGATGAAACTAGATATCAACAGAGTCTTCTTTAAATAGCCAGTCAAATTTCTCATATTTCCTCATTACTTGCTTTACAATTGGTGTCTTTGCAGTAATACCATATTTAGAAAGAATGGTATCCCAATTTAATTTCTCCGGTTCGTTTACTATCTTGTAATCTGGATTTCTAACAATTTCCTGTTTTGCGTTCTTTCTAATAATATAATAGGCCATTCCCCCCTTATCATCAAGCACTACTCGAGGTTTTGCATCTCTAGAGAGAATTTCAAGGACTATGAGATTAGAATTTTGTCTAGAATTGGTTATTGAGCATGTATATCCTGCTGGTACTATTATTTTCTGCCCTTTTTTTATTTGAATCTTAACTATCTTATTCTTTAATGCGGAGTCATACTTTTGTAGTAAGATCATTCCGCCACCATATATTACTTCTAATATTCTTGGTCTACTTTTACACTTAGTTGCGTATGTTTTGGCATATTCAATACCTGCTAGATTTGGATATATTAAGTACATATTTATTTTAAGATTCTTGCTTTTAAAAACAGAATCTTTGTCTATATCTTTGTACTTCTTGTAGAAAATTTCAGGACAATTTAGATCTTCATTAAGTAGTTGTGAACGGATATCATCTATACAGATGGTAGCTGTATCACCTACTGTTAATCCTTGGGGCTGTAGTTCTTCTGCACTGTAAAAAATTGGCAATCCCGAAGATTGCTTCAGATCTATTTTTGCCATATCAGCTATTATACCACAAAGCGAACTAATTAGCTTGTCTAAAGGCTTTAGAGAGTTCTGAGAGGGCAAATCCTAAGATCGAAAAGAAGATTAAAGCTACTATTGGTGTAAGCTCTAATCTAAACCTATCAATTAACATCTCCTGTGCTACTATACCTTTAAAGGGTTGTAGGAACGAATCTGTAAGATTGTATATCCAACTTACAATACTGTTTGTTGGATTAGCATTTATTACCTTAAGTACAATTCTAAAGATTAATAGTGTCTGTACAAAGGTTGTTAATGTGTAAAGTATTTTAAAAATGAGTGATAGCATATTATCTTTTTATTAAAAAGTATCTAAGTTGTCAACATAGTAGTCTAGCTCACGCATATATCTAGAGACTCCATTAGCCCATAGATGTGCGGGATTTTGACCACACGGAGGGCAGTATGTACTCTCTATATCAAATGGTGTTAAGTTTGTACCATATCCTAGAGCAAGACGTCTTGTGACAGTTGCGATACCGTGTCCCCATGTATCAAATTGACTCCAACCCTGCTCTGTTGGATTTTCTCCTCTCCATCCCCACCCGTTATTTGTCCCTCTTGGAACAAGGTTTCCAAATGCAGATTCTACACCCGAGATAGAGGCAACTAATCTCCAATCTAGTCCATATTTTTCTGCTTCTTCTATGAAATTTTTTGCATATGGATACATAGGGGAGTTGTATGCAAGTAGGAACTTTTGCATAGCGATGACTCTTGGATCTTCGGTTCGTATTTCTGTTTTACTTTTTACTTTTTCAAGTAAATCCGTTGTAGAGAGGGTGTTAAGGGAGTATTCTTGTGCATATACCTGTGAGTTTGAGAGTGGAGTTAGGTAGTTAAGTGTTAACTCTTTACTGTTTCTTACCTGATTTATGACAATTTGCTGAATAGTTTTCTCTATAGCTGGAGAAAGAATTAACAGATACAAGATGAAAGAAAGGAGGAAAATGGTGAGGGGGAATTTCTTTTTGGATTTAAAAATCCCTCTGTTATTCACTTTCTTTGTCATACTTGAAATGTACCCTCTATCCATAATAACCTAGTATATCAGAACTAGATGAGCTAATAAATTATGTTTACACATTTACACCTTCACACGGAGTACTCTCTGTTGGATGGTACAATTCGTCTGCCCAATTTAGCACAGAAGCTTACAGAAAGTGGTATGAAAGCTTGCGCTATTACTGACCATGGCAATATGTATGGTGCTATGAAATTCAAAAGCGCTATGAAAGAAGCAGGTATTAAACCAATACTTGGTTGTGAGATATATATTGCTCCAAGAGGTATGGAGGATAAAGAGTATGGGATAGATAATAGGTATAACCATATGGTTTTACTTGCTAAAAATCTTCAGGGCTATAAAAACCTCATCAAGATTGTATCTGTTGCTCATATGGAGGGTTTTTACTATAAACCTAGGATAGATTTTGAAACACTTTCAAAATATACAGAAGGAATAATAGCACTCTCTGGATGTTTAGCAGGTCCTGTAGCTAAGCCTCTCTTGGAAGGTACTTACGATCAGGCATTGGGTGCTGCAAAGAAATACTCTGAGATTTTTAAAGATTCTTTCTTCATTGAAATACAAAGAAATGGAATGGAAGAACAGGAACAAGTTAATCCTTCTTTGATTAAAATTGCCGAAGAATTAAACCTACCCTTAGTAGCAACTTGTGATGCTCACTATTTAGATAAAGAGGATGCATATATTCAAGAAATTCTTTGGTGTATTAATGATGGTAAATCATGGGAGGATCCTAGTAGAAGAAAGATGGAGACCAACGAATTCTATGTTAAAACTCCCGAAGAGATGGAGGAGCTTTTCAAAGATATTCCAGCTGCAATTGAGAACACTCAAAAGATTGTTGATGAAATTGAGGAATTTGATATTACATTTGGCAGGGTGGAACCACATTTTATGGATTTACCTAAGGGGTATACTTCAGCTTCATATTTAAAGAAACTTGCATATGATGGTGTAAAAGAAAAGTATGGAAAATTGACCAAAGATATTGAAGAGAGATTAGAGTATGAGTTAAAAATTATTGATGACAAAGGATACAATGATTACTTTTTGGTTGTTAGGGACTTTGTAATCTTTTGTAGAGAAAACGGAATTGTTGTAGGTATGAGAGGCTCTGGTTGTGGCTCTGTAGTGGCATATTGTGTAGATATTACCAATATCGAGCCAATTGGGTGGGAACTTTACTTTGAAAGATTCCTTAATCCTGAAAGAGATTCTCCTCCTGATTTTGATATTGATATTGCAGATAAACGAAGAGATGAGGTTATCAATTATACCATTGAGAAATACGGAATAGAGAATGTTAAACAGATTGGTACATTTAGTAAGCTTCAAACACGCCAGGCAATTAAAGATGTCGGTAGGGTATTGGGAATAGAGTTAGCTATGACAGATAGACTTGCAAAGATGGTAGAGATTGTTTTTGGTAAAGCTAAAGATATTGATTATATGATAGAGCATAATCCAGAGTTTGCTGAGATAATAAATTCTTCTGAAAAGACATTAGAGTTAGCAAAGATTGTAAGAAAGGTTTCTGGTATATGTAGGGGTACATCTACACATGCTTGTGGAATAATTGTGACACCTGATCCAGTGGTAAACTACTGTCCAATTCAAAGAGATTCTCACGGTGGTGGTATAGGTATGACTCAGTTTGAGATGTCTGATATAGAGTATGTTGGTTTAATGAAGTTTGATTTCTTGGGACTGAGAAATCTTAATGTAATAGGAGAGGCTCTTACTAAGATTCGAGTTAATAGAAAGAAAGAGATTGATTTGTTTACATTAGATCCTAATGACAAAAAAACATACGAAGTTATTAAAAGTGGTCATACAGTAGGAGTCTTTCAGATGGAGAGTGAAGGTATGAAGAGAAGTATTAAAGCTCTGCAACCTGAAACTCAAGAAGATATTTGCTATCTTCTTGCCGCGTATCGACCAGGCCCTATGCAATATATTTCTGAATATGTTGCTGTAAAGCGAAAGAAACAGGATCCTGACTATGTATTTCCAGAATTAGAGAGTGTATTAAAGGTTACCAATGGAGTTATAACCTACCAAGAGCAGGTTATGAAGATTGCTGAAATCATTGGAGGATATACACTTGGAGCTGCAGACTTACTAAGGCGTGCAATGGGTAAAAAGAAAATGGAAATTATGGATAAAGAGAAACCGAAGTTTTTGGCTGGTGCCAAGGAAAGAGGTTTTGATGAGAAAGAGACCTTAAGACTTTGGGATAAGCTAATACAGTTTGCTAATTACGGTTTTAACAAAGCACATAGTGCTTCATATGCAACCATTGCATACTGGACAGCATATCTTAAAGCTCACTACCCATTAGAATTCATGGCTGCACTTTTAGAAGGAGATTTAGATAACTTTGATCGTGTCATTATCGATCTAAACGAATGTGAAAGACTTGGTATAGATGTACTACCACCTACAATTAATAACAGTAATGTATATTTCAAAATAGAGGATGAAAGCAGTATACGGTTTGGTTTAGGTGGAATAAAAAATGTAGGAGAGGATATTGTACAAATGATTGTAGATGAGAGAAAAGAAAATGGTGAATACAAAAATCTAGATGATTTTGTAGAAAGAACTGTTAAAAAAGGTATGCAAAAAAGAGCTATCGAATATCTAATAATGTCTGGTTGTATGGACGAATTTGGAGAAAGAGGAGCCCTAATCCATATTCTTCCTACTATCTTTGAGAGAGCAAAAAAGAGTACCTCTGCTCAAAACGTAGGACAGATAGATATCTTCTCTATGAATACCGATATAGGAAATATCCCAGAAATTACTGCTACACCTCTTCCTGATGTAGAAAAGATTCCTAAGTATCAAGTATTACAATGGGAGAAAGATCTTTTAGGTTTGTATTTCTCTAGTCATCCTCTAGATAATTTACAAGATTTTTTTGAATCAAAAGGTGTTGTGTCTGTTAAAGAAGCATTAGAAATGAAAAACAGATCAACTATGCTTTTAGGGGTAATGGTAAACAAAATTAGAAAGATTACAACTAAGAAAGGAGAGGTAATGGCCTTTTTAATGGTAGAGGATAAGTCTGGTACTACGCCTGTAATAGCATTCCCTAGGAATTACCAAGAGATAAAGGATGTATTGCAAGAGGGGAAACCAATATTAATTGCAGGTAGTATTAATATAAAAAATGGAGATAAAAGTATCATAATGGAGAAAGCAAAGTATATAGATGAATCTGTACATGGGAATAATTTTGATGGAGTGACATTTAGAATTAGACCATCACATTCTCAAGAGCAAATAAAAAAGCTTAAAGAGTATATCGAAAATGCCAATGGAGATTTACCAGTTAAGATAATTGTTAATGATGGAGAGAAAACTAAGTCTGTAATCTTAGAAAAGAAAATACCACTAGATAGTGAAACTAAGCGGTGGTTAAGGAAATTCTAAGGTATAATACGGTATGGAAAGTAATTTAAGAGTAAAAATAGAGAGTCTACCTCCTACATCAGGTATATATAAATTCCTAAATAAAAAGGGAGAGATTCTTTACATAGGGAAAGCAGCCAATATAAAGAGTAGGGTATCTTCATATTTCAGGGAAGAGCTTTTTGATAGGCCTAGAATAAGGCAGATGATGCCATTAGTTTCTGATATTGAAATACAGGAGACTAATAATGAGATAGAGGCTTTAGTTTTAGAATCAGCATTAGTAAAAGACATACAACCTCCATTTAACTCTGATCTAAAGGATGATAAATCATATGCTTGGATATATATCTCTACAAGAGAGAAGTTTCCTACTGTAAAGATAGTAAGAAGCTTAAAGAAAGGTGAATATAAAAAGGGGAGAATGTTTGGTCCATATCCTAGTGGATATACAGTAAAAAGAGTTTTCTCCTATTTAAGAAAGATATATCCATTCTGTATATGTAAGAATAAGGATTGTAAGTCTTCATTAGATTATCACATAGGCCTATGTCCTGGTCCATATGCTGGTAAAATTTCAGAAGAGGAATATAGGGAAAATATTAATAGTATAATTAAATTTCTTAACGGTAAACAGAGTAATCATATTAAAAGATTAGAAAGGGAGATGGTAGAGTATTCAAAGAATGAGGACTTTGAAAAAGCTGCTGAACTTAGGGATAGGATAAAAGATTTAAGATATATAGGTCAGAGTATAGATTTTACATATTACGATGATTCTAATAGCTATAAAAGTAAAAGAGAGAAAGCAAGGGAGAGTAGCTTTGGTACATTACAGTATGAATTGGGGTTACAAAAACTTAAGCGTATAGAGTGCTACGATATATCTAATATGCAAGGTAAAAATGCGTATGGCTCTATGGTAGTTGCAAACAAAGGAAAGCTTGACAGAGGAGATTACAGAATATTTCGAATAAAGGGTAAAGATACACCAGATGATCCAGGTATGTTAAAAGAGGTTCTTGAAAGAAGATTTAGAAGTGTAAGCAAAGACACTGATACTAGTTTAGGAAATTTACCAGATATTGTATTAATTGATGGTGGGAAATCTCAACTTTCAACCGTTAAAGACAGTATACCCTCCAAAATACTTCTCCTTGGTATATCTAAGGGAAAGCATATTAAAAGAAAAGGGGGTCTTAAAGTTGATGAGTTCTGGGTAGTTAAAAATGGAGAGGTATATCAAGTTGGCCTAAGTAGCACAGAGATATTAATAGATTTAAGGAATGAAGCTCATAGGTTTGCAATATCCCACTACAGAAGAAGAAGTGTTAAGGAGTCAAAAAAATCAGCATTAGATGGTATATCTGGAATAGGTAACATAAGAAGAAAGGCTCTAATTAAGAGATTTAAGAGTATCGATGGTATAAAAAGTGCTACAATAGAAGAAATAAATGAGGTATTAAAAAACAAAAATCTCTCTAACTTAGTTAAAAAGTCTCTAACTTAGTTTTCACTACCCATAGGTTTAATATTTTCTAATATGTACTCTAACAATGGATCGTTCTGTTTGGTTGAGGAGAGTACATAAACTGTAGCATTAAAGCTATTGGGCATAACCACAACATCTAATTGGCCAGTAGGATATGTTACTGTTCCTCTTAGTGCAAGATACTCTCTAAAGCTTACAGGGAAAGTATTCATAACGGAGTATTTTATATCTTCTGTACTTTTCTCTTTACAGTAATCCTCCAATATATAATCAAGTTCCTTACTACCTAATTTTGCAACAGGATATATTTCTACTATGTCATTGCTTCCTAATTTCTGAAAAGAGACTGCTCTAAAATCTTTTAAACCAGTAGCACTATATTTAATAATATACTCTTTTGGAATCTGTATTCTCCAAGGATAGTCAGGTAGTAGATCTTGCTTTTCACTACTAGCCATTAACATCTCTCTTTCTATTTCCTCTTTTACTCTATTAGCTAGTGCTGTTTTTGCTTCTTCCTCCGTTATACTTTCATACCAGATATCCTTAAATTTGCTGTATATCCTTAAACCCTTACCCTCCTTAATCCAATATTGACCATATTTCTTATCCTCTGTTCCTAGAGGTACTTCAGCAACCAGTTCCCATCCTAAGGCAGGTAGTAACTCTTCGTAATACAAATTTATATCTTCAATTGAAGAATTCTCTAGTAATCTGTATGCAGAGTTTCCAGTAGAAAGGAATTCTTTAACAATTGAATCTTCTAAACTATTTGCAAATATGAATTCACTCTTGGGATATTCTGGTATCCCCTCTAACCCTATTACCTCACCAATCTCAATATCTTCATCACTATCTCCTCTTACAAAATCAATATACCTTACTGCTAAAAATATTAATCCTACTAGAAAGAGAATTAAAAGTGGTAGTACAATATATTTACCATTGATATGATTACTCCTTGCATATTTGTTTCTTTTAAATACAGAAGAGAGTTGGAATTTTTTCTTTCTTCTTAAAACAGGTTTACGATTATTACTCTTGGGTATTTTTATCGGACTAGCTTGTCTTCTTTTACTCTTAGGTCTTTTCATAGATATTATAGATTACTTAGAATATTTAAAGATTTCAATTATTATATATCGTGTAGTATAATTACATGCTTTTGCGGGATCGTCTAATGGTAGGACACCGGCCTTTGAAGCCGAGAATCATAGTTCGAATCTATGTCCCGCAACCATCCATTTTTTTGATATACTGATTTAGATACTTTACTTTTAATAAAGATATCTATGAAAAAATGGGTATATCTTCTCTCTTCTATAATTGTAATACTCTTGATTCTTTTCCTTGTTATACTTTTCATAGCAAAGAATAAAGGATCTGAAGACGTAATCCCTACTGTAGACGACAAGGATAGAAAAGAAGCTTTAATGATTCTCATTGAGTTTGAGGGAACTCAGGGATTGCTTAATTTTGTAGACAATATTAAAGAGAGAAACATTCCAGCACTTTTAATTGTAAGTCCAGATTTTGTAATTGATAACTGTAACGCTATCAATACAGTACTTTCATCCCATGATGTTGAGATAGCAGGATTAGATGCATCAAAACCCTACTGGGACATACCGTATGAAGAGCAACTTACCATTATAAAAGAGACAAAAGAGAGGATTAGGGTATGTACAGGTAAGGATATAAAGGTGTTTGGATCTAAGTACTTTGCATATGATGAGAATACTGTAAAAGCAGCACAAGAACTTGGTATAGAGTATGTATTAGCAAGGGGCACAACCGGAGCTAAAGCAACAATATACAAACCTGTAGAGTATGATGTAAAGATATTTTCTGTATCAAATGTAGATTCACAGAATTGGGGTACAGGGAGCCTTTGTGATTACAGCTACTGGGCCAGAGAGGGAAGGCCAGAAGATTTTCAAGAAGAACTTTTTGGAGCTCTTAAATATGAAAAAATATCCCCCGTATCGCATACATATATTGGTGGATTAAAGAAATCCTGGAATGACGTATATCTTAAATTCTTTGATGAAGCAGATATAGAGTGGGTGGAGTTAGATGAATTTGGGAAAGTAGATATAGAGAGTAGTTTTGCTGATATACCAGATAACAGAGAGGTACAGTATGAGACCCCACATCCTGCTGTTCCTTTAGAAGAGGAAGAGAATGTATCTAATCCTTGTGCGGTAGAGGAGCTTACTTCAGTTCCTACCCAAGGTGGAGAAAGAGAAGAGGTGGAGGGAATTATAATATTTCATAACGGGGTCGGAACTATGTGTTTAGAAGCATTAGATTTCTTTAAGGAGAATGGCTATGAATATGTAGAGTACAAGACAGAGGATGAAGTATTTACTGAGAAATTTTTAGAATATAGATCTAACTTTACTTCTAGTGAAGGAGTTTCTCAAAACTTCGGTTATTATCCGATTATATTTGTTAAAAACAGAGCTTTCTCTGGATTTAATAGAGATATAGGAATTGAGATAGATGGTATAATTGCAGAACAGTAAGTAGTAATAGGGGAAAGAAGAGAACCTTTCTTTTATAGATTTGTATGATATAATATATAGTCTATGTTAAGAACGGTGTTAATAGATTTTAATGCCCTGTGTAGGTTACCTCTAGTGTGCTTATCCGTAGTCTATTTATTTTTTATTTATATATAAATGGAGAACAAACTTTTTGTTGGAAACCTCTCATGGGGTACAACAGATCAGTCTTTGTTAGAACTCTTCTCTGAAGTAGGAGAAGTTGTTGAGGCAAAGGT
>JACDJA010001032.1_pt1 | contig 25632 bp, 24 predicted proteins | sample 7449241 | NCBI WGS metagenome assembly JACDJA01 (sample SAMN14253289, study PRJNA609438) | sludge metagenome | isolation source: initial anaerobic sludge | collected 2018-12-20 | reverse complement strand
CCTCCGGCTACCAGTTCCCCTACGTCACCCTCAAGAACACCTACGGCATCGACCCCGACAAGGACATGACCGCCATCTTCGCCGGCTCCCACGACGCCGCCGCCCTCGCCGTCTACAACGGAGACGTCGACGTCTCCGTCACCTTCGGCGGCTCCCCCGGCTCCGACGGCCGCGAGACCATCGAAGCCGAGTACCCCGACGTCAAGGACGTCGTCTGCATCCTCGGCTACTCCGACTACATCCCCAACGACGGCGTCGTCGTGCGCAAGGGCCTCGACCCCGAGCTCGTCGAGCAGATCACGCAGGCCATGATCGACATCGCCGCCACCCCCGAGGGCAAGGAACTCACCAAGACCCTCTTCAACGTCACGGACTTCGCCCGCATCGACGCGTCGGCCTACGACATCGTCCGCGAGGTCTCCAAGACCTTCCAGCGCTGAGTGATGTCGGGGCGTCAAGGCGCCCCGACGGAAACGCACGTCAGGCGGCGGCCGGGTCTATCCCTGGCCGCCGATTCCGTGTAGCGTTGGTGCCGTCGTGGGACATATCAACTTCGAGAACGTCGAGGTCGTTTACAAGACCGGCCTCAAGGCCCTGAAGGGCGTGACCCTGGACATACCCCGGGGTCAGTTCGTCGTCGTGGTGGGGCTTTCGGGCGCCGGCAAGTCGACGCTCATCCGCACCGTCAACAGCCTCGTCTTGCCGTCGAGCGGCCGCGTGGTGGTCGACGGCACCGACGTCACCAGCGCACGCGGCCGAGCTCTCAGGCGCGCGCGGTCCGACATCGGCATGATCTTCCAGACCTTCAACTTGGTGAAGCGCTCGAGCGTCATCCGCAACGTGCTGGCGGGCCGCCTTGGCAGCCTGCCCGCCTGGCGCGGCGTCCTCAGCGCCTTTCCCAGGGAGGACCTGGCGTACGCGCACGACTGCCTCGACCGCGTGGGCATCCCCGAGAAGGCCTACGTGCGCGCCGACGCCCTCTCGGGCGGTCAACAGCAGCGCGTGGGGATCGCACGCGCGCTCGCGCAGAACCCGTCGGTCATGCTGGCCGACGAGCCCGTCGCCAGCCTCGACCCACCCACCTCGCACGCCGTCATGTCGGACCTCAAGCGCATCAGCCGCGAGGACGGCATCACGACGGTGGTGAACCTGCACTTCATAGACATGGCCCGCGACTACGCCGACCGCATCATCGGCATGCGCGACGGTTTGGTCGTGTTCGACGGCACCCCGGAGGAGGCCACCGACGCCACCTTCGAGGAGATCTACGGCCGCCCCATAGACGACAAGGACCTGCGCGGTGGCTAGGCCCGCCGTCTCACGGCCACCCGCGGCCGGGCGCCTGAAGACGTGGCTCACGCTGGCGGCGGTCGCCGGCCTGTTCGTGCTGGCCTTCCAGCAGACGAAGTTCAACCTGCCGGCCCTGTTCACCGGCGCGGCCGACTTCTTCCGCTTCTTCGGTCGCTTGCGGCCGGACTTCACGGCGCTGCCGCAGATCTGGGGGCCGCTCCTCCAGACCATCCAGATCGCGTACGTGGCGACCGTCGTCGGCAGCCTGATCGCCATCCCGCTCATCTTCCTCGCGTCGGCCAACACGGCCGTCAACCCCGCCAGCATGTGGGTCGCGCGCACGCTGCTGACGGTGCTGCGCAGCATCCCGGACCTGCTGTGGGCCGCCCTCTTCGTCGCCGTGCTTGGCCTCGGCGCCCTGCCCGGCGTGGTGGCGCTGACCTTCTTCTCGATAGGCGTGCTCGCCAAGCTGGGCTCCGAGACCGTCGAGTCCATCGACCCGGGGCCCCTGGAGGCCCTCAGGGCCGTGGGCGCCGGCCGCAACCGCACCATCGCCTTCGCCGTCGTCCCGCAAGTGGCGGCCACCATGGTTTCTTACATGCTTTACGTCTTCGAGATCAACGTGAGGGCGAGCGTCGTCATCGGCTTCGTGGGCGCCGGCGGCATCGGGCTGCTGCTGCAGCGTTACTTCAACTTCTTCGACTACACCGGCCTGGGGGCACTGATCGTCGTGATCTTCGTCGTCGTTCTCATCATCGACGGGTTCAGCGTCTGGGCCCGGTCGCGGCTCATCTAGGCGATGACGGGCAGCCTCCAAGAGACGCGACTCAAGATCCCGCCGGCGCCGGCGCACGTGCGCCGCAACCGCAACCTGCTCGCGCTGGGCGGCCTCCTGATGGTGGCGCTCTTCGTGCTGGCGCTGGTGACCATGGACCTGCCCGCCTGGTCTCGCGTCGTCAGGGGTCTGCAGAACAACGCCGCACCCCTCCTGAGGGGGTTGATCCGTCCCGACACCGGCGTCTTCCGGTTGGCGTGGGACTCGATGGTCGTCACCTTCTTCATGGCCTTCCTGGGCACCGCGCTGGGCGCCACGCTCGCCTTCCCGTTATCGTTCCTGGCCTCCGGCAACCTGCTGGGCGGCACGCGCTGGGCGCTGCCCGGCAAGGCCGTGCTCGTGGCGGTGCGCACCTTCCCCGAGATCGTCCTGGCCGTCATCTTCGTGGCTGCTGCCGGGCCCGGGCCCACCGCCGGCATCATGGCGATGGGCATCCACTCCATCGGCTACCTGGGCAAGGTGTTCTCCGACGTCATCGAGGGCATCGACCAGGGCCCCATGGAGGCCATCCGCGCCGCGGGCGGCAACCAGCTCGAGACGTTCCTCTACGCCGTCGTCCCCCAGGTGCTGCCCGAGTTCGCCTCCAACGTCCTCTACCGCTTGGAGATCAACCTGCGTTCCGCGGCCGTCCTCGGTATGGTCGGTGCCGGCGGCATCGGCCTCCCTCTCATCCAGCGCCTGCAGTTCCGCCGTTGGGCCGAGGTCTCGATGATCATCATCGTGATCGTCGGATTCATCATCGTGGTCGACGCCGTCAGTTCGCGCATCCGGCGCCGGCTCGTCTGAGCGCTACCGCGGCGCTGCACCACCACGAACGGCCGGTGCTACGACCGGCCCGCTCGCGTGGCATGATCGGGCCATGAGCGACTACCCCGAAGCCACGCGAGAACGCCTGCTCGACGCCGCCGCGGAGGTGCTGCTAGCCACCGTCGCCGCCGACCGCACGGGTCTCGTCGGCTACTTCCGCGAGATCATGGCCGCCGGTCGCTACCTGTACGACGCGCGGCAGAAGTACGCCGACAACGCCCTGGTGACGGCGCTCTTCCAGCGCACGGAAGCCGGCGAGGCCAACGCTTCGGAGGAGCCCCTCACGCGCGAGCGCCTGCTCGAGCGGCTTGGCGAGGTCGGCGAGCTCGTGAAAGACGACGAGGAGGGCGCCGAGTTCAAGCGGTTCCTCTTCGAGCTGGCCGAGCACGTGTCGAAGGCCGCCGGCGGTTTCTTGAGGCCGCGCATCAGCGAGGACGAGGCCGCGTTCCTGGCCCAGCTACGAGTGCTCCTGAAGATGCCAGACTGAGGAACGTGAAAGGCCGTTGGGTGTGGGGCGTCAGCCTCGCCAGCTTCGTTCTGGCCGCCGGCACCGGCACTTACTTCCGCTTCGCGCTCATCCACCGGCTCCCCGGGGTCCTCGAGTACATAAGGCACGCTCACTCGCACCTGATGTTCTTCTCGTGGATAACCCCGCCCCTCATGCTGTTGATCGGCGCCCACCTGCGGCGCCGTGGGCTGCGAACCAGGGCCTTCGGCCTGGCGGCCACCATCGCCGTCTTCAGTGGGCTCGCAACCTACCTGCCGTTCCTCAAGAGCGGCTACCACCTCATGAGCTTAGGAGGCGGCAAGCCGCTGCCCATCTCGATGTTCGTGTCGGGCTTCAACGGTTTCGCCTGGTTCCTCTTCCTGTTCGCCTACGTGGTGGCCACGTGGAAGGTGCGGCGCTGGCCGGTCTTGCGGCTCTTCGACGGTGCCTTGGCCCTCATGGTCGTCGCCTCGCTCGCCATCGGAGGCCTCGCGTTCCTGGGCGCCACCGGCCAGGTGCAAAGGCCCACCATGCTCGCCCTCGTCGAATGGTTCCTGACGGCGTTCGCGGACGGCTGGTTCGGCCTGAGCGTGGTCGGTCTGGCGGCGCGGTTCTCACGGCCCGCACGGCTCTCCCGCTACCCCCTGGGGCTTCTCGTGTGGACGTTGGTGGCGGCCATCGCCCTGCGCAGCGCGGCGCGCTTCGCCGTGGCGGGGCCGGGGTGGGTCTGGGCCGGCGGCATCGATGCCGCCACCAGCGCCCTGGCGGCTCTCGTCTGGCTGGTGCTCGTCTTCGTCGTCTGGCCGCCCTCCGAGACCGCCGTACCGTCGCTGGCGGGCGTCACCCTGTGGCTGCGCCAGATCGCACTGGCGCTACTGATGCTCAAGGGCGCCGTCGAGTTCGCCGGGGCGCCGCCGGCGGTGCGGCAGTGGCTCTTCGCCGCGCCGCTCCACATCCTCTTCTTGCACGCGTTCCTGCTGGGCGCGGTGAGTTTCGCGCTGCTGTTCGCCGTCAGGTCCACGTGGGGCCCGGGCGTGTTCCGTGGCGCCTGGGCGTTCGTAGCCACCGTGGCCCTGATGCTCGCGGCGCTCGTGACCCTTACGCCGGTCTGGCCCCGCGCCTGGGCCGGGCCCTGGGCCCTCTACGCCACGGCGATCACGAGCCTGGGGCCGGCGCTGGTCGCGTTGCTTGCCCTCTTCAGGCTCGACCTCGGGTACGGAACCAGAGCCACACCACCGTCAGCAGGAGCAACAGGACCAGCCCAGACAGGGCCGTCGGTATGACCTGCGGGCCATCGGCCTGCACCACGCGGCCGATCAGCGGGGCGGTCAGCGCGGGGCCCAGGTTGGCCGCCGCGACCACCACCGGCGTCACCTGCTCGGCCCGCTGAGGGAACACCTCGGTGAGCCACGCGAGCGTCGTCGGGAAGATCGGGGCCAGGCTCAGGCCCACGAGCACGAAAGCGAGCGGCGCCGACTCCACCCGGTGCGCCGCCAGCATGAAGACCAGCGCCGCGCCGGCGCTGTACAGGACCATCGAGTGCGACTTGAGGCGCGAGGATATGGGTGCCGCCAGCACGCGGCCGACCACGATCGCCAGCCAGTACAGCGACGTGAAGGCCGCCGCCCGCGCCCCGAAGTGCGGTGTCAGGAACTCCGTCTCCCACGACGTGACGCCGACCTCGGCCGACACGTAGAAGACGTAGAGGAGCACGAACCCGGCCAGGCTGGTCCAGGCGACGGGCGCCGCGCCTAGCTCGGGGAGCGCGACCTCGGGCGCACGGATGGTAGCCGCCCACGGCAGCAGCACCAGGGCGCCCAGGGCAATGAACAAGAAGGGCGGCGCGAAGCGCGGCTCGAAGGCGGTCACGAGCAGGGGCCCCACCACGGCCCCGACGCCGAACAGGGCGCTGCTCAGGTTCAGGGCGGGAGCCGCCTTCGGACTGAAGGCCACCGCCACCATGAGGTTGGACGTGACGTTGAGGAGCCCGGCCCCGGCACCGCCCAGGACGGCGCCCGCCAGTACCAGGACCCACGTTGGCGCGAGGGCTATGGCGCCCGCGCCGACCGCCAGTACTCCGGCGGCCGTCAACAACACGCGCTTGTAACCCAGCGCCCGCAGCAGGAAACCCGAGACCACGATGCCGAGGAAAGAACCCAGGAACTGTGCGCTCACCACGATGCTCACGGCCTCGACCCCGATCCCGAAACGCTCCCGGAGCATGGGAAACGACGGGCCGTAGAGCGCCTGGAGCGCCCCGATGAGGAGGAACACCGCGAAGCTCAACCACAAGATGGCCTGGCGGGAAACGGTTTTCGGGGTCGCCATGCAGCAGGCACGTTACCGCGCCGGGCCGGACCCGGCACGCTTCCGGGTGTCACCGCCCGCTCGGTATACTTACACCTCGGCGACGCTCGGAGGCACCCGTGGTAGACGGCATCCAACAGATCAACGATTTGCGCGAGAAGTTCCTGCGCTTCTTCCAGTCCCGGGGCCACCTGGTCTACGGCTCGGCGTCCGTCAAGAGCGACGACCCGACCCTCATGTTCACCAGTGCCGGGATGGTGCAGTTCAAGCCGTACTTCCTGGGTGCCACCCCCAAGTTCGCGGGCCACGAGGGCACCTGGCACCGCGTCACCACGGCGCAGAAGTGCCTGCGGATCAACGACGTCGAGAACGTCGGGGTGACGCTGCGCCACCACTCGTTCTTCGAGATGCTGGGCAACTTCTCGTTCGGCGACTACTTCAAGTCGGAGGCCTCCGCCTGGGCGTGGGAGTTCGCCACCTCGAAGGAGTACCTGGGATTGGATCCCGAACGCCTCTTCGTGACGGTCTACCAGGACGACGACGAGGCTTACACCATTTGGCACGAAGAGGTGGGCGTGCCCGAGGCGCGCATCAGCCGCTGGGGCGAGAGCGACAACTTCTGGCCCGCCAACGCCGTTAGCAAAGGCCCCAACGGGCCGTGCGGGCCCTGTTCCGAGATCTTCTACGACCGCGGTCCCGGCTTCGGCACGGCCGATGAGACGGGCCCCAACACGGGGTCGGGCGACCGTTTCATCGAGTTCTGGAACCTCGTGTTCACGCAGTTCGACCGCCGGGACGGCGGGCAATTGGTGCCCCTGCCGCAACAGAACATCGATACCGGCCTGGGCTTCGAACGCCTCGTGGCCGTGATGACGGACAAGGAGGACGCCTACGCGACCGAGCTGTTCCAGCCGACGATCCGGCGCGTCGCCGCCCTCTCGGGCGTGCCCTACGCGGGCCCCAAGTCCGTGTCGCACCGCGTGATCGCCGACCACGTGCGCGCCGTGACGTTCGCCATCTCCGACGGCGTCCTGCCCGCCAACGACGGCGCCGGCTACGTGGTGAAGATGCTCACGCGCCGCGCCTCGCGCCACGCGTGGCTGTTGGGGCTGCGCGAGCCCGTCCTCCACGCGCTCGTCGACCAGGTGGTGGAGTCGATGGGCGAGGCGTACCCCGAGATCAAGAACGGCGCCGAGCGCGTGAAGGGCATCATCCACGCCGAGGAGGAGCAGTTCCTCAGGACCCTGGAGGCCGGGATACAGCGGGTGAGCACTATCCTCGACGGGCTCGACGGCGCCGTGCTCCCTGGAGCCGTGGCCTTCGACCTGTGGCAGACCTACGGCTTCCCCCTAGACCTCACCCGCGAGATGGCCGCGGAGCGCGGCCTCGAGGTGGACGCGGCGGGCTACGAGGTGGCCCGCCAACGAGCGCGCGAGCTCTCGAGGGCCGGCGGCGCGGGCCGCGAGCTGTTCAAGGCCGCCAGCGACGCGTTGGGCAGGGTCGCCGAGCGCGTCGGCGAGACGACGTTCCTCGGCTACGAGGCCGAGGAGGCCACCGCGAAGGTCGTGGCCCTGGTCACGCCGGGCGACGACGCGAGGGAGCAGGACGCCTTCTCGGAGGGCGACGCGGGCACGGTGGTGCTCGACCGAACGCCCTTCTACCCGGAGGGCGGCGGTCAGGTGGGCGACGCCGGCGTGCTGGAGTGGCCGGGCGGCAAGGCCCTGGTGTCCGCCACCAAGAAGTCGCGGCAGGGCCTGACGCTCCACCAGGCGCGGGTCGTGCGCGGCAGGCTGGCGGCAGGACAGGCGGTCACGGCCCGCGTGGACCCCGCGCGCCGCGAGACTCAGAAGCACCACTCGGCCACGCACCTCCTGCACGCCGCGCTGCGCTCCGTGTTGGGCCATCACGTGGCCCAGGCCGGTTCGCTGGTGGCGCCCGACAGGCTGCGCTTCGACTTCTCCCACCCTCACGCGGTCACGGCCGAGGAGCAGTTGCGCGTGGAGGAACTGGTGAACCGCTGGGTGCAGTCCGACCTCGCCGTCGACTGGCGCGTCGTGCCCATCTCGGAGGCCCGCGCGGCCGGAGCGATGATGCTCTTCGGCGAGAAGTACGGCGAGAACGTGCGCATGGTGAAGATGGGCGAGGTGTCCACCGAACTCTGCGGGGGCACGCACGTGGGCCGCACCGGGCAGATCGGCGCCTTCGTCATCGTGAGCGAGGAGGCCGTGTCGGCCGGGGTCAGGCGCATGGAGGCCCGCGTCGGCGCCTCCGCGCTGCGTTACCTCGAGGAGTTGCGCCGGTCGCAGGAGCGGCTGGCCGCCTTGCTGGGCGGCAAGCCGGCGCAGCTCGAGGAGCGGCTGCTGAAGCTCCAAGCCGACCACAAGGAGGCGTTGAGAGAGGCGGCGCAGCTGCGTGACCGCCTCGCAAGCGCCCAGACGAGCTCGGGTGCGGCGGCCAGCGAGGTGCAAGAGGCCGGGGGCTTCAGCTACCTGACGGCCCTGCTCGAGGGCCTCGACGCCGGCGCCCTGCGCAACGCCGCCGACTCGCTGCTGGCCAAGAGCGGCGCCGACGTGGTGGTCTTGGGCTCGGGCGGCGCGCTGGTGGCCAAGGCATCCCCCGCCGCGGTCGCTAGGGGTGCCAACGCGGGCAAGTTGGTGCGCAGCGTGGCCGCCAGCGTTGGCGGCAGCGGCGGTGGCCGCGCCGACATGGCCCAGGCCGGCGTGAAGGAACCGGGGCGCCTCGCCGAGGCCCTCGCCACCGTGGGCGACGCGCTCGCCTCCGGCGGCTGAGGCGCGGCTCCATGCCGGGTCCGGCCCACTTCGACGGCACCGCGCCACGCCTCCCTTCGGGGCTGACGTTGCCGCGCCTGATAGCCATCGACATCGACGGCACCATCCTCGGACCCGACAAGCTCGTGACGCCGCGCACGCGCGCCGCCATCGGCGCGGTGAGGGAGCTGGGCGTCAAGGTGGTCCTCGCTACCGGCAGGCCCTTGCGCACGGCCCTGCCCATCGCCCAGGAGGTGGGTGCGACCGACTCGGTGATCGCCTACAACGGCGCCGCCATGTCACACGCCGGGAGCTTCCGGGTCCTCGGCGAGCTCGAGCTGGGCGCGGCCACCGAGGCCCTGCGCCGCATCCGCACTGCGGCGCCGAGCGCCACCCTGGCGCTGGAGACCGACTCGGGCTGGGTGCTGGACGGCGCCGCCGGCGGCGGGCCGCTCGAGCCCGTCGGCAACGTGGCGCACCTCTTCCACGGCGGGCCACCGACGGCCGTCGGCCCGCTCGAGGATTTCATCGGCGGCTCTCGCATCAAGCTGCTGGCCGTCTACGACGACGAGCACCCGTCGCGGCTGGCGCGGGTGCTGGAGGGCCTCGACCTCTACTCCACCTGGAGCCTGCCGTTCCTCCTCGAGGTCCACCACGCGGCCGTCGACAAGAGCGCCGCCCTGGCGGAGTTGTGCCGGCTGCTCGGGGTGAAGCCCGAGGAAGTGGCCGCCTTCGGCGACCAACACAACGACGCCGGCATGCTCGCCTGGGCGGGCCTCGGCGTGGCCATGGGCAACTCCGAGCCGGAGGCGCTGGAGGTCGCGGACTTGGTGACGGCCAGCAACCTAGCGGACGGGGTCGCAATGGTGATAGAGAGCTGGTTGCGGGCCGCGCCCGGCAGCCACGAGGTGGCGGTCTGAGCCGGAGCGACCAGGCCCCGGCCCCTCCGCTGGAAGAGGGTGAGCGCCTGCTGGCGCTCGACGTCGGCGACGCTCGCATCGGCCTGGCCACGGGCACGGTGGGCTCGCTGCTGGCGTTCGGCCGCGGCTCGCTCACGCGGCAGGGCACCAGGAAGGACGTGGCCGCGCTGCTGGCCATGCTGGCGGACGAGGGCATGGCCGCCGTGGTCGTGGGCCTGCCCGTGAGGCTGGGCGGCGAGGAGTCGGCCCAGACGGAACGCGTGCGCCGCTTCGCGGCCGAGCTGCGGGCCGCCGGCGCGCGCGTGGAGTTCGAGGACGAGCGCCTCACGACGCGCATCGCCCAGCGGCAGGTCGGAGCTTCGGGCCTGCCCCGCTCGCGGCGCCAGGAGAAGGGCCGCCTCGACGAGGCCGCGGCGGTGCTCATCTTGGAGTCGTACCTTCGGCGCGTGAAGGGCCAAGAGTGACCCAGGAACCGACCCCGAAACGCGCCGGCCGCAACTGGGCGATCGCGCTCCTCGTTCTCGTGGTGCTCGTCGCCGCCGGCCTCAGCGCGGTGCGCTTCGTGCTCTCTCCCGTGAGCGCCACTCACGCACCCGTCGAGTTCGAGGTGCTGCCGGGTTGGGGCGGCGCCCGCGTCGCGCAGGCGCTGGAGGACGCGGGCCTGGTGCGCTCCGGCCTGGCCTTCGAGCTGCTCTTGCGCGCCACGGGCCTGGACAGAAAGGTCGGCGAGGGCCTGTACGACCTCTCGCCCGACATGAGCAGCCGCCAGCTCGCCGCCGCCCTCGCGGCCGGCGGGCGCCCGCGCACGGTGCGCATCGTGGTGCCCGAAGGCTGGCGGGCCGCGGCCGTGGTCGCCCGGTTGGCGGCCAACGGCCTGGGCGAGCTGCCGGAGCTGGAGGCGCTGGTGCGCTCACCCGGCGAGCTGGCGCCGCCGTGGCTCTCCGCCGACGACTCGCTCGAGGGTTACCTGTTCCCGGCCAGCTACGACCTACCCGTCCACGCGACGGCGTCACAGGCGCTGGGGGCGATGGTCGAGCGCTTCGAGGCGGAGGTGACGGAAGAAGTCGTCCGCAGGCTGGCTAGCGAGGACTTGCGGGTGCGTGACTGGGTGACGCTCGCCAGCATGGTCCAGGCGGAGGCCGCGTCCGACGGCGAGATGCCGATCATCGCCGGCGTGTTCCTCAACCGCCTGGACGAGGGCATGCCCCTGCAGTCGGACCCGACCGTCGCGTATGGCTTGGGCAAGGCGCTGCCGGAACTGAGCGCGGTAGCAGGCGACCTCAGGAAGGACACGCCCTGGAACACGTACACGCGACCGGGGCTGCCCGCCGGGCCGATCTGCAACCCGGGAACCGCGGCGCTGCTCGCGGTGCTGTCACCGCAGCGCCTGGACGCGAAGGGTTCGCCGTACCTCTACTTCCTCCACGGCAGCGACGGCGGCATCTCGGTGTTCAGGCCGAACACGAACCTTGAAGCGCACAACCGGGACGTGGAGCGCTACCTGCGCAGCGGACGTCAGGCGCGCTAGCTCGCGGGTCAGCTGCCTTAGCTCGCGGGTTCGCGGCCCAGCTGCCGTGGCTCGAGGGTTCGCCGCCATACCTCGCAGGTTCGCCGCCCCCGCTCCCTGGTTCGCTGCGTCAGCCTGCGTGTTCGTCGTCGCCTTCGGGGTCCGCAGCGTCGGCCGCGCGCCGCTCCCGTAGGCGCCCTGCGCGGCGCAGGGCGTCGGTGAGCAGGTACTCGATCTGGGAGTTGACGCTCCGCAGCTCGTCGGCGGCCCACTTCTCGATCGCGGCGTGCACGCCGGCGTCGAGCCGCAGCAGGTACCGCCTCTTCTCAGCCATGGCCGGCCCGGCCCGCCTTCCTCAGGGGCCCCGGTGCAGGTTGCCGGCCAGGTAGGTGGCGATGACCTGCACGAGCGTCGGCGAGATGACCGCGTCAGGGCCGGGCAGCGGCAACGACGCCGCCGGTCCGGCGGTGTCGACGAGGTTGTGCGTCAGGTCATCCAGGAGGAACAGCGTGGCGTGGGGCGCCCCGGCGGCAAGTAACTCCGCGTCCGTCACCTTCACCAAGAGATCCTTCCTGCCCTGGATGACGGCCACGGGCACCTCGACGCCGCGCGCCGCCACCTGCGGATCGACGGCGAACTCGCTCCTGAGGAGCCCGGCGGCGTGGGCGAACATGGCCGCAACCGGGTTGTCGGCGAGTTCGGGCGTCGGCTTCAGGGCCGTGCCGCTCGAGGACTTTATGGCCGCGAAGGCCTCGTCGATCTGGCGACCGAGGGTGGCCAGTTGCTCCTCGGTGGCGCCGCTTCGCTTGTCGCCTTCGAGCAGCTGTTCGCGGGCCAGAACGTCGAGCGGCCTGCCGGGGGCGGCGATCAGCACCAGGGCCCGGGGGCTCACGTAGCCGCGCGCGGTGGCGTAGAGCGCGATGATGCCGCCCTCGGAGTGCCCGATGAGGCCCAGGCGTCGAGCGTCCACCCCTTGCTGACGCGTCAGGGCCGCCAGCCAGTCGGCCGCGTTCTGGGCGTAGGTCTCGATGGTGACCGCGTTGCCGTCGCCGGTCGAGGGCGGGACTCCCAGCTTCGAGGCCCGCAGCACGCCGAAGCCGCGGCACGCGAGGCCGTAGGCGAGCTGCTCATAGCCGCTGTTGGTGAGCAGCGGCGGCGCGTTGCCATCCAGGTCGGCGGCGCCCGAACCGGGCAGTAGCAGCAGCGTCGGCGCCGCCGGGCCGCTGCCGTCGGCGGCGGCCTTCGGCAGCGTCAGCTTGCCGACCAGGGTGGCCCCGGTGCTGCTCACGCTCAGCTCTCGCTCTACGAGGCAAGGGGCGGCGGCGGCCAGGGCCGCGGTCACCCCGGCCCGGTCGGACCCCACCGTGGTTGCCGCGGCACCACTGGCCTCGCCCGCCTGCCTGCGCTCCATGCGCACGTTGCCCGGCGTGGTGGTCAGGACCAGGATGTCTCCCCCGTCGTCGACGTAGGCGGCCGCGTCGATGCTCTGCGGCCCGACCCTCAGGGTGCCGCCCAAGCGCCGGACTCTCACGTCCTCGCCCCCGTAACTGACGGTGTCGTCGACGGGCGCAGCGAGCTCGAAGGTGCCGAGCATCGCCACTTGCGGCACGATGATGTCGAACGTCTTGCCGACCCCATCCTTCAATACCTGGTCGACGAGGACCTGGTAGCCATCGATGAAGTTGTTGTCGAGCACGTGAACGGGGCCGGTCAACGGCAAGGAGACGTTCTGCTTCTGGCCCCCCTGCTCGATGGCGAAGTCGGCGCTGGTGGCGCTGAAGGTGACGTCGATGACCACCTCGGTCCCGTGAACGGTCCCTTGGAGGTGATAACTCTTGGCTGCGCCGGTGGCATCGGTGACGAGCACGTCGGAGAGGTCGAAGCCGCTCGCCACCTTGGCGGTGCCGTGTGACCGGGTGCCGTCTTCCTCGCGCACTAGCGCCATCCCGGCCTCCCCGACGGTATTGCCGCCGACGAGGATGTCGAACTGCAGCGGCGCCGGAGCGTCGCCGCCCTGGCCGAAGGCCGCGCCGGCTCCCAGGACCACGGCAACCTTGACGGCTCGCCAAACACTCGAAAGTGCTCGCATGTTCACGTTGTCTCTCCCTTCAACCGCTGTACAGGGTGCCCGCGTTGACGATGGGCGACACCGCCTGCTCGCTCACCAGGGCAACCATGAGGTTGTTCGCCATGGCGGCGCGCTTCTCGTCGTCGAGTTCGACCACGCCGCGTTCCGACAGGCCGTTGAGTGCGTCCTCGACCATCCCGACGGCGGCCTCGACGATGAGCCGGCGCGCCGACACCACCGCCTGCGCCTGCTGGCGCCGCAGCATGGCCTGCGCGATCTCGGGAGCGTACGCGAGGTGCGTGAGGCGCGCCTCTATCACGTCCACGCCGGCCACCTCGAGCCGCTGCTCGAGCTCCTTGCGCAGCGCGTCGGCCAGTTCGTCGGGGTTCTCGCGCAGCGATGGCCTGTCTTGACCCGAGGCGTCGTACGGGTAGCGGGTTGCCAGCCCGCGCAGGGCGGTCTCGGACTGGATGCCGACGAACTGCTCGTAGTCGTCCACGTCGAACACGGCCTTGGCCGACTCGGCCACGCGCCAAACCACCACCGCGGCTATCTCGACCGGGTTGCCGTCGGCGTCGTTCACCTTCACGCGCTCGCTGGTGAAGTTGCGCACCCGCAGGCTGACCGGCTTCTTGCTGGTGAAGGGGTTCACCCACCAGAAGCCGGCGCTGCGCAACGAGCCGGCGTACGAGCCGAACAGCGTGAGGACGCGCGCCTGGTTGGGCTGCACGGCCTGGAGCCCGAAGGCAAGCACGGCGCCCAAGGCGAGCGCCAGCAGGCCCGCGACGAGGGGAAGGACGAGTTCGCTGGAACCGCCGTAAACGACGAGCGCCGTTCCACCCAGGAGCAGGACGACGGTCACGGTCAACCCCAGGAAGCCGTTGGCGGCTCCGGCTTCTCTCTCGACGACTTGGTTCATTACGCCTCCCGTGTGATATCCGCGTGATATCAGCGCGATATCGGCCCAACATAACATGCCGCCCGTGCCTCCTGGATGAGGCCCGTTGGTAAAGTGCCGGCATGAGCATCAAACCGGACTGGTGGATCCGCGAGAGGGCGCGCGAGGGGATGATCGTCCCCTTCGAGGAGAGCCTCGTGCGCGAAGGCGTCATCAGCTACGGCCTGTCGAGCTTCGGCTACGACCTGAGGGCCGCACCCGAATGGCGCATATTCGTCAACGCCTTCAACACGGTGGTCGACCCCAAGAACTTCGACACCAGCAGCCTGGTCGAGTATGGCGGCGACACCTGCATCATCCCGCCCAACAGCTTCGTGCTTACGAGGTCCGTCGAGCGCCTGCGCATACCCGACGACACTATGGTGATCGCGCTCGGGAAGTCCTCGTACGCCAGGTGTTTCAGCGCAGACACCCGCGTGGCCCTGGCCGACGGAACGGCTCCCACTCTCGAGGAGTTGGCGTCGCGGCGGGCGGGCGACGAACCCCCTCTCGGCTACTCGATGGCGGCGAGCGGCCGCGTGGTGACCTCGCACCTGCGCGCCCCGCGGTTCATCGGCCGCGACTCCCTCCTGCTCATCACCCTCGGTAACGGCGCGAGCATCGAAGCGACGCCCGATCACGACTTCATGCGCCGGGACGGCAGCTGGGCCGCGGCCGCCGACCTTAGGCCGGGCGACGCGCTGATGCCGCTATACCGCACGCCCACTCTCGAGGGACCGCTGACCTACCAGCCCTTCGAGGACCGGCGCTACAGGAACCACAAGGTGGCCCGCGTGCAGGAACTGAAGGGCGACCACGACGTCTACTGCCTCACGGTGCCCGAGACCGGGAACTTCGCGCTCGACGCCGGCGTGTTCGTCTCGAACTGCGGCATAGTGGCCAACGTCACACCACTGGAGCCCGGCTGGGAGGGTCACGTCACGCTGGAGCTCTCCAACACCACGCCGCTGCCCGCCAAGGTCTACGCCCACGAGGGCATCGTGCAGCTGCTGTTCTTCCAGGGCGAGAGGCCCGAGACGACGTACGCCGAACGCGCGGGCAAGTACCAGGGTCAGACGGGCGTCACGTTGCCAAAGCTCTGAGTCGGCAGGGCTTCAATCGTCCTCGTCGGCGTCGGCCAGCGGCAGCCGCACCCTGAAGACGGTGGCGCCCGGCCGACTGCTCACCTCTATGGACCCATGATGGCGCTCAGCCACCTGGCGGGCGATCGCCAACCCCAGGCCGGAGCCGCCGCCGGGGCCCTTGTAGAACTTCTCGAAGATCCTCTCCAGCGACTCGGGCGCTATCCCCGGCCCGTCGTCGGTCACGCTCACCACCGCCTCGGCGCCGAGCACCTCGAGGCCGAGGACCACGCCCTCGGGCCCGCTTGCCGCCCTGACCGCGTTGGCGGTCAGGTTGCGCACGAGCTGCATGAGGCGTTGCGGGTCCCCGAGCACGAGGGCAGGCAGCCCGCCCGTCACCGCCACTCCGGGGAACTCGTCGGCCACGTGGACGAGGACGTCGCTGCGGAGCTCGACCAAGTGCGGGTTGGGGTCCACGATGAGTTCCCCGCGCGAGAGTTGGAGCAGGTCCTCCACCAGGCGCGCCATGCTTCCGGCGACGCGCTGCGCGTCCATGAGGTCGTCGCGCGCCTCCGGCGTGGTGCGCCTTACCGCGCGGTCCAGGAAGCCCCTCAGGCTCGTGAGCGGCGTCCGCAACTCGTGGCTGGTCTCGGCGAAGAACACCCTCTGGGAGTCGAGGGCCTCGCGCAGCCTGCCCACGAGCCCGTTCAGCGCGGCCGTCAGCCGGCCGATCTCGTCTCGCGGCCCGTCGTATTCGATGACGTCCAGCCGCTCGGGCCCGAGTGTGGACGCCAGCCGCGCGAGCCGCGTGAGGGGCCTGAGCGAGGCTGCGGCCACGGCGTAGCCGACGAGCAGGCTGACCACCACGAGCAACACGGCGGCCACGAGCAGGTTGCGCGACAGGTCTGTGAGCAGCGCGCCGATATAGGAGGGATCCGTCAGCACCGCGACCACGCCGAGTTCGAACGGCGCCAGCGCCGCTTCCATCTTCTTGCCGCCGATGGTCCCGCTCCAGGAGGTCGGCACGCCCATGCCGCTGATGACGTCTGCGGCCGGCAGCGCCATCTCCGCGCGCTCGAACTCCGGGCGGCTCGCCACGAGCAGGTGCCCGCTAGGGTCGTAGACCTGCAGCACCACGCCGCCGGTCGGGCCGCTGAGCGTCGTGCTCGCGCTGCCCTCACCAGAGTTGTAGAGGTTGGCCACCACCGCCGCGTCGCTCTTCAGGGCTCGCCGGACCTCGGCGTAGAGGCCGCCCCTAACCACCTCGTACGCCACCACCATCGTCAAGCCTGCCAGCGACGCGGTGGCGGCCGCGGCCAGTAGCGCGACGCGCCACTTGAGCGCTACTCGGGGGGTCTTCAGGAGTGGCAATGGCGGAGCTTAAGCGGGCGGCGCCTCAGGACTTGAGGGCGTAGCCCACCCCCCGGACGGTCCGGATGACTCCGTAGCCTCCCGCGTCGCGCAGCTTGCCCCGGATGTTGGCGATGTGAACGTCGACCACGTTCGAAGACGGCGGCAGCTCCTCGCCCCACACGTTGTTCTCGATCTCCTTGCGGCTATACACCCGCCCCGGCTGACCCGCCAGGTAGTGGAGCAGCTCGTACTCGCGGGGGCTGAAGCGGATCTCCTCGGCCACCCAGAAGACCTGGCGGCGGGCCGGGTCGATGGTCAGCTCGCCGATCTTCTGCGCCACCCCGAGCGTCCGTTTCCTGAGCTGAACGTTGACGCGCGCCACCAACTCCTCGACGTGGAAGGGCTTGGCGAGGTAATCGTCGGCCCCGGCGTTGAGCATCTCGACCTTGGTGCCCACCTCGTCGGCGGCAGTCAGGATGATTATCGGGATGTTCCCGGTGTGCCGCAGGCGCCTGGCGATCTCCTGGCCACTGATGTCGGGCAGCCCCAGATCGAGGATGACCAGATCGGGGTTGGACTCGCGCACCGCAGTCAGGCCCCGCATGCCACTATCGTAGGCCAGGACCTCGAAGCCGGCGTCCTCGAGCTCGCGCGAGAGGAGGCGCAGGATGTCTACGTCGTCCTCGACGATGAGGATACGTTTGGTCACCATCACTGGATCCTTCCCAAGGGCAGGTCGAGCCACACGTCGCGCTCCTCCAGGAGGAGTTCACGCAGTGAGACCGGGTGATCGATGCCGTCTATCGCCAGCAGCACGTCGTTGCCCCTGTCGGTGATATGGCCCTTGTAGGCGGTTGCGCCCGCAAGGGCGGCCGCCTGGCCACGAAGGTCCTCTCCCGGCGGGAAGATCAACACCCGGACCCGGGTACCCGGCGGCGGGAACTCCCGGAACACGAGGTGTCCGTCCTCGACGCGCGCCGAGACGTAAACCGTGAGCAGGTCAACCGACACGAGCCTCACCTCGGTCCCCTCCGGCATCGCCGGCAGCTGCAACCCTGCCTGCGCGAGCATGAAGAAGAAGGCTAGGCTCATCGGCCCTCCCGGGCGAATCCAGGTCCGGGCCACTTCCGTGTCATGCACAGATGCTACCAGCGGCACGTGATACGCCCAAGGGGCAGCGCTTCAGGGAACCTTAACCGGCACGGCTTTCCTCCAGGACGCACCTCCTCGATTAGTGAACGAAGTAACCCCATGTGGCATAGGCTTCGCGTAATCATGGCGGCAGGATTTTGCTAGGCTGCTCGGAAGGAAACGCATGAGGATGAACCTGGGAGGGGCTCGAAGGGCGAGGCACGCGGCCGTGTTGGCGCTGGCCGTCGCCTTCTTCATAGCGTTCGCGGCTCACACGGCGCACGCCCAAGGTTTCGACGAGAACCGCTACTTCCAACAGTGTTTGCTCTTCGAGGCCGGCGGCGACCTCGAGACCGCGCGGCAGGCGTGCCTGAACGCTCTCCAAGTGAGGCCGAACTTCGCCGCCGCCGAACTGGCCCTCGCCCGGATCGAACTGAAGCTCGGCGACGTGGCCAGCGCCGAGAACCGCCTGCGCCGCGTCCGCGACAAGATCGACACCGCGGAGCCGCTGGTGCTCCTGGCCGAGGCGGCGCTTGCAAGCGAACGCCCGTCCGACGCCGAGGCCCTGCTGCAGGAGGCCGAGGCGCGCCTTGCCCAGCAAGGCAACGTCGAGTTGGAAGGGCGCGTGTCGTTCCTCCGGGCACGCATCATGCAGTCGCAGGGCCGCTTCCAGGAGGCGTTGGACGCCTACCGGGCCGCCATCCTGGGCAACCCACTCGACGCCGATTACCGCCTGGCCGACGCCGCGCTGCGGCTGCGGCTCGGTGAGGCCGCCTCGGCCGAGAAGCAGCTCCAGAGCTACCTGAACTTGTCTGGCGACGACCGCAACGCCGACGTGCGGTCACTCCTGGGCCGCGCCCAGTGGGCGCAGGGCGAGTTGGAGGCCGCCAACGGCAACCTCGCCACGGCGCACCAGTTGCGTGGCGCGCGCAACATCGAAGCCCAAGCGCTCGATCTGCGCGCACTGGCGTTCATCGCCTACGCCAGGGGCGACCTCGACTCCGGCGGCCTCGCGCTGCGCGAGTCGCTGAAGCGGGAGAACCTGTCGTCGTTCCTCCGCGGCAACACGCTGCTCTGGCTCCTGCTACTGCTCTTCCTCGTCGGGGCGCACCTCATCGGGGAGAGCCGCATCGCCTCTTCCTCGACGCTCGAAGTGGTGGAGGGTCCGCGCGACTGGAGCGTCGGCCAGGTGTACGGCACGCTCATAGCCTCGCTGCTGGTAGCCCTGTTCGTGACGATCATCTACGGCCTCGTCCGCTACGACAACGTCCTGGCGTTCCTCACGCCGCCGCTTGCCGGCGAGACACGCGCGCTCTTCGTCCTCGTCCTCGCCGTGACCCTGGCGTTGCTGGCGTGGCGCCGCGTGCAGGCGAACGGCTTCGACGCGCTGGAGACGCTCCTCGGTCCCGGCCACGTCATCTACGGTTTGGGCTGGGGCATCTTGTTCCTGGCCGCAACCCTGGCGTACTTGCACTACGTGGGCGGCGGAGGCGCCTTCGGCCGCTTCTACCTCGACTACGTGCGTAATACGCCGCTGGTCGTGGCGGCGGCCCTGCTCGTGCCGCTCTCCGAGATCTTCTTCCGGTCGTTCGTGATCCCGCCGTTCACGCGGCGCTACGACGCCACCATAGCCACCGTCGGCTCCGCGGCCCTCTACGCGCTCACGTTCGGGACCCCGCTGGTGCTGCTCCTGCCGTTCGGGCTGTTGCTGGCGGACGCCTACCGGCGGCGGCGCAGCGGCTGGGAGGTGCTCGTTGCCCAGCTCACGCTGCACGTCGGCCTGCTCGTTGCCGCCCAGGTGAGTCCTTGGGTACGGGCACTGTTCTATTAGCCGGGCACGCTTACCCGCCTGCCCCCGGCCGCTCGTTCGCGCCGTCGGCGCCTAGAACCTCCCGATGCCAATCTTCGCGGTTGACAAACCCCTCGGCATCACTTCGCATGACGCCGTGGCGCGGAGCCGGCGGCTGCTTGGCACGCGCAAGGTGGGCCACGCTGGGACGTTAGATCCGCTGGCCACGGGCGTGCTCGTGCTGTTGTCGCACGAGGCGACCAAGCTCTCCCCTTTCCTAAGCGCGGGCGACAAGGAGTACCTCGCTTGGGTGGCCTTCGGCCTCGGCACCCCGACGCTCGACGCGGAACCGCCTGCCGACCCGGGCGCCTTGAGCCGTGCGGAGCCTCGGGACCTCGCGCGGTTGGGGGCCGCCGACGTCGCGCCGGCCGCAGCCTCCTTCCTTCGAGTGACCACGCAGCGGCCGCCGGCCTACTCGGCGGTGCAGCGGGCCGGCGTGCGCAGCTACGCCGCGGCCAGAGGCGGCGCGGCCGAAGAGCCGCCGGCCCGGCCCGTCGGCTACCGTCAGGTGGAGCTCCTGGCTTTCGCGCCACGCCGCGCGGGCCTGCCCAACTCGTTCGCGCGCGTGGCGGAGGGCTGGCGCCCCACGCCGGACAGGGCCGGGTGGACGCCCACGTTGCCCCCCGAGCTGGGCGAGCTGCCCACCGCCCTCATCGCCCTCAAGGTGGCGGCCGGAACGTACATCCGCTCGTTCGCACGCGACCTGGGCGCGGCGTTGGGCGTCCCGGCCCACCTGTCCGGCCTGGTGCGCACGGCGGCCGGCGCCGTCGACCTGACCGACTGCGGCGGCCTCGACGAGCTGGCAATGGCGACGCCGCTCGACCCCGCCGCCGTCCTCCCTTTCCCGCAGTTGCGGCTGGACGCTGCCACCGCCGAGGCCGCGCGACACGGCAAGCAGCTCGACCTGGACATCGCCGGCACGACCGCGCTGTTCGACGAGACGGGCGCGCTGGCCGCCGTCGTCGAGCCGCTGGGCGCGGGGCGCATGCGCTACCTGCGCGTGTGGCAGCGCGACCTCGCGCCCTGAGCCCACCCGCGGGATACTCGGCCGTCCTTGGAGGCGCCCAAGAGGTGCCCCACACTCGCTAGACTCAGGTAACGACCAATGAACCAGCCTGCAATGGGCGCCGGCCGCGGTGGTTGGCGTCAAGCGGCTTCAGGGAGCGACAGATGAACATCGGCATTCCGAAAGAGATCAAGGCCCAGGAGTACCGCGTGGCCTGCACCCCCGGCTCCGTTCATGCGCTCGTCGGCGCCGGGCACCGCGTCGTCTTGGAGGCCGGCGCCGGACTGGGCTCGAGCTTCACCGACGACGAGTACCTTGACGCCGGCGCCGAGTTGGGCACGGCCGACGACGCCTGGGCGCAGCAGCTGGTGATGAAGGTCAAGGAGCCGGTGGCGTCGGAGTACCACTACCTTCGCGAAGGGCTGATCCTGTTCACCTACTTGCACCTCGCGGCTGACGGGCCCCTCACCGAGGCCCTCGTCGCCAGCGGCGCCACGGCCGTGGCCTACGAGACCGTGCAGCTGCCCAACGGGTCACTGCCGCTCCTCACGCCCATGAGCGAGGTGGCCGGACGCATGGCGCCACAGGTCGGCGCCCACTTCCTGGAGCGAGCGCACGGCGGCAAGGGCGTGCTCTTGGCGGGCGTCCCCGGAGTGCAGACCGGGTCCATCACCATCCTTGGCGCGGGCGTGGTGGGCACGAACGCCGCCAAGCTGGCGCTCGGGCTGGGCGCCAGGGTGAACCTCCTCGACGTCAACCACGCGCGCCTGCAGTACCTCGACGACGTGTTCAACGGCCGCGTGCAGACGCTCTCCAGCAACGTGGGGAACATCCGCGAACTCCTCCCGACCACCGACCTGCTGATCGGCGCCGTCCTCATCCCCGGCGCCCGCGCCCCGCGCCTGGTCAGCCGCGACATGCTGAGCCTCATGAAACCGGGCACGGTCATCGTCGATGTGGCAGTGGATCAGGGCGGCTGCATCGAGACCATCCACCCCACCACGCACGAGAACCCCACCTACGAGGTCGACGGCGTCGTGCACTACGGCGTGGCCAACATGCCGGGCGCCGTGCCCAACACGAGCACCAGGGCCCTGTCCAACCAGACGCTGCCGTACGCCTTGCGCCTGGCGGCCTCGGGAACGGCCGCGCTGCTGGACGACCCGGCCTTCCTTAGCGGCCTCAACGTTCACGCGGGCAATATCACGCACCCCGCCGTCGGTCGGGCGCTCGGCGCGGCGACGCAGGACCCCGCGGCCGCGCTCCGGGCTCAGGCCGTGACCGCCTAGACCAAGGCCGGCTCAGGCCATGACCGCGTTGGCCCAACCCGGCCCCGGCCGTAACCACCTAGGCCTACTCCGGCCCCTGCCGGCGGTGGTGCCCCGGCCTCAGCGCAGGCGGCCGAGCGCCTTGCGGATGAGGGCCTCCGCCGGGTCGTCCGGGCCCTGCGCCACGAGTTCCGCAACCACGCCGCGCACCTGCGACTCGCGGTAACCGAGGGCGAGCAGGGCGGCAGCGGCGTCCTCGCCCGCTCCCTTCATCCCGCTAGCGGCACCGCCGGCGCCCAGGGCCAGGAGCTCGTCCGACAGCCGCCCCTTGAGCTCGACGACGATCCGCTCCGCGGTGCGTTTGCCGACGCCCGGGGCGCTCGTGAGCAGGCCGGGGTCTGCGTTCACCACCGCGGTCACGATCAGTGGCACCTGCAGGTGCGAGAGCAGCGCCAGCGCCAGCTTAGGCCCGATGCCCCCCACCTCCAACAGGCGCCTGAAGAGTTGCAACTGCTCGTTCATGTGGAAGCCGTAGAGGCTCGGCTGCTCGTCTCTCACTATGAGCTGCGTGCGCAGGTGGATGGTCTCCCCCACCGCGCAGCGAGCCAGTGTGGAGCTTGGCGCCAGCACCTCGAGGCCAACGCCGCCCACCGCCAGCGTCACGCTGACCTCGCTGATCTCGGCCACCTGGCCGTCCAAGAAGGCGATCACGGTTCGTCGAAGAGGGGCGCGAAGAGCGAGTCGTAGCCGACGTCGCCAAGGTTGGCGCAGGCGGTCAACCGCATGGCGTACGCCAGCTCGGCGGCGAGGTCGGTGAGGTCGCGGTCGCCCTCGACCACCACCAGCTCGGCGCCTACGGCGAGGTACCGCAGCACGTCGACGCCGTCGCGCACAGGTCCCCCGGCGGCGATCGTCACCATGCCTCCTACGGCGTCCACCACCTCCGGAAGCAGCTCGATCGCGGCCGGGGCACCGACGCGCCTCCCGAGGCCGCCACTCACGACGACCCCGTCGGTCCCCGCCTCGGCGGCGACCTCCGCATCGGCCGCCGACGCCACCCCGAACAGCCACAGCGGGCAGCCGGCCGCCGCCCTGAGTTCGGCGAGGTCCTCCCGGGAAAGCGGGCGCCACTCCACGCTCCCGAAGGGTGCGCCGTCGGCGAGGGGCGCCAGATCGATGCCCACGGCGGCCACGCGCTGCGCGGCCAGGAGCTTGACCTGCGAGAGCAACTCGGCCATCCCGCGCGGCTGCATGACGGCGAGCGTGGCGGCGGCGGGGTGCCTCTCGCCGCGCGTAAGCGCCACCTCGGCGGGCAGCGCGATCAGCTGCGTGCCTGCCACGCCGTCACCGCGGCGCCGGCGCGGCACGATCGGCGAGGACAGCGCGAGCCCGAAGGCATGAGCGGCCATGTCGACGCTCGTCACGTCGTGCAGGCCGCGCGGGAGGAACTGATAGCCGTCCAACGCGGCGAAATCGCGCTGTGTCACCGCTCGATGATAGCAAGCCTGCGCCCGCGGAGCCCGCGAGGGGAGTGGCGCCGGGGCCGTCTGGTAACATCGCCGCCGTGTCCGAACTGATCTCCGTACGCGGCATCGACAAGAGCTTCGGCGCCGTCAAGGCGGTAGCCGACCTGAGCTTCTCGGTCTCGTCGGGCGAGGTCTACGGCCTCCTCGGGCCCAACGGAGCCGGCAAGACCACGACCCTGCGCATCCTCGCCACCCTCCTCACGCCCGACGCCGGCGAGGCCACCATCGCGGGCCACGACCTGAAGCGTGAGGGGGAGGCCATCCGCAGCACCATCGGCGTCGTCAACGGCGGCATGGGCCTCTACGACCGCCTCACCGGCCGCGAGATCCTCCACTACTTCGGTGGCCTTTACGGCATGAAGCGCGCCGACATCGACCGCCGCATCGAGGAACTGGACGAGCTCCTGCAACTGGGCGACACGCTGAGCCGGCGGGCCGGCGGCTACTCGACGGGCATGAAGCAGAAGATCGTGGTGGCCCGCGCCGTGCTGCACGACCCGACCATCATCTTCTTCGACGAGGCCACCAGCGGCCTGGACGTCGTTGCCCGCCGCGCGGTCATCGATTTCGTGAAGGCATACCCGAGCGCCGGCCGCGCCGTCATCTACTCCACTCACGTCATGGGCGAGGTGGAGGAGCTCTGCGACCGCGCCTGCATCATCTACCAGGGCCGCAAGATTGCCGAGGGCACCGTGAAGGAGCTGGCGGCGGCGGGCGAGGGCAAGGGTCTCGAGGACGCGTTCTTCCAGCTCATCAAGCGCTTCGACCTGTCGACGGGGGCGGCGGCGTGAGGCCGGGGATCATCTCCCGCCTGGCGCGCAAGGAGATCGTCTCCACGCTGCGCGACACGCGCGCCATCGTGTCGAACCTGCTCATCCCCCTGCTCCTCGTTCCGCTGATGATGCTGGGCCTGCCACTCTTGCTGGGCGGCCTCTTCGAGCGCGAGCAGGTGACCGTCACCGAGGTGGGCGTGGTCGGCCTGGAGAACGCGCCCGCCAAGCTGCTCGAGGCGTTCAAGGCAGGCAACCTCGGGCTAAAGCCGGTCGACGACGCCACCCAGGCCGTGCAAGACGGCACCGTCACGGTTGCCGTAGTCGTGCCGGACGACATCGAGCGGCTCATCACGTCGGGCGGCAGCGCGCAGCTGGAACTCGTGTCCAAGGTCGGCAACATGAAGAGCGAGCTCAACGCCTCCAAGGTGCAGCAGGCGGTCAGCGCCTACCAGTCGGAGATCGTGGCGGCGCGACTGCAGTCGGCCGGCCTCGACACGGCCGTCTTGCATCCGGTGACGGTGAAGACCGTCGATGCCAGCAGCAAGGCCGAGCGCAGCAGCGGCCAGCTCTCGTGGCTCATCCCGTTCTTCATCGCCATCTGGACGCTCACGGGCGGGCAGATGACCGCCATCGACGCCACGGCGGGCGAGAAGGAGCGGGGCACCCTCGAGGTCCTGCTCGTCGCGCCCGTGCGCCGCTCGGAGGTGGTGGCCGGCAAGTTCATCGCCACCATGCTCTTCGGCCTCAGCGCGGCGACCATGGCGATCGTCGGCTTCTTGGTGGGCAGCCTCGTCATGCAGAGGGTGTTCGTGCCCCGCCTGGGTGACCAGGCCGACTCGATCGTGAGCGTCATGGGGGGCAGCATCGCCGTCGGGCCCCTCGCGATCGTCCAGCTCCTCGTCAGCGCGGTGCTCCTGGCCGCCTTCGTGTCGGCGCTCCTGCTCGGCGTGGCGATGTTCGCCCGCTCGTTCAAGGAGGCGCAGAGCTACGTGGCGCCGCTCTCGTTCCTCTTCATCCTGCCTGCGGTCGGGCTGCAGTTCAAGGACCTCATCGGCGTGTCCGACTCCGTCTACTACGTGCCAGTACTCAACACCTTGCTGCTAATGGACAACGTCGTGCGGGGCACCGCCGTCGGCAGCGAGATGCTCGTCACGTGGGCGGTCATGCTCGTGGCCGTCCTCATCTTGTTACGGTTCGCGCTCAGGAACTTCCAGCGCGAATCGGTGATCTTCAGGAGTTGAGGTCGTCGGTGACCGACTGGCGGTAGGGCGTGTCGGCGCCGCCGCTGCCCGGCAGGCGGCCGTAGAGCACCGCCAGCTCGCGGAGCTGCGGCGCCACCCAGTAGGGCACGTCCGCCCAGTCGAACCGCCAGCTCCAGTTGCCCGAGGCGCTCCCCGGGGTGTTCATGCGCGCCTCGCTCCCCAGTCCCAGCACGTCCTGCAGGGGAGCCACTGCCGTTTCCGCCACGGAGGCCTGTGCCAGCCGCACCAGTTCCCAGGCCACGTTGGCGTCGTCCCTGGCCAGGTAGCGGCGCAGCATGTCGCGCTCGGCCTCGGAGGCCGTCTCGAACCAACCCACCGTCGTGTCGTTGTCGTGCGTTCCCGTGTAGACCACGCAGTCGCGGTCGTAGTTGTGGGGTAGGTAGGGGTCGTCGGCGTCGCCGGCGAAGGCGAACTGCAGCACCTTCATGCCGGGCAGGCCGTTGCCCAGGCGCAGCT
>JACDJA010001031.1_pt1 | contig 25633 bp, 29 predicted proteins | sample 7449241 | NCBI WGS metagenome assembly JACDJA01 (sample SAMN14253289, study PRJNA609438) | sludge metagenome | isolation source: initial anaerobic sludge | collected 2018-12-20 | reverse complement strand
TTGAGAAAATCTGGCAATAATTGGCGGCTGCGCCAACTGCTGGCAATGAGCGGCAAATCTCGAATCACCAACCCTGCCGCATGAATGACTTTGGAATCTATCGTAGATTCAATATCTTCGTCATTAACACCGGTATTGCCAATATGCGGATAAGTCAGTGTAACAATCTGACGGCAGTAAGACGGATCGGTAAGAATTTCCTGGTAGCCGGTCATAGCCGTATTGAAGGCTACTTCCCCGGTAGCTACACCTTCGGCACCAATTGAGTCCCCATGAAAAACAGTACCATCAGCCAAAACGAGTACAGCGCGCGGACGGTTAGACACAGGACTCCCCAATGATTTGTAGCAAAACGCAGACAGACAGAAAAAAAGCGGTTCGAATTGATTCCACACCGCTAAAGTTAATTATACATGAGTACGGGAGCTTTTCCAGAAACTGCTCGCCCTTTACACTGAGCATCGCGCTACCTGTCAGAGAAATAGCACCACTGTTTTCGGCAAAGCTTCTCACTAGATTATTTGACAACAATATTGAACACGCCCAAAATACAAAAATTACTCAAACCACCATCCCATGATGGCGCAATAGTGCATCAATTTTTGGCTCGCGTCCGCGAAACGCAACAAATGACTCAAGCGCAGGACGGCTACCGCCTACAGCAAGAATTTCATGCCAGAAACGCTCGCCAGTCTTCGCATTAACCACTTGGCCAACACCATTTTCCTCAAATAGGCTATAAGCATCGGCGGACAATACTTCTGCCCATTTATAGCTGTAATAACCAGCTGCATAACCCCCAGCAAATATATGTCCAAAGCTGCTCGGAAACCGGTGGAAAGCTGGCGGAATAATAACCGCTACCTGCTGACGGATTTTATCCAGACGCTGCAACACGGTCTCGCTGCCCAGTGGATCAAAATCAGTGTGCAGATGCATGTCAAACAAGGCAAATTCGATCTGACGTAAAGTTTGAAGACCGCTCTGAAAATTCTTGGCTGCGAGCATCTTGTCGAATAATGTGCGTGGTAACGGATCACCAGTTTCCACATGCGCAGCCATATCGCGCAACACCTCCCATTCCCAGCAAAAGTTCTCCATGAACTGGCTTGGCAGTTCGACCGCATCCCACTCGACGCCGTTAATACCGGAAACCCCCAGTTCATCCATCTGCGTCAGCAAGTGGTGCAATCCATGACCAAACTCATGAAACAGTGTAATGACCTCATCATGCGTAAACAACGCAGGGCGCAAATGGCCATTGATCGTCACTGGCGCAGAAAAATTACAGGTGAGGTAAGCAACTGGCACCTGGATTTCAGAACGGCCGATTTCTGGCACCTCAATTCGCCGCCGCGTTACGGCATCATCCATCCACGCTCCTCCACGCTTGCCAGGACGAGCATAAAGATCCAGATAGAATTGCCCCGACACATCGCCTTCACCGTCAGTAATATCGAAAAACCTTACATCCTGGTGCCAACGCTGAACATTACGCGCCTGCTCCACTTCACTGATATGTATCCCGTACAGCGTTTCCACCAACCCGAACATACCGGACAACACCTTGTTTTCTGGAAAATATTGCTTGACTTCCTGATCAGAAAAAGCATAACGCTCGATCCGCAGCTTTTCACTAACATAGGCAATATCCCACGCCTCAAGTTGGGTCAGCTTTAGTTTATCAGCTGCAAACTGACGTAGTTCCGCCAGATCTCTTTCCGCATAGGGTCTCGCTTTAGCAGCCAGTTCATTCAAAAAATCCAGCACCTGCTGCGGCGTTTCTGCCATCTTGGGGGCAAGAGATACCTGAGCATAGCAATCATAACCTAGCAATTTGGCTTCTTCCTGACGCAAACGCAGGATCTGTTCGATCAAAGGCATGTTGTCACGCTTCACAGTCTGATCTGGACTGACTTCAAGCTCACTGGCTCGCGTTGTATATGCCCGGTACATCTGTTCACGCAAACTGCGGTTATCTGCGTACTGCATAACCGGCAGATAGGATGGAGCATGTAGCGTAAATTTCCAGCCCGGCACAGTAATTAAGGTATCTTTAGCTGCTGCTTCACTGGCTGCCTGCAATATATCTTCCGGGATCCCGGCCAGCTCACTCCGGTTTTCTATCAACAAGGAAAATGCATTGGTTGCATCAAGCAGGTTATCACTGAATTTTGCACTCAATGCTGACAGCTCTTCTTGAATTTGCATAAACCGCACTTTATCGTCAGGTGATAATTCAGCCCCTCCCAACCGAAAATCCCGCAATTGGTTTTCTACAATTTTCCTGCGTGCCTGACTCAAATTATTGAACGCCGAATCTGTTCGCAATTGCTTAAATTTCTCAAACAATACTGGGTCTTGTGATAACTCAGCATAGTACTGCGTAACACGCGGCAGATTGGTATTATAGATTTCACGCAACTCTGGATTATTCATGACTGCATTCAAATGTGTCACCTGCCCCCATGCACGCGACAGACGCTCATTCACATCCACCATTGGTTGCACAAAATCCTGCCAATTCGGGACTTCCGATGTATTTTTGACTGCATTCATCACTGCGCGGCAATCACGCAATAGCTCATCTATGGCTGGCGCAATATGTTCATTTCGGATTTCCTCATAATGTGGCAACGTGGAAAAATCAAGTAACGGGTTCTTCATATCAGTTATATATTCAAAGGATTTATTATTAATGTGCAGTCTCAGGATATTTTGTTAGTTATCGAACCATCCTGATTTCAATATGATCTGGATGAAATCTATAGGCTTCAGGCATACGTGCTACTAGCCATACACAACATGCCCGTTAATCAACGTAAACCGGGTGCGACCACATAGTTCCATTCCAAGAAAAGGTGTATTCTTGCCCTGACTTCTCAACTCAGCATTACTGACAACCCAGTACACATCGGGATCAAAAATACATAAATCAGCTGGAGCGCCTGCCACCAATCGCCCGGCATCAATTCCCAGTATCCGAGCCGGATACGATGTAATTCTTGCCAGTGCTTCTGGTAATGATAATCTGTTTTCCATTGCCCATTTCAGCGTAAGCGGCAGCAACAGCTCCAATCCGGTTGCGCCAGTTTCGGCTTGGGCAAAGGGTAGCAGCTTAGCATCATCATCCACGGGTGCATGATCCGAGCAGATCGCATCAATCGCCCCATCCATCAGCCCTGCGCGTAATGCATCCCTGTCCGCCAGACCTCTGAGTGGCGGCATAAGATGACAGTTCGCATCAAAAAAGCCAATATCCATATCAACTAGATGTACATGGTGAATGGAAACATCACAAGTTAGCGGCAAACCTTGCTGCTTGGCTGCACGTACCAGCGCTACGCCCTCGGCACTGGAAATACGGCATAGATGTGCGCTGGCACCAGTTTCTTTCATCAGAGACAAAATATCCGTGAGCGCAATTGTCTCCGCACACACAGGTATTGCTGGCAATCCTAAACGAGTGGCAACCTCCCCATCATGGGCAACACCATGATTGGCCAGATACATATCCTGAGGGCGCAGCCAGACTTTGAAACCGAAAGTGGCAGCATACTGCATGGCTCGCATCAATACATGCAGATTGGCAATCGGTGCATCTGCCTGGCTGAAAGCAACACACCCGGCATCATGCAACTCAACCATTTCCGTTAATCGTTCACCTTTAAGTCCTTGAGTCAGCGCTCCTACCGGGTAGACTCGTGCCCGATCAAGATTACGCGCACGATGCTTCAGCATCTCCACCAGACCCGGTTCATCCAATGGTGGATCTGTATCCGGGGGGCACGCGAGGCTGGTTACTCCTCCCGCTACTGCGGCTTCCAGCTCCGACTCCAGGGTGGCCATATACTCAAGCCCAGGTTCGCGCAAACGTGCGGATAAATCAACCAAACCGGGGCATACAACCAATCCGCTTGCATCAATCTCCCGATCGTCATGAAAATGTTCAGGCCGGGAATCGATTGATATAATCCTGCCTTCAGCCAGATAAAGATCGCCAATACGATCCATACCGCTGTCAGGGTCAATCAGACGGCCATTTCGGATACAAATATGCATAGAGGATACGAGCGTTAATTTCCAGCGAGAATCGACATGACTGCCATGCGAACAGCAATACCAAAACCTACCTGGGGTAGAATGACCGATTGAGAACCGTCAGCCACCTCCGAATCAATTTCCACACCGCGATTCATCGGACCAGGGTGCATCACAATCGCATCAGATCTGGCTAACAAAAGTTTTCCCGGTGTTAGTCCGTAATACTTGAAATATTCTTCGGTGCTGGGTAAATGCGCAGATTCCATACGTTCATGCTGCAATCGCAGCATCATCAGCACATCTACATCTTTCAAGCCTTGTGTCATGTTGTGGTAAACATGCACACCAAGCCGCTCAACCCGGGCCGGCAACAACGTCTTGGGTGCAATAACACGGATTTCCGGTACTCCCAGTGTTGTCAGTGCGTGAATCTGTGAACGCGCCACTCGGGAATGCAGAATATCTCCAATAATTGCCACACGCAGTGTATGAAAATCCTGTTTGTAACGACGGATGGTAAACATATCAAGCAATGCCTGCGTAGGGTGCGCATGCCATCCGTCACCGGCATTAATAACATGAATTTCCGGGCCGACATGACGAGCGATCAGATGCGCTGCACCACTCTGGTTGTGGCGTACCACAAACATATCTGCATGCATGGCAGACAGGTTGTTCACCGTATCCAGTAAAGTTTCCCCTTTGGTCTGGGATGAAACTGCCATACTAAGATTGATTACATCCGCTGAAAGGCGTTTTGCCGCAATTTCGAAAGTTGTGCGAGTGCGGGTACTCGGCTCAAAAAACAGGTTGAATACCGATTTGCCTCGCAGCAGAGGAATTTTCTTGACATCCCGCTCTGTCACACCAGTGAATGATTCCGCTGTATCAAGGATATGGCGCAAAATCGCAACAGGTAACCCCTCTGTCGTAAGCAGATGCTGCAGCTCCCCATTTTTATTCAACTGCGGATGTATACTCATTACGCAGGAATTCCGAAAGAATTACAACAATACATATTTGTTTTAAATATCAACAAATAAAATCTTTTCGCACAAAACAGTCCGAGTCATCTGGATAACAACAGCATAATCCGCGATTTAAAGCAGACCGGCAATATTGATGAAAGTACAAGGGAGGTAATCTGCTGGTGGGCTCCCAGAATATGCATTACTCAGTTACTATGCTACGCAAATCCAGGCTCAGTTTTCCATCATCCGCCTGTCTCAGTTCAAGCATGCTGCTTTCCGGCAAAGTCAGTACGGCTCCTGTATACCGTGCAGCAATCGGCAACTCCCGTCCGCCACGATCCACCAGAACAGCCAGATGGATACTGGCTGGCCGACCGTAATCAAACAATTCATTTATCGCAGCACGGATGGTTCTACCTGTATAGAGCACATCATCCACCAGAATGATGCGACTATTTTCAGCTTCAAAAGGGAGCTGAGAAGGTCTGACCTGTGGATGAAGGCCGATTTTACTGTAATCATCACGGTAAAAAGAAATATCCAGCACCCCTACCGGCTGCGTGATCTTCAATGCCTGATGAATACGCCTAGCCAGCCAGGCCCCCCCGGTATGAATACCCACAATAGTCGTTTTATCAGTGACATCCAATCGGATTTTTTCGATAAGCAGTGTCAGTAGCTGTTCGGCATCAGGAAGCTGCATGAGATGAATCAAAGAAAGTTTGAAGGATATGTTGTGCTGCAATCTGATCAAGCATTGGCCGCTGTTTTCTGCCTGTAATGCCTACTTCTTCCAACGTTAAACGAGCAATCGCTGTCGTATAACGCTCGTCTTCCATCACCACTGGAATTCCGAATCGTCCTTCCAGTCGCCTCGCAAAACGTTGGCATAATCGGGTTATCTCATGTTCAGCACCATCAGCATGAACCGATAACCCCACCACCAGCAAAACCGGTTGCCATGTCTCGATTAATTCGGCAATCTTTTCAAAACGGGGCTTAGTCATCGCCTGATCAATTGTCATCAAAGGATGAGCTAATCGCAATTCATATTCGCCAATAGCCACCCCTATACGTCGCACACCAAAATCGAAAGCAAGCACAGTGCCGGATAAAATAACGCTTGCCATGTCAGATATAGTTTCTTCGGCAGAATCAGGCATGACCAACTTCATTGGACAAATTGAAAAAATCAATCCCCAGCAATTTCATGGCAGCAGGTAGTCGCTCTTCAAAAGAGAGTTCAAACAATATCCGGGATTGAGCGGGTACAGTCAGCCAGGCATTCTGCGCTAGCTCCTGTTCGAGTTGCCCAGCCGCCCAACCTGAATAACCAAGTGCAACCAGGATTTTCTCTGGCCCCTGACAATCAGCAACTGCTTGCAAAATATCAATAGAAGCAGTCAGACCAGTCACCACATTGGAAGACAACGTAAACCTCCATGCTCCAACCGGTTCGTGCAATACAAATCCGTTATCGACTTGCACCGGACCCCCCAACAATACCGGCAGATTGGAAAGAGCGGGATCCTGAGGGGACATACCTAATTGCGTCAGCAGTTTTTCTACCGATAAATCAGTCGATCGATTCACAACCAGGCCCAAAGCACCTTGTTCATTATGCTCGCAAATATAGGTTAACGTTTTGGCAAAGAATGAATCCTCCAATCTCGGCATAGCAATCAGAAAATGATCGGTCAGGTTGATGGCTTGCATTACGATTGTGACATCTATAAAAATTTACCGTACCTATACCCAGTATGCAGTACGTGTCATGATTCCAGAGCTGAATTTCATGACAGCTTTAATCGGCACAGGCAATGGGCCGCCTCCATACGAAACCGCCATGGTAGCATGGCATGCTTCATCGACTTTCATCTGTGACACGATGGCCCGGCTGCGAACATCCTGATGAGGCAATCGCTGTAAATGGTCTGCCAGATGCGCTTCAACCTGACGCTCTGTCTCAGCCAGAAAACCGAGATTCCATTTATCTCCAAGCACACCTGCCACCAATCCCAGCGCAAAGGATCCTCCATACCACAACGGATTCAGAAAACTTTTATGCCCGCCCAGCTCCGCAATTCGGCGCTCTGTCCAGGCAAGATGTTCCGTTTCCTCACGTGCAGCCTGATCCAGCGCTTGACGCACCTGTTCATTGCGTGCCGTCAGTGCCTGTCCCTGATAAAGCGCCTGGGCACAGACCTCACCGACATGATTGATACGCATCAGTGCTGCAGATTCACGTTTCTCAATCTTACTCAACTCATTCTCAGGCAGATCCTTCCCCGGAATAGGACGCAAAGTAGCTGCAGGAGCCAGTAATGTACGCAGAGCGTTATCAAAACCAATAATCAATTTATCAACATTCAACATAAAATTCCTCCACTAATCTCTTTTTCCCGTCTTGAGCCAGAACAATCTACTTTTCATTTTATACGCATTTGCCGAGCAAGCAACGTTACCGGATGCAAAACCTCTATATTTTTCCCTTTTCTCACCAACCCGTTAGCAATATGCAAGGCACAACCGATATTCGCCGTCACCAGGCAATCAGCCCTGGTCTGTTCGAAAGTTTGTAATTTTTCATCAAGCAAAGCTCCTGCAAATTCTGGCTGATCAAGAAAATAGGTACCGGCCGCGCCGCAACACCGATCGTTACCAGGTAGTTCCACTACTTCAATTCCCGGAATATGTTGCAGCACAGAATACAGATAGCCTGAAGCACGCAGTGTATTACGCAACGTACAAGGCTCATGCACCGCTATTTTTCGCGACAAGGGCACAAAACTGATTTCATCCCATACCCGTGCATCGAGAAACTGACCAATATCCATTACCGGCACAGAAAACCCGGCATCTTCTAATCGTGACGAATATTCTGCCAATTGAACACCACAACCGGAAGCAGTACTGATAATTGCCTGAATATTCAACCCCTCAAAAGCACGGAGATTTTGTTGAGCCAGCGACATTGCTGCATCAACCTGACCACTATGTTGATAAAGCGCTCCACAACACGTTTGTGCACTTGGCACATGCACTGTATAACCCAGCTGGTTCAATATAGATATGGTTGAAAGCAGTGTTTCGGTATCAACCAGCCTTGCAACACAACCCAGAAACAACGCCACCTCACCGCGCAGAAAACCCTTAGCCGGGTATGAGCCACGCCATATTTGCCCCGGTAGATTGCGTGTTGCCAGAAATAGCAGAGACTGAGCCAGGGCATTTCTTTTCAGTACATTCAACCGTAACAACAACGACAGCAAACCACTCCTGACCAATAGACGCAACGCTGGCCGCAATATGTCAAATCGAGCAGATTTCGCAACCAGCTCTCGTTCCAGCAAATCCCTCAACCAACTCTTTCCACTTCGATTTTCTTTTTGAACAAAGGATGAGTTTTCATGAATCATGGCACGCGCATTATTAATCAAGCGGCCATAGGCGACGTTACTTGGACACACACTCTCGCAGGCACGACAAGTAAGACAGCGATCCATATGCTGAACAAATCTCTCATTCAATGGAATGTGCTTATTAGCAACCCCACTCATCAGTGCAATACGTCCTCGCGGAGAATCCGCCTCGGAATGCGTCAGGTGATAAGTAGGACAATGCGGCAAACACAATCCACATGCCACGCAACGATTGGCCTCTGCAAGTAGCTCTTTAATCAAGTAATAACTATGATCTGAATTTTTCATGACTTTTACAGCTACCTTATTAGAATCAAACCATTGTATTGTTCACGATACACTTTTACTTGAATGATTATATTAATATCACCGATTACCTTAATTTGGCCGATCCCTTTTTAAATACATAGTACATAGCCACCGGATTGCAATTTAATTTATTGCTTGCTAAGTATATGAAAATTGCCATAGAATTACAGGTTTTAGTTAACAAATAACCACTTTATACAAGGGGCAACATGGTAGTAGTAAGACTGGCACGAGGTGGTGCTAAGAAGCGTCCTTTTTACAATATGGTAGTGGCCGATTCCCGTCGCCATCGGGACGGAAAATTTATAGAACGCGTGGGATTCTACAACCCTCGGGCTACGGGTGGCGAAGAAAGTTTGCGTATTCAGATGGATCGCCTGAACCACTGGCAATCCCAAGGAGCACAGCTATCCAGTACCGTCTCCAGGCTCGTTAAACAGTTTGGTAGACAGCAAAAACCCGCCTAGCCATCAGAGTGAAGCCGGGCTTCTCATAAACGAGGAGTTAATGGTTGTGTTGGGTAGAGTTATTGGCCCACACGGGATTAGAGGCCAGATCAAGGTTACTCCCTTCACCGAACACATTGATGGATTGATGGAATATCCTGTGTGGTGGCTCAGCAATGATGAGAAAAGCTGGCAAATAGTACATCCAACCTCTTTCTCTGTTCACGACAGCTTGCTGATTATTACGTTGGAAGAATATAGCGACCGGACGAATGCCTCTGGGCTGAAGGGGTGGCTGATTGCCGTACCACGCAGTCAACTGCCTCAACTATCAGAAGATGGCAAAGAGGGATACTATTGGTCAGATTTGATTGGAATCAGTGTTGTTAACACGCAAGGTGAATTTATCGGAACTGTGGCCGGCTTATTTGAAACAGGGGCAAATGACGTATTGCGCATTCAGCTCCCCGGCGGCAAAGAAGAATTGATTCCTTTTGTAGATCAGGTTGTCAGGCAAGTAGATATGAGATCACGACAAATCATGGTGGATTGGGAGCTGGATTATTGAATTTTGTATGATGCCGTTTGAATTTGACGTCATTACGTTGTTGCCCGACATGTTTGATGCTGTCACACAACACGGAGTAACAGGTAGAGCAAAAAAAAATAACTTATATCGTCTGCATACCTGGAACCCTCGCGACTATGCCACAAACCGTTATCGGACGGTAGATGATGCACCTTATGGTGGAGGTCCTGGCATGATCATGATGGCTGAACCGCTGGATCTGGCCATCACAGATGCAAAAATTCGGCAGACCAGGAATGGAACCAGCAGAACCAGCGTCATTTACCTTTCCCCTCAGGGCAAGCGATTGGATCATAAAAAAATTCTGCAGATTTCCAAACTAGATGGAGTCATATTGCTCTGTGGTCGTTACGAAGGAATTGATGAAAGATTAATAGAAGATCAGGTAGACGAAGAAATTTCAATCGGGGATTACGTAATTTCTGGTGGGGAGCTGGCGGCCATGGTCTTAATTGATGCGGTGATCAGGCAATTACCTGGCGCATTGGGTGATACGCAATCAGCCAGCCAAGATTCCCACGTTGATCATTTGCTGGAATATCCACACTATACCCGGCCCGATATCTATAAAGAAAAACCAGTACCCGAAGTGCTGTTGTCCGGTGACCACGCAAAAATAGAGCGCTGGCGCCTGCAACAGGCAATTGGTAGAACTTGGCTAAAAAGGCCTGATTTGTTAGCAGAAAAATATCCAGAAGGCCTCCCTGGCAAGGAAAAGGAATTACTGGAGGAGTTTAAGCAATTACAATGTTTGACGATTACCAACCAGGCGACAGATACAATAAAAGAACAGGAGCAACGAAATGAACTTGATCGAACAACTGGAACGTGAAGAAATAGAAAGGCTGGGGAAAATAATTCCCGATTTTTCGCCGGGCGATACACTCGTGGTCAACGTAAATGTCGTAGAAGGTGATCGTAAACGTACCCAGGCCTTTGAAGGGGTCGTTATCGCCAAACGCAACCGTGGACTCAATTCTTCATTTATTGTGAGAAAAATATCCAGTGGAGAGGCAGTAGAACGCACATTTCAGACTTACTCCCCTCTCATTGCAAGCATGGAAGTCAAACGGCGCGGTGCAGTACGTCGAGCAAAACTCTATTACCTGAGAGATAGAACCGGCAAAGCTGCAAGAATCCGGGAAAAGTTACCTGCACGCAGAATTCAACAAAGAAGTGTTGCTGCAGATTAACCACCAGACTTCGGAGCGCAGGCAATTCTAATTGCCTGTGCTCCGAAAATTGAACCTTCAACCACCTAGTAACTTTTTTATCTTCTCAGGGGGTCGCCCCAGTACCGCACTATCCCCGCGAATCACAATTGGGCGCTGAATCAGATCAGGATTGGCCGCCATCAGTTGTAATAATTCCTCATCATTCGCTGATTCCGAACCCTTAGCAAGTGGCTCATCCGCACGCAGCAAACCTCTTGCTGGAATACCCAACTTACGAACAATCTCGCGCAACATGTCGATGGTCAGTCGGGTATCGTAGTAATTAATACTGTCGAATTCATTACCACTCTCCTTAAGAATAGTTAATGCTTCATGGCATTTACTGCAGGTGGGTTTTTGATAAATAGTTATTCTATCGCCCATAACCGCCTCATTTAATTCCGCATTCCCTGGAAATGGCAGCATAAGCCGCACTTGATCCTTTTAAACCGAAAGTATCAGTTGTTGCCGTCCCCTGCGCAGAAACCCCGTTAACCACCATCTGATTGCCCCCGCGTATCGCTGACATCAGTTTGTTATCTGTTGCTGAATCGGGTGCCCAGGCAGTTTCATTCTGAGTAAACAATTTGAAACGCTGGCCGCCGATACTGACTGTCACCTCGCTGTTTGGTTTAAATGAGTAACCCGCAACGAAACTGAACACATTTTTGCTCTTCTCAGCGGGACGATGGGTGATCAGCGCATAAACACTCCCGCGCTTGGTATAGTTACCTTCCTCCTTACTGGGTGTGCTGACCATATAACAAACCTTGTTACTTTCCTCCATGTACACATAGGCGATCCAATCACCAAATTCTCCGATTGATTTTGGTTCAGCCGCATGCGCTGCAATACTCGTCATAAAAAAAACAGCTGAAGCTGACAGTATCAGTATTTTTGCGAATATCCATCTCATCGTATAAAGCTCCATAATTATCGCAATACTTCGACTCGCCGATAATCTGCTAATCACACCCTTCCATTTTATAAATGTAATATCCTTTCTGCTTGATCGCTTCAATCACCTCATCAGGTGCTTTCTGGCTGTGGCAAAAACGACATTCCTCACTGGTTACCGTCGCATCCTCTTCTCCAATCGAAGCAAGCCATTCCTTGGCAAATTCAATCGCTTTCTTATCATCCCTTACATCAGTAAACACATCAAAATGCATAGTGTGTCCGCGCTTGGATTTGACATAGGTATCGTACACATGGATCTGCATAAAAGTTCTCCTTACTGATTAATAATAGAAAGACAAATAATTCAAAGCTGTATTATGCCATTTTTCTGCGCGCCACGATAACGCCATCACGCGTTGGATTGATAAAGGCATCAAACTCCGGATCCTTACAAATTAGCTGATTATGCTCTCTGATTGCTTCAGTCCAGCCTGGTTTAATATCTGCAGAGCCATCCACGGCCACTCGCCCACGCCATAATACGTTGTCGGCAATATATAACCCACCAGGGCGGATACGTTCTTTGGCCATGCGCCAGATATCCGGATATCCTCCTTTATCCGCATCGTTGTAGCAGATATCGAACATCCCATCAGTCTGTGCAAATATATCCTGAGCATAGCCCGTGCAAAATTTCACCCGCTCCCATATTCCAACGGCAGCGAGATATTGCTCTGCCCTTTCCTGATTAACCGGATTGCTGTCTGTACAGACAATTTGGCCATCAGGTCCAACTGCCTTGCCAAACCAATAGGCGGAATACCCGTACCCGCTGCCAAACTCAAAAACTCTATGTGCACCTATCATTTTTGCGAGGATTTCCAGCGAGATCCCAACGAGCCTGCCTACAATCGGGAAATTTCTCACCCGGGCAAATGCTTCCATCTCATCGAGGATGGGATGATCAAACTGCTCTGTCAGAGTGTACATATAATGTTCAATCATCGGATTAACAGGGATCAATCCATCTGGATTATCAACGACCGGTGGCTGCAGGATTGGCATTATCGAGCCATACTGGAACGTTTACGAATTCCACCCTTGATTTGCGGACTCTTTCGATCGATTAGATCAAGGCTTCCTTCATACCTCTGCCAGCAAACAGCTATGGCCGTCACTGCGAGCAAAAATGGTGGAATTCTGCTGTATAGTAAGAAAGTATCAGTCAAACCGGACAGAAAAGTGAAACACACAATTGCACCACCCAATAAAGCCATCTGATGTTGCTTGAATGTTTTGAACCAGCACCATAATAAGAATATAAAAGCCAATATACCAAGCAATCCCAGATGTACGCCAATTTCAATTAGTTCATTATGGAAATGTTTTGCTTCATGAAACTCAGGCAAATCCTGGTAAATCCCTTCTTTATAGGACATAAAACTATTTTGGAGATAATGCTTCGCCATGCCAGAACCATGCCCTATGACAGGAGCGTCAACAAGACCGTGCAAACCAATATCCCAGATTGCCAGCCGATAACCTACGCTGGTTTGGTAATGCCCTTGCTGAAATAATTGAAGATCTGAGCCGATTGCTTCCAGTCTTTTATGAAAAACATCACTGCTCGCAGCGAACAATACAGTTACCGCAATAATTGAAGCTAGGTAACTCGCTAACACTTTACCTTTTACTTGATAACGCAGACAAAACATTAACAAGAGTATCATTACGGTTGAGAGCAATATACCTCTTGCATTCTCACGAAACTGAAGAAATAGCAACAACAAAGCGGTTATCCATAACAAAGCCGATAAAAACCAGCGCATTCTGGACAAAGTAACCCATCCACCATAAACAGCCAAAATAACGCCGATTCCTAGTGCGGATGAGAAATTCAAATAAGACATACCAAACAAAGAAATTCCTTGCTCACCAAGTACTGCATACTGATAGCCACCCAACACAACCACTCCCAGATAACCACTAATCAGCGCCCCCGTCACCCAAGGTAAACGCTCTTTATTTAACAATGAAAAGAATGGGATAATTATCAGCAGAATAAAATATTTTTCCCATTTCCCTGTAAGGGATACAGAAAAATCACTCCAGAGCAAGCCAACTCCCCATACCCCACAAAAAACAAGAACGCCTTGTATTAAAGGCTCTTTTAACAGATCAGGAAATCTGGATAATCCTCCATCCACCAGCCAGGCAACAACCAGCAAACCTATTCCCCAATACACCAACCCACTGGGCCAAAGTGCAAGACAAAAAAACACCAATACAAACCGCACCAGCAACTCACGCCAACTCAATACAATCCCACTACTCAAAATAAATCCTTTCAAGTCAACCGGTTGACGAGCATTTACAATGCTTCCCTATTCTAACGATATTACAGTTACTTCTTTAATATTGCTCCCTCAAAAGAAAGAGGAGATTCATCAAATGATAGCTTTTTGACTTCCAGCCTGAACACACGACCCCAGACGATTAGCAAGGTGCGTAATAAAAACGGGATATCATCCATCATCCAGATAGTCGAGATACGTCTGTCCGCACGCCACCAGTTTCTAAATGTTGTCCAGATTACCGCGGTTAAGCGCAGCGGCTGACTATACATTTGCAGACATAGCAACGTGGGTGATCGCGCCGAGGTAAACCAATGTACATAACCTCCTTTACGAAATACATTTTCAATTGTAACCAGAACAGACGAAGGAAAATTTACAAGTGATCCGTTAGTCGAAAACAGCAGGATATTTTGTCGTGCATCAGGGTAACGTGAAAGATAAAAGGCACGGTTACGTCGTGAAAGTTGCTTCTGTGATCGTCCATTACCAAACGAACCCCTTCTCTTATGATAAATACAAACACCAGGATGTATGCCGAAACGCCATCCGTGAAGATCAAGCCGGCGGCCAAGATCAATATCTTCATAATAACCTCGCCCAAATGCTGGGTCGAAGCCTCCGATTTCCTGAAAAACATCACGGCGGATTAGTATGGCGTGTCCACGAAGATAGTAATTGGGTATATAGCCTGCTTCCCGCAGCATATAGCGCCCAAGATCATATTGGGCGTAACTGTTACCGGCAGGAACAATAGCCGCTAATTCAGGATCAGCAGTAAAGGCTGTGCATAACAACGGCAGGAAATCCTGGCTGACTTCGGTGTCTGAGTTAAGAATAAATACATAGGAAGCGTCAGATCGATTGACGGCTGCATTTACTGAAATACCAAAGCCCTGGTTTTTCTCCGCATGGTGAACGTCAACACAATCATACGACAGGTTATCCAGCATCTCCCTCGTTTCGTGGCCAGACGCATCATCCTGAACGATAATGCGTCTAATGGATTGATTAAGATGCGCGACAATGGAATCAATACAGCGCCGTGTCCAATCGGGAGCGTTATATACCGGAATAACGACATCTATTGTTTTGTCAGCAGGTATTGCAAATTTCCTGATATCTATCATCCTCTGTCTCCGGTATGTATCAGCAGCAGTCACAGGACAACAGAACCCAGATGACCTTTTGCCATAATGGTTGCATTGTTCAACAGCCTATTCAGCCAAGCAATAGCCGAAAGAGCTGCCAAATAAACCTGTGTTATTATGCAAAATATTGACAAGGAAGGATTAAGGTTGACTGCAAAGTGGCATTATACACAGCGCATAATACCTATGAATCCAGCAAACCAGCCGCAGCACGCACTGCAAAAAATATTTTATTCGCCCCATCATATCTGCATATTTAACCAGTCACTTTTCCCATAACTATGAAAACAATCGCCATCATTCCGGCACGCATGGATTCTTCGCGTTTTCCCGGAAAACCGTTAGCGCAGCTGCTGGACTGCACCATGCTGGAGCATGTTTACCAGCGTGTTGCCATGAGCAAATCGCTGAGCGCAACTTATATCGCCACCTGTGACGAAGCCATCCGGCAGGCAGCAACCGCTTTCGGAGCACCCGTCATCATGACTGCAGACAGCCACGAACGGGCCAGTGACCGCATCGCGGAAGCAACCGCACACACCGATGCTGATCTGATCGTCATGGTGCAGGGAGATGAACCGATGACACATCCTTCCATGATCGACACCGCCATCGCACCTTTCCACAATGATCCCAAACTGGAATGCGTCAATCTGACGAAGCGAATCGACGATGAAGCCGATTTTCGCAGCCCCAACACCATCAAAGTGGTTACGGATCAGCAGGGAAATGCGTTATATATGACCCGTCAGCCGATTCCGACATTGGCTCCAGGTGGCTTTGGAGCAACTGCCACTTACAAGCAGGTCTGTATCATTCCTTTTACACGCACCTGTCTGCTCGAATACAGCCAGTTATCGCCCACCCCACTGGAATGCCTCGAATCAATTGATATGCTGCGCCTGCTGGAACACGGCCGCCGCGTCAGGATGGTGGAAACTGAATACGATACGCAGGCAGTTGATACCGAGGCAGATCTGGCCCGTGTTGCGCAGCTGATGGCTAATGATCCGCTACTGGGCAAATATCAAAGAATCTAACTGGAGCGCTTATGTCACTGAAAGCCCGTCTCACCCATCATGAACTGACCATTGGCTCATGGATCACGCTCGGACACCCCTCAATTGCTGAGATCATGGCCAAAGCCGGTTTTGACTGGCTGGTACTGGATACCGAACACAGCGTACTGGAGCTGAGCGAAGTACAAGCACTTATTCAAGTGCTAGATAGCCAACAATGTCCGGCAATCGTACGATTGACCTCCAACCATCCCGATCAGATCAAACGCGTCATGGATGCCGGTGCAACCGGAATCATGGTGCCGATGATCAAATCTGCAGAAGATGCTCGCGCTGCAATCGATGCTGTTTATTATCCGCCTGAAGGAACCCGTGGTGTAGGGTTAGCGCGTGCTCAGGGCTATGGCACAAGTTTTCAGGCATACCGGCAATGGTTGCGTGACAATGCGGTTGTCATCGTGATGATTGAGCATATCCGCGCTATTGAAAACATCGATGCCATTCTGTCCACTCCCGGCATTGATGCTTACATCATCGGCCCTTATGATCTATCTGGATCAATGGGGCAACCGGGTGAGCTGGATCATCCTGATGTACAGGCAGCCATTCAGCAAGTATTGCAAGCTGGTATCCACCATCACAAAGCAGGTGGCATCCATGTCGTTGAACCCGACACAGCTGCGCTGCAACAACGGATCAAACAGGGATTTTCATTTCTGGGATACAGCCTTGATATCCGCATGCTTGATTCCCTTTGCCGCACCCATCTGAACATGATCAGAACATCTTCATGAGCAAGATCGTCGTTTCCACTTCCTCTTTCGATTTTGATCACAACCCCGCCATACAGCGACTGCAGGCACAAGGCTTCACCGTCACCGGCAATCCTTACCGGCGCAAGCTCGCCGAAGATGAAATTATTGATTTACTCAGCACGGATACCGTCGCCCTGCTGGCGGGAGTTGAGCCGCTGACAGAACATGTGTTGACAAGCGCCAGTGCTTTGCGTGTCATTGCACGTTGCGGCACTGGCATGGATAGTGTTGATCTGAAAGCTGCTCAACAAAGAAACATCAAGGTTTCCAATACCCCTGAAGCGCCCGCTCAGGCTGTTGCAGAACTGACACTAGGGCTGATGCTTGATTGCCTGCGCCAGATCAATCACACTGATCGTTCCGTACGCAAAGGTGAATGGCCACGCACACAGGGACGGCTGCTGGCTGCACGCACAGTGGGCATTGTTGGCCTGGGACATATTGGCCGACGGGTTGCTAAACTATGTCAGGCATTCGAGGCAAAGGTCATCGCACATGACCCTCATCTGCAGCAAGCACCCGGCGGCATCGAACTCGTTTCATTGAATACTTTGCTCGAACAGGCTGATATTGTGACACTCCACTTGCCCTACTCTCCGGATGTTCGCCATTTAATTAATGCCGAAGCCATTGCGCATATGCAACCCGGAACAATCTTTATCAACGCCGCCCGTGGCGGATTGGTCGATGAAACCGCTTTATGCACAGCGCTCAATTCAGGGCACATTGAAGCGGCTGCACTAGACAGCTTCGAACAGGAGCCCTACCAGGGACCTCTGCGCGAATGCAAACGGGCGATACTGACTTCTCATATCGGATCACTTGCGCGAGAAACACGGCAGCGCATGGAAATCGAAGCGGCTGAAAATTTGTGGTGGGGAATGGTCGAGGCAGGTTTGATCAATGAGTGAAGCAATACAGCCGGGGCAAATTGCAGTTGTACTGGGTGCAGGCGGCTTTCTGGGCAGCCACGTTGCCGATGCCCTGTCCAATGCAGGCTATCAGGTGCGTCTGTTCGATCGCCATCTTTCCCCGTTCCGGCGGCCTGATCAGGAAATGATCATTGGTGATCTGATGGATATCAACCAGGTATCCAACGCCGTTCAGGGTGCTGCGGTTGTCTATAATTTTGCCGCCATCGCTGATATTGATGAGGCCAATGATAAGCCTCTGGCCACAGCCAGCATCAATGTCATCGGTAACATGCATGCACTCGAATCAGCCCGACTGGCGGGTGTACGCCGTTTTATCTTTGCCAGCAGCATTTACGTTTACTCTGAATCCGGCTCGTTCTATCGCGCCAGCAAACAGGCAGCCGAACGTTTCACTGAAACCTATCATGAACGCTACGGACTGGAATACACCATTCTGCGCTATGGATCGCTCTATGGCCGACGTTCGGACAAACGCAACGGTATCTATCGCATGCTGCACGAGGCCGTACAACAACATTCCATCACCTATCACGGCAGTGGGGAATCCATCCGGGAATACATTCATGTCGAAGACGCCGCCCGCATGAGCGTACAAGTACTTGCTTCGGAATTTGCCAACCGCCACCTGATTCTGACCGGCCAGGAAAAAATGCGCATCCGCGACGTTATGACCATGATCTCGGAAATGATGCCGTGGGATGTCGCTCTGCATTTGGATCAGGACAAACCAGGGCATCATTACCAGATTACGCCGTATGCATTTCAGCCCCGTGTTGGCCGCAAACTGGTACTCAATGAGCATGTTGATCTTGGGCAGGGATTGCTCGACTGTATCCAGGAAATTCACCAGCAGATCAATCATGGCCAGGAAGAAGATGCAACCCCTTCTTCCGCAGTATAATCAGGCATGAACATAACAAGCCGCCCGACTGACTACTGGCAAGCCATTATCTTTGATTTCGATGGTGTCATCGTGGAATCCGGGGATATCAAGGCACAGGCCTTTGCTGAACTGTATCGCCATCATGGTGAAACGATCGCACAGGCCGCAGTAGATTATCACCGCACCAACGGCGGTATGTCACGCTATCTCAAATTTCATTATTTCCAGCAAAATCTGCTAAATAACCCTCCCCTTACCAAGGAAGAAGAGCAGGAACTGGATCGGCGATTTTCCGAACTGGTCATGAATGCAGTCATTGCCTGTCAAGCGGTAGCCGGAGCGGAAACACTACTGGATAAAATGGTAAACCAGATTCCATTATTCGTTGCTTCCGGTACGCCGGAAAATGAACTGCGCACAATTGTTGAACGGCGCAACCTGTCACGCTACTTCACCAGGGTACACGGCTCTCCCCGACTCAAGGAAGCGCTGGTGGCAGATATTTTGTCAGCCCACCCGCTTGATCCTGAGCGCGTGCTGATGGTCGGCGATGCACTGGTGGATTATGAAAGTGCCCAGCAGAACGGCGTTATATTTCTTGGTCGCGTCCGCCCAGGCGATGACAATCCTTTTCCTAAATCAGTTGAAATTATTCCTGACCTATGGCCACTAACCACTTGATCGAACGTCACGTTTTCAATGATCTTCCCTCGTTATCTGAAGCATTGGCAGAATCAGTTGCCGTCACATTACGTAATGCAATCACACAGCACGGCCAAGCCAGTCTGGTGGTACCTGGTGGAAGAACACCCACTGTTTACCTTCCTCGGCTGGCACAAATAAACCTCCCCTGGCAACACGTCTTTGTAACGCTAAGCGATGAACGCTGGGTAGAACCAACCAGCGAGCAATCCAACGAACGGCTAGTGCGTGAGCATTTCCTGCAACACATGCAGCAACAGCCTCATTTTATCTCCCTCAAAACCAAACACGCTCACCCTGATGAGGCAATTGCTGACCTCGATATGCGCCTGGCCGGGTTACCCTTGCCATTCAGTCTGATCATCCTTGGCCTGGGGGCAGACGGCCATATTGCCTCTCTGTTTCCTGGCATGACGCTAGATATGAATTCAGCTAATCTGTGCCAGGCTGCTACACCTCCTGCTGCACCTTCCCCGCGTATCAGCCTGAGCTTGCAGGCACTTATCAACAGTAGCCGCATCATACTGGTCATTACAGGGAAAGAAAAAAGACAACTGGTTGATCAGCTCATTGCATCCCCTGATCCAGCCATACCGTTTGTACAGCTAATGCAATCCAGACCGGTAGAATTGTTCGAAACGGATTAGTTAGACACCGAATTTCATCATGCGCGAAATTTGGCTTACAGTCGTATTGCTCTCTATCAGCAACGTCTTCATGACATTTGCCTGGTATGCGCATCTAAAGGATTTAAGCAGTAAACCATGGCTGGTGGCAGCCCTTATCAGCTGGGGAATCGCCTTCTTCGAATATATGTTACAGGTACCGGCAAACCGCATCGGGTTCAGTGTTTTATCCCTCGGGCAGCTCAAAATCCTGCAGGAAGTCATCACCCTGTCTGTATTCGTGCCTTTCAGCTTGCTCTATATGGAAGAACCGCTAAAGCTTGATTATCTCTGGGCGGGGCTGTGCATCCTTGGTGCGGTGTACTTCATTTTCCGCAGTGAGATAGTAGATATAGGTAACTGATCAACTGATCAATCAATCTCCAAAAGCCTAAAAAGACTTTTTATCCCCCCGGAGTATCATCATCAGCCACTACAGGAGGAGATATGATCCTCAGAAATCGGGCTGTTTTTATCAGCAATGCCCTGATCAGCTTCCATAGTTTTGGCAACAACCAGATTGCCAAGCCAACAAATATAATAAACAAGATCAGAAACAATATCGGATGATTTAGGGCTGTCCACAGCCCACCAATCACTATTAAATCTTCACTGATCGAGGCAGTCCAGTTAGATACGGGTTCGGGCGAGGTGTTGATCATCAGACGTGTGCCGGTTTTGGCAGCATGGCTGGTTGTCGCTGCACCGCCACCGAGTATGCCCGCTGCAATTTCCAAGGCGGGAGAAACATCCCCCACTGCCCCTGCTGCCAGCATGGCACCCGCCGGGATACGCACGAAGGTATGCAGAGCATCTGAAATGCTATCCACACCCGGTATCTTGTCAGCAAAAAATTGAACAAGATACATGGTACCTGCCGCCCCGATAATAAAGGGATTTTCCAGTACTGCCAGTTCATGCGGCAAAGCAATATTGCCAGTGACGCCGCCCAGGCCGAGTATCAGCAACGCAGCATACAGATTTATCCCGCTTGCCCAGGAACTCCCCATGGTCAAGGCCAGTGTTGCGATCAGGCTTTCATAACTACTCATTCAGCCGATCCCAGTTATTCCGCAAGAGATATCGTTGACTGATGCAGCATGCGCTGTGCGAGCAACCCGGCACCCAGCAAACCAGCTTTCGGATTCATCACCACATAAACCGGAATCTCGCGCACCAGTTCACTGTATCGCCCTTTGTTGCAGAATGCCTGGATAAAACCGGGTTGTTGCAAAATTTGGATAATGCGCGGCGCGATGCCGCCTGCAATATAGACGCCACCCCGGCATAACCCTGTCAGCGCCAGATTGCCTGCATAAGCACCATAAATCTCGGCAAACAGATCAAGCGCTTTTAGAGCAATCGGGTATTGGTGCTCGAAAGCCAGCCGAGTAACGGTTGCGCCATCATCAGCATCCAGTTCAATACTTTTCAAGTGAGCGCCAGCCGCCGCATCAGCTTGCAAAAAATTAAAAATGTGAGTCAATCCCTGACCAGAAAGCAATCGTTCAATTGAAACCCTCTGATACTTTGTCATCAGATATCTGAGCAATTCAATCTGAATGGCGCTGGTCGGTGCAAAATCAACATGACCTGCTTCGGTGGCAAGCGGTTCGTAGTATCGTCCACGCTTGATCAACCAAGCAACTCCCATCCCGGTACCCGCCCCCAGTACAACACGCATCGCAGAAGAAGAAGGTTCCCCGGCTTGCAGCATAACCAGATCATCCTGCGGCAGTACTTCGATAGAAGCTGCCATCCCCTCAAAATCATTGACAATTTTCACAGCAGAAATTGAAAATTTTTCCGCAAGGGCGGAGGCATTGATTGTCCAGGGCAAATTGGTCAGGTGCACCTGTTGATCAACAATCGGCCCGGCGACTGCCAAACAGACAGCAACCGGCTGACAGTCAGATTGCTTTAAGAAATCTTCCAGAATACTGTCAAAATCACCGTACTGACGACTATCGTAACGATGCTCATAATGAAGCTCAACTTCCTCATTCTTGATCACAACAGAGCGCAACAAGGTCTTGGTTCCACCAATGTCGCCATATAATAGATATTGATCCATCAGTTGCTTTCCTCCTGACACATAATGATGACAAGATCATTAAAACATGTAACCCCATTGAAACACAGGCTCATAAAAAAGCCAGAAATCTCATGGTAGAAAAAGTAATGCGGGCAGGTACAATAGACCTCCTGTTTCTCCAGCTCTGCTGCCAACGGGTCAGGTTCATCCAGATATTACTAGCAGGTTTATTCCGGGTATCAATTCTCGGCTATTAATTCAGGGATGTCCTTTGATCATAAGGACACCCCTAAAAATCCGGTAGTACAAGATAAAAGCACACAGAGCGCAACAACGAAACATACCCAATAAACAGGCAAGGCGGCAAGGCATACAACGCCACGATCGCCTGAAGAGCCAATTTTTAGAAGTGTCCACAATAAGAAACGGAGAGGTATTGTGACAGATATCAATGGGGCAGGTGATTTACTGTTGAAAAGCACACACTTGCAGATCAACGACGTGGTAGCTGAATTACGGGATGTACGCACCACTGCACTGATCAACCGACAAGGACATCTCAGACCGCCCCGGCTGCCTTCCCGCAAAGTGTTGGCCGGAATTATTGAAGGTCTGCGAACAGCATTATTCCCTAACCGCCTCGGCCCATCCGATCTGGCGGTGGAAGGCGTTGATCATTATGTTGGCCATATCCTGAATTCAACGTTACGCGCCTTGCTGATCCAGATTCAGCACGAACTGCACTTCAATTCAGGAACCGAAGAACTCGATCAGGAAACTTACGCACAAGCAACGGAAATCACCCAAACGTTCGCCAAACGGCTGCCCGTAATCCGTCGACTGCTCGATGATGATGTGCTCGCTGCCTATGAAGGTGATCCGGCTGCCCGCGGGATCGATGAAGTGCTGGTATGCTATCCCGGCGTTGCCGCCATTACCTGGCATCGGCTGGCGCATGAACTATATCAGTTGGGAACCCCACTGATCGCACGTATGATTTCTGAAATCGCTCATTCACAAACTGGCATAGAAATCCATCCGGGTGCACAAATCGGCGGAAGCTTCTTTATTGACCATGGCACCGGCGTCGTTATTGGTGAAACCACGGTCATTGGCAACAACGTGCGCTTGTACCAGGCGGTGACTCTCGGTGCAAAAAGTTTTCAGGTAGATGAACACGGTTCGCTGGTAAAGGGAATCGACCGCCACCCTATTGTTGAAGATGATGTTGTCATTTATGCGGGAGCGACTATTCTGGGGCGTATTACTATCGGCAAAGGCTCCACCATTGGTGGCAATGTCTGGCTGACACGCAGTGTGCCTCCCGGCAGCCGAATCACTCAAGCGCGAACACATAACGACTGAAACACAGCCAATCCATCACCTCTCCACAACACAGGCACCTCTTCCTTTTGCCGTATTCTATTTTCTGCAAACCGGCTTGCAGCAGCCAGCCAATATAAAAATGAATAGTGCACAATCAGGAAATCTATTCTCACGGTTTTTCCCAGGAGAAACCAAGGCATACGCTCATCAGTGGTTTTTTACGGCAGCGTGCCTGCATGCGATATTAATCATCCCGCTAACCATACTGGCCAGGTATGGTTACGGACCGGTCATACTAGTCACGCCAGCAGGGCATGCGTTTGAAATGTTGTTCGGCCTGGCTCCGGCACTGATTGCCGGCTACTTATTGGGTCCCATGCCCGCCCGGCGGCTGGTCTGGTTTCTGGGCTTCTGGCTGCTGGCAAGAGTTGCTGACCTGATTGCTCCCTTCGCCTGGCCAACTTTGGCATTCAACGCGCTGTTTGCTATCCTGCTCGCTCGACAGTTGCTTCCCCGCCTGTGGGCTGCTAAAAAATGGCGTAACCGCTCACTTGTTCCTTTGCTCGGTTTAATCTGCGCCCTCACAACCGTAATCCTGCTGGCCGGGCGGCTTGATGCATATCTGCTGCATCGTTATTTAATCAATGAAAGCCTACAATTGTTCGCGTTGCTGATGTTATTTATCGGCGGCCGTATGCTGGCACCCGCTGCTGCGGGGGAATTCTATCGCCAAGGCATGGAGCTGACTGCGAGAGTGCAGCCCAATATCGAAGCCGGGTTGATTCTTACCATTGCCGCTGCATACATTCTGGCCCCTATTGCAGCGTCACTTTCCGGTGTTCTGCTGATCAGCAGCGGAATGCTGGCAGGCATCCGCCTGTTCCGCTGGCAATTATGGCACTGTCGGGCACGCCCGGATCTGCTCTGTCTCGGGCTGGGCTACGGCTGGTTGGCACTGGGCCTGATCCTGCTGGGGTGGACAAAACTGAATGGCGGCAGCCATTTCAGCACCGCCGTGCACGCCATTACCGTCGGCGCACTGGGTACGCTGGCAACAAACGTTATCGTGCGTGTCACGCTGCTGCACATCAAACAATATCCTTCACGCATCACGTTTATCGTGGTCATGACCGGATTCATGTCAATCGCCGCGATCACACGTATGGTGGCAGATTTTAGCAGCTACCGGGAAATATTACTGACAGTAGCTGCATCAACCTGGAGTATTGCCTTCCTGTTTGCGCTCTACATTGTATTAGCGGGGTTTACTGCCCCACGTATAAAACCGGCCAGAACCCCACCAGCCGATGACACCAGCAAAACCTTGCGTAGCGCACTTTCAGACGAGCAACGTAATACAACAAAAACAAATACTCACACTTCCTGAAAGGCCTGGTCTATATCGGCAATCAGATCATCAATATGCTCAATGCCGACGCACAAACGTACCAAATCGATACTGACACCAGCTTTGGCCAGCTCTTCATCATTAAGTTGGCGGTGAGTCGTGGTAGCCGGGTGGCAGGCCAGCGTTTTGGCGTCTCCGATATTTACCAGTCGTTTAATCAACCCGAGCTTGTCCATAAAGCGAGCACAGGCATCACGCCCACCTTTAATACCAAAGCTTAGAATTGATGATGGAATACCGCCATCCATGTATTTTTGTGCCAAAACATAGTCACGGCTGTCTTCAAGACCGGCAAAATTAACCCAGCCAACTTTTGGGTGTGCTTTCAAGTAGCGTGCAATCTCCAAAGCATTGAAACAGTGGCGCTCCATTCTCAGTGGTAGCGTTTCAATTCCTTGCAGAATCAGGAAGGAATTAAAGGGAGAAATAGCCGCACCCATGTTGC
>JACDJA010001030.1_pt1 | contig 25658 bp, 42 predicted proteins | sample 7449241 | NCBI WGS metagenome assembly JACDJA01 (sample SAMN14253289, study PRJNA609438) | sludge metagenome | isolation source: initial anaerobic sludge | collected 2018-12-20 | reverse complement strand
TCAGCGTAGGAGGTCGCGCCGACATCGAAACGCTACTGAAGTATATAGAGAATCAGAACGACCCTCGGAAGATCAAAGGGCCGCTCGACTAGCGCATGACGCTGCGCGTACATACGTAGGATGCGCGGCCTGAATGCTCAAATGCATCTCTACTCTCCCTCTTGTCCTGCCGCTGGACGTTTCAGACCAGCCCACGATCTGCAAGACTGACCACACCTTCGAAGCCAACCACCAGATGGTCCAGAACCCGGACGTCGACCAGGCCAAGGCTTCTTTTAGCTGGCGCGTCAGGTGCACGTCCGCCCCACTAGGCTCCGGCACGCCGGAGGGGTGGTTGTGCGCAAACACCACAGCGGCAGCGTTGTGCTTCAACGCAGCTTTGACAACTTCCCGGGGATGCACCGAGGTGCCGCCGAGGGTGCCGCGGAACATATCCTCACAGGCGATGAGTCGATGACGATTGTCCAGGAATAACACCGAGAACACTTCGTGCTCCAGCGTTGCCAACCGTAGCCGGAAATACTGCTTGGCCGTCTCAGGCCTGTCGATGAGCTTGCCGGCAACCTTGTACTCGATGCGCTTCTCAAGCACTTGGAGTGCCGAAGCGATCAGCTGATCTTCGTCCAGCGCCGCATATTTCTTCTGCATACCACGCTCCATCTCTCTATTAACCTACCTCGTATAGCGAACCGCCCGTTCCGGACAGCCCTGCACCGTGACCCTCCGAGCCGGGCTACGGACACAAAACGCCGCACGGCCGATGCAGACATCGTGGCCCGCGCGGCGGAGGAGGAGGGGTGTTGGAGTTGCAGCTGGCGCTGCTGCGCCTAAGTCCCGATCAGGACTCGGTGTCGGTAAGCAGGTCTTCCAGCCCGGCCCAGTCCTCGTTGGCGATGGTGAAGGCCAGCGATTGAAGGGTGGGGTTGGAGGAGGCGAAGCCTTGGCGGCGAATCTCGGTGCGCTCGCGCTCCGTGTTGCGCTGGTCGCGGGCGGCTTGGAAGTCAATGATGTGGGCGGTCATGCGTCTGGTGTCCTGGTTATTTGTGTATGACTACAGTATAGCAGGCGACTTGACACAAGTAAAGCCGGGTGCGAGATCCTTTCACGCCCCGCCCACTAAGGTCACCCGTTCTCCGACTCAGGTGGTTCGACCAACTCCACCTGCAACACGATACTGTCGACCCCGATGACTCGTACCTTGGCGCCAGGTTCGCAGTCGGGGCCTGCCACCGTCCACAGCGAGTCGTCCACTCGCACCCGGCCCACGCCGAGAACGATAGGCTCCTTCATCGTGAAGACGCGCCCGATGTACTGTGTGCCACGGCGATTGAGGTTTGGCTGAGCGCTCACCACCGGGTGGCGTCGGCGGTACGCCGTCCAGCCGACGATGGAGGCGACCGCAGTGAGCGCAAACAGGACCACCTGCGCCTCCCAGCTCAGCTCCGGCACCAGCCATAATGCGACCCCAGTAACCCCGGCCGCTACGCCCAGCCACAGCAGATACGCCCCAGGCACGAGCATCTCCAGAATCAGCAGGGCTACCGCGGGGATGAGCCAGTGCCACACGGTCAGTGCGTCCATCACCGGGCATCCTCAGACTTCATGGTCGCCTTGAACATCTCGGCCATGCCGCCGATTGAGCCGATCAGGTTAGCGGCCTCCAGCGGCATCATGACCAGCTTCTGATTCGGAGCGGTCGCCACGGCCTGGAGCGCCTCGGTGTACTTCAGCGCCACGAAGTAGTTGAGCGCGTTGACGTTACCTGCGGCGATCGACTCCGACACCATCTGCGTGGCCTTGGCTTCGGCCTCGGCTTCACGCTCACGCCCCTCGGCGGCGCGGAAAGCAGCCTCGCGGAGACCCTCAGCCTCCAAAATCGCCGCTTGCTTCTCACCTTCGGCCTTGAGGATCTCTGCCTGACGCACTCCCTCGGCCTCAAGTACGCGGGCACGCTTGTCACGCTCGGCCTTCATCTGCCGGGCCATGGAGTCCACCAGGTCTCGCGGCGGAGTGATGTCCTTAATCTCGATGCGAGTAACCTTCACACCCCAAGGGGTCGTTGCGGCATTGACTACCTCCAGAATCTTGAGGCTGATTTGGTCACGCTGCGACAGCAACTCGTCAAGCGGCATACCCCCCATAACGGTACGCAGGTTGGTCGTTGCCAGATTGAGGATTGCGATCTCGAGCTGACTGATCTCATAGGCGGCCTTGGCGGCGTCCAGCACTTGGTAGAACACCACGCCATCGACGCGAACCATGGCGTTGTCGCTGGTAATCACCTCTTGAGAGGGGACATCCAGCACCTGCTCCATCATATTGATCTTGCGCCCCACACGATCCACGATGGGAGTGATGAAACTCAAGCCGGGAGGCAAGGTCTTGGTGTAGCGCCCAAAGCGCTCGACCGTGTACTCGTAGCCCTGCGGTACGGACTTGACACCCATAAACACCAACAGGATGGCCAGAGCGAGAAACACCAGAACGAAGAGTTGAAAACCCATGATGACTCCTGGAAGGGTAGGGGTAAAAATATCTTATCCAAGCACAATTGGGCCTAGTATAGCATAAGTGTCGAGTTAGTGCGCAACCGACAGGTCTCCGGCTGCGGCACTGCCACCGATAATAATAGGAACCCGTCACGGCGCCCAGCCTCGCGAGCTTCAGACATTTGGAGTTTCCAGCTAAACCTCTCGCCCAGATCACGAGAGCGGCTCGGAATGACTCAGGTCAGCCGGGCTTCCAACCTTACGTGGTCTGAAGCGAGGCAATTATTCTCTTGACCAATGTCGAGACGGATGCTATTCTAAACAGGTGGACATAGTGTACTGGACAAGGACGTCCCCTTTTATCATTACGAGGCCCTTCAATCCCATGCCGGCAACCACCCGCACCACCGTCGTCAACAAGAACCGCGAAGACTACGACGTCTACGCCGGGCGCGGCGGCCCGTTCGGTAACCCGTATCAGATCGGGCCGGACGGGAATCGCAACGAGGTGATCCGTAAGTTCGATTACGATTTCCATCAGCACATGCTCAAAGACCCAGTGTTTCGACAGAAACTTGAGCGGTTGCGTGGGCAGCGGCTTGGCTGCTTTTGCAAACCATTACCCTGCCATGCCGACGTGATCGCCGCCTACCTCAATGGAGAACCGCGGCTGGTGTTTGCTGAGGAGAACGAGAAAAGGCAGCAGGATCTATGCTAGACAACCTTTCTGCAAAAAAACAAAAGAACCTGAGGGAGGGGTTGAAGCGCATACGCGAGCTATCCAAGACCAAAGGCGAGCGCACCGGCAAGTTGGTGGAGCCGGATCGAGCGCCTAGATACGATGGATTGTATGCACAAGGCGTTGCTTGGTTAGGACGCCTGGCAGACCCGGAATCCTCGGAAGAGGACGACCCACGGCAATATTGAAGAGCAGGACTTCCGGATAAATACCGGACAGCTGAACGCAACGAAGCTTTTATCGACAAACCAATCGCCAACTAGCAATTCACTTACTGTAAGGAGATACATCATGGCTCGAGGCGTCAACAAAGTAATTCTGGTCGGGAACCTTGGACGGGATCCTGAAATTCGTTACATGCCCAATGGCAGTGCGGTCGCCAATGTGGGGGTTGCGACCAGCGAACAGTGGAAAGACAAGCAGACCGGTGAGCAGAAGGAGCGCACCGAGTGGCACAACGTGGTCTTTTTCCAGCGCCTGGCGGAGATCGCCGGGGAGTACCTGAAAAAGGGTTCGCAGGTCTATATCGAAGGCAGCCTGCGCACGCGCAAGTGGCAGGATAAGGACGGCAACGACCGCTACTCCACCGAGATCGTCGCCAGCGATATGCAGATGCTGAACAGGCGCGACGAGGGCGGGAATCATGCGCCGGCCGGTGAGCGCCCCGCAGCAGGCGGTGGCAACAAACCTGCCGGTGGTGGCGGTGGCGAGGCTTCGTTCGAGCCAGGCTTCGACGACGATATCCCGTTCTGACTAATTATAAATCAACAACTTAGAGCGTTTATCTAACAAAAAGGATAACCTCTCCGGGCCGATTGCGGGGGCTGTACGCAACGAATCCCGGAGAGGTTTTCCTGCGTAACTCCTGACGAGCGGCGAATGGGCGAAACAACCGGAATCAGCTGGACCGACCACACTTTCAACCCCTGGTGGGGCTGCACGAAAATCGCACCCGGGTGCGATCACTGTTATGCCGCGGCGCTGGACCGGCGCACGGGCGGCGATCACTGGGCAATCAAGACCCCTCCGCGCCTCACCGGTGAGCCGAACTGGAACAAGCCGCGGCGATGGAACCGGGTGCACGAAGAAGCGCAATCCCGTGGGCGCGTGTTCTGCGGATCGATGATGGACTGGTGCGACAAGAATGCGCCTGAGGGGGCGCGCGCACGCCTGTTCGAGCTGATTGAGCGCTGCCCCTGGCTGGATTTCCAGTTACTGACGAAGCGGGCGACCCTGATCGAGCGAAGCCTCCCGGAGAACTGGGGGGTAGAACGATTCCCGAACGTGTGGCTTGGAGTAACCGTCGAGAATCGCAAGTTCGGCTACCCACGCATTGACGCCTTGCGCCGCGTGCCGGCGGCCATTCGCTTTCTCTCGGTCGAGCCGATGCTGGAGCGGATGGCGGACCTGGACCTGACCGGCATCGATTGGGTGATCTGCGGCGGTGAGAGCGGTCCGGGCTGCCGGCCGTTCGATCCTGACTGGGCGCAAGAGCTGGCCGAGCACTGTGAGGCGGCCGGCGTGGCGTACTGGTTCAAGCAGCACGGCGGGACGCGGGCCGATAAGGGCGGCGATCTGCTGAATGGAAAGGAGTACAAGCAATGGCCGATCACGGCCTGATCTACCGGGAGCTCTGAGATGCCACGCGTTGCCGATTTAGATAGTTTGGAGCTTGGCGCCAATCGACAGTCCCTATCGACCGCTTGCGTCGATAGCGCCTATCCAGCTCGTCTTCTTTGAATTCGCAGGTTCTGCCGTTGGGATGCTCCAGCAGATAGGCCCAGTTTTTGTGCACCAAGCCGCTCGGGATCTGTTGCAGTACCTTGCATTTTGCGCCCAGCCAATGCTCCAGTTCAGGCGGCATATTGACGTCAAGCCCGGACAAGATGCGCACGGTTTGTCCTACCTCGAATCTCGGGGCGGTCTCGATAGGGCGCAGCATGGAGTCAAGCACCGGGTTGCTCATAACGGCACCAGGTACTGTAAAGAACATCCCTGGGACAGGGGTCTTCGGTTTAAAATGCTCCCGCGCATCATGCTACGCATAGATGCGGGGAACCTTTAGGCTCGTGCCGGCTCATGAATCCTTCTGAGGATGTCGTTAAGGGTTTTGGCGTCCCCCTCTTGATGGATTTCCATCAGCGCAGCCCAGCGGTCCACCAAGATCGTCCACACCGGCCCCAGCGTTCGCGCCTGATGCAGGTTCTCCCGGACCTCCGGGACCGCATTGTAGAGCAGCGCACAGCGTCTGAAGTCGTCCGCATCGTAAGGCACGGCTGTGGCGTCACGCATACCCTCAGGAGCCACCCCGGTGGTGACCGCGAACAGCGCTCGACTGCTCAACCCTTGCTTGCCGACGGCAAGCCAGACCAGCGCATCCCCACTGAGCGTTTTGTGGGTAGGGTCGTGCCTCAAGCGCACCGCACGGATCAGCGCCTCGGCTTCTGCTACTGCGAAAAGCACCTCCAAATCCTCAGGGAGGCCAGCCACAAGGATGGCGCCGAGCATCCGGGCAATATGCGAATCGATCACCGCCCCTGAAGGCGCCTTGTTCGTGATCTCATTGGTCATGCGCACAGACAGGCCAAGCTCACCCGCCTCCAGGTAAGCGACGATGCAGTTGTGGCGAGTTTCGATTTTCACAAGCAGCCCTCACCGAGGTATCTTGGTTATCGGTAGAGAAATCATACGAGAGCACTTTATATCGACAATTATACTGTAGCACGCGAGATGCGTCAATATTTCGACATGGACGATAGGGGAGGGGCTTACCGGATGTGGCACATTAAAGCGCCGAACCCAGAACCTGTTTGATACTGTGAGCAAGGGGCCTGTGCCGAAAAAAGTGTTACCTCGTGATCGCTTCCTTCTACTGTCTGGGTGGCTGAGGTGTCCGTGGATGCGACAAATCTTGATGCTCTGGCTACCGCCCGTATGCGGTGGGGACTGACCAACTGGCAGATGGCGCAACTCCTCGGCGTCGCATTGTCCACGTACGAGGGCTGGCACACTCGTGGCCTAGTCCCACTCTATATCCAGCACAGCCTCCGAGCGCACCTGGCGCTGAATCGTGCCACGCTGAGGGATCTGTTGGTCGCGTCCAAGACGATATCCGCCCAAGGCGGCTAGCCCTCCCTGGGTAGGTGGGCTTGCTCTCTTGCGGGCGTGCCGCTCAGGTCTTCGGCGGCTGCCTATACTCCAGCCCGCACCGCCCGCAGTGCCAGCCGAGCACGCGCCGGTCGGCCTCGGTGGCGGTGTTCCGGGATCCCGGGCCGATGCAGTCGCCGCTGACCGCCGGCCGGTAGGGGATTTCGCTGCGCTCGATCAAGCCTTCGCCGCACACCACGCAACGCGCCTCAATGCTCCGTTCGGAATTTGTCATCGTAACGTCTCCTTCAGCAATAATGAGGACTGCCATACCAAGGCGTCGCGCCAGTCGATGAGCAGTTGGGCGCGCGTGCGCGCCGGTAGCTGTGCGAACACTGGTGTCAGGCGTGCGCAGCAGGTGCTACCGGAAAACACCAGCATGACCAGACAGCGCGGCGATTGGCCGAGCCGCTCGGGCGGCAAGGGCACCGCCGGCGTGCTGTGCAGGTACTGCCGCACGCGGGCGATGTGGTCGAAGATCCGCCGGCGCCCGACCCCGGAGACGCCTGCCTCGCACGGGCCATGAGGCGCTGGAGGCGTGTTCGCCTCGGGGTAGACCTTCAGTGGGCGCGGCCGCAGGATCTCCGGCAACTCAACGCAGGCGAGCTGGCGCAGATACCGCTCGAGATCGAACAGGCGCGCCTGGATGACGTGTCGATCGAGGCCGCCGACGAACCGCACAACGCCGCGCAGGGCACCTTCGCGGTCGATGCGGGACTCGAAGCTGGGAACGGACACAGACAACTCCAGAAAGAAGAGGGGTCTCGGGTATAGCGAAGCGGGGGGCGGTCGGGGCAACGCCCTGGGAGCGAGGTCAAGTTCTTGACGGATAGACTCATCGTGTCTACACTGACCCTAACCTTTACCTGCTTCTTGGAATGACCATGCCCGCAACCATCGCCCCCTTGCGCCTGAACTCGAGCATCCTTGAGCGCCTGCCACGCCCTACGCCCGCCGCCGTGCGCGCCGCCCGGGAGCGCATCGGCTTTTCGCAAACCCGCGCCGCGGCACTGGTGTCCGAGGCTACCAAGGCCGGGTACAAGACCTGGGCGGCCTACGAAACCCCTGAGGATCACCCGAACCACCGCGCCATCCCGCTCGCCAGCTGGGAGGTGTTCTTGCTGCTCACCCAGCAACACCCAAGCTTGCGGCTGCTGCCGAGGGCGAACGGGACGCCGGAGGTCGAGGCGGTGGTCGGGCAGATCGCCCGGGATGAGCTGGGAGTCGAGACACTGGAGCTGCGCAATTCCGATGCGCTCGATTTTTACGACCTGAGCGTTACCGGCTTGCGCCGCGCGCTGGTCGCTGCCTACAACGCCGGGCGCCTCAGCGCCGAGATGGCTACCGCCCCGAGCGCCGAGTAGCGGAACAGGGACCGCGCGTCAGGAGCTGGATTGGGAGCCAAACCGCACGGCGTGCTTCGGTACCAGCTTGGTTTGTCCCGGAGCCAGAATAGAGAATTTCGGCGGCAGGGCCGTGGGTTTGTCCACCGTAATGCGATAGCGCTTCGGTGTTTCGCCAACCACGCGGCAAGGATGCTCCTGCCTCCCCGCATACGAATTCACGCACACCACGGCGGCGCGGCCGTCTCTGCAAAACGGACATTTGCCGTCTACCCGACTCCGGTCCCGCTGCTGCTTGCAGGTCGGACACCAAAAAGAAACGCTTTCTGGCTTGCTTGGCGACCAAGTCATGGAAGGCAATCCCAACAAGAAGCTTTAGAGGTCTCGGGTACAGATTTTATTGCAATGATGATAATATTATAGCAAGGGTTTTAATTTATTCCAAATAAAGGGTATCCGTAATTGATGATTGATTTGCTCTATCTGTGGCGTACGTACACATCAAATAAAAATCGTAATTGGTAGTTGATAAGCAAGGAAACGCATGTATACTGGACTCATGGCTAGCCGATCTAGCCACCGACCCGGAGAGCGGAAACTCCCCGGCCTGATCCAGCCCAGGAAAGGCGCGGAACCAAGATAGGGGTAACAGATCATGACCACCGCCAACGACATCAGCAGCCGCCCGGAAAACGCCACCGTCCTTGAGACTTTTTTCGCAGGGATCGCATCTTGCGATTACTACGATGGGCACTGTTATCGCCTGTACCTGGACCTCGATGACAACAGCATCAGCGAGCATATGGAGGCATCGGAAAACTCCTGGCTCCAGCGCGATGATGGCTCGCTTGTCGAGATCATCCGTGTCAGCGGCTACTGCGACACCCCGGAGGATGAGCGATACACGGATGGTTGCGACCTGACCGACTATGGCTATGCGGAGTGGCTTGACATGATCGAGTCCCGCATTGCCGAGTACATCTAACCGCTACAGCCCCGCCTCCGGGCGGGGCAACTCTCGAAGGGGAACGACATGCAAATAACCACCTACACAATCAACGCTCAGGGTCTGGCCGAAATCTGCGAATTCCTCGCCGAGAACCACAAACTCAACGGCGACCACTTCGACGACTCAATGATCCGCGCATGGGCGCGGGACGCCGAATTTCAGATCGGCGAGGGCAACAGCGCCACCATTGAGATTGGACGGGCAAACTCCATCACTGGCAACCCTATCTGCTACACGATCAGCGACGCGGGACTGGACGTCGAAATCGTTAATGTCGACGAGGATTAAACCATGCGCACAACCGTAATCATCACCAAGCGCGGCGAAGGGTACATCAGCACCGTCTCAGGCCGCCACGGCGGCGGGCATCAAGGCTCACGCGCCGGACTAACGCCCTTCAATGCCGCTGCAACGGCGGCGCGTTACATGATCGAGTATGCACAGAGCAACCCGGAGGGCGGCGATCTGATGGCCCCTCCCGAAGTGCTGGAGCATGTGCCAGAGCATTTGCGGACCATCCAAGCCAGCGACAACTGATGCCAGCCAACCCGCTCAATCTACCCACGTACACCGTTACGCAGGTAGATGAAACGGGGCACAGAGCTATCGCGCCAGAGGTCGCCACAGCGTTCCAACCTGTCGTCACGGCGCTGGGAAACTGGGAGCCGGAGATCATGGCGTATTTCAGACACCAGATCACCAACGCCTATACCGAGAGCCTGAACAGCCTGATCCGAGTCACGAACCGCATGGGACGTGGCTACAGTTTCGAGGCGTTGGGCGTCGTCCATCCGCTGTCTGCGAGTACATGTCGCTCGGCGCTGCGGCTCCTGTCGCCCGCCTCGGAGCCGACATATCAACACTGAGCCAATTTATCGAGGGCGGGCGGCTGTAGCCAATATCAATCACAGATTACGGACACCCCAAATAAAAAGCCGGAGCGAACTCCGGCTTGAAAATGGATGTTTAAACCTCAGTCATCACTCGGACGCCAATACCACAGCGGCACATACAGGAAGTATTCCTCTCCGCCATCAGCCTCCGGCCGGTTACGCCAGCGCCAGAAGCGCACCCGCACATAACGACCCGAGTACTCCAGATCTTCGGTGGGCGTGGCGATCGTGCCGGGTCCCCCCGAGCAAGACACCACCGTCTCCGAGTTTTTCGCATAGCGCGAACCCGGACCCCGGAAGGCCGAGGCATTGAACGTGATCTCCCACTCCGTGTCGGGTACTCCGACGACGCCGTCGATGATCCCGATCTGCGTCGGCTCGATACGGCCCCAGCCCCACTGCGCCCCTTCGGCGAGCATCACCGCATGGCCGGCTTCCGGGTGCGCCGGAGTCGGGCGGACCACATCACCGATGATGCGTTCCCGCAGCAAGGCAAGATCGTAGTTCGGCTGCGCCTTGTCGATGTAGTAGCCATCCTCGGGGATGCGCCGGTGATCCCATGCCGGAGTGAAGCAACCGTAATGGTACTTCCCACCGGGGCCTTCGACGGCGAAATCATACGCCGCGTCGGCCGGGTCGCGTTCAAACGACAGGTCTGAACCCGGGGAACTCGGGTAGAACTGCGCCTGAGCCAGGATGGGGTCCTGTTTGAGCGCATCAACCAGCTGTGAAACCTTTTGCATACCTTCTCTCCTCTATGGTCCTGTCCTTGGTATAGGGAATCGCCGCCCCTTCGTGCGACATACCCGGAATTTTAGCCCTCGCTCACGAAAAACCGCCCTCAGAGAGGGCGGCGAAGGGGTGGCTCAGGCGGCCTGGCGCGAATACTCCTTTTCGCTCCAGTGTTGCATCAGCCGATAGTGCAGATCGTACCCGGTAAGACACCGGTACTGGATGTGTTCACCCACACCCTGCGCAGCGGCACGGATTTTTGCGGCACACAGACGAATCGCTTCGTCACGGGTGTTCGCATAGGTCAAGAAGTCCGGATCGCTGATGTATTGCGTGGGGCCGACATCCAGGGATGCGTACCAACTGCGGCTTTCCTTGCCGATCTGCGTCTTGGTGATGGTCTCGTCGGCAAACGAGTCCAGTGTACGATCAAAATACGGAATAGAACTCATAGGATCCTCCAAAGATAAGGGGCCTACGAGGTATAGCGAATCTCAGTAGTACGTTGTCTCGGTCAGGTGAAAGCGCGCCGTGCCTGCGATATTTTGCGCCGACCACAGCATCGAGTCGACCAGCGCCGCCTGCACGCCGTATTTTGCCGCCAGCTGCTCGCACGCCCGCACCGTCGCGGCGCGGATCGCCGCTTCGTCCGGCCCACCGGCGGGTAGTAGCTCTCCGGCCTCGATGCGCGCCGCCAGCGCCTCGCCGTAGCGCAGAACCCCGAGCGCGCGTAACACCCGCGGCACCTGGTAGTCGGCCATCGCGGTGAGGTCGGTCATGACCGTATTGCTGCGACCGCTGAGGAACCCCGCCGCCGCGCTGACCAGCAGCTGTGCTTTTTTAAGATACGGGTCTGACGGCGCGTAGCCGAGCGGCAGACGCCGGGCGATCACGGCCGCCTCTGCGACTCCCAGAGACCCGGACTTCGCCTGCGTCAGCAGATACTCGGCGATGTCCTCGAGCGCGGTGCCCGACAGCGCTTCGTGCAGAAAGGCCGCCCGCTCTTTGGCCATCGGCGGGGAATTGAAGTAGTGGTCAACCGCCGCCGTATCCCAGTCAATGTCGCGTAGCGCCGCCGGCGTCAGGGCTGTCTCGCCCCACAGCCGCACCAGCGTCGAGAGGATGGCCGCGGTGCCAGTCTCCCCATCGTGGCCGACGTAGCGCGTGATTGAGCCGTCGGGGTTGCGGGTCCAGAACTTGAACGCCTGAGCAATGGCCAGCGTCCAGAACATCAGGACCGGTTTCAGATCGGTCGCCGTGCGCAGCCCCGACGGCAACACCCAGTCCCAGGTCGGCAGCGTCACCGATTGCTCGGGCCATTCCAGTGCGTCCAATACCGGGAGGTCGATGACCACCCGGGAGGCGTCGTAGTCGCAGGCCGCGCGCGCCAGCAGAGCGCTCCGTGGCGTGACGGGAGGGTTGTCGACCAGCGTCCCCAGCAGATCACTGTCGGCGTTGGCGTCGTTGGCGTAGGCGTTGTGCCTGTAGCGCAACAGATTAAGCACCTCCCGGTATTCCTCGGTCCCGACCTCGTGCAGGATCTCGAAGCGCTCATCAGGCGCTACCGCCCGCAGCACCTGCCCGAAGCAACTGTCGTTGAGCTCGAAGTAGCGAAGATGCGCCTCCGGAAACACCGGATCCGAGCCAGGTGCGCCGACGCCCAGAATCAGACCGTTGGTGGTCAGCAGACCCGGGGTCAGCTCCTCAAAGCCAAGGGTGCGTGCGGAGGTTTCGTTGGTCATCATCAATACCGATTAGGTGACTCAGGGATTTGGGGTGGAAATATCGACCAGAATAGCATACACTATAATGGTGTAGCAACAGTATACTGTGATTTATGATAGGTTTGGCCGAAGGAGCTCCTTGTTTGCCTGGTGGCCAAGCGGGTTCTTGGCGTTGCTCGAACTACCGAGGAATCCTCGCCAGTTACCGATTAAACCGACCTTGCGGACAGCTACCGCCACACGATGAGATATGCTGTGTTGCGCTTGACTAAGTAGCGCACTATCTCCCAATTCAACCACTAAAACGGCCTATGCCTGAGCGGCTTTTCACAGAGGGTTTTTGTATGCACGTAGGCTACAGTTTTCTGTTTGGCGAACTGATCAACGTCGAGCACCTCGAACCCCAGGATTGCGAACACTTCCTGGTAGTTTGTCCGCAATGCGGAGAGCCGGTACGCAAGGTGTCCTGCGAAGGCGGTGAGGAGGGGGGCCATCTGGCGCATTCCTCCGCCAAGCCCGCCTGTGATCTGCAAGGTGCGCGCTACACGCCGTCCGAGCGAGAGGAAGACCGATTGCTGGCCCAAAGCCAGCGACTCCGTTATTTCCTCGAGCGACTCTACGATATTCTCGCCATGGCGCCGATGTACCTGGAGGATGCCGACGCTGTACACCAAGAGATGAACGAAGCCGCGGGGGTGATGGAGATCCGGGAGATGGCCTGGCAGACCGTCCAGCTTAATCGGAATAAGATTTTCGAGGGAGCGGCGGATGACTTCCTGTACAAACTGGAGCAGGCCGGATGGGAGATCACCGGTAAGTTCCCGATGACGCGGCAGCATGAAATCGCTGGCGACCTGTGGGCGATCCTGACCTCGCACCAAAGCCGCGCTAGGTTTGACTGCCTCTTTAACCACGCGCTCTTGCGCGAGGCCGGCACTGTAAGCTCCACTGCGCTGCGAGCAACCGGGGTATTGCAGCACACCATGGAAATCCAGGCTCGCTACATTGACCGGATCTTCCACCTGGCGCGACCCGGGGTGCTGCCCTTGCTGAATGAGATGCTGACCACGAAACTGCCGCCGGGCATGAACAACCTACGTGACGCAGACGATAATGAAGCCTCATCCTACCTGTCGCGCCTGCTCGGGAATACGATCACCGAGATGGTCGGCACGCTGATGGCACTGCCGTACTTCGAGATGCTGCGCCAACGCTGCACGGAGCCTGGCACGGAAGAGCCGCTGTCAACGACCGAGCAGGTCGGCCGCAAGGCATCTCACTGACGCACTCAAGTTCAGCGCAACCGGTAACCCGATTCGCGCTGTGATCGCAGCGCCAATACCAGCACCCGGTCGAACGTCGGCAGGTATCGGTACAGCGCCACATAGCCGTGGGACTCGCGGCCAATGATGAGTTCGCGCAGGTCCGGGGCGATGGGCCGCCCGATCAGCGGACTGGTCTCCAACACGCGCAGCGCCGCGTGCAAGGCGCGAATCCGCGCCGGCGCATCCGGCACGTCGTGCTGCTCGAGGTGATCCAGGATTCGCACAACATCCTGCTCGACGCGCGCCACCAGGCTGACCCGGGTCATGCGGGATTAGCGTGTCAGTTTGTGCGGGACGGGCAGGGGCGGGCGCTCGCCTGCGGCCCGGGCTTCTAGGTAGGCGCCCATCTCGTCGAGATCGACGCCTTCCCCGGTGACCAGAAACTCCGCGTAGCGTGCTTCGGCGGTCGACACGAAGTCGCGCCGGCGCTCCTCATCGGCGATGCGCTCGGCGATCGCTTCGAGCATCAAGGCGTGGGGGGTCGTACCGGCGCTGGCGGCGGCCTCCGTCAAACGGGCCTTGAGGTCATCGGAAAGTCGCAGGGTAGTTGTGGCGGTCATGCGGTATCTGCCTACCAAGACGGGAGAAGTACCCTTAATGTAGCACAACTGTGACACATTGCCAGTGAGGACTGGGCGGCGAGGGCATCGAGTAGGCTCGCGGACGCACGAGGTCCAAGAAGACGGGGTACAGGGCTGAGTGGCGGACTTGCCGGATTTGGGCGCGAAACCCGGGGAGTGGCTAAGATCTCAGGCTGTGCGGGGAGGCGATTGCTCCCCGTCTGTGGTTCAGGCCAACGACCCCGTGAGCACCCACCGGTTCCACTGTGCCATGGCCTCGTCCGGGGTGCGCTGGTAGATCTGTGCGCCAAACCGGGCCGGACAGGTTTCTCCGGAATGCTCGAGCAGTACCGGGTAGCGGCGCTCGCCGCTGGGGCGCAGCTGCGGGCGTGCATGGCAGTTCGGGCAGGGTTGAATCTTCGACATGACGTCCTCCGTTAATCGCCGGCCGCCGGGCTTGGGAACACCTTCGAACCTCGGCCTCACTGATTTCTGGCAGCGGCGTTTTTTCACGTTAAGACACGGCAAATACCTGTCCGTGTCATAAAAAACAACATAACAGGCTGTTTATGTCGATATTGCGCCTTTACGAACGATCACCGCCGGTGGCGACGTCTCGCGCCAGAAGGGCGCTCATTCGGCGCAGGCGGCCACCTTCAGGGCGCCCAGCGTCTCCCGCCGCCACCCTCCACGCTCATCGCCGACCCAGGTCTCCCCGGTTTCGAGGTCGACCGCCAGCCACTTGCGCGGACAGCGCGTGGTCAGTGACAGCGTAACCGGCGCCGAGGACTCCGGCACCCTTGAGCCGTCGCGTAGCGTGCGGGTCGCCGTGCGGACGATCCAGTGTTGATGGCCGAGCCGACGGATCCACCCGGCGGCGGCCAACTGCCGCAGCGCGGAGGCTGCCAGCTTGTTCGCCCTCTCGCGGGAACGTGGCGAGGTTCGGGGGAGTAGGCACGCGGTAAGGTCTGCACGCCGGAACGGCTCTGTGGCCTCGGCGAGAAAATGCCCGACCGCATCACGCTGTGTCGCGCTAAGCCCCTCGAGGGCCGGCGGATGGATGGATGACTGGGTGGAACTTTTGCGGGTTGTCATAGAAGATCTCGAGCAGGTTGCCGAAGCAGCGGTGAACGCTCACCGTATCGGAATCGGACCTTTCCCAGCCGCCCACTGGCGCAGCGCCTCGGCGGAAAACCATCCTGCGTGATAGCGCCCCTGTTCCATCGGGTTGAGCCAGAACTCGACGCTGCCGTCGGTCATCACCTTCGGCACCAGCGCAAACCAGCCACGGCCGGCACGCCGCAGATCGGCCTTCAGGCCTTCGAAATCGATCTCTTCACAATAGCGCTGGATACTGGACTGAATCGCATCGCGCTCCTTGTCGGCATCCTCTGCGGTCTTTCGAGCGTGATACGGCAGCCGCGAGATGATCAGCAGCCGCAGCCCGGCGCCTTCAAACGCTAACCGCCCTCGCTTCGCTCTCCATGGCGGTCAGCGGTAGTGATGTCTTGGTTTTCGACATCGAGATATGCAGCGATGCTGCATGTGTATATTTATACCGTAGCGTGCGTGCTGTGTCAACAGCCGCCGGGAACGGAAGGAGTTAATGGCGGCTGAGCGCCCGCAAACCGCGCAGTGATTGCGAAAGCGGTTTGGCATGACTCAAGTCAGCCGGGCTTCCGGCCTTCCTTGGCCTGAAGCGATGATCTGGTCGGTCGCGCTCAGACCAACGACCACGTCGCCTGGGCTGGCTGCCGTAAGGGCATCATCGCTTCGGCCAAGGAAGGCCTGAAGCAATGAAAAACCCGACCAAAAAAGGTCGGGGAAAACGATGAAGGGCTAAAGCCCTTCCGCTAGGATTGAAGAGAGGAGGGAGGAGAGGGTTTTAGCCTCAACCAACCACCACTGCTCTTCTTTCTTGGAAGAGGACGTGCGGGCGTAGTGAAGCGCCTGCTCGATGTCCTCAGCCAGGGAGGAAAGGTTTGAATAGTCCATGAGGACCTCCTTGCAAGTAAGGGAATGAAAACAATGGGAAACGGAGATCAGATTCAACGGAACTCCACCAATTGCTTCATTCTGCAAGACACCCTTCATCCATACTCAGAGCGATTCCTACCTAGTATAGGGAAACTCTCAGCAAGTGCGGTGACGAGCCATACTGGCATGCGCCAATTTGCAACTTATGCTAAAAAACTCCTGCGTCTTTACATTTGTATAGCGTGGGAATATACTTTAGTTATTGATATGGGCGGACTGAATTTACAGCGCCCACCAAGCGCTACAACAGGAAAAAGAGGCAACCTACATGTCCCGTTTACCGATCCGAAATACCAGCCGCTACGCGCCGATCCGCTACGAAGCCACCCGCCCCTACGCCATGCGGATCGGCCGGCGCTTCGCCGCTGCCGCCAAGCAGGGAGAGTCCGTCCGACTGGACTTTGTGCGCAAGGAACTGTTCCCGCTGGTCCAAGAAGAGCTGAGCCGCCTGGGCGCACCCCCGGGGCCGGGGCCGGGACAGGCCGAGATCACCAATGTGCAACTGTTCGGTCCGTTCCAACAGGATGGCCGGATCATCTTCGATATGCACCGACTTCTGACCCAGGCGCTCACAGTCACCGACATCAAAGACGTCCCCTGCGGCGCCCTGACCTTTCCCGCGGAGCACTTCTACATCCACTTTGGCCAGGAATCCGGTATCACCAGCGACGGCCTGCCGGTCGAAGGCGCGTTCGTCACGCACCTGGAAACACCGCACCGGCTGATCGTCGACCTCATTCCTGCGGGCTTCTATGCGAACCCGTATTTCTGGGAACTGCCGATGGGCGAGACCCCGATCGGTAGGTCGATTGACCTCAGTCAACCGAACCTACCAGTGGTCACGGCGATGGAACGCAGTGTGGCGGAGGTCATGGAGAACAACCGAAAGATGTTTCAGGAGCTGGAAGCCCTGGAACGGCAACTCTCCGAGCAGTACGGGCAGATCGTGAAGGTTCCAACCCCGATGGAGCGGCTGGACGACAAGATGCCGATGCTTCGGCAAGCGCTCCAGATGGTTGTGAACACCTGCTTTTTCCTGACGGCGACGGAAGACGTGCACGAGGGCTGGGAACTGGATGCGCCGGCCGATCTGCGTCTACAGGCAGAACACGCCGAGAAACCCGGCACCCGCAAAACCGCGGAGAATACCTTGGCCAACAGTGGCTATATAAAGGTCCGCTATGTGGGGCAGCGCTACGGCGCCACGCAGGCGGCCCAGGACCTCGGCGAGGCCCTGTCCTCCGGGCGTGTCATGCCGACTCATTTCCGGCGTGGGCATGTGCGCCACCAGCCGTACGGCCCGGAGCGGGCGCTGCGCAAGATCGTGTTCATTCCACCGGTGTTGGTGAATCCACATCGGGCGGGCGACTCCCCGGGACGCGTCTACGACGTGCAGCCGCCGGCTGGCGGCTGAGACGACAACAAATCACTGACCTCCAGGAGAGGAGTGAACCATGTTTGATCCGCACGCCTACACCATCACGGTGCGACAGGGCGAGTACGAAGGAGAACCCTGTTTCGAGGCCCGGGTCAGGGAATTGCCCGACCTGGCAGAATACGGGGATACCGCCGAAGAGGCCTATGCCTTGGCCATTGATGCCATCGAAACCACCGCGGCGGCGCTCGCTGAAAAAAGGAAAACCCATGCCCCGCGCCGGCGGCGCCTGACCCCACAACACCGGTAGCCCCGCCGCGCCGCCCGAGACCCCGCTGGCATGCTCGAATCGAACCGCCCCGAGCGCAACACCCCGCCACATCCGCAGGACCGTGCGCACCGCCTGCGCCGCGCTGGAGCGTCACTGCTCGAGATCGGCCACGCTCTGGGTATCGCACCGGTAGAGGTGTATTGGGTCATCCCCACGGCACTACGCGGCCCGGCGAAGGACTGGTGGCGAGAGACGCGAGCGGTGCGTGCCCAGGTCCGCACGCTACACCTGCGCCGGCTGAGTCCGCGCCGGATCGCCAGGCTGGTCGCACTCCCCGTGTCGCGCGTGCTGCCGTTGTTACCACCGGTGCCAGGCGCACCGCCCTTGTCCTTACATCAAAAACACCTGCTTCGTACCTGGCGCCAGGACGGACGCCGCATCGACCAGATCGCCGCCGCCTTGGGATTGCTGATCACCGCCGTCTACGCACGTCTGCCGCCGCAGTTGCGCCCGACCCAGGCGCCGGCCGTCACGCCGTGGCTGATCGGGCAGATGGCCGCCTTGCGCTCACTGAGGCTATCGCTCTCCCAGGTCGCCTTCGAGCTGGGCGTCTCGAGCACCGCGGTGCGCTTGGCGCTGTGCGAACCCCTGCCACGGCGCGCAGAACAGATGACGCCGGCGACGGTCCACCAGATCCGGGCGCTGCGCCGTGCCGGGCGCACCCTCGAGGCGATTGCGGCGGAGACCGGATACTCGGGCGCCGCGGTGCGGGCGGCGCTGCCGGCGCGGTTGCGCGGGGCGCAGAAGACCGCCGCGACGCTGCATCGGCGGATGGCGCAGCTGCGGGCGCAGGGCTGGTCGTGCTCGCGGATCGCCGCGGCGGTGGGGCGCTCGCAATCGGCGGTCTGGATGGCGCTGTATGGGAAGAATCGGCGCTGGGTGGCGGGGAAGGGGTATGTGCCGCGGGAGTAGGCTACCGGCGGGGCGCGGCGCCCCGACTGGGGTTGCCTTATGAAAAACGCCCCGGGATGCGGGGCGAGGGAAGGGTTAGCTGCGAGTGACCCAGTAGTCTTTCATGTGCATGTACTGGCCACCGAAATCAACAGTCATTTCGTAGCCTGGCGGGAACGTGTGCGTCACGGTGCCCACGGTGCCTTGTTCGTGGATCAGGCGTGTCTTTTCCACGAAACTCCCGCTTGGATGTGCGTTGATGGACTTGTGCCCATGCAGGATGTTCTGAAATCCCTGGTCGTCGATCCGAACCGTGTCGCCGACCTCGTAGCGGACGGGTTTCATACTGCCTCCTAGGTGAAATGGCCTCGATGAGTATAGCGAGACTCGGACCGTATCAGTACGCCGCTGTGGAGGCGGTCGCTCGAGCGAACTGTTCCTGTACCCACACACGCACCTCCTCGGGTTCGGATTCCAGCACACGGCTTTGCAGCGCATCAGGGCCACCTGCCACGTTTTTCAGATCCGCTATGAACGCACCCAGCCCCTTACCGGTAAGCCCGGTCCATTCGCTCACCAGGCGACCGTTGAAGCGATTCTTTACGACTTGGCGGCTCGCTTGGGCGGCGCGCGCCTCATCAAGCCCTTCCCGGAACGCCGGGAACCGCTGAAGCGCCGCTTCCAGCATCTCCTCGGCGGTGATCGCCGCGTTGCGGGCCGACAGGTTGCGCTCCTTCACCCAGCGCAGGAACGCCGTATAGGTGGGGCGCTTGGCATCCCGTACCCGTGCGCGATGGCTGCGGTGCTCCAGTGGGAACTGGGCTGGGTCGAAGAGGGCGGATGAGGCGACGAATGCGAAGACCTCTTCCAGCGTATCGAATCCATTCGCCCAGCGATCGGGATCAAGACCCAGGAAGTTGATCGCTTGGGCGAACTCATCCGTCACCCGCACCTCGGCGACGAGATAATCGCCGTCGCGCAGTGGGTAGAACAGGCCGTTGTGACCGAACTTGAACCCGTATTTATGGGCGATGCGGCCGATCAGGTTGCCGAGATCATTCCAGCCGAAATACCCCAGGGCGAAATCGAACTCCATGGTCTTCACGGTGATCAGGTCCACTTGGAAGCCCTCGAACTCGAACGAGCGCACGGGGCCGTTCGCAACGACCTCCTTGGAGGCGAAGGCCGCCTCCACTTCTTGGGGCCAATCCGGAGGCAGGGTGATGCGATCCACCAAGATGTCCATATCCCCAAAATCGGGCTTGGCACGGTAGGCAGGGATGTCTTCGAAGCGTACCCCGGGCAGGGTTTGGCGCAGCAGGGCGCTCACCTTGTCGACGAGGGTGTGGTACTCGATCACCGTGACGCGGCGTGCGTTTTGGATGGCGCGTCCACCCATAGAACTCTCCTCACTGGCGTCCGTCGTGAATGCTGGGACGGAGCCGGGCATGAAATAGATTTCTGTGTATTCTTACATTATACAGTAGCTTGGGTGGTGTGTCTATTGTTTGGCTTGATGGCTGGGATAAGCTTGGCGGGCGTATTGGTGTTGCGAAGGCCGCAGGGCTGCTCAGCAGACTCCATGGCAACCAGGCTGCGGCGCCCCAGTTGTAGCGAAGGCTTCACGGATTGTTCGGCGCAAGGAGCGGGCTGTACAAAATCCTGCCCTCCGCATCAAGGGCTACGACGTACTCTCCAGACCCTAGCGCATCTTTGGCGTCCTCGTAGCTGCCGAAACACTTGCCCAGCACGGAGGTCGGGGACAAATCAATGCGCCCGAGGGCGTAACAGGCGACGGGATCCCCGGTGATCTCGAACGAACTGGCACAGGTATCACCGATTTCGGCCCCGGAGCGCACTCCTTCTCGAACCCCATCCAACACACGGTCGAGCGCCGCGATCAGGTCCGGCAGCTGGTGGCCATCAATGTGTATGCGCAGCTTCATGCAGTCGCTCCGAGACTGGTGAGTCGGTAATCCCTTGCCGGTCCTTGCGTTCTCAGGCCGCCGGAGCGGGAGAGAGGAGGCCCAGCACCATAACCTGTATAGCGATTGCTGCGACTCCCTAAACCCGTCAGCACCCCGGCGTGAGCGGAGGAGTTCCGGTCTTCACGGCGACCAGATCCACCGAGAACCCGTCGAACTCAAAGGAGCCTACCGGCCCATCTACAACGGCCTCGACAGAGCCGAAGGCCGCCGCGACGACTTGTGGCCAATTCGGCGGCAGGGCGCCGCGGTCCACCAAGATATCCATGCTCTCGAAATCGGACTTAGCACAGGAGCCGAGGACGATCTCGAAACAAACGCCGGGCAAGACTCGCCACAACAGGGCGCTTATTTTATTGACGAGGCGCTGGTACTCGGCCGCAGGAATGCAGCGGGTGCTCTGGAGGGAGCGACCGCCGGTAGCGACCCCCTCGCCGGCGTCCGCTGTGGCGGCGTCGACCGCTGGGGCGGGCGTGGGGGCGGGTTGATCCGAGCGAAACGGGTAAGCATTGTCTGTTGACACGAGAGTCCCCCATAAGATGAAAATTCCCTTGTATAGGGAATGGCGCAGCGATTGCTCGCTTCTTTGATCTGGGGGTGCGTATAGCGGGTAAAAGAAGGGGTAGGTTATTTTGTTTGTGGCGCCCAGACCGCCGCTTCGAACCTTCTCGAATGCGTCTCTCGCCCACAAAAAACTGCCCACACAAAGGAGGGCAGCAGAAAAACAATGGGATTGATTAGACCTCGTGGGCAGGGGATCTGAATGCCGGCCGGCGCTGACTCAGGCAACCACCGCCGCCAGGACCTCCGCGCCGCTTGCGAAAAACACCACAACCACGGCCGCCAGATACAGTGCGTCTTTCATGAAAAGATTCCTCGAAATAAGAGTTCGAGGTGTATAGCGAACACGGGCCGCACCTCGACGCGGGCTTGACTCTGGTTTGATAAAGCAATACAATATCAATAACAGCTCACTGCACACGAGGACCTTAAATGATCACTCCCGAAGCCATACAACTCCTGATGGAGAACTGGAACCGGCTCCACCGCCTCGCCCGGCAGCAAAACCCCGGCGCATCCGAGGAGTCTCTCTACCAGCTCACCAAGGCGGCGATGAACCGTGCGATCCCGATCCACTAAGCGCGGCGGCGCAGGCCGCGGCCAGGGGCGCAAGCCCCTTCAAGCCGGCGAGAAGAGCGTCAGCGTGTCGCTGCGAATGACAGCGCCGCAGCGCGACAAGCTCAAGCGACTGGGCGGGGCGGCGTGGGTACGCGCACGGATCGATGCGGCGCGGCCTGCCAAGGAGGGCGATGAGCTGTAACGCTGGGGTGGCCCAGCTGACGGTTGTGCGACTCTTCGCAGTGATCTGCATGAGACCCTAGACTCCCGAACACCGATAGAAAGTTTCTGACTGAATAAGGAATACCTATATGATTCTCATCACCGCAGACCATTATGCCTCCACCGACCAGGCTATCGCCGATGCAATCCGAGAGTCTGTCTCTCAAGACGAAACAGTGATTATCGAGGTACTGAATATGCCGGCCGAGGGGATCGAGTCAACCCTGATTGACGCCTCAGAGGGGTCAGTGGTGATTACTGAAGGGGACAATCGACTTGGCCGAGTCCACCGTATCGTCGAGTGCTGGGGAGAGGACGCAGACGGGGAAGACTGGCGTGTTCATCTGCATATCCGTAGCTGATCACGGCACCGTCCCGGCGAATTAGGTCGCCTTCTCAAGGACTAAGACACCGGCTACGACGCCGTAGCGCAGAAACAGAGGACTTGTGCCAGTTTCGCTATATTTACTGACGCGCCTTGTGCGCAAGGACACAAACGAGAGGACACCATGATCAAACTGAGCCTGCCGGGCAACCAGTACATCCATCTCACGCCCGCCGAGAACGGCAGCGCGAGTATGGGCAGCAACCTGCACGAGGATCCCGGCGTCCCGGGCGCCGCGACCTACAACGCGGCCATCGACGGACTCGAGGCCCTGGTAATGGCACAGCACTGCGCCGGCATCGATGTGACGGAACCGAAGTACGCGGAAGCCGTGGCCACCGCGCTCGAGGCTATCGCCAACCACTACTGAGCTTCACCGCCGCCTGCTCGCCAGGCGGTTTTTTTGTGTCCGTTTTCGACCTGGATTGAGGGGGCGCCGGGGTTACTCCGCGCAGGACACCGTCTTCAGGGTGCCCAGCGCCGCGCGCCGCCACTCGCCGCGCTCATCGCCCGCCCAGACCTCGCCGATCGACGATTCCAAGAATGTCACCCTGATACTGGCCTCCGACGAACCCATCCAGAGCGGATGGGGGACTAAGGAACCGCGGCTGATTGCGCGCTGCAAAGAAAACAAGACGAGGTGTATGTGGCCTGGGATACCTTTCTCGGCAGCGATACCGTCGCCGTGCTCGAGCGCTTTGACAGCGAGGCGGCACGCACTAAGCACTGGGGCGTATCCACCGACCACAAGGCGGCCTTTTACCCGGAAAGTGATGTTGCACTGCTGAAAAAGATGCTGCTGCATAAAAAGTTGCTGCTACAGGTCACGCCATACGGCGAAAGTCCGGTGCTGGCGAGCTTTGCGCTGAACGGCCTGGCTGAAGTGCTGCCCGAGCTGCAAGCCGCCTGCCACTGGGAATAAGGTCATGCAGCACCTTTTTCGTCGCTAGCGCCAACTCAACTCACCACCACACCGGCCCGCCGCGGCCGGTTTTTTTTTTGCGCCAATGCCTGGCGGACCCTACGTTTCAGCCGGCGGGGATGACCCGATTCGCTATACACAGCAGGTCACAGTCGCCCACCGCTCGCGCCGGCAATCCCGCCGGTACGGTAAAGCACTGTTTCAGGAGGACACCATGCGACATCCACCGCGACAGCGGACCTCGCTTGGCAATGCGAGCACCAGCCCGTGGCTGCACGGGCGTGTTACTCAGGCCGGCGAGGTCTGTCTGGAGCAACCATGTTCGAGAGCATCAAAGACGCAAAGCAGGCGGCGAAAGTCCTGCGTGAGTACCTGAATACCTATTCTGTCAAGACCCCGACCCAGTCTGAAACCCTGCACCTGCTCGCGCGGATGCACGGCTGCAAGAACTGGCAGACGTTCAAGGCGAAAATCGAGAGTCAGAAACTGCCGGAAGAGCTGACGCCGACCCCGGAGTATCCCATTCAGGACACGGTACCTCGCGGGTCGTATGGCACGCTGGTCACCGTTGCGGATCGGATTCAGATCCAAGGCACGCTGGAACGGGTAAGCGGCCTGGCGTATGTGCTGGGTGCCAGCCGCAAGCCGGATGGCACGCTGGATCTCGAGTACGAAGGCGAGACTAAGATCGGGTGGGACGAACAGCGCACGGTGCGCGAAAAGGGTCAGATGGTCTTCCTCGACCATGCCGGCAACGAATACCTCGAGTCCGAGGTGATGCTGGTCGAAGAAGGCAGTGAGGTATCACCCGCAGTTCAAGGCTAACGCTTGCGTTCTTTTACCCCCGCGGCACTTGCTGCGGGGTTTTTCGTTAGCGGGGAGCGGGCTGTCGAACCCGATGCCGAGTGCGGCGCAATTCGTCCGCACCTGCTTGCGGGAGATCCGCCCCTTCCAGCGCCGCAACGCGCCGTCACCCAGCTCGAACGCGCCGGCGCCGGCCGCACCCTCGGCAATGTCGGCCTTGTGGTACGGCGCCGCATAGGCCCGACAGGCGACGTTGTCGTAGAAGCGCCCGCAATAGTCGGCATGGCTGTTGTGCTTGCAAGCGTGTTGCGACCCTCAGTAAGTACTCCGGGGCATCCGAGCCCCTCCATACCTTCGGGATACGCAACAGTTGATTCCTTTTGCCGGAGCACGTCCTGCGGCTGGGGAGCGCCACAGTGACTTGACGCCGCTAGAGCCTTCGCTGCTGCGCCCGCTCAGGCGGCGGCTACCCCGGACTAACCGCCCTCGCTTCGCTCTCCATGGCGGTCAGCGTTAGCCCCGTTCAGTTCTGGGCAGACGCCGCACGACACCCTGGGAGCTCGGATCGCCCCGGGGTGTGCGTGTCCACGCACAAAACCCGCCTGTTTCGTGCGCGCCAAGTAAGCTAAGCGCCGCCCCGCGCCACGGCGAAGATTTTCGCCCAATCAGCCGGTTGCACCGCCTGTAAGCTAGCTGAGGCACCCGAACCGCGGCGCTGCGGCGGCGCGTAGCTTACTCGCCCGCGGCCTTGGCGGCCCGCGCGCCGAACATCCGCCCGCGCAGGCCGCCCGGGTGCGTCACGCCGTGCATGATCGCGCCGACCACATGCAGCGCCAGCGCCGCCAGCAGCACCGCGACGGCGGCCTCGTGCACCCCCTCCATCGCCGCATGCAGGCCTTCGAGCCTGCCCGTCGGGCTGGGCAGCGACACCCACCCGAACAGGTTGATCGCACGCCCGCCACTCCACACCGCCAGCGGCCCGGACAGCGCTAGTGCCGTGATCGCGCCGAGCAGCGCCGCGTGCACCGCCTGCGTCGCGGTCCGCCGCAGGCCCGGCGGGTTGAGCGGGGTGGGGTTGCCGCGCTGACGCGCCCGCCAGGCGACTCGGAACAGCAGCAGCGGCGCGACGAGGGTGCCGAGCGCGATGTGCAGACCCATCCAGAACGCCTTGGTTTCGCCGCGCGGCAGGTCCTCGAAATACAGTCCGAGACAGAGCAGGGTCAGCACGAGGGCGGCGGACCCCCAGTGCAGGGCGCGAGACAGCGGGCTGTAGCGGTCGGCGCTGTCGCGCAGTGCGGTGGCAGGGCAGGGGCGAGGTGCGTCGGTCATGCGGTGGTTCCTTTTTGAATCGAAGATCTTGTATTTGGAGTTCCCAGCTAAACCCCTCGCCCCGGTTCCAGGCCAAGGCTCGGCGTTTGCCGTGATTCGCGGCTCGCCGCCACGGAGGGCGGTGTGCCGAGCCAGCAGGAGCACTGGTCGGCCAACGGCGTCCTGAAACGACGCTGCCGTCAAGCAGCGATGGTTTCAGGGGTTTGTACGCCTCCACGCGCATAACGTCCCGGACTCCCTCCGGTAGTGATGTCTTGGTTTTCGACATCGAGATATGCAGCGATGCTGCATGTGTAT
>JACDJA010001029.1_pt1 | contig 25677 bp, 25 predicted proteins | sample 7449241 | NCBI WGS metagenome assembly JACDJA01 (sample SAMN14253289, study PRJNA609438) | sludge metagenome | isolation source: initial anaerobic sludge | collected 2018-12-20 | reverse complement strand
GTGGTGAGCTTGTCCCGTTCGTGGTGAGCTTGTCCCGTTCGTGGTGAGCTTGTCCCGTTCGTGGTGAGCTTGTCCCGTTCGTGGTGAGCTTGTCGAACCATGAACCATCCGCAGGCTCCCTTCGACAGGCTTCCTTCGACAGGCTTCCTTCGACAGGCTCAGGATGAACGGATGGTGATTTCCGTCCGTTGTGGGTTTGTCACCATTCGTGGGGAGCCTGTCCCGTTCGTGGGGAGCCTGTCCCGTTCGTGGGGAGCCTGTCCCGTTCGTGGGGAGCCTGTCCCGTTCGTGGGGAGCTTGTCGAACCATGAACCATCCGCAGGCTCCCTTCGACAGACTTCCTTCGACAGGCTTCCTTCGACAGGCTTCCTTCGACAGGCTCAGGATGAACGGTAATTTTCAGGCCAGGGATGGGCACGCTACACCTCGCCCCTCCTGCCTTAAGAATCAACTCCCGAAACAACGCTGATTTTAATAGAAAAAATCTGTCGGAAGATGCTTGAAATCCCAATCCAGAGCCCCTAACTCATGGTCAAGTGGATGCCGCAAGGATTCACGAAACCTGTGGTTCAACTGAACACAGCATTTTGCAAATATCGCTTAATTAGTGAGGATATCAACCATGAGAGCTTATGATCTTTCACCCCTGTTCCGCAGCGCCATCGGCTTCGACCGCCTGGCCAATACCCTGGAAACCCTGCACAACAGCAACAGCAGCGGCGGCTATCCGCCCTACAACATCGAGCTGGTGGATGAGGACCGCTACACCATCACCATGGCCGTGGCCGGGTTCACCCAGGATGACCTGGAAATCGAGGTCAAGGAGAACATGCTGCGGGTCTCCGGGCAGAAAAAGGAAGAGGATGCGGGGCGTAAATACCTGCATCGCGGCATCGCCAATCGCAGTTTTGAGCGCAGCTTTCAGCTGGCCGATCACATCCGTGTCGAAAGCGCCGCTATCGAGGACGGCATGCTCCAGCTTGAGCTGATCCGGGAGATTCCCGAGGCGATGAAACCGCGCCGGATAGAGATCCAGAAACGCTCATCCCATGTTATCGACAGCAAGGTGGAAGCCGCCTGACCTGTCATATCCCGGGCCCGGTCTCTCGATCGGGCCCATCATCTTCATGCTCGGTCGCCTGCCTTGCAGTTGCCACGGTGGATGCAACTGGCAGCCGATCTGCAGGCGATGACCGGCAGGTTCCGGACCTGATCAGTGCGACTCCGGGTCCGGCCGGATCCGGTCGGTCTGACCCGGTAGCGTACTGACAAAAGCCGTGACCTGATCAAGCGTTTTGCTCCCCTGCTCCAGATGGGGTGAGTGACCGCAATCCCGGAGTACAGCAAGTTTTGTCCGCTCCGGCAGCAGCCGGGCCAGGGTATGAATCTGCGCCAGGGTGCCGTACTGGTCATCTTCTCCCATGATCGCCAGCAGCGGCACATTGATTCCCGTTAGATTAGCTTCGATATTCCAGGCGCTGAACTCGGGGTTCAGCCAGATTCCCGACCAGTATCGGAAGGTACTCTCCGTATGATCCCCATGGTAACGCCGCAGTCCCTCAGCCAGATTGCCATGATCAAAGGCCTGCCTGGCCTGACGGATTCCGTGCAGTGTCTCTGGCTCCACAAACAGATGGGGCGCCAGCAACACCAGCCCGCTGATGCGTTTATCCGATCGCGCTCCCGCGTAAATCAGGGCAATCGAGGCACCATCGCTATGGCCTACCAGAATCGCCTGTTGAATACCGGCTTCATCCAGAACACGGGGCAGGATATCCAGCCCTTCCCTATGCATGAAGTCGACATCGAGTGGTCGCTGAAAAGGCTCCGATCCCCCATAGCCCTGCCGACTGTAGACAAAGACAGCCAGACCGGTCTGCTGTGCCAGCCTCTGGGGAAATTTTCGCCACATATCGACACAGCCCAGGCCTTCATGCAGCAGTACCAGCACCGGTTGTCCCGCTTCACGCTGCCCGAACCAGCGATATTCCAGACGTATGCCGTCTATCGAGAGATACGCTTTTTCTGCTGTTTCCATAACCTGCTTCAGAATCTGTCGATATAAGGAGGGGCCTTCAGGCGACCCGGATACGCACCACATTCATCACTTCAAATTCGATACCCGCGACTGCATCCACTGTCGGGTAATAGGTGATGTTTATCCGTTGGCCCTGCAGTGACTTGTAGCGCTTCTTTCTTTTATAGACGAACGGGACCGCCTGCCCCTCAACCATGATCGTATTGATAATCCACTCACCCTGCTCCCGCTGCACATGGGATTCCACTTTCAGCATGTCGGACTGCACCAGCTTCTGATGCTTTTTCAGCAGTCTGTCCAGGGCGGATTGCATCGTACGTACCTGTGGTTTTCCGCCACTCAACCGGGATTCAAGTCAGGCCGGCGGGATGGCTATTGCCGCGGCGGCATTGCACAGAAGTCATCGGAACAGCCGTTGACCTCTACCGTCACATGTCCCAGCGAATGAATATGCTGCAGCAGAGTCTTGTAATGTTCAGGGTCCTTCGGTTCATGGGTCACCAGGGAGATAATCACGCCATAACTGCCCGGGCCCAACTGCCAGAGATGCAGATCGACGATCCGGTTGTCCGACACCCCCTCTATCGCATCCCTGATCTGGGCACTGACCTTTTCACTGGGCACCGAGTCGAGCAGTACCCCACTGGTCTCTTTCAACAGTCCGATACTCCAGCGGGTGATCAGAACAGCACCGACAATGCCCATAAAGGGATCCATCCAGATCCAATTGAAATATTTGCCGGCAAACAGGGCAACAATCGCCAGCACCGATGTCAGGGCATCGGCAATCACATGCAGGTAGGCGGCACGCAGATTATGATCGTGGTGATGGTGAGCAGCAGCCCCACCCTGCAGCCACCAGGCACTGATAAGATTGACAGCCAACCCAATTACCGCCACAAGGATTGCCTCATTGAAGCGTATTATCTCGGGTGACACCAAGCGCTGAACCGATTCAACGCCCATCAGCAGGGCCACCATTGCCAGCGTAATCGCGCTGGAAAAACCACCCAGCGCGGTAACCTTGCCGGTACCGAAACTAAAACGCGGGTTATGCGCATTCCGCCGGGCATAACGGTAGGCGAACAGTGAAATGGCCAGCGCCGCCACGTGTGTGCCCATATGCCAACCATCCGCCAGCAGGGCCATGGAACCATAGAGATATCCCGCGGCAACCTCCACCACCATCATGACTGCCGTCAGCAGTACCACCAGGCGTGTTCTGCGTTCCCCTTCCGAGGTGTCGATATTGAAATTGTGATCGTGGCGCCACTGTTCCAGCGAGTGGATATGCATATCGGTTTCCGAACTCCGTTCATCCTTGTTCATCTTTGTTCATCCTTCGACGAGCTCAGGATGAACGGAGTGATTGATCATTGGTCATTGGTGATTGGTCAGCTGAGTTTACTGACACCCTGAGCTAATGTGTTGCACTATTTTACACGGAATTCAGTAAGCCTGCAGGTGGGGATGCTCCTGCGAGCCCCAACCTGGGTGTCAGGGATCCCCTATTTGTCTAGAGCGGTTTGTTGCGTGAATTGCGGTAGGCATTCAGCTGTTGCCGTCCCGCCGCTTCATGTTGCTTGCGTACTGTCAGTTCCTGCTTGTTTTCCCGCAGCATCCGCAGGGCTGCCTTCACATATTCAGTGGAGTTCAGCTCATTCCGGGTGTATCGTCCCAGCAGTTCCAGCCAGTGAAAATGAATCTGGCAGTAACTCTCCTCACCAAGGGTATTCATTGGGCAATCCATGCAGCGGACCTGGCCGGCCTGCTGCGTCACTGCCTGTCGTTGCATCCGGTACTGGGCGGCATACTCGGCAATCCACTCGATCGCCTTCTCATCCTGTTCCTGTTCCGGATAACGCGCCAGATATTGTTTCATGGCGTTCACCTGACGCCGCAGAAACTCCTCATCACTGTTATCTAGCTCCCGATCCCTGGTCACAAACCGGACAATCAGGGCCAGCATCGGATCATCGACAACAAACATCACAGCTCCCAAATGGAATCGGTATTTCTGCATACATTTAGCTGAACCGGCCGATTAAACAAGCCACATTTCCTATGGTTAATGCAACAACCGGACCCACCCTGCCTCACCGGCTGATCGGGGCATCGTGTATAATGGTCCGATCGGCGAACGGATCACTCACCTGGCTCAAGGCTTCTATATATGTTTGAAGATCAAATGATTAAGGTCGCAATCGGACTGGCCTTCATAATTCCCGGGGTTTTCATCCTGCGCTGGCTGCTCAAACGCTCCACCGGTTCACCCGAGGAGTGGGCCGAACACCATATCAGGATACTTCAGCAGAAACACGCCAGCGGAGAGATCGACGATGAGGTGTACCAGACCCGGCTGAAAGAGTTGCGGGAGGAGTAGGCCGAATCCTCGACTGACCGGCCTGGCGAGCGGCTGCAATGCGCCAGTCTCCCGAAACTTCAAGATGCCAAGCGATCCCCCCTATGACCGAGCACCCGATACTTTTTACCATTTTCCTGATCTTCTCCGGGGCCGCCGTGTTCGCCACCCTGGCGCTCTATGCACGGCAGGCGCTGCTGATCTCCTATATCCTGCTCGGGGTTCTGCTGGGTCCATCCGCCGCCGGACTGGTGAACGACAGTGAACTGGTGCGGGAGATGTCCAATATCGGCATCATGTTCCTGCTGTTTCTGATGGGACTGGAACTCAATCCCCGGGAACTGCTGCTGTTGCTGAAAAAGACCACCACCGTCACCCTGCTCAGCTCCGCGCTGTTCGCCTGCAGCGGCGGGCTGATCACCTGGCTGTTCGGATTCAATCTTCAGGAGTCGCTGATCGTCGGTGCCGCGATGATGTTCTCCAGCACCATTATCGGCCTGAAACTGCTGCCCACCACGGTGCTGCATCACCAGCACACCGGCGAACTGGTGATCAGCATCCTGCTGTTCCAGGATCTGATCGCCATTCTGCTGTTATTGGCGCTAAAGGGTGGCAGCGGCAATGAATCCCCCCTGTTGGAGATTTTCAAGCTGAGCCTCGCCCTGCCCCTGCTGATCGGGGTTTCGGCGCTGTTCGTAAAATTTGTCTTCTATCCGTTGATGAAAAAATTCGACACCATCAAGGAGTACATCTTTCTGATTACCATCGGCTGGTGTCTCGGCCTCGCCGAGGCCGCCACCGCGCTCGGCCTGTCACACGAGATCGGCGCCTTTATCGCCGGCATCTCGCTGGCCACCAGCCCGGTATCCTTCTTCATTTCAGAAAATCTCAAACCGCTGCGGGACTTCTTTCTGGTGCTGTTTTTCTTCTCACTCGGGGCCGGCTTCGATCTGCACATGCTGGATGACGTGATCCTGCCCGCACTGCTGATCGCCGCCACCATGCTGCTGCTGAAGCCGCTCATTTTCGATTACTTGCTGCGCAGGGTGGGAGAGGATAAATTCCGTTCCACCGAGGTGGGTGCCCGGCTGGGCCAGCTGAGCGAGTTCTCGCTGCTGCTGGCGGTGCTCGCCTGGGAGAGCCAGTTGATCGGACTGGAGGCGTCCTATCTAATCCAGCTGGCGACCCTGCTCACTTTCCTGGTCTCCACCTACCGGGTACTGTTCAAATACCCTACCCCGATCGCCCTGTCGGTGAAACTGCGGCGGGATTAGGCGGTTTTTTGATGGCTACCCTGCGCTATCTGAAAATTGCCGTTCATCCTGAGCCTGTCGAAGGAAGCCTGCTGATGGTTCATGGTTCGACAAGCTCACCACGAACGGGACAAGCTCACCACGAACGGGACAAGCTCACCACGAGCGGAAATCACCATCCGTTCATCCTGAGCCTGTCGAAGGAAGCCTGTCGAAGGAAGCCTGCTGATGGTTCATGGTTCGACAAGCTCACCACGAACGGGACAGGCTCACCACGGACGGTGACAAACCCACCACGAGCGGAAATCACCATCCGTTCATCCTGAGCCTGTCGAAGGAAGCCTATCGAAGGAAGCCTGTCGAAACTCTTCTGAAACCAGGCGACTCACACGCCCAGCACCTCACCGTCATCGGAGAGATCGATACGCTGTGCCGCCGGTTTGGCAGGCAACCCCGGCATGGTGACGATATCCCCGGTCAGCGCCAGCAGGTACCCGGCCCCGGCGGAGATACGCACTGACTCCACCGGCAGCTCGAAGCCGTCCTGATGTCCTATCCGGGCAGGATCGCTGCTCAGGGAGAGATGGGTCTTGGCAATACAGATCGGCAGCTTTTCATAGCCCAGGGTGTGAATCCGCTCCAGATCCTTCAGGGCGGCACGGCTGAACACCACTTCGCTGGCACCATAGATGGTGCTGGCCACGGCCAGTATCTTCTGCTGTGGCGACTCCTCCAGCTCATACAGAAAACGTGCCGGTGGTTGAGGCCGGTCGGCTGCGTCGATCACTGTTCCGGCCAACACTTCGGCACCGGCACCGCCCTGTGTGTAGCCGTCAAACCGCGCGACCGCCAGGCCGTGTTCACGACAGCCGGTCTCTATCGCCGCCAGATCGGTTTCCAGATCATCGGCAAAACGGTTGATGGCGATCACCGGCTCAAAGCCGAACGCCTGTACGCTCTCCACATGGTGATAGAGATGCTCCATCCCGGCCAGAATATCTGCAACCATGCCAGCGGACTCGGGATTGCCACCGCCATGGGTGCGCAGGGCGCGCACCGTCACCACCAGCACCACCGCACTGGGCCAGATGCCGGCACTGCGGCACTTCAGATCAAAAAATTTCTCGGCCCCAAGATCAAAACCAAAGCCGGCCTCGGTCACCACATAATCGGCCCGGGCAGCGGCACTTTTGGTGGCCATCACGCTGTTACAACCATGGGCGATATTGCCGAACGGACCGCCATGGACCAGGGCGGGAACCCCTTCCCGGGACTGTACCAGGTTGGGCAGCATGGCATCCTGCAGCAGGGCCGCCATCGCCCCGTTAGCGTTCAGACTGCTGGCGGTAACCGGCGCACCCGCACGGTCGAAGCCCACCAGGATATTACCCAGACGTCGTTTCAGATCGGGCAGATCCTCGGCCAGGCAGAGGATACCCATCACCTCGGAGGCCGCGGTGATATCAAAGCCGGTCTCCCGCGGCACACCGTTGAGTCGGCCACCCAGGCCGATCACCGCTTGGCGCAACGCCCGGTCGTTCATGTCCAGGACCCGGCGCCAGAACACCTGTCGATGTTCCAGGTCCAGCTCACTGCGAAAGTGCACCGCGTTATCCACCAGTGCCGCCAGCAGATTGTGCGCCGCGCCGACCGCGTGCATATCACCGGTGAAATGCATGTTGATCCGGGTAGCGGGCTCCAGCTGGCATTGACCGCCGCCGACCCCGCCGCCCTTGATGCCGAAAATCGGCCCCAGCGAGGGCTCCCGAAGCGCCAGCGCAACCCGCGCACCCAGTCGCTGCATCCCCTCTGCCAGGCCGATGGAGACGGTGGTCTTGCCTTCGCCGCTACGGGTCGGGTTGATGGCCGAGACCAGTATGATCTTTCCCGCGGGACGGACCGGATTGCGCCGCAACGTGGTCAGACGAATCTTCGCCATCTGGTCGCCATAAGTCATCAGATCATCCACGCTCAGATCGAGCCGGGCGGCGATTTCCTGGATTGGACGCATAGGGAACCCCTGTTTTGATCTTGTTGGCTATCCTGTGTCTATTAAAGCACAAGCCGACTCGATCCCGCACAGCCATATGCGCGCAGAAAAGAGATGGCATTCTGGCGATAAATTCCTTATCCTTCGCCTATGCTGCGCCGCACAATGCGCGCACCCTGCACAGTAAAAAGAGCAGCCATGTTAAGAAGCATCTATATCGCCGGGGCCGAACCCGGCAGCGGAAAATCGGTTGTCGTCCTGGGCATGATGGAGATGCTCACCGCCCTGACCAAGCGGGTGGGATTCTTTCGGCCGATTATCCCGGAGAATGGCGGCAGCGACGACCTCACCCATCTGATCACCCAGCGTTACGGCCTGGACCTGCCGGTGACCTCACTGTATGGCTGCACTGACGAGACGGCGCGCAATCTGCTGGCGGAGGGGCGCTATGGCGAGCTGCTGAAACAGATCATGGCCAAGTACAAACTGGTGGAGCAACAGGTCGATATGGTGGTCTGTGCCGGCACCGATTTCTCCGATGTCACCTCGGCCATGGAGCTGGACTTCAACGCCGACATGGCCAATAACCTGGGCTGCCTGCTGCTGCCGGTGATCAAGGGCTATGGCCGCACTGCCCATGAAACGGTGGACGCGGTACGGGTTCTGGAGGAGTCTCTGCACAATCGTGGTTGCGATCTTCTGGCCACCATTGTCAACCGGGTGGGCACGGAGAATATGGATCAGGTGATCGCCGAATTGACCATCTCCGCCATACCAACCCGCCCCTTCTACGTGCTGCCGGAACACCGCACCCTGGAAAAACCGACCGTCGGGGAAATCGCGCGCTCCCTCAATATCCCCTGTCTGAGCGGCGACCAGGAGTCACTCAACCAGGAGGTGAGCCACTACAAGATCGCCGCCATGGAGGTGCCCAACTTCCTCGACAACATCCTGGAGGACAGCCTGGTCATCACCCCCGGCGACCGTTCCGACATCATCCTCACCACCCTGGCGGCGGACGTCTCCAGCAGCTACCCGAAGATGGCCGGACTGATGCTAACCGGTGGACTGGAGCCCGCGCCACAGGTGACACGTCTGCTGGAGGGGCTGACCAAATCCCGCCTCGCCATCCTCAGCGCACCTTGGGATACCTTCTGTACCGCACTCAAGGTGAACGAGGTGGAGGGCAGCATCCTCCCTTCGGATGACCGCAAGATCGCTGCGGCCCTGGGTATTGTGGAGAAACACATCAACGCGGAAGAGTTGATGGCACGGATAGCCGTCGGCCGCACCCACCGCAAGACCCCGCTGATGTTCGAGTACGAGATGATCCAGCGGGCCAAGTCGGTGCGAAAACACATCGTCCTGCCGGAAGGTTTCGATGAGCGCATCCTGCGGGCTGCGGAGATCCTGCTGCTGCGTGAGGTGGCGGATATTACCCTGCTCGGCTCGGAAGAGAAGATCCAGCAGCGCATCAGCCAGTTGGGGCTGAATTTGCAGCGGGTGAGGATGATTGATCCGCGCACCTCACCCTGGCGGCAAACCTTTGCCGACACCTACTTCAAGTTGCGCCAACACAAGGGAATCTCAGAACAGATGGCTTACGATGCCATGGCGGATGTCAGCTACTTCGGCACCATGATGATCCATCACGGTTATGCCGACGGCATGGTGTCGGGAGCGGCCCACACCACCCAGCACACTATCCGTCCGGCGTTCGAGATCATCCGTACCAAGCCCGGCTGTTCACTGGTCTCCAGCGTCTTCTTCATGTGCCTGGAGGACAAGGTGCTGGTGTACGGTGACTGCGCCATCAACCCCAATCCGAATGCCGCGCAGCTGGCGGATATCGCCATCAGCTCGGCCGGCACCGCGGTCATGTTCGGCATCGAGCCGAGGGTCGCCATGCTCTCCTACTCCACCGGAATCTCCGGCAAAGGCGACGATGTGGAATTTGTCAGGGAAGCGGTTGCCATTGCGCGCCGCCTGCGGCCGGACCTGAAACTGGAGGGGCCGATCCAGTACGATGCCGCCATCGATCCCGAGGTGGCCCGCTCCAAGATGCCGGAGAGCACGGTGGCCGGACAGGCCACGGTGTTCATCTTTCCCGATCTGAATACCGGCAACAACACCTACAAGGCGGTACAGCGCTCCGCCAACGCCGTGGCCATCGGCCCCGTGATCCAGGGACTGAACAAGCCGGTCAACGACCTGAGTCGCGGCTGCAGCGTAACCGACATCGTCAACACCGTCGCCATCACCGCTATTCAGGCACAGGAGAACGACCAGCGGGAGAATCCGGCATGACCATTCTGGTGATCAACGCGGGCAGTTCGTCCATCAAGTACCAGCTGTTCGATGGGCAGCAGGCATCGCCCCTGGCCAGCGGGATGATCGACCGGATCGGTGAGCCGGGCGCAGCCGTGGCCAATCACCTCCAGGCGCTGGAGCAGGTGGTGGGGCAGCTCAAGGCGAGCGGCGCACTCGCCTCCCTGGATCAACTGACCGCCATCGGGCACCGGGTGGTACATGGCGGCGAGCAGTTCAGTCAGCCGGTGCTGATCGATGCCGAAGTGATCCGGGCAATCCGTGACATGATTCCCCTGGCGCCACTGCACAACCCCGCCAACCTGGAAGGGATCGAGGTAATGCAGCGCCTCTGCCCGGGCGTGCCCCAGGTAGCGGTGTTCGATACCGCGTTTCATCAGAGCATGCCGGACTACGCCTTTCACTATGCCCTGCCGGCACGGCTCTACCGGGACTACCGGGTACGGCGCTACGGCTTCCACGGCACATCACACCATTACGTGGCAAAGCAGGCGGCCACTCATCTCGATAAAGAGCTGACACAGCTCAACCTGATCACCCTACACCTGGGCAACGGCTGCAGCGCAGCGGCGATAGCATCCGGTCGATGCATCGACACCAGCATGGGCATGACCCCGCTGGAAGGGTTGATGATGGGCACCCGTTGCGGCGATATCGATCCGGCCCTGCACTTTTATCTGCTGCGCGAAAGCGGTCTGACAGCGGATCAGCTGGAAAAACTTCTGTACAATGAGAGCGGTCTGAAAGGGGTGTGCGGCTGCAGAGACATGCGCGAAGTGGCCGCCAAGGCATCCGGCGGCGATACAGCCGCACAACTGGCCAGGGTCATGTTCGCCTACCGGATCAAAAAGACGCTCGGCAGCTACTATGCCGTTCTGGGTCGGGTGGATGCGATTATCTTTACCGGCGGTATCGGTGAAAACGATGTCGATCTACGCCGGCAGGTCTGCACCGGACTGCAGGGACTGGGGATCGTCATCGCCGACGAAGCGCCGGCAGCGGCGGCTAACATACAGGCTTTGCACACCGCCGATTCCCGGGTGAAACTGCTGATGATCCCCACCAATGAAGAGCTGGAGATTGCCCGCTGCACCCAGAGCGTGGTTGGGCTTGTTCGCGGCTGAAGCCGCTACAATCCAATACAATACCGCTGTAGGAGAAGCAGCTGAAACCGCCACAGGTACTAGAATCAGATCATGGATCCAAAGACCGCCCGTATATTCGAAGCAATGGAACAGGCCGCCATGTCCGGACTGTGCCGGGACGGCCAGCTGGAGATCGGCATGCAGGTGGCCCGCGACCTCTATCCCGAGATGAGTGAGACGGCCTTGCTGGCAATTGCCGAGGCGGTCTACAAGCGCATACTGACCAGTGAGTAGTACGGTTCAAACCGCACGGCTTGAGTGTGAATGGATTTGCTCAGGGAGGAGTGGCGCCCTCGCCGCGAATTCGGCCCGGGGCGGGCCTCCTACAGCTCAAACGCCTCTCTGGCGGCCAAGCGTAACGGTAGGAGTGGCGCCCTCGCCGCGAATTCGGCCCGGGGCGGGCCTCCTACAGCTCAAACGCCTCTCTGGCGACCAAGCGTAACGGTAGGAGTGGCGCCCTCGCCGCGAATTCGGCCCGGGGCGGGCCTCCTACAGCTCAAACGCCTCTCTGGCGGCCAAGCGCAGCGATAGGGGTGGCGCCCTCGCCGCGAATTCGGCTCGGGGCGGGCCTCCTACAGCTCAAACCCACCCCCACGGCCAAGCGTAGCGGCAGGAGCGGCAGCAAACCCTGGCTGAATTTGCTGGGTAATCCGGAAACGAAAATCAGGGATCTCGGTGCTCACTATCTACGGGATCGCTCCAGGTCAGGGTATGGGGATCAAACCCGCGCTGCAGCGTCGGTTTGATGATCTGAAAATAGGGCGAAATATCAAAATCCCGCGGTGCGAACAGGCTATAGTGGCGAATGTGCAGCAGCTCCTGGTGATAATCCCTGCTTGCACGATCGTTCGGCTTGATGTGAACGGTCTCGGGTAGAATCGGATACTGTACCGACTGATAGGCCTGGGCGATCAGTGAAGAACAGATAGCCCGGGTGGGATCGCCACTGCCCAGTGCCAGGGCGCGGCGGCGCCAATGGGAGGGCATGGGCGGTGTCTGGATCAGATAACGTGCCAGATCAATGACATTCTTCAGATCATACCGGTAGCCGAGTCTGGATACACCGTACTCCACCACGGCATCGATCTCTGCCGGGGTAAGGCCGATCGGGCGACAGATACGGGTGTGCATGTGCCAATAGTCACTCAGCGGGACCAGCTGCACACCGCCGAGTATATCCACTTCCAGGAGTTGTCCGCCGGATGCGGCTGCATCATCCATCGCTGAGACATAGAGCGCCGCATGCGACCAGGTTGACTGGGTAAGGTATTTGACTGTCGTACTGAAACGGCTGGTGCCCTCGACCAGCAAGACATCACCCTTGCGCAGGACAGCGGTCAACTGATCCGGTGTAGAGGTGGCGACGCTGATCCCACGCTTGCTCGGTTGGTGCAGATAATAGGCCAAACGACCGCCAATATAGCTCAAAACAGACACTCGACGCTCCTTGTTATGGCTCCAATCTGGTGACAAGATTAATACGATGCGCTAGCCGACGACGCACTGCGCCGCCGTATTGTAACCAAACTGATACCTGGTTACCCACAAAGCTCAGCCGGGGCGGAATAGCGTTCATTCGCGGCAACTCTTTTCCCTGGCAATGGCTGAGTCAGATGGTTAATCAGGAACTGATATGCCCACACCTGCCCATCGACCACTATTCAACCTGTCACAGGGCATCGATGCATAAGCCACGACTTACCTTAACGGTAACATTAATAAATTAGAAAAATCTAATTGTATATAGTATGGTAAAAAACGAGTTATCAGCACGCGTAACAATCCGTTCTGGATACTGTAAAATCAGCGACTTGCAACACCTATCTGCTGGATGGATCGCCACGCCCGAGGCTGAACCCCGTTCCGCTTGGTATGCCCTGCGATCGTCTCGGCAATAAGAGCAGATAGACCCGATCCCGGCACCCCCATGTTCCGGCTTTGACACGAGGTAATCACAAAGAATAGATGCGTATCACGGCACTGCGTCCCGGCTGGAGCTTTCTGTTCCCGTTCACCCATTGGCTTCCCAATATTGACAAGCGCGACCTGCGCGCCGACCTGGTCGCTGCCCTCACAGGCGCCATCGTCGTCCTGCCACAGGGCGTGGCATTCGCCACCATCGCCGGCATGCCGCCGGAATACGGCCTCTACGCGGGCATGGTGCCGGCCATCATCGCCGCCCTGTTCGGCTCGTCGAAGCACCTGGTCTCGGGGCCGACCACCGCCGCTTCGGTGGTGCTGTTTTCGGCCCTCTCGGTCTACGCCACGCCAGGCAGCGCCGATTACATCACCCTCGCCCTCACCCTCACCTTCATGGTTGGTCTGTTTGAACTGGCCCTGGGTCTGGCCCGCATGGGCGCGCTGGTTAATTTTATCTCCCACTCGGTCGTTATCGGCTTCACTGCCGGTGCCGCCGTGTTGATTGCCGCGAAACAGCTGAAGTACTTTTTTGGCATCGAGATGGACAGCGGCGGTCATCTGCACGAGATTGTTTTCAATTTCAATCTGCATCTGCTGGAGATCAATCCCTGGGTCACCGGTATCGCCCTGGTGACCCTGTTCTCCGGTATCGCCTTCAAGCGCTGGCTGCCACGCATGCCCTACATGATCGTCGCCATGCTCATCGGCACTCTGGTGTCACTGCTGCTGGAATATCTCTTTGGCCACGCCATCACCCACATTCCCACCGTTGGAGCACTGCCGGCCACGCTGCCGCCACTCTCGGCACCGGACCTGTCGCTGCAGAATATCAAGGACCTGGCCCCCACAGCGCTGGCAGTTACCCTGTTTGCCTTGACCGAGGCGGTCTCCATCGGCCGTTCCATTGCCGCGCGCGGCGGTTACCGCATCAATGGCAACCAGGAGTTCATCGGCCAGGGCCTTTCCAACATTGCCGGCGCCTTCTTCTCCGGCTATGTGGCCACTGGTTCGTTCAACCGCAGTGGACTCAATTATCAATCCGGCGCCAGAACGCCATTGGCGGCCGTGTTCGCCGCCCTGCTGTTGATGGTGATCGTACTGCTGGTGGCACCCTATGCCGCCTATCTGCCCAAGGCGGCGATGGCCGGCATCCTGTTCCTGGTGGCCTGGGGCCTGATCGATTTCAAGGCGATAGCCCACGTCCTGAAATCCTCCAAACGGGAAAGCGCGGTGCTGCTGGTAACCCTGTTGAGCGCCATGTTCCTGGAACTGGAATTTGCCATTTTTGCCGGGGTTTTGCTCTCCCTGGTGCTCTATCTGGAGCGGGTTTCCAAGCCTAACATCGTCGCCCGGGTGCCGGACCCCCGTCTCTACAAGCACGCCTTCTCCAGCGACCCGGATCTGCCGGAGTGTCCGCAGCTGAAGATCATCCGTATCGACGGCTCCCTGTTCTTTGGCTCGGTCAATCATGTGCAGGAGCAGTTCGATCGTATCCGCACTCAGTATCCAGAGAAAAAACATCTCGCCATCATCGCCAGCGGCATCAACTTCGTTGACCTGCAGGGCGGTCATGCCCTGGTGGAGGAGGCCAGGCGTCGCAGAGACGGGGGCGGCAAGCTCTATCTGATCAACGTCAAGGAGAAACTGTGGGACGCCCTGGAGCGGAGCGGCGATCTTGAGGAGATCGGCGACCGGAATATCTTCCAGTCGAAGAATGCCGCAATCCACGCCATCTTCCACAAGCTGGACAAGTCGATATGCGCCGGTTGTCGGCAGCGCATCTTCCAGGAGTGCGGGAGCGTCCCGGCACCATCGCCGGCAACTGCCCACCCCTCCGGGCCGTAGATGGGTAAAGTCTGGCAGGGTCGATAAGCCGGTAGGCACATCCACCAATGCCCGGTGGATGCGCTGTCGCTTATCCACATTCACCTTCCTTTCCGGACACCCTGTCGGTGAGGAACATAGGGCTATCGGAGCAGAACGATCTCCGGGCCGTACCGGCATAGAGGTCCGATTCCGGCTAGCACTGTGCCCTGGGCTGAAATAAGATGAAATCACCTTTCAACTTCAGCCCAGGCAGTTGCATGGATCTCGACCCCAGAATCTGTGAACAGGCAAGACAGACCCGCGACTCCCGGTTCGACGGGCGTTTCTTTGTCGGGGTCCGCACCACGGGTATCTTTTGCCGGCCGATCTGTCCGGTACGCCTGCCGAAGGCGGAAAACGTCACCTTTTTCAGGAGTGCCGCCGCCGCGACGGAAGCCGGTTACCGCCCCTGCCTGCGTTGTCGGCCGGAGTCGGCCCCCGGCACACCGGCCTGGTGCGGCACCTCAACTACTGTCACCCGGGCACTGCGACTGATCAACGAGGGGGCACTAGACCAGTCTCCGGTCAGCGCCCTGGCTGACCGGCTCGGCATCACCAGCCGACACCTCGGCCGCCTGTTTCAACGGCATCTGGGCGCCTCGCCCGTCACCATTGCCCAGACCCGGCGACTGCAATTCGCCAAAAAACTGCTCGACGAAACCGCCCTCTCCATGACCGACGTGGCCATGGCCGCCGGCTATGGCAGCATACGGCGCTTCAACGACCATTTTCGCAAGGTGTATGAGCGCCCCCCCTCCGCGCTGCGCGCTGCCGCAACCCCAACCCGCGATGATCCGCTCTGCATCCGCCTGCCCTACCGCGCCCCCTATTGCTGGGAGTCTATCAGCGCCTTCCTGGCCAAACGGGCGGTACCCGGCGTCGAGTGGGTCAGGGAAGGACACTGGCATCGACATCTGCTGCTGGACGGTCAGGTCGGCCATATCGAGGTCAGCCACAGTGTCGCTGACCAGGCGCTGCTCTGCAGACTCTCGGTACCCGCCACCGCCTCTCTGTACAGTCTGGTGACACGGGTCAGGAACCTGTTTGATCTGAATGCCGACCCACTGGAGATTGCCACCACCCTGTCACAGGACAGAGTGTTGAAACAACGGCTAGCGGAGCAGCCCGGCATCCGGGTACCGGGCTGCTGGGACAGCTTCGAACTGGCGGTGCGGGCAATCGTGGGGCAGCAGATATCGGTCACCGGCGCCACCACCGTCATGGGCCGTATTGCCGAACGTTTCGGCACCGCGTCCGGCACGGCACTCCTGTTCCCCACACCGGAACAGCTGCTACAAGCTGATCCGGCCGACTTCCCCATGCCACGCTCCCGGGCACAGGCCATTATCAGCCTGGCCGGTGCCGTGGCCTCGGGGAGTGTCAACCTGGATCACTGGGTGGAACCGGAGAGCCTGCGACAATCACTGCTTGCCATCAAAGGAATCGGTGAGTGGACCGCCGGCTATATCGCCCTGCGCGCGCTCTCCGATCCGGATGCCTTCCTGCATTCCGATCTGGTTTTGCTCAAAGTGGCCAAACAGCTGTACGGTGACGACAGCGCCGCGGCACTGCTGGCAAGGTCCGCCGACTGGCGTCCCTGGCGTGCCTATGCCGGCATGTATCTGTGGCGTGCCGCCGCCCGACTCAACAGGTAACCCAATATGCGATACGACTATTGCGACAGCCCTCTCGGCCCACTTCTGCTGGCGGGAGATGAAAGCGGACTTGAATTCATCGGTTTTCCCGAAGGCAAGGGCCACATTGTGCCCAAAACCGACTGGATACGGGACGCGCCGCCGTTCCGTACGGCAAAAAAACAGCTGGCGGAGTATTTTGCCGGCAGCAGGACCGAATTCGATCTGCCGCTGCGCCCCCACGGCACGGCCTTTCAGCTCGATGTGCTGCGGGCCCTGCAGTCGATCCCCTACGGTGAGACCCGCAGCTACGTGGAGATTGCCCGCCAGGTCGGCAGACCGAAGGCGTCACGGGCAGTGGGAGCCGCCAACGGGCGCAACCCGCTGCCGATTGTCATCCCCTGCCATCGGGTGATCGGTGCCGATGGCAACCTGAGCGGCTTCGGCGGTGGCATTCGGGCAAAGCAGTTCCTGCTGAATCTGGAGCAGGGAACGAACCTACTGTGAATAGAAACGGGTAGCAACCGCCAACGTCATAAGCAGCAGTTTGCGCTACCCGTAATTTAATAAATTAGGATGGCCTTATAATTTGTAGTATCTTTTATGGCGGAATTTCGGCTGCTGCCGATTCATTCATTCCAGAAGCCACATAATCAAATGCTTACAGCGTCAGGCTACCCGGCGGGCTGTGTTGACAGCGCTTGTCGGGTACGGCTGTCTGGAGATATGCAGATTAAACAGATACGGTTTTACCCGGGAGCAGAGCGATGAATACATTGGCCGATGAGGAGCAGACGGTTCCCCGGACAAGATTGGTGTCATTGAAACAGCTGATATCCGCCGGCCTGTTCCTGCTCGCTGCCATCCTGCTGGCCATGAATGTCCCCTCGATCGAGATCGCCTGGGTCACGGCCCTGCTGCTGCTCACCATCTACCTGTTCGCCTTCGAGGTGGTGGGGGTCGATGTGGCCGCCATCGTCATCATGGTGTTGCTCGGGCTCACCTCACTGGCCGCCCCCCTGATGGGGCTGAGCGCCGGCCTGGTGGATACCCAGCATCTGTTCGATGGCTTCAGCTCGAATGCGGTCATCTCCATCATCGCGGTGATGATCATCGGCGCCGGCCTGGACCGCACCGGCATCATGAGCAAGGTGGCCGCCTTCATCCTCCAGGTGGGCGGCAAGACCGAGGGCCGCATTATTCCGATCATCTCCGGCACCGTGGCCATCATCTCCTCTTTCATGCAGAACGTGGGCGCCGCCGCCCTGTTCCTGCCGGTGGTCTCCCGGATCTCCGCCCGCGCCGATCTGCCCATGTCGCGCCTGCTGATGCCGATGGGCTTCTGCGCCATCCTCGGCGGCACCGTCACCATGGTGGGCTCATCCCCGCTGATCCTGCTCAACGATCTGATCAACACCTCCAACAGCGCCCTTCCCGAAGAACTGAAAATGGATGCCTGGAGTCTCTTCTCCGTCACCCCCATCGGCCTGATGCTGGTGGCCACGGGGGTGATCTATTTCGTGCTGGCCGGCCGCTTCGTGCTACCCGCCACAAAGAGTGAAAGCAGTACCACCGCAGCCGGCGCGATGCAGTATTTCCGTGATCTCTACGGCGTCAGCTTCAGCCTGTTCGAACTGGTGGTGCCTGACGGCAGTAACCTGATCGGCAAGCAACTGGATGACATCGAGACGCTCTACAAGGTGCGGGTGATCGCCAATAAACGGGTCGGCGCCGAGAGCCAGGTCGGTCCAGGCACCCTGGCACGCGACACCGCCATCGAAAACGGCATGGTGCTGGGGGTCATTGCCGAGTCACGCAATATCGACCACTTTGTAGAAACCTTCGGCCTCAAAAAACGCAATGAGCTGCGCTCCTTTACCGAATCCCTGGCCGCCACCAAGGCCGGTATCGCCGAGGTGCTGATCCCCCCCGGTTCCAAACTGATTGGCAAGAGCGCCCGGGATGTCTGGATGCGTAAGGTCTACGGCATCGCCATGATCGCCCTGCACCGCAACGGCGAAACCATGCGTGAAGGGGATGATATCCGCAATATCCCGTTCATCGCCGGTGACACCCTGGTGGTCCACACCACCTGGGAGGCGCTGGCACGTCTGGAGAAGGATCGCAATTTCGTGGTGGTCACTACCGAATATCCGCGTGAAGAACTGCGTCCGCACAAGGTCGGCTGGGCTGCGCTGTTCTTCCTGGTGGCCCTCTGCATGGTGCTGTTCACCGATATCCGTCTCTCTGTGGCCCTGCTGACCGGGGCCATGGGCATGATCCTCTCCGGGGTGCTCTCTATCGAGGAGGCGTATGAGGCGGTCAGCTGGAAAACCGTATTCCTGCTCGCCTCGCTCATTCCACTGGGGCTGGCGGTGGAGAGTACCGGAACTGCCAAGTGGATTGCCGAACAGACCCTCTCGGTGGTGGGCCAGCAGCCAGTCTGGGTCATCCAGTCGGCAGTCGCCATACTGGCCACCTTCTTTACCCTGGTGATGTCCAACGTGGGCGCCACAGTGCTGCTGGTGCCGCTGGCGGTCAACATCGCCATCGGCGCCGGCGCCGATCCGGCCATATTCGCACTCACCGTGGCTATCGCCACCTCCAACTCATTCCTGATCCCGACCCACCAGGTGAATGCCCTGATCATGGGACCAGCCGGCTACCGGGTGCCCGACTTCATGCGTGCCGGCGGCATCATGACCGTGCTGTTCCTGGTGGTGATGATGATCGGCATGAACTTGTTTTTCTGATCCGGAACGGCCTGGGCTGATCCGGGCAACCCGGATTATCGACACGGGCGAACCCGACATCAGAGAATCTCATTCCTGGTGACAACGAAAAATGTCCAACTTCCTGTTCGACAAGGAAAAACCGGTTTTTTTCAGATTTCCGCTAAATATTTCCCCGAATCATCCGATAGTTAAACTGACCGTGATTTTTTTCATGCCGCACAAATTCAGGTTCTGGAAATGACCTTGCTCAAATAATTTGTGCCATTTTGTTTGATAGCATCGGATCAAGTATGGGCCTGCCCGGGAAGGTGTGCTGTGCTTCATCGTTCACCGGACACGGGAAACCAGACCATGAAAATATTAATGACCCTCATTGCCGGATTCGGCGCGCTGCTTGTCAGCGTGGCGGCCCCGGCAGGCGAATTCGGCACCAGCATCCCGATGCGCGCCGGCACTGCCACCACCTTCTATATCAAGGCGGTTGCCGGTGATCTGGAAGCAATGGATTTCATGGTGGATACCGGCTCCGGCTATACCACCATCAATGAAGAAACCCTTGTAGAGCTGCAACGCACTGCGCAGGTCGAGTATCTGCGGGAGTTGCGCGGCATACTGGCCAATGGCACCGAGCTGGTGGTTCCGGTCTATCGCCTGTCACAATTCAATATCGGCGGCGGATGTCAGCTGGACAATGTGGAAGCGGCAGTCTTTCCCGGCAAAACGCGCCAGATTCTGGGACTGAGCGCCCTCAAGCAGGCGGGACCGTTCATTTTCTCCTTCGATCCTCCCAAATTGATTCTCAGCAACTGTCCCGCCAGCGGCATGCTGGCCAGCGCCCCGGAGAAATAGACCTCCGCCATTGCGAGAAACAACCCGCAATCTCCGTTTTTCAGAAACCCTGTCGCCGGAAGACGACAGGGTGACGCATCAACGACGCTGAAACAACCGTCATCTGCTGCAAAAAAGCCGCCCTCCATCTCCTCGCGGAGTGTCAGCCCCTTGTCCTGCAAGAGAAACCCGCCAGTACAGCGGCCGGCATTCTCTGCTGGCAAGAAAATTGCGATGGCAATATTGACACCCGTTGTCCGCCCTTTCGAAACCGATACCGGCGGACCTTACACAAGTGATGCCGAAAGGCAGGAGGAATGTATGAACATGGATTATCGAAAAGCACTGCTGGCGGGCGCTATCGCCGCCCTGGTGACTGTGCCCGCTTGGAGCGCCGAGGATTCCGCCCCCATGGCAGGAAAAGCCGATGCAGCGGCCGGGCAAACCACAACCCAGGAAGCACCGCAATATTCCACCCAGACACCACAACCGATGAGTGAACAGGCCGGGAGCGAGGCACCTCCGGCCACGGCCCAGTCCATTAGCGCCCTGACGCCTGACGACCTGCACAGGCAGGAAGTGATCGGCAGCGATGGCAAGGCGATCGGAAGGATCAGCGAGGTGGTGAGCGACAAGCAAAGCGGCGACATTCAGGTGGTTATCTCCACCGGAGGCTTCCTGGGCCTGATTGGCGGCACAAAGCATGTGGTACCACTGGATGAACTGCGCCTGGAAGGGAACAAACTGCATATCAACAGCACCCAGGAGGCGCTCTCCTCCCGCGCTGAATACGCGGAAGATCAGTATGTCGTCGTAGAACCGGAAGATCGTCCCGTGAGTGAATTCTCGGCTTTCGAGCAGGTGAAACCGAAAGAGTAACTGATGCTGGACTCCGTTTTGCACTGATGCCAGCGCTGAAGCGAAGATCCATAAACCTGAACCTTGGGAGAGTATCACCGCAAGCCGTTGGGTGATCTCTCCCATTTGCCTGTTTAAGCCCGGCGCGCATAACAGTGTTGGAGAATTAAGATGGGAAAACTATCCATCCCTCCAGGGTTGCCGTTTTCGCGTAGGTACGGCCGCCGGTGGCGTTGCCGGCTATATGTTGAAAGAGAAGGACTGGGGGCCTCGATTACCTGTCGAGCACCCGAATAACCCTGCGGAACGACCCGGCCAGCCACTCATCAAGGGGATCCCTGATTAATGCCACCTCCTGGCTTTATCAGAATACGAAAGCTAAACGCCGTCCACTGTCGCTGGATTGCAACAGCAAAAGACCCTTGTAAATCAACCACTTGGACGGCCGTCGGGAAAAGGCGTTGCCAATGGACGACAGATGATCCGGGAAAATCCACGGTGTCTGATGAAATAAAAATATAACGCATTGATTTTAAATGATTTTTTACGGATGGCACGGATGCTGCTGTAGTCAGCATGTGGCTCTACCACATGTAACAAGTAACTACTGGAGGAAAAAATGAAAACTTCAACTTTAATGAAACTGCTTGGCTTCTCAGTCATCACCCTGTTTTCCGCCGCCACTTTTGCCGCCGATATGGACACCGTCCAGTTCGAGTCTCTGGATCAGAACCAGGATGGTCAATTGACCGCGGAAGAGGCGTCACGGGACTCGGCCCTGAGTGAAAACTGGACATCAGTCGACAAGGATGGCAACGGCTCAATCGACAAGGCTGAGTTCAGCGCCTTTGAATCCACGCTTGAGCAGGGAGACAAGGCTACACCTAAAGAATAGGACTGAAGCCTGCCAGAGAAGCCATCCGCGAAAGGATTCGCGGATGGCTTTATTGTTGACGTCGTGTGCTTCACGGTATAAGTCCCTCCATGGTCAAATCACCAGGCCATATCGATATCAGTGCATTAGCGGGGCAACAACCATTTATCAGGCCGGCGGCGCCCGTCGTCAGATCGGCAATATGACTCGCGGCCCACGGCACAGAGACAGGGCGCCCTGTTAAGAATTCGAGAATGGGGGGTATTGACCGGCTGGGTTCTCTGACACCCTGAACTGAGGGTTGCGCTACCTTCCACACGGCCGATTAACGGCGCCTGCGACCGCCGGGCTTGGGAGTCTCAAAATTGACTTTCAACGATTTGCCATTGAACTCCCTGCCATTCAGACCGGCAATGGCGGCACGTGCCTCATGACCTTCCATTTCGATAAATCCAAAGCCCTTGCATTGGCCGGAAAAGAGATCCATTACCAGTTTGGATGAGCGCACTGTGCCAAATGCAGAAAACAGGGTCTGAATATCATCCTCGCTGGTATTGGAGGGCAGATTTCCGATAAATATCTTTTTCAATGCGGTTCCCCTTGCATTCTGGAAGCGGTTGTTGCGGCAATAAAGAACCCCGCCGAAGCGGGGTTCTTCATATCGGTTTAGCCGATGAGAAGGGGCTCAGCTGCTGACTTTGCTCGCCTGCAGGCCCTTGGGGCCCTTCTCAACGTCAAAAGTGACCGGCTGACCTTCGGCCAGGGTTTTGAAACCCGAACCCTGGATCGCGTTGAAATGTACGAATACATCGGGGCCGCCATCATCCTGAGAAATAAATCCAAAACCCTTGGACTCGTTAAACCACTTTACTGTGCCTGTAGCCATAAAATTATTACCTGAAAAAAATTAAACAATATGCTTGATGCTTACAGGTAATGAAACGAGGAATTGTGGGGGTAACAAGAATGGAACGACCAAAACTGCTTATAACAAAATCTGTAGCTGTTGCCACTATAAAAGAATTGCCCGAATATAGCCAGCAGTATATTCCCTCCCCGGTTATTCGGACGACAGTGGCAGACTGCTCTGTTTGGCCGGGTCAAAATATTTCCTGATCACCACGAAACTCAGACAGGATCGAATACCGCTTATCAAACCGCGAAACCTCCAGCGATGGGCACATAGTAGCACCACAACCTCGACAGCTGTAGTTCAATTCAGCGGATTCCTTGGCGCTTGCTCAAGAAACTGTTTCTTACGCGGGTTTTGCCAATCTATCCTTTTTTATCACGCGTTTTTTTCTCATTTTTCTCTTTTTTCCCCTTCTTTCCAGATGACTTCCCTTTCCCGGTCTCCTTTTTCTTGTCGGATGACTTCTTCTTATCCTTGTCGTGCTTAGCTGCTGTATCTGATGTTCCTTCTTTTTCTTTTTCCTTTTTCTTTTTCTTCTTTTCCTTTTCCTTTTTCTTCTTCTGTTTCAGGTCGTCATCCGACTTCTTGTCCTTTTTCCCTTTATCCCGCTTTTCAGAACTCGTCACGGCTGGCTCACTACTCTTTTCTGCTTTTTTCTTTTTCCTGATCTGATCCGCTTCACCGACTTGCACCGCTACGACTCTTGAAGGCAGGTCAGCCGCCCCCGGACCCTCATCGCCCGGTAAGGTCGTATCGCTGACTGTCGTGATGCCGGTGGCTGGACCCAGACGCTTGAGCAGGCGGCGCGCGCCCTTGACGAACGCCTCAGCCCGTTTCTCCAGGGCCGGACAAGTCAGTTTGAACTCAGCAATGGACATATTGGCAAGCTGCCCGACAGTATTGATCCCACACTGCGCCATTCTGCCTGCGGCAGTGGGACCCACACCTCTTACGCGGGTTAACGGGATCTGCTGATCACTGGACATACCCTGACTCCTTGCTCTCTTGATGGAGCCAAGCAAGATAGGCGAGTTTCACCCCCATCGCAATGGGCATAGCCCTTTGCAAAACCCCGTTCATCTCCCCAACATCCATGAATATTTCAATAATAATCAAAACGATATGTTTATCATGGAAAATTTTACCCTCGCCTATATTGCACTGCAACATTCGACATGCTATGCTGCACCGCATCATCAACACCACCCACCCCTCTACTAAGGAAGGCCATTGACATGACAAACGAAATTTTTGAGAAGTTCACCGCTCAGGTACAGACTTTTATTGCACCGGTTCAGGAGCTTAACAAGCTCTATATCTACAACATCGAGAAACTGTTCGAGATCCAGTTGAACAGTGCACGGGATTATACCGAGATCTGTCTTGAGCAGATGCGTTCCGCCAGTGACATCACCGATCAGAAAGCGCTGGAATCTTTCCTGAGCAAACAGGGCGAAACCTTCAAGACCATCAGCGAGAAAGTGATCGCTGATTCACAGGCCGTTGCCAACATCGGTACCGAGTTCTCATCCGAAGCGCAGAAAATTGCCGAGAAGAGTGTTGAAGCGGCCAGCGCTGCAGTCAACATTGCACAGGTTGCCAAAAAGGCGCCTGTCGCCAAGAAAGCGGCTTAAGCACTGCTTTCTGATTGACCTAAACCGCCATCCGAATCATCGGATGGCGGTTTTTTTATGGGTAATCACACCTTACCGGGAAACGCCACCTTGATTTTCAGGCACAGGGCACCCAGTGAGCACCAGTTCGGCCGGAGCAACATGCCGGCCAGCACGCCCCCAACCTGTCAACGGCCCAGGACCCTGGTAAGCTGCAGGACCATGGAACCGCCGTTTCGCTCTGTGATGTTGTTTGTCGCTTAAGTACCATTACCGGATCGACAGGGCGTTTCAGGGGGTCTCTGGAGGATCTTCATGGCGTCCCTGCAGGCATAAGCAATGTCAGAAATAGTCACTATCCTGGCGCTGACCATCGCTTCGGGCAGCTGTATTCCTTTTGGCGGCCTGATCGCCAGCTTCGAGCATATCCGCCCAAACTGGCTGGAGCGGGAGTTCCGTCATTTCCTGATCGCCCTGGGCGGCGGTATCCTGCTGGGTGCTGTCTCCGTGGTGCTGGTTCCTGAAGGTATTGCACGTATGCGGGGATCCCTGTTGGCGATACCGCTGTTTTTGTTTGGCGGATGCGTGTTTTTTCTAATCGAACGGGCCATGGGATTAAGGCGTCGGGAATCACCCCAGCTCATGGGCATGATACTGGATTATCTGCCCGAAGCGGTCGCCCTGGGCGGCATGGTGGCGGTAAATTCCCCCCTGGCCCCCCTGCTGGCGCTGCTGATCGGCCTACAGAATCTTCCCGAGGGATTCAATGCCTATCGGGAACTGCTCGCTCATGGCCGGGGCAACCGACGAAAGATCTTACAGGTTATGGGTGGGTTGGTAGCTGTCGGACCGGTTGCCGGCTTTGCCGGTTTCTACTTTCTATCGGACGACCTCCTGGGGGCGATCATGCTCTTTGCATCCGGGGGTATTGTCTATCTGATTTTTCAGGACCTGGCTCCCCAGGCGCGCCTGCGTCGGCACTGGGAACCACCATTGGGTGCCGTAGTGGGTTTTTCCGTGGCGCTGTTCAGTAAAATGCTGGTTACCACCTGACAGCCGGCGCTGGAAACAATCCTTCGACAGGCTCAGGATGAACGGGTGATTTCTGCTCATGACGGACCTGCCCGTTCGTGGCCAGCCTGTCCCGTTCGTGGTGAGCTTGTCGAACCACGGTTAGCCGGCGGCAAGCTCTTGGAATCATCCTTCGACAGGCTCAGGATGAACGGGTGATTTCTGTTCATGGCGAACCTGCCCGTTCGTGGCTAGCCTGTCCCGTTCGTGGTGAGCTTGTCGAACCACGGTTAGCCGGCGGCAAGCTCT
>JACDJA010001026.1_pt1 | contig 25689 bp, 26 predicted proteins | sample 7449241 | NCBI WGS metagenome assembly JACDJA01 (sample SAMN14253289, study PRJNA609438) | sludge metagenome | isolation source: initial anaerobic sludge | collected 2018-12-20 | reverse complement strand
GCAGCGGCAGGCGGCCACCGGGAAACAGCACGGTGTTGAGTGGAACGAGCGGCAGTCGCGCGCGCCGCAGCACGAGGCTCATCGTTCGTCGCCCCAGCGCGCGACCAGCGCATGCTGCACGCCGAGCTGGTCGAGGATGCGTGCGACGACGAAATCGATCAGCGCCTCGACGCTTTGCGGGCGGTTGTAGAAGCCGGGGTTGGCAGGCAGGATCACCGCGTTCATGCGCGCCAGCGTCAGCATGTTCTCAAGATGCAGCGCGGAGAACGGCGTTTCGCGCGGGACCAGGATGAGCTTGCGCTGTTCCTTCAGCATGACGTCGGCCGCACGCTCGATGAGCGAATCCGCAAGGCCGTGGGCGATGGCGGCCAGCGTGCGCATGGAGCAGGGGCAGACGACCATGGCGTCGGCGGCGTTCGAGCCGGAGGCGACCGGTGCGTACCAGTCTTCGCGACCGTACACACGCAACTGGCCATCGCGTGCGCGGAGGCCTTCGGTAAGCTGGCGCTCCAGATCGCTCGCGCGTGGCGGCAGCGCGATGCCGAGTTCCTGCTTGGCGACGACGTGCGCGGCCTGCGACACCAGCAGATGGACGTCGAGGTCGGCGGCGAGCAGGCATTCGAGCAGGCGCAGGCCGTAGGCCATGCCGGATGCGCCGGTCAGGGCGAGCGTGACGGTATTCAATGGTGTTTGCATGGGGCGGATTGTCGCTTGGAAACCGCCAATAATCTACTCGGGTGTGGTCTTCGCGGCGGAAGTGGGAGCCAGCAGCCGCGCCACCAGAATGCCGTTGACCGCCCCGAAAACCAGCGCGGCGCCAGCGAACAGCGGCAGGAGGTGAGTGATCGCCGGACCTGGCAGCAGCCAGCCCGCAGCCAGTGCGAGCTGCCCACCGATGTGGCCGAAGGCCGCCAGCACCGACAGGCTGACCGGGCCGAAGTGGCGCGCCGGCAGATGGCGCGCCAGTGCGAGGACGGTGAGGCTGGCGAGCGCGCCGGCGGTAGCGAGCCAGAATCCCGGCGCGAACAGAGAGCCGAACAGAATGCCGCCGCCGAGGAGGCGCAGGGCGGACACCCAGGCCGCGGCGCGCCAGCCGTATTGCAGCAGTACCAGCAGGATGACGATGTTGGCGAGCCCCGGCTTGATGCCCGGTATTGGGCTCGGCAGTGCCGCTTCGGCGAGCGTGAGGCCGATCGCCAGTGCCGCCAGCCGCGCGATGCGGCGGTCGTCGGCGCTGACCGGTAGCTCAATAGCCGAGGCTGTCATAGGCCGGATCACGGCCGCGGATTTCGACGCTGACCTGGTTGGGCAGACACAGTGCCGCTTCGCCCGTGCGGCTCAGCCAGCCCTGTTTTACGCATAATTGGCGCGGCGATGGATCGGCGGCGACGCGGGCGCGGCCCGCTGCGATTTCGATGCGCGTGGTGCCCAGCGGACCGGGAACGGCGAAGGTCTGCGCGCGGGCGAGCGTGGTAGTTTCGACCACCTTGCCGGCGGCGCGGATCACCACGGTGTCGCCCGCCCCGCTCCCCCAGGCCGAAACGGCGAGTGCGGCGACGACACTTGCGCCGGCGACGAGCACGCCGATATCACCGGGGCGCAGGATCATGCCAGCTCGCGGTGCCGCACCAGCACCTGTTCGCGCGCACGAAAGGCAACGGCGAGGGTTTCCGCGAAGTACACGCTGCGATGCTGTCCTCCGGTGCAGCCGATGGCGACGGTGAGGTAGGCGCGATGGTCGCGGATGAAGCACGGCAGCCAGTTTTCGACGAAACCGCGGATATCCGCCAGGAGCGCCATGGCGTCGGCACTTGCCTCGATATAGTCCTGTACTGGCTGGTCGCGCCCGGTGAGCGGGCGCAGCTCCGCGACATAGTGCGGGTTGGGCAGGCAGCGTACGTCGAACACCAGATCGGCGTCGAGCGGGATGCCGTGCTTGAAGCCGAAGGACTGGAACAGCAGGGTGATACGCGAGCGGTCCTGGCCGACCAGATCCTTGATCCACAGGCGCAGGGCCGAAGCGGAGAGGTCGCTGGTGTCGATGCGATGGGCCAGTGGCGCGACGTCGGCGAGCATTTCGCGTTCGAGCTGGATGGCTTCCTGCAGCGACACCGTGTCGCTGGAGAGCGGATGGCGGCGGCGCGTCTCGGAGAAGCGCTTGACCAGGGTGAGGGTCTTGGCTTCGAGGAAGACCACGCGCAGGTCCGCCCCCTCGGCACGCAGGTTTTCGGCGATCTGCGGCAACTGGGCGAGGCTCGCGCCGCTGCGTGCGTCGATGGCGATGGCGACGCGGGTCTGGCCTTCTTGTGCGAGATACTCGATGAGCGTGGGCAGCAGCGCCAGCGGCAGGTTGTCGACGCAGTAGTAGCCGATGTCCGCGAGCACCGCGATGGCGATACTCTTGCCGGACCCGGACAAGCCGGAGATGAGGACGATCTGCATTCAACCTAAAAACCGCAGTTGGACGCACCCGATGGTGCGTCTGATCGTGTGGCTGCCGCGAAGCAACGACGCCGCAGACCGGGGTCTGCAAGGAGGCGCGCGTGCGGAGTCGTTGCCGCGCAAGCGGCTTTACGAATCCGGCCTGCCCCTTGCGGGTGCAAAGGCAGACGCGTGAAGAGGCGTGCCAGCGGGTGCGTAGCGGCCTCACCCAACAGGTGACGGCGAACGAAGTCAGAAAATTCAGCGTTCATGTGATGTCCGTAAGGGGATGGAGCGGTCAACTGCGGTTTTTAGGTTCAATCTCCCGCGTCGATCGCCGCGTGCTGGCGCTCGATGAAGCGGTCGAGCGGATTGATGCCGCGGCTCTTGAGGATGTGGTTGCGCACCGCGACCTCGACCAGCACGGCGAGGTTGCGGCCGGCGGCCACCGGAATGCAGACCTTGGGGATGTCGACGCCGAGCAAGGTCTCGGTGGAGGCCACCATGTCGAGCCGGTTCAGTCCTGCCTTGCCGACCGTTTCCGGATGCACCAGTTCGACGATGAGCTTGAGGTTCTTGCTGCGCTTGACGGCGGTTTCGCCGAACAGCGTGCGGATGTCGAGAATGCCCAGCCCGCGCACCTCGAGAAAATCGCGCAGCAAGGGCGGGCAGTTGCCCTCGAGCGTCTGCGGCGCGACGCGCTTGAGTTCGACGTAGTCGTCGGCCACCAGGCGGTGACCGCGCGTGACCAGTTCGAGCGCGAGTTCGCTTTTGCCGACTCCGGCGTCGCCCTTGATCAGCACGCCGATGCCGAGCACTTCCAGGTACACGCCGTGCACCGCGGTGGTTTCCGCCAGATGCTGGGTGAGGTAATGGCCGAGGTAGGACATCAGGACCGGGCTCGCCAGCGGTGAGGCGAGCAGCGGGGTGACGGTGCGCTCGGCCGCTTCTTGCAGCGCTGCCGGTGCGCTTTCATCGTTGGCGATGACGATGGCCGCAAGTCCGGTGGAAAACAGCTTGCGGATGGCCTCATCGAGGCCGTCCTGCGGGAGTGTGCGCAGGTAATCCATCTCGGTGCAGCCGAGCATCTGCACGCGGTTGGGGTGCACGAAATTCAGGTGACCGATCAGCGCAAGCCCCGGTTTCTGCACCGTCTCGAAGGCCAGCGTGCGTCCGGCGCCTTCGCGCCCTGCCAGCCATCGCAGTTGCAGCTGTTCCGCCAGGTCGCGGAACAGGGTTTCGACGGTGACGGGGTTCAGCTGGTCCATGCGCCGATCAGCGCAACGAGGTCGGCGGAGGTGGGTGCGGCCAGCATGCGGGCGCGCATGGTCTCGTCGCCGAACATCTGCGCCAGTTCGCCGAGGATCTGCAGGTGCTGCTCGTTGGCGTTCTTCGGGACCAGCAGGATGAAGCACAGCGACACCGGCAGGTTGTCGGGAGCGTCGAATTCCAGCGGCGTTTTCAGCCGGTAGAGCGCACCGCAGGCGTCGTCGAGGCCCTTGATGCGCCCATGCGGGATGGCGATGCCATAGCCGAGGGCGGTGGAGCCGAGGCGCTCGCGCTCGAACAGGCTGGTGAAGACGTCGGTGGCTTTCAGTGCATGACGCGCGGCCAGCAATTCGGCGGCGTGCTCGAACAGCTTCTTCTTGCTGGAAAGGCTCTGCTCCAGCAGGACGGTTTCAGCGGAAAGGAGGGGGGCGATCAGGTTCATGCTTGGGCAGGCGCCGGTCAACGATGGCGACCCTGTTGATGATTATACGCTGGGCTGCAACGCATGGCCGGACGTCCTGGCGTCCGGCCGGGCCGCGCCGTCAGGCCGGGTTTTCCAGGGGCTGGTGCTTGACGCCCCCGGCGCTCTGGTGGACGTCGGAAATCTTCTCCTTGTACTTCACGATCTGGCGGTCGAGCTTGTCGGCAAGCAGGTCGATGGCGGCGTACATGTTGCCGTCCTCGCTGTGCGCGTGGAAGTCGTGGCCCTTGACGTGCAGTGTCGCCTCCACCTTGTGCACGAGTTTCTCCACCTGCATGATCACGTTGATGGCGATGAGGTGATCGAAATGGCGCTTGACGCGGTCGAGTTTCTCGGCGACATAGTCACGGATCGCGGGAGTTACTTCCAGATGATGACCGGAAATCTTCAAATTCATACAGCCTCCTGATTCTGAAGGAAGGAAACGGACGCCGGCCACGTGCCGGGTTCCGCGAACGCCTGGGCGTTCGTGTTCATTGTCGGCCGAAAGCGGGGGACATTCAAGCGTCGCCGGCGATGCTGCCGGGCGCGTCAGGCTGGGGTGGAGATATCTGACAGGTTAAAGCGCGCGACGCATGTTCGCGGGCGGAATCTGTAGCGATTCGCGGTACTTGGCGACCGTGCGGCGGGCCACGACGATGCCCTGCTGGCCGAGCACCTCGGCGAGCTGTCCATCCGACAGCGGCTTGCGCACGCTTTCCGCGGCCACCAGTTGCTTGATCAGGGCGCGGATCGCGGTGGATGAGCAGGCGCCGCCGCTTTCGGTGGCGACGTGACTGCCGAAGAAGTATTTCAGCTCGAACAGGCCGCGCGGCGTCATCATGTACTTTTGTGTGGTGACGCGCGAGATGGTCGACTCGTGCAGGTCGACCGCTTCGGCGATCTCGCGCAGCACCAGCGGGCGCATCGCCACCTCGCCGTGCTCGAAGAAATGCTTCTGGCGGTCGACGATGGCCTGCGAAACGCGCAGGATGGTGTCGAAGCGCTGCTGCACGTTCTTGATCAGCCAGCGCGCTTCCTGCAACTGGGTGGCAAGCTGGTTGCCACCGGCCTCGCGATGGCGCGCCAGGATGTCGGCATACACGCGGTTGACGCGCAGCTTGGGCATGGCGTCGGCGTTGAGGCTGGCGATCCACATGCCCTTCACCTTGCGCACGTACACGTCCGGCACGACGTAGTGCACTTCGTCGGCGCCGAACGCCGCCCCGGGTCGCGGGTTCAGCGAGAGGATGAGGGTGCGCGCGGCACGCAGCGTGAAATCATCGATGCCGAGCATCCTCTTCAGTTTGCCGACGTCGCGCGCGGCGAGCAGGTCGAGATAGTGCGCGGTCAGCTGCATGGCGGCATCGCGTGCCGGGGTTTCGGATGGCAGGGCGCGCAACTGCAGGGTCAGGCACTCGGCCAGGTTGCGTGCGCCGACTCCGGTGGGGTCCATGTGCTGCAGGTGCTTGAGCGCGGTCTCGACTTCCTCGGGTTCGAGTTCCTCGATTTCTTCGGCGAGGGCGGCGGTGATGTCGACGAGCGGCTGGCTGAGGAAACCGGATTCGTCGAGATCGTCGATCAGTGCCGCGACGAGCGTGCGGTCACGCAGGGTCAGCGGGCTGACGATGAGCTGGTTGAGCAGGTGTTCGCGCAGTGTCGAGCCGGAAACCGGGCCCTGCGCGTAGTCACTGTCCTCGTCGTCGCCGGAGGTGCCGCCGTAGTCGTTCCAGTCGGTATCGTCCAGGCCGCCGGGGGTATCGAGGCCCCTGTCCTCGCTGGCGGATGCCGCGGTCTCGGGGGTTTCGCTGCCGTTGAGCGTGACCGCACCTTCGACGGTCTCGCCCGTCGCGCTGTCCTCGTCCTCGCGTTCCAGAAGCGGATTGTCCTGCAGCATCTGCTCCAGTTCCTGGTTCAATTCCAGCGTCGACAATTGCAGCAGCCGGATCGACTGTTGCAACTGGGGGGTCAGGGTGAGGTGCTGACCGAGCTTGAGTTGAAGGCTGTGTTTCATATGTCAGGATAACGGCAATCCACCCCTCGACTTGAGGCGACGCCAAAGCGGTGACAAGGTGAGCGCACGCTTCCATCGTCGGAGGTGTGCGTATTGACGCAGCGGAAAACCGGTGTATCGAGCGCCGAATTCAATGAGAAAAAACGCGTGTGCAGGGAACAGGGGGGTTCGACAACGACTCCGGGATGAAGCGAAAGTCTGGATTGTACGCAATTTTTGTGCCAAGGCACATATCGTGCCGGCGCTATAGGCGGAAGTTCTCGCCCAGGTAGACCTTGCGCGCGCTTTCGTCCTGGATGATGACATCCGGCGTGCCGCTGATGAGCACGCGCCCCTCGTTGATGATGTAGGCGCGCTTGCAGATGCCGAGGGTCTCGCGCACGTTGTGGTCGGTGATGAGCACGCCGATGTCGCGCTCCACCAGGAAATGCACCAGCTTCTGGATGTCCAGCACGGCGATCGGGTCGACGCCGGCGAAAGGTTCATCGAGCAGGACAAAACGTGGATTGAGCGCCAGTGCGCGCGCAATCTCCACGCGCCGGCGCTCGCCCCCCGACAGGCTGACCGCAGCCGCCTCGCGCAGGTGGGCGATGTGCAGGTCGTCGAGCAGGTTCTCCAGGTGTTCTTCCAGTTCGTCGCGGCGATAACGCTTCAGTTCCAGGATCGCGCGTATGTTTTCCTCCACGCTCATCTTGCGGAAGATCGACGGCTCCTGCGGCAGGTAGGCGAGACCCAGGCGCGCGCGCTGATGGATCGGCATGTGGGTGAGGTCGTGCTCGTCCATCTGCACGCGGCCGCCGTCCGCCGGGACGAGGCCCACCACCATGTAGAAGCAGGTGGTCTTGCCGGCGCCGTTGGGACCGAGCAGCCCGACTACTTCGCCGCTGCCGACCTCGAACGAGACGTCGTGCACTACGGTGCGGGGGCCGTAGACCTTGCGCAGGTTCTGCGCGGTGATGCGGCTCATGGCTGCGCGGTCTCGCGCGGCTTTGGGCGGATCACGGCGCGAACGCGCCCGGACGGTGTCTGTGCCCCCGGCTCGCCGACGACCTTGTAGAACTCGGTGTTGGCGTTGTAGGAAATCTGCGCGCCGCGCAGCTCGTCGCTGCCGCGTCGCAGGCGCGCCTGACCGATCAGTTCGAGCTGGCTGGTGACGCCGTTGTACTCGATGCGATCGGCGAAGCCTTCGATGAATTCCTCGCGGTCGTCGAGCTTCTGGCGGAACGCCACCGGGCGACCGGTGGCGCTGACGCGTTCGAGCCCGTCCGCGTTCTGCGTCACCTGCACACGATCCGCGCGCAGCATCAGTGTGCCCTGGCTGAGAATCACGTTGCCCTGATAGACGCCCACCTTGCGGATGTCATCGAGCGTGACCGTGTCGGCTTCCAGGTTCACCGGCTTGTCGCGGTCGGCCTTTTCGGCATGGGCGGGCGCCGCCAGAAGGGCGATGCCGAGCATGAGAATTTGAATACGCATGGGACTCATCTTGTCACGGGTTGAAAGCGGGCGCTCACCCGCCCACTCAGTTTGACGACACGCCGCTTGGCGTCGTAATCCATCGCGCCCGCGCGCACGGCGAGCGTGCCGTCGTTGAGGGTGACCGCGCCGGGTGCGCGCAGCAGGTCGCGTTCGGGATACACCAGCAGGCGCTCGGTACGCAGGGTCATTTCGGTTTGACCGGGGCGCGCCGCACGGACGATGACGACCTTGCCCAGCAAGTCCACCTCGTCGCCTTCCGGCGAGACGGTCGCGCGCACGGCTTCGGCGCGCACGTCACCGGCACCCGCATCCAGTTGGGTGAAGCGCGGCGCATCCATTTCGCTGCGCTTGCTGCCGCTGTAGTGCTTCAGCGTCTTCGCCGACAGGCGGTATTGCGGGTGGCCGTCGGGGGTGGTGCGCAGGGCGTCGAAATTCTCCATGATGCCTTCGGGTTCGATCCGGGCAGCGGGGCTGCCGTTGGCCGGCGCGCGCACCGCCTGCTCGATCCAGAAGCTGAGCACGGCCAGCAGCACGAGGATCGCCAGCGGCAGCCACAACGGTCCCCGCGCAGTCATCCCGTGTATGGCTTCATTTCAGGCAGGGCCTTCATTTCAGGTAGGGCGCGAGCGCGGCGTCCAGCGTGCCCTGCGCGCGCATGAGCAGTTCGCAGGCTTCGCGCACCGCGCCGCGTCCGCCGTCGCGCACCGTGGTGTAGTGGCTGTAGGCCTTGACCAGATCAGGTGCCGCCGGCACGGTGATCGCGAGGCCGGCGCGGCGCATCACCGGCAGGTCGACGACGTCGTCGCCCATGTAGGCGGTGTCCTCGCAGGGAAGATTCAGCTCCCGGCACAGCGCCTCGTACACCGCCAGCTTGTCGTGTGCTCCCTGATGCACGATGTCGATGCCGAGGTTGCGCGCGCGGTATTCGACCACGCGTGAGCTGCGCCCGGTGATGATGGCGAGCTCGATGCCGCTGCCCTTGAGCATTTTCAGGCCGTGGCCGTCGAGCGAGTTGAAGCCCTTGTATTCCTCGCCGTCGTCGCCGAGGAACAGGGTGCCGTCGGTCATCACGCCGTCGACGTCGAAAGCGATCAGCTTGATCCGTCTGGCGCGGGCAATGAAATCGGTCGTCATCACACTACCCCCGCGCGCAGCAGGTCGTGCATGTTGAGCGCGCCCACCAGGGCGTTGTCGGCGTCGACGACCAGAAGGCCGTTGATTTTCAGGGTTTCCATTTTTTCCACTGCCGCGACGGCGAGTTCGTCCGCGCGGATCGTTTTCGGGTTGCGGGTCATCAGCTCGGCAATCTTCGCCTGTTGCAGATCGAGCGGGTGCTCCAGCGCGCGGCGCAGGTCGCCGTCGGTGAACAGGCCGGCCACCCGGCCGGAAGCGTCGATCACCGCAGTCATGCCCAGGCCCTTCTGCGTCATTTCGAACAGGGCGGCCTTCAGGCTGGCCTCCGCGTCCACGCACGGCAGGGCGTCGCCAGTGTGCATGACATCGCGCACATGCACCAGCAACCGGCGCCCGAGCGAGCCGCCCGGGTGGGTGCGGGCGAAATCGTCGGCGGAGAAACCGCGTGCATCGAGCAGCGCCACCGCCAGTGCATCGCCCAGCGCCAGCGCGGTGGTGGTGCTGGCGGTGGGCGCGAGGTTGAGCGGACAGGCCTCGCGCGTGACCCCGGCATCGAGGTGGACGTCGGCCTCGCGCGCCAGCGTCGAGACGGGATTGCCGGTCATCGCCACCAGGCGGACACCACGGCGCTTGATCAGCGGCACGATGCTGACCAGCTCGGCGCTTTCCCCGGAGTTGGACAGCGCCAGCACCACGTCGTCGTGGGCGATCATGCCGAGGTCGCCGTGGCTGGCCTCGCCGGGGTGCATGAAGAAGGCGGGCGTGCCGGTGGACGCCAGCGTGGCGGCGATCTTGCTGCCGATGTGGCCGGACTTGCCCATGCCGGATACCACTACACGGCCGCGACAGGCGAGGATCAGCCGCACGGCGTCGACGAACGCATGGTCGAGGCGGCCAGCCAGCGCGCGCAGCGCATCGGCTTCGATGTCGAGCACCTGGCGTGCCAGCGCGATGGCGTGTTCGTGTTGAGGGTGCGGTAGCTGCATGGAGCGCAAGTATACTAAAGCCTGACCTTCTCCCGTTTCCGTCGATGCACAGCAGTCTCCAGCTCGTTCTCATCCTGCTCGCGGTGGCTGTGCTCGTGACCGCCGCGGCGCGCGTCTTGCGCCTGCCCACCCTGCTCGGCTACCTCGTCACCGGCATCGCCATCGGCCCCTACGCATTGGGCTGGATTCCGGATAGTCCGGAAGAGCGCTATCTCGCCGAGTTCGGCGTGGTGTTCCTGATGTTCTCCATCGGTCTGGAGTTCAGCCTGCCGCGCCTGATGACCATGCGCCTGACAGTGTTCGGCTTCGGTGGTGCGCAGGTCGTACTGACGCTCGTGCTCACCGCTTTCATCGCCTGGCTGCTCGGCCTGCCGCCGCTCGCTGCGGTGGCGCTCGGCGGCATCATGGCGATGTCGTCCACCGCCATCGTCTCGAAACTGCTGGCCGAGCGGGTGGAAATCCAGACGCCGCATGGACGTCAGATCTTCGGCGCGCTGCTGTTCCAGGACCTGGCGGTGGTGCCGCTGCTGATTCTGATTCCGGCGTTCGCCAAGGGTGCCGACGAGATGGGTACGGTGCTCGCGCTGGCCTTGCTGAAGGCGATTGCCGTGCTGGGCTTTCTGCTCTTCGTCGGCCAGCGCATCATGCGTCCGTGGTTTCAGTGGGTGGCGGCACGCAAGTCACCCGAAGTCTTTACCCTCAATCTGCTGCTGTTCACCCTGGGGCTCGCGTTCCTCACCGAAGCCGCCGGCCTGTCGCTGGCGCTGGGTGCCTTCCTCGCCGGCATGCTGGTGTCCGAAACCGAGTACCGCTACCAGGTGGAGGACGACATCAAGCCCTTCCGCGACGTGTTGCTGGGACTGTTCTTCGTCACCATCGGCATGCGCCTCGACCCGATGCAGGTCATGTCGAACTGGGGCGACGTGCTGTTGCTGGTCGCGGCGATCCTGATCGGCAAGGGCGTGCTGGTGGCGGGGCTGTCCGTGCTCTTCGGCAGCGGCCGGCCGACGGCCGTGCGCACCGCGCTGGGCCTTGCGCAGGCGGGTGAGTTCGGCTTCGTGTTGCTCGCCCAGGCGGCCGACCTCAAGCTGCTGGGAACCGGAATCTCCCACCCGGTGCTGGCCGCCATGGTGGTGTCGATGCTCGTCGCGCCGCTTCTCATCCATCGCATGGACGCGCTGACGCGCCTCATCGCCGGCAGCGAATGGGCGGGACGCGCCAAGGAAGTGCACGACATCGCCGTCAAAACCTTCGGCAAGGCGAAGCACGTGATCGTGTGCGGTTACGGTCGCAGTGGGCAGAACCTGGCGCGCGTGCTGGAGGCGGAGGGTATCGGTTACATTGCGCTCGATGCCGACCCCGAGCGCATCCGTGCCGTGGCGGCGGCGGGCGTGTCGGTGGTGTACGGCGACGCCAGCCGGCGCGAGGTGCTGGTCGCGGCCGGCGTGGCGCGCGCGCAGGCGGTGGTGGTGACCTATTCCGACGTGCACTCGAGCATGGCCATCCTGCGCCACGTGCGCGAACTCAGGCCGGAGCTGCCGGTGGTGGTGCGTACCATCGACGACACGCACATCGACGCGCTGAAGGCGGCCGGCGCCGCCGAGGTGGTGTCCGAGGTAATGGAAGGTTCGCTGATGCTGGCCTCGCACGCGCTCATGCTGCTCGGCGTGCCGCTTTCCCAGGTGCTCAAGCGCATCCGCAACGTGCGCGAGTCACGCTATGCGTTGATGCGCGGCTTCTTCCGTGGCGCCAGTGACGCCGACGACGAGCTCGACCAGGAAGCGCAGCCGCGGCTGCACACCGTGCTGCTGTCTCCCGGTTCGGCAGTTATCGGGCGCACGCTGGCGGAAGCGGCGCTCGGCGATCTGCTGGTCGAGGTGGTGGCGATCCGGCGCAAGGGCATCACCGGCGTCGAGCCTGAGCCCGAGGCCCGTATCGAGGCGGGCGACGTGCTGGTCCTGCGCGGCGCCGCCGACGGGCTGGCGGCGGCGGAGATCAGGTTGTTGCAGGGTTAGGGGGCTTTGCAGACGACGTAGAAATTCGCGCCATCGTCGATGTAGTTGTCGGTCGGGGCGGTAGTGCCTGCTGTCGTTCCGGCTGCTCCACGCACGGTGCCCGTCGTTGCAATCCCGTCGTCGAACTGCGTGTCGATGGCCTGCGCAATTTTTGCCGGCAGATTGTTGGAGCAAATCACGATCCCATTGATGCCAAACGCGCCATTCTGCACTCCCGTAATCCCGGACGCAGCGTTGGGGGGGTTCGCAGTGCCTAGCGCCCCCGTGGTCGTCGGTCCGCCAACCAGACCGGCGAGGCGCAGGTGCTGCCAGAACAGACGGGATTCGTCTTCGGGCGTTGTGGAATTGTAGGCGGGACTTCCCGCAGTGCCTGTGCCGATGGCGCCGTCGCCGTTCCCGTTCGTGGTGGTGCTGCCCGTGGCGGTCCAGCGTGTTGCAGCACCGGGGTCGTCCCCCGGCAGCGCCCGGTAGCGATCCTGGTACAGGTTGATCGCCGCCGTCACCGACTGGAAATCGTTCGAGACATTGCGGATGCGGCCCTGGGTGATGAGTTCCTGCCCCTTGAGGATGCCGCCGAGCAGCAAGCCGATGATGACCAGCACGATGGCGATCTCGATCAGGGTGAAGCCCGACTGTTTTGTTTGTGTCCGGATGCGGGGCATGGCGGAAGTCTCCGTTTGTGTTGGCGTTTTTACACTTGTGCAAGATTCGTTCCGTCGGGCAGAATTTGCCAACAGCATGATTACAAAAGTATATTCGAGAGAATTCCGGCTCGGAACACTCCGGGGTTGACGAAAAACCGACATTCTCGGTGGACTTCCGTCAGCGGGGTGCGGCTCCATTTCCTCTGCGGAGTGCCGATAGCAAGGACAAGCTGCGTGCGTCCCCTTCCCGTGCCCTCTCCATGATCCTGACAAAAGCATTGAGCCAGCGAAACAGCGAGACACAGAGAAACCCGAAAAACAGGGATTCGCCGCGCTCGTCTCCACTCATCCATCGGGTGAACCACAGAAAGAATTCAAGCATATGTTTTTACTCGGTGTTCTCAGTGTCACTGTGGTTCAACTGCTTTTTCCGGCATGACTGAAGTGCGCGCAAACTACGCATCGCGGGCGGCGCTGGCCACGTTCTCCGCGCGCTTCGCCCGTGTCGCGCCGGGGCGCTGGCTGGGTCTGATGCTGCTCGCGCTGCATGCCGCGGTGGTGGTGGATGCCGAACCCGTCATCACTGGTGCCTTCCTGCTGGCGCACTACGGGCTGTTCCTGCTGTGGCAGCCGCTGGTGCGCAGCGAGGCGCGCATCGAGCCGCGCCTGGCGCTGCCGGTGTTCGCCATGGCGGCGCTGCTGGTGGTGGTGCAAAGCCCCTGGGTGCTGGCGCTGTGGCTGGCGATTCTTGCCGGTCTGGTGGGCGCGGTGGCGGCTTCGCAGACTGCGCGCAGCCAGCGCCTTGCCTACCTGCTGGCGCTTGCCTACCTGCTGGCGCTGCTGCTTGCCTGGGTGCTGCCGCAGACGCTGGCCGGCATGCTGCCCGCCGAAGTCCGCGCGGCCGTGCGCTACGGCCTGCCAGTGCTGCCGCTTGCCGTGCTGTTCCTGCCGGCGGCGCGGCGGGTGGCCGCGTCGTCGACGCTGGATTTCGTCTATGGGCTCATGCTATCGCTGCTGGTGATCGTGCTGGCGCTGGGCGTATTCGCCGTGGTGGCGGTGGCGCAGGCGAGTTATGCCTGGGCGCTGGTGCAGACGCTTCTCGGCATGGCGGTGCTGCTGCTGGCGCTGGCCTGGCTGTGGAATCCGCGCGCCGGTTTCGCCGGCCTGGGGCAGGTGACCTCGCGCTATCTGCTGTCCGTAGGCCTGCCGTTCGAAAGCTGGGCGCAGCGACTGGCGACGCTTGCCGAGCGCGAGCGCGATCCGGAATCCTTCGTGCGCGACGCGCTCGCCGACCTGCACGAACTCGACTGGATCCGTGGCGGCGAATGGCGCGCGGCGCGTGGCGCGGGGCGTTTCGGCGAGCCCGCGGCGCACCGGGTGGACCACAGTTTTCACGGGCTCGCGCTCTACTGGTACAGCGCGCGGCCGCTGACCCCGGCACTGGCCCTGCACGTGCGCCTGCTGTCGCAACTGCTGGGTTATTTCTACGCCGCCAAGGTGCGCGAGCAGACCCTGCGCGAGCAGGCCTACAGCCAGGCGATCCACGACACCGGGGCGCGCTTGACGCATGACGTGAAGAACATCCTGCAGTCGATGAAGACCCTGCTTGCGGCAGCCGATGTCTCCACGCCCGAGGACAGCGAACGCCTGCTGGCGCTGATGAAGCGGCAACTGCCGCAACTGGCGGCGCGCTTGTCGCAGACCGTCGACAAGCTGAAGCAGCCGGCGGAGATGGATGTCGCGCAGGTGCCTGCGCAAACTTGGTGGGCAAACCTGAAGACGCGCTACGAACACGACCGCGTCGATTTCACCACCGATGGCGTGATCGACGACACGCCGTTGCCGCAGGATCTCTTCGACAGCGTCGCCGACAACCTGCTCACCAACGCCTTGCGCAAACGCCAGGCCGAACCCGACGTGCGGGTCGCGGTGCGATTGGCCCTGCATCCGTTGGCGAGCCTGGAGGTGAGCGACAGCGGCGCGCCAGCGCCGGAACACGTCGCGCGCAATCTCTTCCTCAGCCCGGTGGCCTCCGACTTCGGGCTCGGGGTGGGGCTGTATCAGGCGGCGCGACAGGCGGCGAAGACAGGGTTCCGCCTGGAGTTGCCGGAGAACCGGGCGGGGCGCGTGACGTTTCGTTTGCAGGCTACGGACAGCCGCCCGCAGGACACACCCGGCCCCTGAGCTGATCGGCCGAGATCCAGACGACCAGATCGTCGAACTCGCCTGACGATGAATCCGCCGCAGTGGGCGAGCGGCTGACGATCCTGTTGTCGCCGTTGGTGTTTTCCAGTTCGTCCGCGCTGGCGGGATTCTTCAGCAGGGTGTCGTGGATGCTGCGCGCCCCCCAGCCGTTGGGGCCGTGGGAAATGATGGCCGCAACGATCTTGTCTGCGACGTCGGCGCTGGCGCAGGTGCTCGAACTGCATATCTTGATGTCGCCGGTGTCGTTGCCTGTGAATCCGGAAGTCTTGTTTGCGAAGTCCTTCGTCACCACATAGCGCAGACGATTGCCCCAGGCATCCTGCTGTCCCGTGCCGAGCGTGACCCAGGGCAGGTTGCCGGAATGGTTGGCACATTCTCCGATCTGGCCGCTCGCCTTGTAGCGGTCCTCGCGCCCGTTGTTGAGGTCGCGGAGCGATTCATCGTCATCATTGTCGAAATTCGGCTCCGGATCGTTTTCCATCAGGTCCGGGCAGGGGATGTAATGCCGAGGCTGGAGCGTCAGGGTGACCGTACCCGTGGCGCTTGTTGCGTCCAGCGGGTCGGGATGGGAAGGACACAGGGTCAGCGGCAGACACGTTGACGCGCCCGTTTCAAGTCCGGTACTGGTATACGTACATGCGCATGTCCCCGTGGTGTGAGTCATTGCATAGCCGATGATCGCCTCGCGCGCCTCCTCCAGCGTCTTCTTGGTCTCGGCGATGCGTCGCGCCTGAATCTGCGCCGATAGCGGCACGGCCAGGCCACCGATCAGGATGGTGATGATCACCAGCACGATGGCCAGCTCGATGAGGGTGAAGCCGCGCGTGCGGGTCATGGCTGTGCCTCCTCGTCCTCGGCCGGTGCCGGCTGCGCGGAGTGCGGCGACAGCAGTTGGTAGGGCTCGTACACCCGGTTGCCGGCGCGGGTCTGTCCGGGCCGCAGGCTCTTCGGCGCGGTGGTCGTGGGTTTGCCGTCGATCCAGTGGGTGGCCTGGCCGTCGGAGCGGATGAGCACGCCGTCGTAGCGCCGTGGCGTGTCGGCGTCGGCGTGCGGCGGGGCGACGGTTGCGCGCGCGCCGCGGCTGCGCGCGGATTCCAGTTGCGCGCGCTGCGCCGGCGTGTAGAACAGGCGGCCCGGCTCGCCTGGCGCGGCACAGACCGGGCCGGTGACCGACGCGAGCAGGAGAAGCGCGCAAGCGGACGTGGCTGACTTCATGGGGCACCTTCCCGATGCGTGTTGACAGTGAACCACGATACCTTGCATTCGGCCCTGAGGCGCGGCCGGGCGACGGCCTCGAAAGGCGCGTCGTCGGCCCGGGTGAGAGTGCAGCTCTGGACGCGATGAATGCCCGGCGCATGCCGTTCGAGCGCGGCGAGGAAGCGCGCGAGATCGGGCTCGACCAGCAGCGGGAGGATGAGCGTCATGGAGGTCTGCTTCAGCGGCAGGCCCTGGGCCAGCGCGGATGGGGCATCGGCACGCGGATCGAGGCGATATTCGAGGGCGGGCAGGCCGCTTTCGCGGCCGGCCACCTGGGCCGCCTCGATCCAGGCCAGACGGTTTTCCGCGCCGACGAAGCCACGCGCGGCGAGCGCCTCGTAATCGGCGAGATGGGCGGCGATGAGTTCCTGCTGCTCGCGGCTGTGGCTCAAGCGGGTTTCCGCGCCGGCGCGCGCTTGCACCGCCTGTGCTTGCAGCGTCGTGGCGCTGCGGGTTGCATCCCAGCTCCACGATATTCCGAGGACCGCGAGCAGCGCGGCGGCCGCGACCATGGCCAGCGGCCATTTCAGTACGGCGGTTGGCGGCCGGTTCATGGCGCGGCCTCGCGATACAGCAGGTCGACGCTAAAGCGTATGACCTGTCCGGGCGCGCCACCGGCGGCCTGTGTCTTGCCGGCGAGGCGGGCGCCGGGGCCGGTGTCGACGGGACTGCTGCGCAGTTTCACGTCATGCAGGGACGGCACGCTGCCGAGCATCTGCATGAAATGCTCGATGCGCTGCATGGCAGCACGGTAATTGCCGTCGAAGGACGCGAGCGTGGCGTCGATGCGGAGCGTCGCCGTGTTGTGCGCCGGCGCGTCGCCGGCTGCCCAGTACAGTTGTTCGAGGACAACGTCGGGCGCACCATCGAGCGCCGCGCCGAGCGCCGCCATCAACGCCCGGGGCGCCGGGCCGGGGTGTTCCAGCGCTTGCGCGATGCGGACAGTGAGGGCGAGCTGCTCCGGTGCGATGTCCTGACGCGGAAAGGTCCGCGCGACGGCCTGGTAGCGCGCGTCGAGCTGCCGGGTTTGCGTGTCCAGCTGGTAGGTGTCGTCCTTGAGGGATTCGGCACGCAGCCAGAGCGCGGCCGTGGCGACGAGACCGGCGAGGGCGATGCCGCCGGCAACGGCGTGCAGGGTGCGGCGCCAGCGGTATTCTACGTGCCGTTGCAGCAGCGCCGCGGGGGCCAGATTGAGCGGCAGCGCCTTGCCGGCGATGGCGACAAGCGGCACGGTCTCGGGTGTGGCGAGCAGGAAATCGTCGGGGATGCGCAGGGTGCGCGCGAGCTCGGCGACTTCGATGCGGCGCACGCTGAAGGCGGGATCGGCGGTGAGCGCGGCGTAGGTCGCATCGAGCTGGGCGGTGGGATCGAGCAGCAGCACGTGCAGGCGCGCGTCGCGCGGGAGGATGCGCTGGCCTGTGAGATAGAGCTGCGTCTTGGCGATTTCGTCCGCCGCTTCGCCGCGCAATTGCGTCGGTGTTTCGCCCGGTATGAGGCGCGAGAAGCGCAGCATGCCGTCCTGGTAGTACGATAGGCGCAGGCTGTCGTGCAGGCGGCAGGCCATCAGGACATGCGGTTCCACCACGCGCAGGCGGGGGAGCAGGTGCTGGCAGGCGATCGCCATCGGCGCGATGCCGGCGAGCGGCACGCCTTCGCGCTGCAGCACGCCAAGCCAGGGGACCAGCCATTCGTGGTCGGTCAGTGCGGCAAACAGATAGCGGTCGTCGCGGCGACCCGTGGTTTCGCGCGCCTGGCGCCACGCACCGGCAAACTGCGCGTTGCGGAACGACTGCTTGAGCTTGCGCGCCACCAGTGCCGTGCGTGCCGCGCCCTGCACGTGCGGCAGGACTTCGCCGCGATAATCCTCGTCGACACTGTCGACAATGATTACCGCCGGCAGGTGGGCATAGCGCGCGACGAGCTGCGTGAACGCGGCCATCCCGGCGGCGTTCGCGGCATGCTGGCCAAGCCAGCGCAGGTGCCCGGGACGCCAGTCGAGCACGCCGATATGGCGTGGCGTGGCGAGCAGGATCAACTGGCGCTTCAGCATGGCACGGTCGCGCGGAAATGCGTGGGGAAGCCGGTAGGGGTATTCATAGCGGCAGGTTCCCGATGAGGTCGTAGATCGGCAGCAGCACCGACACCAGAATACCGCCGAGCACGATGCCGAGCAGGGCGGTGAGCGCGGGTTCCAGCACCTTGAGGCCATTTTCGATCGAATCGAGCACCTCGCGGTTGTAGAAGAACGTCACGTTGTCGAGCGCCTCGTCCAGTGCGCCGGTCGTTTCACCGACACGCAGCATGCGGATCACCAGTGGCGGGAACAGCCCCTGCGCCTGGAAGCTCTCGGACAGACCGTGTCCATCGGCGATCTGTTGCGCGGCGCGGCGGATGCCGGCGGCCACGGTGCGGTTGCCCGCCACCGCCTCGCCCGCACGCAGGGCGTCGAGCACGGTCACGCCCGAGCGGTACATCATCGCCAGCGTGCCGGCAAAGCGCGACAGCACGATCTTCTGCACGATGGGCCCCAGCACCGGCAGGCGCAACTGGGTGCGATCCCACCAGGCGCGCCCCGCCTCGGTGCGGCGCACCCATAATGGCACCCCTGCAGCGAGGCCGACAGCCAGCGACAGGAACGGCAGCCAGTACGAGCGCAGCGCATCCGACACCGCCATCAGGATCAAAGTCGGCAGCGGCAACTGCACGCCCATCGTCTTCACCAGTGCGAGCACCTGCGGCACCAGATACCCCAGCAGGAAGACGATCGCCACGCCCACCACCGCCAGCACCAGCGCCGGGTAGATCATCAGCCGCCTGGCTTTCGCGCTGACTTCCTCCTGCCACTTGAGCGTTTCCGCGAGCCGGTCGAACACCGCATCGAGCAGGCCGGTCTGCTCACCCGCCTTGACGCTGTGCACGAATACCGCACCGAATACCGCCGGATGGGCCGCCAGCGCCTGCGACAACACCTTGCCGCCTTCCAGGTCCTCCAGCAGCGAGGTGAGCACGTCGCGAAATCCGGGTTTTTCCATGCTGTCGCGCAGATCACGCAGACCGTCGAGCAACGGGATGCCGGCGCGCGTGATGTAGCGCATGTGGATGCAGAAAGTGATGAGGTCGCGCCGCGTGATGCGCTCACGTCCGCGTGGCGCGTACTGGCGCGACAGCTCCGCGAGCGTAACGAGGTCGAGGCCCATGCGCTTGAGGCGCAGTTCGAGATCGACGTCGTTGACCGCCGACAGCGTGCCGCGGACCGTGCGTCCGGAGGCGTCGATGGCGCGGTAGTCGAAGAAGGGCATGGCCGTATCCAGGGATCAGGGATCAAAATTCAGGGGTCGGGATTCAGGGGATGAGCGGCTGTGCCGCGCTCGATGAATTCATGACGCGTGGCGAAGCCGCACAAAGCTTCCTGACCCCTGAATCCTGATCCCTGATTTCCGTCATTACACCCTCCCCGTCAAATCCACCACCCGGGCCACCTCCGCCAGCGAGGTCGATCCATCCAGCACGCGCTGCACGCCGTCCTCCGCCAGCGGCCGGTAGCCTTGTGCCAGCGCGGCGCGCCGGATGTCGGGCAGGGGGGCGTGGTTGGCGACGAGTTCGTCGAGTTCGGGGTCCATGCGCAGGAGTTCGATCAGCGCGAGCCGTCCCCGGTAGCCCTTGTGGCCGCACGCGGGACAGCCGGTGGGCCGGTAGATCGTTGGCGGATGGGCGGGATCGGCGCCGAGGATGTGGGCTTCGTGCGCGTCGGGGGTGTAGGCCTCGCGGCAGTGCGGGCACAGCCTGCGCACCAGGCGCTGGGCGATGACGCCGATGATGTTGCCCGACAGGATGCCGGGCTGGATGCCGATGTCGGTGAGGCGGGGAAACACGCCGAGTGCGGAATTGGTGTGCAGCGTGGTGAACACCTGATGCCCCGTCATCGCGGCGCGGAAGGCCATCTCGGCGGTGTCGCGGTCGCGGATTTCGCCGACCAGGATGATGTCGGGATCCTGTCGCATGATGGAGCGGATGCCGTTGGCGAAGTCGAGCTTGATCGTCTCGTTGACCGAGCTCTGGCGCATCAGCGTGACCGGGTATTCGACCGGATCCTCCAGGGTCATGATGTTGACCGTCTCGCTGTTCAGATGCGAGAGCATCGAATACAGCGTCGTGGTCTTGCCGGAACCCGTCGGTCCGGTGACCACCAGAATGCCCTCCGGGCGCGCCATCATCAGTTGAAGTTCGCGCAGCGCGTCCTGCGTGAAACCCATCTGCTCCAGCGGCATGATGGATTTTTCCCGGTCGAGGATGCGCAGCACCACGTTCTCGCCGTGGATGCCCGGCTGGCTGGACACGCGAAAGTCGATCGGACGGCCGTTCAGCATCAGCGACATGCGGCCATCCTGCGGCGCGCGCGTCTCGGCGATGTTCATCCCGGCCATCACTTTCAGGCGCACCAGAATACCGGGCCAGTAGGTCTTGTGCAGGCTCCTGACCTGTTCGAGCACGCCATCGATGCGGTAGCGGATGCGCAGGAAGGCGTGTTCCGGCTCGAAGTGGATGTCGGACGATTCGCGCTTTACCGCGTCGGTGAGCAATGCACCGACCAGGCGCACCACCGGCTGCGTGTACTCCTCGGTGTCGGGGCTCAGGCTTGCGTAATCGACCTCGCCGGTCTCGATTTCGCGCAGGATGCCGTCGAGCGACAGGTCGAAGCCGTAGAACTTGTCGATGCACTCCAGGAGCTGCGCCTCGCCGGCGAGCAGGGTGTCGATTTCGAGCTGGCCGCCGAGCGCGGCTTTCAGCTGGTCGAGCGCGACGACGTTGAACATGTCGGTGGTCGCCAGCGTCAGCACGTTGCGCCCGGCATCGTGGGCGATCGGCAGCAGGTGATGGCGACGCGCGAAGTCCTCGGGCACCCGCTGCAAGGCGTCGGGATCGGCGACCACCTGGGTGAGGTCGATACCCTGGCTGCCCAGTGCGTTGGCCAACTGGTCGCGCAGCACCGCCTCGGTCATGAAGCCGAGGGCAACCAACTGGCGGCCGATCGGCAGGCCAGTGGACTTCTGTTCCTTGAGGCCGATGCGCAGCTGGTCGACGGTAATGAGGCCCTGTGCGATCAGGGTCTCGCCCATGCGGAGTTTCTTGCGCCGTTCCATGGCCGTTCAGCGTGCCTGTTTCAGCTGCTGCACCCGTGCCGCGGCCTCGCCGCGATCGAAGCGGTGCGTGCCGCCGGTGGCGAGCGCCTTTTCGTAATACGTCAGCGCCGCGGCGTGCTCGCGCAACTGGTCGAGGCTGACCGCGAGGTTGTAGGCATAGTCGGCATTGTCCGGTGCGCTGCGCCACGCCTCGAAATACGCCGCCTGCGCCTCGCGCCAGCGGCCCTGCTCGGCATACAGGTTAGCGAGCGTCTGGTGCAGCTGCGGACTGGGCTCGCGCTCGATGAGCATTTTCAGCCGGCTTTCGGTCGCGGCAGCGTCGGTGTTGCCGACGAGATCGAGCAGCGCGGCCTGCGCGGTGGCGTTGCGCGGGTCGAGTTCGAGCACTTCGCGGTACAGGCGCTGCGCCTCGGCCTCGCGGTTCTGCAGCGCGGCAATCGCCGCCAGGCCCAAGAGCGCATCCGTGCCAGGCTGGCGCACCTGCGCCTCGTTGTACAGGCGCTGGGCCTCGGCCAGTGCGCCGCGTCGGTAGGCGGCCCAGGCCTGTGCGAGCAGGCTGGTGTGCGCATCGGGCTGGAACTGCGGCAGCGGGGGTGGCGTGGTGGGGCGATCGTTCGCTGCCGGCACGGGACGGGCCGGTACTGTCGGCGCTGCGGACACGACGCGTACCGGTGCACCCACAGGCGGTGTCGCGGCAGGCGGTGGCGGCGAAGGCGCTGCGGACTCGGGCGGAGCGGTTGATTGCGATGCTGCGACGGCCGCTGCCGCCACGGGTGGTTCGGCCGGCGCGGCGGCCATCGGCGTCGGCAGGGCGGCGGGTGGTTGCAGGGCAAAATACAGCCAGGCGCCATAGCCCAGCGCGACCAGCGCGGCGAGCAGCAGGGCCGCCGGCACCAGAGACAGGCGTGGCCAGCGCAGTCCGCGGCGGCGTTCACCCCCCGCTGCGGTGTTGCCGAACAGCAGACCCGGCGGCTCGACCCATCCGCGCCCGCTCGCGCGGTCGTCAACCAGCGGTTCGAGCTCCAGGTCGTCGTCGTGCGCCGCGCGCCGCGTGTCGGCCGGGGCCGACTCGGCTTGCTTCAGGGCCTTGAGCAGCAGGCTCACCGCCGACTCCGCGAATTGGCCGCGATCACGGCGCGCTCCGCGCGCCAAGCCAAATTCATTGCGCGCTCCGCGCGCTGGGCAGCAGGCGCTGGAACTGGCGCAGTTCCTGGCTTTCCAGCGTCGGATTGGCGACGACGATGGGGCGCAGGAAGATCACCAGTTCGGTCTGGCTGCTGACACGCTCGTGCTGACCGAACGCGGCGCCGACACCTTCCGGGCGCGACAGCCCCGGTAGCCCGTCGCGGGCGTTGTTGCTGTCGTCCTGGATCAGGCCGCCGAGGATCACGGTCTGGCCGCTCTGCACCTGCAACAGGGACTCCATCTCGCGCACTTGTATGATGGGAACTTTGTTACTGATGTTGAGCCCGCCCTGCTTGAGAAGTGGGCTCGGATCCTCGACGTCGCCAACCTTGCGGGTAATGGTCGGGCGCACCGTGAGGGAAACCCGACCGTTATCACCAACCTGGGGGGTCACGCTCATTACGATCCCAACCGGAACCGTGTGAGCCTCCGTCTTGACGGTTGAAGGCATCACGACCCCTGCAGCGGTGACTGTGCCTTGTGCCACATCAATCGAGAAATACACCAGATTGTTGACAACCTTCAGTAGTGCAGTCTGGTTGTTCAAAGCCATCAGCTTGGGGCTGGACAGTACCTTGGTGTTGCCATAGGACTCCAGCAGGCTGAGAGTCGCCGTGAAGTCCCATTTCTCGTTGTTTGTATAAGCGATATTGAAGAAGGGCGACAGGGTGTTGGCTAGGTTGCTGCCGCCGATACCTGAGCCTACGGTGTTGACCGTCCACCCGGTGGCGCCGGAGACCAGGCTTCGCCAGTCGATGCCGGCGCGATACTGGTCCTTGAGCGTGACTTCGACGATGGTCGCCTCGATCAGGACCTGGCGCTGCGCCGACTGCATCACGCGGTCGAGATACTGCTGCACCAGTTCCTGCTGGCGCGCGGTGCCGAGCACGGTGACGGTGCCGGCGACCGGGTTGACGGCGACGTCGTGCCGGGCGTCCACGGTGGACGGGTTGGCAAATGCTGCGGTGAACAGCCCGGCAGCACCGGCGCCGGCCTTGCTCACGGCCTCGGCCTGCGACACGCGTTCGGCGCGTGCAGCCTTTTCCGCGTCGAGGCGCGCCGCGCGTTCCTCGCCGCTTTGCGTCACGGCGCGGGTGCCGGCGAGGAGCGTGCGGATATTGTCGGCGAGCACCGCCCACAGGTCGTTGTTCGACTGGCTGGACACCGTGGTGGTCGACGAGTTGCCGGTTGTGGACGTGGCGCCGGTGCCGCCTGGGGTGCCGCTGCCTGTACTGCTTCCAACGTTGCCACCGGTACTGGCGATCTGTGCCGCGACGCCGACGCTGGATGTGGTATTGCGCGCGACGTTGACGTAGTTGACCGTGTAGGTTTTCGCGTAGGGCGTATCCGGCATGATCGACACGGTGCGGCCGTTCATTTCATAGCGCAAATTGGCCTGGCGCGCGATGCGGTCGAGGATGGCCGGCAGCGGTTCCTGCACGGCGTTGAGCGATACCTTGCCGCTGATGCCGGGGTGCAGGTCGATGTTGTACTGGGTGTCGCGCGCGATGGAGAACAGCAGGTCCTTCACCGGCACGTCGTTGACCACCACAGTGTAGGTTGGCACCGGCGCGACCGGCTTCGGTGCCGGCAGCGCCGGGGCGGCGCGCACCGGCGCAGGGGGGGGCGGCAGCGTGTCCGCGGTGGGGCGGGTGATGTGGCCGGGCGAGGTGTCGAAGGCCTGCGGCGGCACGCAGCCGGCCAGCAGCAGGCTGGCCAGCAGCAGGGCGGTCGAGGCGGAACGGTTCAACACAAAATTCATGGCTGTCCAGTGGGCAAAACAACGGTGCGCATCCGCCCGACCGTGCGCAAAAACGGTTCCTCGGCGGCCGCTGCGGGCAGGCTCTGCAACGCGGCGAGCGCTGCGGCGCGGTCCGGGAATTCGCCTGTCACGAACATCCACGCGGGGTTTCCCCGGCTGAGGCCGTAGAACACACGCACCGGCGGCGATAGCGTCTGGTCGAGGTCCCCCAATAAAACGGCCGCCTGGCCGGCTTCTTTAGCCGTGGCGACCTGGACCACGTAGGTCGTTGTCGGGGCATCGGCCAGCCAGGCGCCCGTTTGCCGGACGCGCAGCTCGAGTTCCGCGGCGGGCGTGGGCCGCGACGCCACGGTTTGCGGGGCGGGTGCCGGGCGCGCCTGGGGCGGTGGAGCCGGTGGCCGGGGCGGCGCCAGGCCCTTCCAGGCAAGGTAGCCGGCGACCGCGAGCACGGCTGCCAGGCCCACCCCGATCCCCAGCCACGCAGCGCGCGGCACGGTGCGACGCGATCCCGGGCGCGAGGTCCCGGTCATTTCGGCGTCAGCGGCGGCGGCGTCGAGGTGTGCGGGGGTGAGCGTATGGGTCTGTCCCGCGTAGGCGGCGAGGAGAGTCTTGTCGGCGAGCACGTTGATGCGGCGCGACAGGCCGCCGGACAGCCGCGCCATGCGCGCGACCAGCGCGGGCGTGAACAGGTCCGGGCCGCGGTAGCCGGCCACGTTCAGGCGCGCGCGCAGATAGTCGCCGACTTCACTTTCGTCCAGCGGCGGCAGCCCGAGGCTCAGGGTGATGCGGTCCTTGAGCTGGCGGATGCGCGGGTCGGCGAGCTGTTCGTCGAGCTCGGGCTGGCCGAACAGCACGATCTGCAGCAGCTTGTCGGTCGCGGTTTCGAGGTTGGTGAGCAGGCGCAGGAATTCGAGGTTGTCGAGTGCGATGCCCTGCGCCTCCTCGACGAACACCACCACGCGGCGCCCCGCCCGGTGGCGCGCCAGCAGCACCGCGTCGAGCTGCGCCAGGCGCGCCTGGCGGCCTTCGACCGGTACTTCGCCGAGGTCGGCGAGGATCGCCGCCAGCATGTCGTCCGGCCCGAGGGTGGGGTTGCCGAGGTAGACGCTGTCGACGCTCTCCGGCAGTTGCGCCACCAGCTTGCGGCACAGCATGGTCTTGCCGCTGCCGATTTCGCCCACCACCTTGATGATGCCTTCGCCCTGACCGATGGCGTAAAGCAGCGCGGCGAGCATGTCGCCACGCTGCCCCCCGGCATGCCAGTATTCGGTGTTCGGCGTGATGCGGAAGGGGGCTTCTTTCAGGCCGAAAAATTCGAAGTACACGGATGCGTCGGGGCGGCTTTAACGCGAGACCCGCGAAACCAATTCCTGCCGCGCGCGTCCCCTTGCGGACGAAGGCGGGGAGAGAGGAACGGTCATGGCGGCTCGTCGTTTCATGTCCTGGGGCGGCGAATCGCCATGAACCTCAGTCGGTCCCGTAAGTCTGCATGCGGCTGTACAGCGTGGTGCGGTTGATGCCCAGCAGCTTGGAAGCCTGCGACAGGTTGCCGTGGGTCATGTTGAGCGCGGCCTCGACGTAGGCCTTTTCCCACTGGCGCAGGGTGACGTCGAGGTTGAAGTTGGCGAGCGTCTGCAACTGCTTGCGCGCCAGTTCGATCAACGCCTTGCCGTCGCTGGCGAGCGGAATTTCCTGCGGGTAGGCCTGGTCGGTGTCG